>Ga0172380_10008830_pt1 | contig 10880 bp, 22 predicted proteins | sample Leawe162metaG_FD_119747 | JGI IMG/M metagenome (GOLD analysis project Ga0172380, IMG submission 119747) | Leachate microbial communities from a municipal landfill in Southern Ontario, Canada - Leachate well 162 metaG | ecosystem: Engineered > Solid waste > Landfill > Unclassified | place...
AAATCAATCACACCTACGGAACACGAAATCCAGGGAGCAATCATTGACCTAATCCGGGCGCGTGGTGGTGTAGTTACCCGTGTCAATTCAGGCAGCATAATTGTAAAACGCGGCGATAAAACATACGTTGTTAAATTGGCAGACGAAGGAACAAGCGACACAATAGCCGTGTACAAGTCAATCGCTTTATATATCGAGGTAAAAAAACTAGGCAAAAAGCCAACCCCAGATCAAATAGCGTTTCTCGAATCAGTTGCTGAAGCCGATGGTGTTGGATTGGTTGCGTATGACAGTGAGACGGTAAACGAGTTGTTGAACCGTATTGATGTTTATGAGGATAAATTCTACTTATTTGTAAATATCGAAAAGCCTAACCAGTTATTTGTGAAAGGATGAGATGAAAAAGCGCAAATGGATTTATATCCAAAAGCCAACCGCCTATGGTTATTCGTGCGAATTGTGTCACGGGTCAAATATTACTTGGTCAGAATTTGAACACAAAATATGGTGTTATGACTGTGAAAAAGACATTGATGGCGAGGGCGGTGTTTTTGACGGCCCCATTCCATTAGGCGCGTCTTTAATACTTGGAATGAATTTTGATCGAATTGAATTAAAGACAGGCCAACGCCTCTATATGACAAGTCGCGGAAACAGTTTTATATATTGCCACAAAAAGCCTAGTAAAAAATATGACCCACAGGAATTATGAAAGGATGAGAGATGACTAATGATGATTGGTGGACAGTTGGTTTGTTTTTCGGAATGGTAATTGTGATAATTGTAATTTCAGGATTACTCATTTTTCTTGGATGCCGTCTGTTAGACAGTGTATTATTATGACCCACTACAAATATGCCAAACATGAAACGTGGTTTTTCGCTATGTTACCAGTGGCGATATTCATAATGTATTTAGTGAGGTGAGATGAACGAATTATTTAACGTTCTCGGAATAATGTCATTGATAATCCTCGGCATAAACGCGGTTATATTGATCGTTTGCGGGTCAATCTATTGGTACGAACACAGGACAGATTGTAGTTATTCCGATCCTGACAAGAGAGTCGGATATGACGGAGAGGATCCAGAGTGGAAGGATGAGGGAACAACTAAAGAGAATGGAGTGTATAAATGAAACAATTAAAACACATAACGGCAGGACAGCCAACGGCAGCGAGTCAATATAATGACTTGGTTGAGGCTATTCAAGAGTTGCAAAACATCGTATTTTTAGACAAATACCGTAAAGCATTAGAGGATATTATAGGGGCTTATTATTCCAAGTCATTACCGGACTGGATTACTGCATCAAAGATGTTAAAAATCGCAAATGAGGCGCTGAAATGACAGATGTACAAGAAAAAATGAGAGATTGGCAATACGCAAGGATAGCTCAGATCCGCAAACTCAAAAAGACAACATCGATCAAAGAGTTAACTCGCAGGTTCGGAGCGTCGTTAGTTGATAGGGCACTGAACACTAAACCGTTGAAAATATATTAGGAGAGAAAAATGGCGTCAATAATGACTGGAGATTGCATAGTAACAATTGAAATGCCGGGTGGTGTTGTTGCTCACGGGAAAGCGTCGTCATTTTCTACTCGATTTGAACAGATAGAGATAACGAGTTTTTCAGACAGCGCACGTCAATATATACCCGGAAAACAAAAAACAGAAGTGTCGTTTACGTTGGATAGTCTACAGTGGGAAGAAACAGAAAAATTTATTTCGAAAATAAAGAAATCTATTGAGTGGATGTGTGATTACTGTGGAACCCCGAACGACAAGAAAATAAAATCTTGCCATAAATGCGGTGCACCAAGATCTTTTGTTTACGAGGAGTAGCCTATAAGATGTTATAATGGTTTATGCGAATGCGAGTTCCAAAATTGTAGCGGTGTCCAGGTTAAATATTAATCGGCGCGGGTGGGGCAGGGCGAGCCGAGCAACTACAATCAAATTAGACAATAGGAGGATTATGGGTAAGACAGTTGTAAAACAATCAGACGTGAACACGGTGTTTGAACGAATGGATAACACCATTGACGAAGGGTTTGACGGCTATATTAGCCAGGAAAAATTCAACGAGATTATGGGTGATGTCTTTGGAATTGAAATGGACGTGCCCGAAAAAAAAGGAGAATAAATAAATGGGTTTTGAAACTTGGCAAGATATTTTGATTTGGGTTGTGATCGGTGTTACGTTCTTGTTTGGGGCGCCTATCATCGAGCTGATCAAACAAGGATTAAGCGCACTATTCAAGAAACCGATCAAAGACAAAGCCGCTGTTGCCGTTGCAGTTGCCGTGGCTGCTGGAATATCACTCCTTGAATTGTGGCTTAGTGGGCAGTTGAATTCGTGGCCTCTTACCATTGATAACTTTCCAGAGTTCTTTGGTGTAGTGTTCTCAATGGCAACTGTGTACTTCAAGTTGTTTATGAGTGGTGAAAAAAAGTAACTTGTAATTCTTTAGGGAGTGTGATAAACTAAATTAACTCAACGTCTATCGCTTCATTTCATTTCCCTCCGGCCTTCACTCAAAGAGACGTAAAGCGACTCCGCGAGTGAAGTGCTTTACTATGCTATAATATTCTTATGAATAAAAAACAGTTGATTGAGAACATGAATAAAGTAAAAGAGTTGTCATTTGAATTACACGTGATGAATAAAACTCTTTTGAATAATGTTGGTGATATTCCTGAAAAGAGCATCAAAAATTTTGCGGGAGAAATCAACAGAATTAATGGCGCGTTACTTGAAATAGTTGATGCTTGTTTGAAATAGAGATTGTGAGGATAAATGGATGATAATAGGCCGTTTCCAATTCAACAAGAACGCAAAAGAAACGAGCACGGAGAAATGGAAACATTGCACGTTTGTACAATTCCTTGGTGGTTAGCCGAAGAAGCATACGCGTATTATTCAAGTAAATTTGGAAAATCTCAAAGTCTTGAAACATTAGCCGCGCGTGGTGGATTTGGCCGATATGAATTATTATTATTTTTGCGCCGCGAAGCAGTTTAGATTGTGAGGATGGGATGAAATATAAATACGCAGTTATAAGCTTTACAATAACACCAGTTGAAACAGAAGGTGGCCTTGATAATAACTTGAATGAACGCGAACAAAGATTTAATGTTATCGTTCCGATTGAAGCCGTAAAAGCGATTGACTTCAACAAGATCAGAAACGATTTTATGAAAAATTCAATTGAATCTTTTGAAGAAAAACAAAGTGATAAGGCTGCATGACCTATATCGGGAGTGGTGATAATGAAGTGTAAAAACTGTAATAATAAGTTGATATTCGTTGGATTCGGTCACGTAAAGAAATCAACCAGGTATTATCATTGTTTGAGTTGCAGGCACTCGTTCGCTAAAAATGGATTATTTTCGAGAATTAAAGACCTCGGTAAAGAGGCTGTTTAGGAGTGGTGAATGAGTGAGCCAATCAAAGCGGTTGAAGTGATATTTGAGATTGTAGAAGTTAAGACAATGGTTGATAATTCAACAAAAATTGTAATGAATATTCCTGAACAATGTAAGAAACAAGCGACTGAAATATTCAAACATGCCAGAGAAATGGCAAAAGCGGTTATTGAGTTTTCAGACCAAGAATAGACAAGAATAATACTTTTATAGATAAATTATGGATAATATCAGAGCAGAATTAGACAAATTATCAGATAATCGCCTATCTTACGTTATGGCGCGGTCAATGGTAAATAATGATGCACAAGGTTACAAAGAGGCTGGCATTGCAAGGGCTACGTTTTATTCGTGGCAAGTTGAAGAGCGGGACGCACTAAATGAATTAGCGCAAAAAATCAAGCGTGACACAGTAGCTAAAGCCATTAGGAATTTACAAGATAACGCATTTGAAGCGTCCGAAGTCCTTGTAAAGCTAATGAGAGCAAGGGATGATAGGGTAAAACTAAACGCGTCTACCCAAGTGCTTGATAGAACCGCGGGAAAGCCGCAGGATAAAATAGACATAACGAGTGAAGGTGAACAACTAAAAGTATTAGTAGAATATGCCAACAGTAAAACTGACATTACCGAAATATCATAATAGCCAACAAGAGATACATGACAACCTAAACAGGTTCAATGTATTATGTAATGGTCGTAGATGGGGTAAGGATGTCATACAACGTAACTACGCGGTCGAAGGGATGTTATCTGGTTATCCGGTTGCGTGGTATGAACCTAACTACAAAGTATTGGTAGAAAATTGGGATTGGCTAGTCAATACATTAGCGCCAATTACAACGGACAAGTCCGAACAGGAAAAAAGATTACAAATAGCTACTGGTGGGAATATAACCATGTGGTCATTAGAGGACAAAGACGCTTCCAGGGGTAAGCACTATAAACGAGTGATTATCAACGAAGCGGCTAAGGTTGCACACCTACAATATTCTTGGGGGTATGTAATCAGGGTAACTCTAATGGACCTCATGGGCGGGGCTATGATATGTTCAACTCCGAGAGGGTATGACTATTTTCAGGCGTTGTATAAGCGCGGTGCTGATCCTATAGAGACTGAATGGTCAAGTTGGCAGCGATCAACCTGGGACAATCCGTATATACCTAAGAGTGAGTTGGAAGAAGCCAAACGAACGCTACCCGAAATAACTTACAGACAAGAGATACTGGCTGAATTTATTACAAGTGATGGTATGGTGTTTCGTAGAGTTCAAGAAGCCGCTTGTCTGCAACCGTTGGATAAAAGGATTGAAGGTAGACAATACGTTGCCGGGGTTGATGTTGCAAGTAGTGTGGATTTTACAGTAATAACTGTTTTGGACGTTGAGTCAAAAGATATGGTATTTATGGATAGGTTTAACAGAATTGATTATCCGATGCTGGAAGATAGATTAGAGGCTGTGTATCACAAGTGGCACCTGGATTCGATGACAATAGAGTCTAATAGTATTGGTCAAGGCGTGTTAGATCACTTGCATTATAAATCTATGAATGTGATACCGTTTACCACCACGAACGCAACAAAGGAAACGATTATTAAAAACCTGCAATCTCAATTCGAACATGGTAATATAAAGATACTAGATAACCCTGTTTTGATAGGGGAACTTTTATCTTTTGAAAGCAAACGAACGCCCGGCGGTCTTTACAGCTATTCAAGTCCAGAAGGGCAGCACGATGATTGTGTAATGAGTTTGGCAATAGCGCACCACGCCATCGGACGTGATGTTCAGGTAGTGGACAATCCGTTTTTCTAGGAGCATATTATGGGCATTATATCAGAATGGCGCGAAGCAATAGTTAACAGATTGGTTGATTGGTCGTTACCTGAAGAGTATGTCGAGAGACGTAAGGTAATGGCACACCGTAGGAATTACCGAGCGGGTGTACAAAAGAAAAACCTCAAAACGAAAATTGGTCAGCCTGACTATAACATTGTTATGAATTTTACAGGACTTGTCATTGACAGGTCGATATCGATGTTGTTTGGTAAGGGGATAGAATTTGATTATGGCGAAGAAGTTGAGGGGCAAGTTAATCCGAATGAAGAGTATCTTAAACAAGTTTGGGCTGCTAATCACAAAGAGATATTATTGCATAAATTTGGATTGAATGGCGCTGAGATAGGAACTTGGTATTGTAAGGTTATTCCTGACGGCGTTGAGTATCAAGGCAAGTTATACCCAAGATTAGTGTGTCTCGATCCTATGTTAATGACCATCGAAACCAAACCGGATGATATTGAAACCGTCACGGCGTATATCATAACTTACATGGTTGAGAGAGACGGCAAGCCGCAAGTATTCCAGGAACGCACGACTAAACAAGATAATGAAACTTGGCTTATTGAGTCTGGAATATTCAAGAATAAAAAGTTCATTCCTGAAACAAGTGAGGTTTGGAATAACGACTTCCCGCCTATTATTCACGGTCAAAACCTAATCAACGTTGAAACGGTCTACGGGGATCCAGATGTTACAGATGACGTTGACGAATTACAAGATATGCTGAATAAGACTTCTGGTAATGTGAGTAAGATCATCGACATACACGGGCATCCTCATACAGTTGGTGAGGGGATTAATTCTAACAATCCTATTGACGTTGAACCGGGTAGAATGACACTTATTCCAACGGGTGCTAAAGTATACAACGTTGAAATGCAATCAGACCTTGCAAGTTCAATGACATACATGATGACTATGAGACAGGCGTTGTTCGACATTACACGTACCGTTGATATTTCATCCATGAATGACAAACTTGGCGCGTTGACTAACTTCGGCTTAAGGGTTTTATATCAGGATAGTTTAGCAAAGAACGAGACTAAAAAACAACTATACGGTGACGCTTTATTGGAGCTCAATAGACGGTTGCTTATTCTCGCAGGACTGAAGCCGGAAGAGGGACATATTGAATGGCCTGAACCTCTTCCGAGTAATGTTACGGAAGAAATAGCAGGACTCACATTCGACTTGAATAACGAATTAGTGAGCAAGGAAACTGTCTCAGAAATGCGCGGGTATGTTTACGAAAATGAATCTGCAAAAATAGGCGTTGAAAAATCACAGGGAGATAACATCGGAGCCGCCTTATTGGCTAATTTTACTCGCGGTGGATAGTGGTATTTCATGGTATAATAGATTTACTGCATTGGTCAAGAGATGCTAAAAATAGGTAACACTAATTATCCGTTATCGGGGATTGACACCTGGTATCGGATAATTTTATGAGCGGACACATGGAAGCTAAATCAGGAATATATAGCATAACAAATACCGTCAATGGAAAAATGTATGTAGGTCAGGCGGTAAATCTAAAATCCAGAAAAGCCCATCATTTTAATGACTTAAAAAGAAATAAGCATCGCAATATACACTTACAACGCGCTTATAATAAATATGGCAAAGATAATTTTATTTTCAAGGTTATTTTATACTGCGAACCGTTTGAATTAACGAGATACGAGCAGGCAATAGTGGATATAACAAGTAATATTTATAATATTAGAAAACTATGCGTTATCAGCTCGTTAGGAATAAATCCTTCAGAAGAGACTAAGCGTAAGACGTCAGAATCGAATAAAGGTAAGTATTTCGGCACTGAAGAGTCTAGGAGAAAGTTATCTGAGGCGCAAAAAGGAAAAGTCATGTCGGAAGAATCTCGTCGCAAAAATTCAGAAGCACATAAAGGAGAAAAAAATCCTATGTACGGAAAGTGCACATCAGAAGAAACTAAACGTAAGCAGTCGGAGGCGCATAAAGCATATTGGGTTAATAAGCGCTTACTTGCTATTACACACCTTGAACAATAGAGGCGGTCAATAATATGATATACTAAATCAAACGGGATAACGCGCACTCGGGAGGTGTTATGACTGATTTATGCAACGATCTAAAAGCAGATGACTTAGAGAAATCTAACGAGTCTGCTATTAATTTTGATAAATGTAAGGATTGTGAATTCAACGCTATGGACGTTGATCGAACGGCGTGTATCGAGTGCGAAAAGGATTATCTAGTTAAGAAGACATACTTAAAAGCATTATTTTGTTTTGTGAAATCACTTTATCCAACGTTTGATGAAAACAAAACAAAGCTTCATAAGATGTCTAGGGGAGCGAATAAACTTGTAATGCTTGGACATAATAGGGAGGAAATACGATTAACAAAATATTCAAATGGTTTTTATTTTGGATATAATGATAAATTAGACGTGTTAGCTTATGCATATACGGGAGAAAAATAAATGCGTAATTGTCCTATCTGTGATTCTGATAAAAGATTGTTGTTATGGCGTGCTGACTTCTTAGTGCCCTCAGGGTGGAAGCGACCTAAATACCTGGATTGGTTTAAGTGTGAGTGCGGGATGATTTACGGTGATAATCCTACGATCACACAAAAAGATTACGACTGGTATTATGACAATAAATACGGTTATGGAGTAAACGACTTTCAGAATCAACAAAGACTCTCAGACAGAGCGGAATATATTTGTAGAATACCGAACATCTCAACAGTCGTAGACTTCGGGGGCGGTGAAAGCGGACTAAGTAAGTTTATTGAGAATAGACTAGAATATCCCTCGATCAAAGTTTATACTGTTGGATGCGGTGACGAATTACCTACATCTGACCTGGTAATAGCCGAACACGTCTTAGAGCATATTTATGATATGAACGATGCAATGGGTAAAATTAGTAAATCACTGAAAGCCGGTGGATATTTTATTGTTGATATTCCAGATGCCGGAATGATGGCAGTTGAACGACCTGTTGAAATGCCGATACTGGATTTTAGCCAGGTACACGTTAATCATTTCAGGGTGTTGGATTTATTGAGACTCGCCGATAGATACGGTTTTGAGTTGGAAGAAATGCGAGAATACCACGAACGACACGGCGGCTGTAAGATGTTTGTTTTTGTAAAAGACAAGACAATCTTTGGCAGGGCTTCAGACACATTTGTAAATCGTAATATTTCCGAGAGATGCGAAAAGGTAAAACAATTAGGCGATCAACCTGTATGCGTTTGGGGGTGTGGTGATATTGCTATGTTGGTCTTGGCTAAACAATTCCCTAATGTGCAATACTTCATTGACTCAGATCCGGCGTATCGAGGCGAAACTATCAACGGGCTTCCGGTTTACGCGGAACCTATTGACGGACTTCCGATTGTAGTAATCGCTCAAAGCCAAAAGAATGGAATATTGGATAATATCAAGAGACTTGGATTGACTAATAAAGTGATCGTTATTTAGGAGTGAGATGGAATTAAAATCAGTTGAAGGTATAATTGAGAACGGATTTAGAGTGAACGATAATAAGGTTATTGTACTTAAAATTGTCGAATCTCCGTCTTTTCAATTTTGCATTACTCAACAGTTTTTAGATTTAAAAGAAAACGAAAGACTTGTTGCCGAGGGACTTCCACAAATTCAATGTAGTTCTGTAGCAATGTCAATGACATATCAAGAATGTATGGCGGTTACAAATTTTTTATTTGAATATGCAAAATCATTTCAAAAAGCATATCAATTAATGGTGGTTCCGCAAAAATGATCCTCGCTGACCTTGTTATCGACTTCGTAAAACAATACACCAAGAGGATATTCCTACTCACTGGCGGTGGCGCTATGTGGCTTAACGATGCTGTGTATAAGTCTAAGATAGACTATACGTGTGCCTTACACGAGCAAGGGGCAGGATATATGGCTTATGGATATGCACACATGACCAATCAACTAGGCGTGTGCATGGTTACAACGGGGCCGGGGGGAACGAACGCTGTAACACCTTGTCTGGCAGCCTGGATGGACGCGATGCCGGTACTATTTATTTCCGGGCAGGTACAAACTAAATACTTCATGGGTGAAAGTGGTATGAGGTATCGAGGTGCACAAGAATGTGATATTGTCTCAATAGTTGAACCTATTACGAAATACGCCGTAACCGTAACGGATCCACTAAAGATAAAAGTTATTCTGGGCGCTGCGATTTACGCCGCTACTCATGGACGTAAAGCACCGGCGTGGGTTGATATTCCGTTGGATATTCAGAGTGCAGAAATAGACCCCGATAAACTGGAATCATTTTCAGTATTACCTAACGAGTGGAATGAATGGCAGCGTCAAGAGAATATTGTGGTAGGCGTTGATAATGTAAAGCGATTGACTGAGATGTGTTCTAAGCCTGTTATCTTCGCGGGACATGGAATTATATCAAGCAACGCTGAAAAACAGTTCTACGGGCTTCTAGATGCCTTCAAATGCCCTGTATTGCTAACATGGAAGTCAATGGGGTTGCTATCAGACAATCATCCTTTATATTGTGGCAGGCCGGGGGCTATTGGACAAACCGCCGCTAATAAGATCACCGGAATGTGTGATCTTATTCTAGTTTTAGGAGTTAAATTAGACTTCGATCAGGTAGCGTATAATTTAGATGGATTCGCAAAACAGGCAATGAGGATAGTCGTAGACATTGACCATGCCGAGCTAAAGAAGTTTGATGATAGTTGGCTAAAGATAAACGCGGATTGTAAAGAGTTTATGAACGCGTTGAATATAGGCGGGGATTACAGTCAATGGGTACGGGATTGTAAAGAGTTGCAAAAGTTAAATTCATTTATAGAAAAGGGATAAAATGATAATCACAATTTGTATTTTTGTATACTTGATAACAATATTTTTGGCGTCTTTATTGTGGGGGTGGATATATTCAGATTTAAGCCCAATGTCTGATATTTTTGCAATAGATAGATTAAACGCAATTGGTTTTTATTCTGTTTTTTGGCCTATCAGTTTTATTATTTATGTAATAATCATGTTTTTCAGGGCATTTACATGGATTGGGCGTTTTGGTTTTGACAAGGATAGTTGGGGTATTGATTTCTTTAAGTTACACTAAATACGGAGGGTAAAATGAAAAAACTTTTTGTGTTAGTTAGCTTAATTGTAATTTTGATGTCTTTAGTTGCGTGTTCGCCATCTTATCTTAATGCTTCTACTACTCCAAACCCGGATTTAAAATGGAGAGAATTTACAGTTACATTAGATTCCGGAAAAACTTTAACTTTCTGTGCCTTTCATGCAAAAGTTAATATAGGATTTTTAAATAACATTCAGTCTGTGGAATTCTATGATGATGATTATAATGTTTTTGGAGTAGTGAATAAGCCTATTAAAGGTGTTAGTTACGATCCAACTTTTGAATGTAAATAGAGCATGATAAACAACTACCTACTCGTTGACACCCTATCTACCCTATCCACTAAGGATGATATAGCTTGTACTGGCAGCTCAGGGACGACCGCTTGCAGACTATACCAATCCTGGAAAGTGAAATACGGTCAAAGATTCCCGTCCGCGTTGGCTATCGGTGCAATGGGGG
>Ga0172380_10008831_pt1 | contig 10879 bp, 6 predicted proteins | sample Leawe162metaG_FD_119747 | JGI IMG/M metagenome (GOLD analysis project Ga0172380, IMG submission 119747) | Leachate microbial communities from a municipal landfill in Southern Ontario, Canada - Leachate well 162 metaG | ecosystem: Engineered > Solid waste > Landfill > Unclassified | place...
CAAGAACAAGGCCTCCGACCTGCACCTGTCTTCCGGCCTGCCGCCGATGATCCGCGTGCATGGCGACGTGCGCCGCATCAACCTGCCGGCCATGGAGCACAAGGACGTGCACGCCATGGTCTACGACATCATGAACGACGGCCAGCGCAAGCACTACGAGGAGAATCTGGAGATCGACTTCTCCTTCGAGGTGCCCAATCTGGCGCGTTTCCGCGTCAACGCCTTCGTCCAGCAGCGTGGTGCCGGCGCGGTGTTCCGTACCATCCCCTCGAAGGTGCTATCGCTGGAGCAGTTGAACTGCCCGAAGATCTTCGGCGAAATCGCCGAGACGCCGCGCGGCATCGTGCTGGTCACCGGGCCGACCGGTTCCGGCAAGTCGACGACGCTGGCGGCGATGGTCGACTACGTCAACGAGAAGGAGTACGGGCACATCCTCACCGTCGAGGACCCGATCGAGTTCGTGCACCAGTCGAAGAAATGCCTGATCAATCAGCGCGAGGTCGGCCCGCACACCCTGTCCTTCGCCAACGCCCTGCGCTCCGCCCTGCGCGAGGACCCGGACGTGATCCTGGTCGGCGAAATGCGCGACCTGGAGACCATACGCCTCGCGCTGACCGCGGCGGAGACCGGGCACCTGGTGTTCGGCACGCTGCACACCTCGTCCGCCGCCAAGACGGTGGACCGCATCATCGACGTCTTCCCCGCGGCGGAAAAGGAAATGGTGCGGGCCATGCTCTCGGAGTCGCTGCGCGCGGTCATCTCCCAGACGCTGCTCAAGACCAAGGACGGTTCCGGTCGCGTCGCCGCGCACGAGATCATGATAGGCACACCGGCGATCCGCAACCTGATCCGCGAATCCAAGATCGCCCAGATGTACTCGGCCATCCAGACCGGGCAGAACGTCGGCATGCAGACGCTGGACCAGAACCTGATCGACTTGGTCCGGCGCAACATCGTTTCCGCCGCAGAGGCGCGCACCAAGGCCGTCAACAAAGATTCTTTCCCGGGAGGCTGAGCCATGGAACGCGACGAGGGATTGAAGTTCATGTACCAACTGCTGGCCATGATGGTGGGCAAGAAGGGTTCCGACCTGTTCATCACCGCCGGCTTTCCGCCGGCGATCAAGGTCGATGGCAAGGTGACCCCGGCGACCCAGCAGACGCTGACGCCGCAACACACCCTGGAACTGGTGCGCGCCGTGATGAACGACAAGCAGGCGGCCGAGTTCGAAGCCAAGAAGGAATGCAACTTCGCCATCAATCCGTCCAGCATAGGCCGCTTCCGGGTCAACGCCTTCATGCAGCAGGGGCGTGCCGGGCTCGTCATGCGCACCATCAACACCCAGATTCCCGATGTCGACGAACTCAAACTGCCGCCGGTGTTGAAGGATGTGGTGATGTCCAAGCGCGGTCTGGTGCTCTTCGTCGGCGGCACCGGCTCGGGCAAGTCCACCTCGCTCGCGGCGATGATCGGCTATCGCAACCAGAACAGCTACGGCCACATCATCACCATCGAAGACCCAGTCGAGTTCGTGCACGAGCACAAGAACTGCATCGTCACCCAGCGCGAAGTCGGCGTCGACACCGATTCCTGGGAGGCGGCGCTGAAGAACACCCTGCGCCAGGCGCCCGACGTCATCTTGATCGGCGAGATCCGCGACCGGGAAACCATGGAACACGCCGTGGCCTTCGCCGAGACCGGCCACCTCTGCCTGGGCACGCTGCACGCCAACAGCACCAACCAGGCGCTCGACCGCATCATCAACTTCTTCCCGGAAGAGCGGCGACAGCAGCTGCTCATGGATCTGTCGCTCAATCTGCGCGGCATGTGCTCGCAGCGTCTGATTGCGCTCAAGGAAGGCAAGGGACGCGTCGCGGCGGTGGAGGTCATGCTCAATTCGCCGCTGATCTCCGATCTGATCTTCAAGGGCAACGTGCACGAGATCAAGGAGATCATGAAGAAGTCGCGCGAGCTGGGCATGCAGACCTTCGACCAGGCGCTGTTCGACCTCTACGAAGCGGGCCGCATCACCTATGAAGATGCCCTGCGCAACGCCGACTCGCTGAACGACCTGCGCCTGGAAATCAAGCTGCGCGGCAAGGAGTCGAAAGATCGGGACTTGGGTTCCAGCATTCAGCACTTAGACATAGTCTAAGTGCTGAATGCGTTCTCGATGCATCCCCCCCGACCCCCCTGCCACGCAGGGGGGTGACGGGGGTTCGCCCCTTCGGGGCTCCATGTTTCGCGCTGCCGTCGGCCTGGGACGGCCCGGCGCCGACGGCCCCCACTCCGCGTGTCCGTTTCAGCTGATTCCCGCGGCCGCCTCGCGCTCTATCTGTTGCCGCCTGCGACCATAGGAAAGTGGTATAGGCGGCACTCGATGGCGCCGTTGTAGAGCGGGATCTTGCGCTTCGCTTGCAGGCGGATCAGCCTGGGCAGCGCCGTGTCGGCGGAGAAGAACCAGCAGTCCCAGCCGGCGAAGTGGCGTTTCAGCGCATCGCCCAGACGCGGATAGAAGGCGGCGAGCTCATCCAGTTCGCCGAGTCGCTCGCCGTAGGGCGGATTGGCGATGAGTATCCCCGTCGCCGCCGGTGCGGCGACGTCGAGGATGTCGCTCTGCGCAACTTCCACCAGGCCGTCCAGTCCGGCGTAGGCGAGGTTCTGGCGGGTGCGAGCGACTGCGTCGGCGCTCGAGTCCGAGCCCCAGATCGGCAGCATCGAAGGCGCCGTTTCGCGCTGCGCCGCGGCGTCTCGACGCAATCGCGCCCATAGTCCGGCATCGAAATTGTCCAATCGGGCAAAGCCGAAGTCCTCTGCCTCGCGCGACAGTCCCGGCGCGTCGCCGAGAATGGTCTGCGCCGCCTCGAGCAGAAAGGTGCCGCTGCCGCACATCGGATCGAGCAGCGCGGTGCCCGGCCGCCAGCCGATCAGGCGCAGTATCCCCGCAGCGAGGTTTTCCTTGACCGGTGCCGCCACCTTGGCGATCTTGTGGCCGCGGGCCCAGAGCGGCTCTCCCGAGGTATCGAGGTAGAGCGTCGCCGTGTCGGCGGTGAGGAACAGGTGGGGGCGCACCTGCGGATTGGCGGTATCGACACTCGGCCGGCTGTCGCAAGCAGCGCGGAAACGGTCGCAGATCGCGTCCTTGACGCGCAGGGTGATGAACTCCAGGCTCTTCAGCGGCGACTTCACCGCCGTAACATAGACGCGCAGACGCTCGCCAACGGCGAACAGCGATGGCCAGTCCACCGCGTTGGCCAGGCGATAGACGTCCTCCTCGCTCTTGTACGGGCCCTGTCCCACGCGCCAGAGCACGCGGCTGGCGATGCGCGACTGCAGATTGACGCGATAGCAGGTCTCCCAACCGCCGGCGAACTGCACCCCTCCTGGCAAAGCCCTGATCTCTTGCGCACCCTCCGCCTGCAGGTCTTCGACCAGCAGGGCTTCCAGCCCGCGCGGACAGGGCGCGAAAAAGTGCTCGCTCATGGTTTCGCCACCGCTTCGCCGACGCGCAAGCCAGCCAAGGACCGCGATGATGCGCGCAACGGCTGATGGACGGGGGAGTAGCAGAGGTACCAGGGCACGGGGCAACGGGCCGCGTTGCCGCAACAGACGACCAACATTCTTTCCATCCGCCGATTATGTCACGCCCCACCAGATCGCCGGCTATTGGCTGGCATGCCAAGCGGTGTTGTTAAAATACGACAGATTGCGGCCCATAGCTATCGAATCGACGCCGATTATCGGTTTCAATTGGACTGAGCCATTGCTGGCGCAAATTCCGTGACCTAGACTCCGTCTGCCTCCGTGGAAAATGGTGCGTTCTAAGAGTACCGGGCAGATTGGAGGAGTCCTGGTAGATTTTAAAGATAAAGACGTGTCTGGGGAAATTGAATAAACCTGTGCCCGACCCGATAAGTCGGCACTTTCCTAACGCTAGAAAAGGATATCAAGTATGCAAAAGAAAATTATTGCTCTCGCAGTTGCCGGACTGGTTTCGGGCGGTGCGTTCGCTCAGTCGAGCGTCACCATATTCGGTTTGTGGGATGTGTCGTATGTCGTCAACAATGCCAAAGGCACCACCAGCGGCATCGACAACTCCGCCATAGGCTCTACCCATCTCGGCTTCAAGGGTGTCGAAGACCTGGGTAACGGGATGAAGGCCTTCTTCGCCCTGAGGGAAAACATCAATCCGCTGACCGGTGGTACGGGCTCAGGGGCGAGCGGCGCGACCACCGCCGGTTACAACGACTTCAACGCTTGGGCGCACGTTGGCCTGTCCGGCGGTTTCGGCACTGTGACGGTTGGCCGCCAAACGGTCCCGGTCTTCGCCACCTTTGGCGCAGTCGATGCTCTCGGAGCGGCCTCGCTCGGCCTCGGTCAGCAGTGGGGTTCGGTGCAAACGCTGGGCGTGCCAAACGCGCTGACCGGCGCGGTGTGGCCCTTGCCGTCTAACACCCAAGGTGGTGCAAGGACGCCTCAGGCCTACGCCGGTGGTCTTGGCTATGCCACGCCGAACATGGGCGGCTTCCAGGGCAAACTGTTCACCACGTTGGGCAACAACATCACAGGAGCCTCGTTCGGCGACAACAACCTCAAGGAAGTTGGCGTTTCGTACAACAACATGGGCATTTCCTTCAACTGGGCCTACGATTGGACGACCAACAGGGTTACGGCGAACGCTGCCGGCGCATTCCCGGCCACCATCACCGAAATGAAGACCAACGTCCTGGGCCTCGCTTACACCATGGGCAAAGTGAAGATTTCGGGGAGCTACTACAAGGTGATGTATGACGCCTCGTTGAAGGCCGTCAACCATGACAACAGCGCGTACTCTATTGGTGCGATCTATAACGCGGCCCCGTGGAGAATGGGTGCAGAGTTCACCGCCGGCAAAGACAACATCGATGGCCGCAACAAGGACAACATCTTGGGTTTCCTGGCGGGCTACTCGCTGTCCAAGCGCACCGAGCTCTACGGCCTGCTGGGTATCGTCAACAACAGCGGCAACGCCAGCCTGCAGCCGATCTGGGCCGCGCCCACCTTGGTCACCGCTGTCGGCCCTGTCGTCAGTTCCTTGGATGCCCGCGGCACCAGAAACACCAGCGTGGTTTTTGGCATACGTCACGCCTACTGACATCGCGCCGAGCCAGTCTCGGCAGCGCTGTAGATTCAAAGCCACTCTTCGGAGTGGCTTTTTTTTCGCTGCACCCAGAACTGATACATGCCCACGAATGTATCCGGGTTCTCGTGCTCGAAAACCTGCCACCGATCGAGGTCGGTCGCGCCGCGGTCATCGGGAAAACGCCGCTGATAGGCATGAATGACTTCGTCGGTCGTTTCAAACCCAAGAAGCGTCAGATCGTTCCCGTCGAGAAACGCCTTGATACCGGTCAGGGTCATGAGATGCTCCTGCACGTGAAACAGTAGGTCGCGGCACGCACTCGTACTGAAAAAGTCCGGCGAGGCGAATATGTTTCCAAAATCGTCGGTCGTGTCGCGATCCATCAAATCCTGACGACAGCGGCGAATATCTTCAGCCGTCGAGCCATAAGCCTGCTCGGCGATGAAATGTCGTATCCGCACCACGTTTCGCCGTGCAACTTCACTATAGAGACCCAGCCTCATGAATCCGCCTGGACGCAGCAGTGACAGCAGGACGCGCCACCCCGCCAGCGGGTCTGCGAGATGGTGCAGCACGCCGTTGCATTCGATGACATCGAAGCTGCGGTCCAGCGAATCCAGCAGCAAGAGATCGGCTTGGGCATAGTCGATCGAGGTCAGCCCCAGTTCCCGCGTCTTCCGCTTGGCGTAACACAGGCTACTCACGCTCAGATCGACCGCCAGCACCCGTGCTTCTGGGAATTGCTTCGCCGTCTCGACTGACTGGCGGCCAGTACCGCAACCGGCGATCAGGATGTCGCTGCTGCCGCTCTTGGCCTCACGCACGAATGAACTCAGGGGAAACTTTTGGCACAAGTATCCGACGACACTGCGTACCTTCCGGGAGGGCGCCGCCTTGACCCAGCGGGGATAAGGATTCTCCTCATACTGATTGCGAACCAAGACCGACACCTCATCCTCGACTTTGGTCAGCAGAGGAATGGTGCTGCGCAATTGCGATTCCTCCTCCGGCTCCCGCAGCTGCTGCACCAACACGGCACTCACCGCATCCGGGTATTGAGCGTCGAGCAGACGAGCGGCAAATGGCAGGCTGGAGAGCGGGAAGTAGGACGCTACCGCCAGCGTCCAGAGGGCTGGCACTTGGGCGTCGGCTTCCAGGGCAGCCACCAGAGAATCGCGCAAATCACGCGCCTTCTGAAATTCCTCAGCGGTGTGAGAGAACACATATTCAGTGATGAAACACTGACGCGCCAATGCGCTGTAGAAGCTCAGAGCCTTACCCATCGCGATGTCCGGAGAGGTCATGCCGACAGCGGCTTCGAGCACGGCGCACCGCGCCATGGTCAGAAAGCGCTCCATTTCCCGGTCGCAGATGGGTGCAGAAACGAGCAGCGCGGTCAGCAGAGGATGGTCTTCAAGAGAGCCGAGCCCGTTTGATCCGAACAGGTCTAGCGCCGTAAGGCGTTCAGGCCACGCTGCCGCTGCCCGAGCCACGCAGCTTCCGACGTCCGGCATGAACTTGGCGAGGTCAATGCTTATCTGCGCGAGATCACCGGGCCGATCCCAGGGTTCCGTCAGGGCGCGAGCCATGGCGGTCTCGATGTCTTTGTCGTAGCGAGTGAACTGCAGACGTTTTACGCAGGTGACAAAGATTCCCTTGGCCTCCGCCGTTTCCTTGATTCTTAGAGATTGCATGACGCAACCAATGGCCACGTTCGCCCTGCCTTGCGCATTGAGTAGCGAAGCAAGGCCGTTGAGCGCATTGACGTACTTCGGCGTGATCTTTAGCGCCTGCCGGTAGCTGGCCTCGGCTTCGTCGAGGCGATCTTGGCTCCAGAGGGTGATGCCCAGGTTGCGGTAGGCCTCGGCATAGTCTGGCCTGAGCTGCAGGGCCCGTCTATAGGCGGCCTCAGCCGCGTCTGGCCTGCCCATCAGTTTGAGGATGGCACCCAGGTTGTTATGGCCCATCGCATAGTTCGGGTTGATCTGGAGAGCTTTGCGGTAGCTCGCCTCCGCCTCGTGGAGTCGGTCCACGTCCTTGAGTGCGTTGCCCAGGTTGCAGTGGCCCTCGGCAAAATTCGGCTTCAACTGCAGCGCGCGCCTGTGGCCGGTTTCAGCGTCTTCGTGCCGACCCAGATCCCCAAGGGCAACGCCCAGGTTGCTGTATACCTCGGCGAGGTCCGGCTTGAACTTCAGCGCCTGTTGGTAGCAGGCTACGGCTTGGTCGAGTTGGCCAAGATCATAGAGGGTGTTGGCCAGGTTGCTATAGGCCTCGACGTAATTCGGCTCGAGCCGCAACGCCTCCCGGTAGCAGGCTTCGGCCTCGGGCAGCCGAGCCAGCTCTCTGAGCGTGTTGCCCAGGTTGTTACGCGCCCCGGCGTCTGCCGGATAGAGCGCCACCGCTTTTTGCAGCGGCATCAGCGCTTCCGCGCTACTCCCCGTCTGCCCGAGTACCGCGCCCAGAGCCTTCCACCCGAATCCGTGCTTGGGAAAGCGCACCGTCATTGCTTGGGCGAGCGTTGCCGCATCCGTATATCGCCCCGCCTCGAATAGAGCGACGAGGGTCTTGATCTCCTGTGGGGCAGGGCTATCTTGCTTGTTCGGCGCAGCTTGTCTGGGCGGGGGGGTAGCTTTGATCGATTTCATGGTTCCAGTTGTTCTGTTTTGGGTCGTAGCAGATGACAGCTGTGCATGCTGATTGAATCGTGACCCACCCGCCCGATTGGAATCTGCCCCCGGGGGCTGGTTACCGAGCTTTGCGCCAGCAACCGTGGCTAATTGTAGCAAATGAGCCGTGCGCCAACGGTCTCCTCTCCGGGATTGCGGTAGACGTCGAACCTGGCCATTTGAGCTATCGCCGCAAGAGCAAGAGCTGCGCTGCTTTTCAACAAGTACACGTCGGCAACCCACGCCAACCACCGTCCTTGGTTTATCCTAGCCCGGTGGCTGCCCAGACTGCGGGAGCCAGCGCATCGAGGAGCACGGGTTTATGGCGGACACGTTGTTGCAAAGCGGCTGGCACAGGCTGATGCGCGTATTCGTGGCGCGGCCCAGGCTCTTGACCAGTGCGTTGGCGGGTTTGACGACGGTGTTGATTCTGCCGCCAGAACTGGCGCTACACGGGGTCACGCGGCTGATCATCGGCTGGAACGTCGGGGCCTGCCTCTACCTGCTCCTCGCGGCGAGGATGACGTTCTGGTCGACCCACGAAAGGATGCGGGCCCGTGCGCTGCAGCAGGACGATGGACGGTTCGTCGTGCTGGTCCTGGTCGTCACCGCCGCCATCATGTGTCTCGGTGCCATCGTCGCCGAACTGGTGGTAGCCAAGGACATGCACGGGACGCCGCGCTACGCACACGTCGCGCTGGCCGGGCTGACCATCCTATCCTCCTGGGCCTTTACCCAGGTGATGTTTGCGCTGCACTACGCCCACGACTACTACCTGGGCGAAGTCCGGGGACAGTTCGGCGGATTGGCGTTCCCGGGTGGCCATGCGCCGGACTACGGGGATTTTCTCTACTTCGCGTGCGTCATCGGTACTTCCGGTCAAACGGCCGATGTCAGCATCACCAGTCGGGCGATGCGTCGAACCGGATTGGTCCACTGTGTCCTGGCATTCTTCTTCAACACGACGCTGGTGGCTCTGACGATCAACATCGCCTCGGGGATGTTTTGATCGGCCGCAGCGAAGGCTGTACACTGGCGGGACGGAACCGGGGAGGGACAAATGATTCGACACTGGAAATGGGGTTTGCTGGTGTTTGCCTTGTATGGCGGTGTCGCCTCGGCTCAGCCAGGGCGCGGCGAGTTGCTCTACTCGACCTATTGCAACGCTTGCCACACCATACAAGTACATTGGCGCGAGAAGAAAGCAGCGACGGACCGGAGAACCCTCGTTGCGGAAGTACGCCGTTGGCAGGCCAATGCAGGGCTCGAATGGAGCACCAACGACGTCGATGCGGTCGCAACCTACCTCAACGCAATCTACTACCACTATCCGCCTGCGGAGAAGTAATCCTGGAAGAGCGGGCAGGCCAAGGGGTCAGTGCACAGCGGGAGCGCAGATCACAGCACCATTCCCAACTGCGTTCCCTGGACGATGGCGCGCTTGGCGTCCAGTTCGCTGGCCACGTCGGCGCCGCCGATCAGCGTCGTCGGCACCTCGATCGCGGCCAAGGCATCCACCAGTTCGCGCCTGGGCTCCTGGCCGGCGCAGATGACCACGGTATCCACCGGCAGCAATCGCGCCTCGCCATCGACGCGAATGTGCAGACCGGCGTCGTCTATCTTCTCGTACTCCACCCCGGCCAGCATGTGCACGCCGCGTTTCTGCAGGAGCAGACGGCGCGCCCAGCCGGTGGTCTTGGCCAAACCCTCACCGACCTTGGTCGGCTTGCGCTGCAGCAGCCACACCTCGCGCACGGGGTCCGGCATCTGCGGCGGCATCAGGCCACCGCGACCACCGAATCCGGCGTCTATGCCCCACTGCCTCTGGTAGGCAGCGATGGGGTCGCCATGATCGTCGACGTGGGTGAGCAACTCCGCGACGTCGAAACCTATGCCACCGGCGCCGACGATGGCCACACGCTTGCCCGCTGTCTTGCGTCCCTCTATCAGTTCCGTGTAGCCGACCGCCTTGGCGTGCGCGATGCCGGGAATATTCGGCGTGCGCGGCACGATACCGGTCGCCAGCACCACGTGTTCGTAGCCGCGCAAAGCTTCGGCCGTCGCTGCGGTGTCGAGCTTCAGCGTAACGCCGGTTGTCTCCAGCTTGCGCCCGAAGTAGCGCAGCGTCTCGCCAAACTCTTCCTTGCCGGGAATGCGCTGGGCCAGATTGAACTGGCCGCCCACGCGGCTGGCCGCCTCGAACAGCGTCACGGCGTGGCCGCGCTCGGCCAGCGTCGTTGCCGCCGCCAGGCCAGCGGGGCCGGCGCCGACGACGGCGATTCTCTTCGCCCGCAAAGGCTTCGCCGCCACCATCTCGGTCTCGCGGCAGGCGCGGGGATTGACCAGGCAGGAGCAGAGTTGGCCCGAGAAGATGTGGTCGAGGCAAGCCTGGTTGCAGGCGATGCAGGTGTTGATCTCGTCGCCACGGCCGGCGGCGGCCTTGTTCACAAAGTCGGGGTCGGCGAGGAAGGGCCGGGCCATCGACACCATGTCGGCGTCGCCGCGCGCCAGCACGGCCTCGGCCACCTCCGGCGTATTGATGCGGTTGGTGGCGACGAGCGGGATCTTCACCTGGCCTACCATGCGCCGCGTCACCCAGGCGTAAGCGGCGCGCGGCACCATGGTGGCGATGGTGGGGATGCGCGCCTCGTGCCAGCCTATGCCCGTGTTGATGATGCTGGCCCCGGCCGCCTCGATCCCCTTGGCCAGTTGCACCACCTCTTCCCAGCTGCTGCCGCCCTCGACCAGGTCTATCATCGACAGGCGGAAGATGATGATGAAGTTCGGACCGACCGCGGCCCGCGTGCGGCTCACCGCCTCGAGCGCAAAGCGGATGCGGTTTTCGAAGGAGCCGCCCCAACGGTCGCTGCGCTGATTGGTCTGGGTGGCGATGAACTCGTTGATCAGATAGCCTTCCGAACCCATGATCTCGACGCCGTCGTAGCCGGCGCGCTGCGCCGTCCGGGCGCACTGGACGTAGTCCTCCAAGGTCTGCTCGATGTCGCGGTCCTCGAGTGCGCGCGGCGTCATCGGGTTGATCGGCGCTCTCAGGGCGGAGGGCGCCACCGGCGCTCGTGTGCGGGCGTAGCGG
>Ga0172380_10008832_pt1 | contig 10879 bp, 10 predicted proteins | sample Leawe162metaG_FD_119747 | JGI IMG/M metagenome (GOLD analysis project Ga0172380, IMG submission 119747) | Leachate microbial communities from a municipal landfill in Southern Ontario, Canada - Leachate well 162 metaG | ecosystem: Engineered > Solid waste > Landfill > Unclassified | place...
CGTGAAACTCGGAAAGTTAGCGGCAAAGAACATGAAAAACCGGGGGCCGGACTGGGAGATCGATGCGGTCGTGCCAGTTCCGCTTCATCCTGTGCGCCTACGCGAGAGAGGTTATGACCAGAACCTGCTGATTGCCAAGGGAGTCGCTGCGGAATTAAGCCTGCCGATTCGCACCGATCTTATCCGCCGCATCCGGCAGACGCCAGCTCAGTCACGCCTCTCCGACAAAGAACGGACAAAAAATCTGCGTAACGCCTTTACACCATTGCCAGTATCATTGGAGCAGGTTCCGGCATCCGTCCTCCTCGTCGATGATGTGATTCATACGGGATCAACCGTGCTCGAGTCTATCGGTGCGTTGAGAAAGCATGGCAGGATGTCGATTTATGTCCTCGCTGCCTGCGGTTGATGTTTCAAGCGCAGAGTAAACCTATTCCAATGAGACAAGGATAAATGGCAGGCGAACCGATTCCGTCCTTCGAAGCGTCCCTGAACGAACGCCAGCGCGAGCTGATGGACCGGCTTGCCGGGCGGATTGTTCAGATGCGTATGACAACTCCTGCTATCCTGTTTCTCGAATCAGTGCGGCCTCTTAATTACGTAGGCAGTCAGGTTATGGTCTTCTTCGCACCGGTTGTACGCGGTTTTTTCGGATTACCCGATTGGGACGAGATCCGGATGGTTTTGGAAAGACGCGAGTCTATCGGCTATTTTCTCGACTTGATCGAGGCAAAGGAATCGGCACTCCTTGCCGAAGAAGACCGCTTGAAGGCGGAGAGACGTGCGGCTAAGGCGGCTGAAAAAGCGAATAAACCTCCTTCAGAAAAAAAATGGTGGAAAAAATCTTAAAACTATTGGAGAGTGATCGTGGATGAATATATGGTCAAGGCTTTCACCCAATCCATCCATGGTGACTTCATCTGCCCCGACCTTCTCGATATACTAAAGAATGTCGATTACGTCACCGCAGGGAGGCTCGTCGATGGCATGCCCAACTCGATTTATCAGATTACGCACCATCTAATCTCCTGGGGAACCTGGGGAGTTATGGGAGCGTCTGGAAACCCCTTTATCCGTACCGAGTCGGAAGAAGAGCTAAACTTCTTCCCCGTGGATGAAAGCCCGACTGAGGCTCAGTGGGAGGCAACAAAGAGGAGCTTGATCGAATTCGTCAAGAGGTTTGAGAGTGCCCTTCCCGGGATTGATCCCACCGGAAGCCATCTCGATTGGAAAAGCTTCAATAACTCCCGAGCGGTGCTTTTTGCCGTAGCTCATACAGCCTACCATACATCGCAAGTCGTTGCGATCCTCCGCATGTTAAAAGCATATCATCGCTCATGAAAGACTTCACCGACTTTGAGATCATCTCCGGTGGCGCTGAGCGCCTTGACAGCGTGAAACTCCTTTGGGAAGAATTACGCGATTATCATGCAGAACACTCGACCCACTTCGGAGACCAGATGCGAGCTGTGTCCTTTGAGTTTCGTCGTTCGCGCTTCGAACTCTATGCTGCAAACGACTGCTTGCTGATCGAACTCATCTGGCATGGTCCTTCCGCAACAAATGTCGCTTTCTCTGCCAGTACTATTGAAATAGAGGAAGGTCTTAGATGGGGTTGTCTTGAGTCGCTGTATGTTATTCCCGGCTTTCGTCAACAAGAATTAGGATCTCTTCTGACCAGACGATCAATCGACTGGATGAAAAGTCAAAAGTGCGATCGTATCGTTCTTTCCGTAGCCGAGGGAAACGAGCCTGTTTTCAATTTTTACCGTCGCTTCGGTTTCCAAATACGGCATTCTGCCATGCAGCTAATAGAGGAAAAGTAAATGGAAGACGTTCTCCGATCACTGCTAAAGCGCGGTATACGCGCTACGGGATCGCATATCGACACAACCACAGTTCTGGATGGACTGGAGTATCGGTTCACCGGCATCTACGCCTCACCAATCCCAAACACCATCTGGCAAGTTGCCGAACACATGCACCTGTGGGTAAGGTTGAAGGTCGATCTCTTCGAAGGCAAGGAGATCGTCTTCCCGGAAGGTCACGGTTTCGGTACGGTTGAAGCTCCCCCGTCGGTGGAATTCTGGGAGCAGTTTAAGCTCGATTTCATCGCCGCGCAGGTAAGAGTCGAGGAGATGATCTGGACGATGGATCTGCAAAAGCGATACCCGGTCTGGAACAATCTCACCTTTGCTGAAATTGTGGGGATTATGCACAACCACAACAGTTACCACACGGCTCAGATCGTAGCCATGCGGCGAATTCTCGGAGTCTGGTCGCGTTCTTGAGCGAGCCCCGGCTATTTCAAGCCACCCCATTGAGGTGCGCCACACTTATTGCTTTATGTATTGTTTGGTAGTATCCTATAGGGTTGCATCGAATTGCATTTCCAGAGAAACAAAGCCACTTCAAGGCTTTGCTATTCCTGAACAGATCCTTAAAAATCAAGCACGATCTTACTTTACATGTCCCAATTAGAACCAACTCTGATCCTTGCGACCGACTGCGGTTCAACGACGACCAAAGCAATTTTAATCGAGCGACAGCCGTCAGGCGAATACCGCCTCGTCGTCCGTGGCGAAGCTCCGACCACCGTCGAAGCACCTTTCGAAGACGTCACGAAAGGCGTCCTCAATGCTGTTCGTGAAGTCGAAGAGCTTGCCGGGAGGACCTTTATCGGCGAAGATGAAACCATTATGCGTCCGGTGAAGAATGGCAAGGGCTGCGACATTTACATATCGACCTCCTCAGCCGGAGGCGGCTTGCAGATGATGGTCTCTGGCGTCGTTAAATCGATGACGGCGGAGTCTGCCGAACGCGCCGCGCTGGGAGCCGGCGCGATTGTGATGGACGTTCTCGCCTCAAACGACGGACGACTGCCTCACCAGAAGATCGAGCGCATACGTCGCTTGCGCCCGGATATGATCTTGCTCTCCGGGGGCATAGACGGTGGAACAACCAAGCATGTCGTTGAACTCGCTGAGTTGATTCGTGCCGCGAGACCTCGCCCAAGACTTGGTATCGGCTTTGCCCTGCCGGTCATCTACGCCGGTAATAAAGAAGCCCGCGCCGAGATCGAAACAACACTCGGCAGTATCGTTGACTTGAAGAATGTCGATAACCTCAGGCCGGTACTGGAACGCGAAAATCTCGGACCTGCCCGCGATAAAATCCATGACTTGTTCATGGAGCATGTGATGGCGCAAGCCCCCGGCTATAAAAAACTGATGAGTTGGACTGACGCGCCGATCATGCCTACCCCCGGCGCAGTCGGCTTCATCATGGAGACTATCGCCCGGCGTGACGGCATCGATCTGGTCGGCGTCGATATCGGCGGCGCTACCACAGACGTTTTCAGCGTCTTTGGCGGTGTCTTCAATCGCACGGTCTCGGCAAACCTTGGCATGAGCTACTCGATCTCAAACGTCCTCGCAGAAGCCGGTTTCGACAACATCATGCGCTGGGTTCCCATTGAGATTACGGAAGGCGAATTACGTAACCGTATCGCCAATAAGATGATCCGGCCTACAACCATTCCACAAACACTTGAGGAATTGCGAGTAGAGCAGGCAATCGCCCGTGAAGCATTGCGACTCGCCTTCATTCAGCACAAGTCATTCGCCGTCGGTTTGAAGGGTGTTCAACAGGAGAGATCGATCTCCGACGCATTCGAGCAGACTTCCTCAGGCCAGACGCTGGTCGATATGATGTCGTTGAATCTACTGGTAGGATCGGGAGGCGTCTTGTCACATGCCCCCAAGCGAGCGCAGTCGGCTCAGATGATGATCGACTCCTTCCAACCGGAGGGTGTCACCCGGCTTGCCGTCGATTCGATCTTTATGATGCCACAGCTTGGCGTATTGGCTACCGTGAACGAGAAGGCGGCTACAGAAGTATTCGAGAAAGACTGCCTGATCCACCTCGGTACTTGCGTCGCTCCCATCGGTCAACTCAAGGGGACCAAGGGCACAGTCGTCAAAGTTAACGGGACATCTGACCGGGGCAGAAGTATCCAGATCGAGGCCGGGATCAACGAATTGATCCTTACGCCACTCGAACCGGGAGAATCGGTGAAGGCGACTATTGAGCCTGCGAAAGGTTGGGACATGGGCGAAGGAGCCGGTAAACCGGTTGAGCGCATTCTGACCGGCGGCGTGGTCGGGCTGATTATCGATACAAGAGGAAGACCGTTCGATCTACGCAGGGAGACGCCTGATCGCGTCGCGCTTTTGAATAAATGGTCGTTGGGCTAAAAAGAATCGTTCCGGTATTGCGTTTTAGTGACAGCCATCACCATAATATGGGGTCACCTATGACTTTATTTGTTCGTAGGGCAAGGCAGCCAAAAGCAATGCTAAATCAATCAAAGGTAATTTAAGATGTTTAAGCCGTTCAAGCGGTTCAACGCATTCTGGTGGACTGCAGCGGTGGTGGTCGTCGTAAGCTTAATTCTCTTCTGGCGACGCAGGAACGCCTGAAGAGTTTATTGCCGGGAATAGATCGCCGGGAGTCAGGATGGAAATGAATCCCCGGAACCGCGATTCCAGTGGAATTGTCGTGAATCAGTAGAAAAGCCGCCCTTTATCGGGCGGCTTATTTATTCGGAATCGTTTCACGCGTAGGTTAACCCTCCTGGTTGACTACCAGACGAGAGAGACATATCACGCAGTGCGAAGGAGTACTTCAAGCTTCGCACGTAGAAGATCCCTTGCCTGCCTGAAGTGCGGCAAAGCCTGTTCATCTGGCAGATCAGTGAACTCAGCCGGATCCGGTACTGGCATATGAACCGTCTGTTTAGCACCGGCAATATAAGGGCAGTTCTCCGCCGCGTCATCACAGACTGTCACGACCAGATCCCATGACTTGCCGACAAATTCATCGACGCTTTTTGATCGCTGACCGGAAATATCGATACCGATTTCTGCCATCGCTTCGATTGCACGACGGTTTAGTGACGACGGTTTCGTGCCAGCCGAATACCCCTCGTAACCATCGCCCCACAATCCGTTGATGAATCCCTCCCCCATCTGGGAACGGCATGAATTGCCCGTGCAGACGACCAATACTCGTTTCTTCAAATGTATCTCCGTTGAATAATGTACTGTCATATCAATGATAAGTTACTACAGAAACTACAGCCAGACAATCGTTTCACCAACCACTTTACCCTGCCAGTTGGTCAACTTTTCAGCCTTTAACGACTGCAATGCCTCTGGCAATTCAGTGGGCAGCGCTCCAAATTTCTGCATCAAGGCGATGGTCATCGGGTCTCGTCCGCGTTGTTGACCATCTTCCATTTTAATAGCCAATCCCAAAGCCCTGCCTTGCCGTTCGTCGAACCAACCGACGCCGTAAACGCCTTCAGCGCCGGCTTTCCCCGTTATCTCGACTCCCTGTCCAAACCTCATCAGCTCGGTGCAAATCCGTCCACGGGAGGCGGCAACCATTTCAGGATAGGCGCGCATGGAGCTGGCAACGCGCATGAGTGCCGAAGAGAGCTCCTTCGGTAATCCAACCGGTCGCACGAGTTGGGCGAAAAGTCGGGCGATTCCTTTTATTGAGAGGGCGTGGACAGGCGCAGAACAGCCGTCGATGCCCACCACGATCTCCGACTCGGGATATTTGGCGGTCTCAGCGATAACCTGTTTAATCAAGCGTTGTCCAGGTTGATTCGGATCCAGATAATCCGCGATGGGAGAACCTTTGTGCTGTGCAGTCAGGAGCATCCCGGAATGTTTGCCGGAACAGTTGTGGTGGAGCGATGAGGGCTTCTCCCCCCGCTGGATCAACTCAGATCGGGTCTGTTCATCGAGGGGCGGATGAGTCCCGCAGAGAAGGTTTTCCACCGTGAACTGCCCTTTGGCAAGTATTTTGGTGACCAGCTCGGTGTGGAATGGTTCACCGCCATGGGATCCGGAAATGATCGCGAGTTCGCGGTCAGTCAGCCGATATTCTTCGGCGGCTCCCGAAAGTATGACGGCGGCGGCTTGGAACGGTTTGGCGGAAGAACGCAGAAAGGTCTTGAAATCTATGTCACCTTTTGAATAAAGCACATCACCGTCGGAGCTGACGATGCAGGCAAACCCCCGGTGGGTGACTTCGACTATCCCGCCACGTGTCAGTTCAACCATCGCAGCCGAACGGCAGAGTGGCTCTTTTTGAGATGTAGTATTAGAATGGCTTAGCGGCTGGTTCATGGTGTGTTCCGATTTTGTTCCGAAAGGGCAAAGTTCTGAAATAAAATAATCAATTCCGATTGGAAGTGATTTGAATACAGCGGAAAGTCTCTCCATTTACCCGAAAAGAGTTGGCGTCCTGCTAATCCCGAACGTAGTCCGTAAAATACAAAGGGGAGCCTTTCGGCTCCCCTTTGGCAAAGTGGGCGGGGCGGGTACTCGCGGTATCCAAGGGGGTCTACACCGGGACCCGGCCACCGTCCAACATCCTAAAAGCAGGGCTATCTGATTATCGACTACTTACCCGATAATCTTGCGCCAGAGGGTTCGCGATAATTCACCACGACCGTCATTAGTCTTGGGTGAAAGATGATAAAGATTCTATAAGGCAAGCGTGATTTAGGTCACTATTGGAAATATTTTTAACGCTGCTTTATCGCTCGTCTCTTTTCGACCTTTTTGAACCCGATTCCGGGCATAAAAGGCAAAACGGGAGATTCTTTATCAGGAAGTAGTTTATGTTCTCGAAGCGATTTTCCTGTACCAGCAAGAGCTTCCCGGACCGCCTTCCAAAGATAGGGATAGCGAAGCAACCGCGCCGCCATCAAAACTTCATGTCCTATGAGTGCCGGGATTGCTGCCGGTAGATCCACTGCTCGAGCATTTCGCAGGATCAACCAAAGCCTGTTTCGATGAGTCAGATAGCGAGAGAACCTGCTGCCTACCGGCGACCCGCCCCGACTATGAACGCCTTGCGCGGTAGGGACGATCCATGCCTGCCAGCCCCGCCTCCATGCCCGCCAAGCCAAATCGGCGTCCTCGTAATAGCAGAAGAAACGTTCCGGGAATACTTCGCCTCCGATAGAAATGTCAGTCAACATCTCTCGCTTCAACAACACTGCCGCGGCACAGACTCCGAAAACTCGCGTTGGCAAGGTGGGAAGCGAAGTCTCGGGCTCCCCTGTTCCGGCGTCACGCACGCGAAAACTGCGGTAAATTTCTATTCCCAGCGAGTCGATAACCTTCAGCTCTCCCGGATTGGTACCTGATCGCCAAAGTATTCCTCCCACCATGCCGATAGCCGGATCCGCTTCTGAAAACAAAAGAAGCTTCTCAGTCCATTCCGGTTCGATGGTCGCATCGGGATTAAGCAACAGGTACCAATCGCCTTCGCACTCAAGAATGCCAAGATTGTTACCTGCCGCAAAACCGATGTTGTCTTTCAGTCTCACCAGATTGACCGCCGGAAATTCAGCCGCAACGAGGTCGGGCGTTCCGTCGGTCGATGCGTTATCGACCACCGTTATTGAGACGGGAGGCACGGTCTGACTGTTAAGACTTGTGATTGCAGCGATAATATCCCGCGCTGAGTTCCATGTCACGATTACCGCACAGACTTTCGGCTCGTTCAATGTCGTCCCGTCCGGCTCATGATCGACTGGAGCGCTGTGGGGATCCGCTTCACCGTACTCAACCATTCACCTTGCACGTTCTGCCCCGCCCTCCAGGTCATCAGAATGCCGACGAACGCCGTGACGCTCACTTGCGCGACCGCCGCACCTGTCGATCCAAAGAAATAGGCGAGCGTTGGGAGCACCACCACCAGCAGCCCCAGCGCCATCGTTGAGGTCACCAAAGTGACGCTCGCGGCTCCTATCCCGTAAAGAATCGCGGTAGTCAGGTAGAAGAGTCCCTCGAACGGCGCTGCCAGTAGCAGAAGCCTGAACAGCGGGACGGAATCGCCGTAGGACGCCGGCATCACATAGTGGTAAAAAGGCGTCGCCAGTAACCAGCCTATTCCTACGACACCGGCCATGCCTACTGCTAGATAAGCGACCGTCTTTTCGAAGAGCGATCTGATCTCCTCCTGCCTTCCCTCCGCGGCAAGTCGGGAGGCATAAGGAATCACCAGCAACCCCACCGTCGAAATCATTGCTGATACCACAGTATAAACCCGTTTGGCTCCACCATAAATGCCGACGATCTCAGAGTTGTAAATTGCTCCCAACACAATAAGGTCGGCTCCGGCAAGCAACGCCGAGGAGAGCCCCAATCCGACAGTAGTCACGCCGTAGTTCAACAGTTGTCGCAGCGAATCGCGATCGATGCGGAATGAAAAACGTCCCGACAACGGCCACAGCAAAATTGAAGCGAGGCTCGAAAGTATCGCACATGCAAAGACAATGACGAACACCTGCCCGATCTGGCCATTGCCTTGGAAGCGAAACCAGATGAAGCCTGCCATGGTTCCGACCCAATAGACGGCTTCGATGATGAACAGCTTTGCCGTCCGATAAGCGGCTTGTTGCGCACAGAAACCCCAATCACGGATCCAGAAGACGAGCGGGATTGCTCCGGCGATGACCAGATCGAGCGGTTCCAGGCGAAAAATCCGTTCCCCGACAGGAGCCAGCAACGAAAGAACTCCGAATATCGCCAGTTGCAATCCGCCTGCCAGCCAGAAGCCAACGTTGCAAGTCGCGTCGAACCGCCCCGGCTCAGCGGCAAACTTGATCATCGGATTTAGTATCAGGTTTTTGGTGAAGAGGAGAATCTGCGTCGCAATAGCGAAGATCAGCGTGTACCGGCCAAAATCAGAAAGGGACAACTTTGGCATCACTGCGAAAATGAAGATGAGACCGCTGAAGGGCGGAAGTATCCGTGCCGCGGCCGCCCAGGAAAGTCTGCCGATATGATGGGCAAGGTTCAGGAGGTGGCTCCACCGGGTGATAATAGCGGTTCTGGCCTGTTGCCGGGGTAGAGTAACTGGGTCAACTCGGTGGTGAGCGCCTTTTCGTCCATGTTTCTGCCGATGAATTTTCCACCGACGGCAACGGATATCGCTCCGCTCTCTTCCGAGACGACCACCGCGACTGCATCGACTTCCTCTGAGATTCCTAGCGCGGCGCGATGCCTTGTGCCGAGCGTAGTGTCGGTCTGCGGATGGATGGTCAGAGGTAGGATGCACTTGGCGGCAACGATGGTGTCACCGATGACGATGACGGCTCCATCATGGAGAGGCGTGCGGGGATGGAAGAGCGTCACCAGCATCTCCCACGAAATTTCCGACTGGACAATGATGCCGCTCTCGACGATACCACGGATGCCGGTTTTGCGTTGAAAGACGATAAGTCCACCGAAGCGTCGCCTTGACAATTCGAGGGACGCGCGAACGACTTCGTTAACCGTCCGTTGTCCGGCGCTGCGGAAGAACGTCCTCATGAAGCCGATCTGACCGAGTTGGATCAGCATCCGCCGAAGTTCAGGCTGGAACAGTATCACAAAGGCGATCACCCAGACAGCGCCTACCGACTGGATTAACCACGTCATGCCGGTCATACCGACGAGCTGGGCTATCGACCCGGCTCCCATCAGCAACAGCAACCCGGCGAACATTTGTGTTGCGCGGGTGCCTCGCATGATGCGGTAGATCTGGTAGAAGACGAGCGTCACCGCGATAATATCGAGTATATCGATGACGCCGACCGGCAGAAAACCTATGTGGAATAGTTCCAAGTGTTAATGACTAATGATTGATGATTAATGACTAATACTAATACTGATGCTGAATCGCGTAGGATAAGCGTCCCGCTTGTCACTCCCGCGTAGGTCGGGCATCCTGCCCGACAAGCTTCCCGTTCCGTCAGGTCACGTTCTTCTGGACAAGACTGACTGAACAGAAATATTTTTACTTAATCAGAGTCACAGACCTAACGTACGAAGCGTCTCCTGCTTCGAGCCTCAAGAAGTAGTTACCTCCCGGAAGCCCCTCACCATTAAGTAAGATGCTGTGGTTTCCACCCGAAGTGAAAGATGTGGTTTCAGACTGAACAACTTGCCCTATTGGGTTATAAAGCTTTAGCCTAACAGTTGAAGGAATAGTCAATGTCAATGAAATAGTCGTTTGAGAGTTAAAAGGATTGGGATAGGCGGAACCTAACAGAAATCCTTTGCGAGCGGATCCTGATAATTCCCTGACTGACGATTCTGAATTGAACCGATAGACGCCCATGTCTTTCTGATCAGCCAAATAGATAAAATCCCCTCCGATCGCGATCCCGGAAGCATTAAGACCGGTGGTATAGGACCCGATCAAGGTCATTCTCCCCAAATCTCGCACATCAACGATGGCAATCCCTCCTTCAGGTCCTGTTGCCAGATATGCTTTTGTTTCATCAACTTCCACGCCATTGGCTTCACCATCAACCTCGAAACTACCGACATGCTGAATTTCCGCAGGATCAGCAATATTGACGATCTGCAGATCTCCCTCTCCACAGGCAATAAATAGTAGATCGCCTCTCAAAGCAACGTCTCTTGCCAATCCGGTTACCCTGATTGAGCCAATCATTTCCGGCGAAGCCGGATTGCTGAAATCTACCACCGCGATGCCAGAGTCGCCATTGGCGAGAAAGGCAAGATTGCCTTCAGAAACGACTGCGTTCGTGTTCCAATCATTGTTGAGAAATCCCACTTCATCGAGTTCTTCGGGATTTGAACAATTGATAATCCGCAAACCTTCCGGCCCATCGGCAATAAGAGCAAGTGTATCATGAACGCAAACTTCTCTCGCTTCTCCGGGAGTATCGATAAATCCTATCGTTTCGATGTTGCGAACATCGGAGACATCGAAAAGACTCAAGCCACCAATTCCGCTGGTTACGTAGAGCCTTTCCGCGACTTCTTTCACTCCGAACGCC
>Ga0172380_10008833_pt1 | contig 10877 bp, 11 predicted proteins | sample Leawe162metaG_FD_119747 | JGI IMG/M metagenome (GOLD analysis project Ga0172380, IMG submission 119747) | Leachate microbial communities from a municipal landfill in Southern Ontario, Canada - Leachate well 162 metaG | ecosystem: Engineered > Solid waste > Landfill > Unclassified | place...
AAAGTAATATTTTTCAATTACACGATATTTAAGAACATTGATGGCACACCGAATGACTGGTCGCTTTTGAGATATTTTCTCATGGTCATAGGTATAGCTATTCTGGTCGATGCGGCGATTGTATTCAGGCAATTATTCTCAGGATAAAGATATGAAAAAATTTGGTCGCAATCTATGGCGGGTAATCATAATGCTGATATCTCTACCTATCCTAAAGACGTACTGTGATATTTTCACTACTCCGGTTACAGGCCTGTTTGTGGTAGCAGGCATGGATGATACGGCTTTAGCTATAATGACCTTCTTGCCGTGGGGATTTCCTTTCATTATGGCGATTATTATAATCATAGATATGACGAAGCCGGATGACGATAATAGATCGGGCGGTATCCCGATACAGCGCATCCGGTAGGAGCGTTAATCAATGAGCGATATTTTACGCAGAAGGCAATTAGAAAGGCAGAAGGTAGCCGCCCAAACCCAGGTTGCTTCTCCTAAAACCGTTACTGTGGATGAAGCCGATGCGGAATTTCAGCGTAATCATGTCCAGTTGAAATCAGGTGAGTGGATTACTCGTAGCGACTATCAAAGCCTGAACAGTGAGGAACAGGCTGTAATTATGTCCAGCGGCGTAGCAGGATTAAATGAATACTTGACCAATAAGGCTAACGAGCAGGCTCAGATTGAATATGAAAAAGCAAAGAAGCAATTTGATGAGGATTTAGCTAAATTTGAAAGCACCCATGTAAAATTGGACAGTGGAGAGTACGTTAAGCGCACTGAGTATTTAGCACTCCCAAAATATCTCCAAGTTGAGTTGACAAAGCGGGGTGTAGATGGCTTCAACACACTACTGAAAAACACAGAGGAATTGGCTAAAATTCAGCCCGCAACACCGGAAAATCCCCCGTCCGTCTTGTTGGCTACATCAGGTGCAATGCTTGTGCAGGGTGAATATAAAGGCCCCCCCACATCGTTAGGAGGCACTTATGGATTCACGCCGGAAACATTGGCCCGAGAGAAAGAATTAGGCGGGTATATCACGTATAACGTAGATGAAGATGGTAGCAGGCGGACAGCCAGTGAAACAGAAGCAAAAGAGTTTACAGATCAAATCATTGGGCGCATGACCGATGTAGAAAAGGTACGTTACAATAAAGAGATTGAGAAAATCAAGCAAGGTGTCATAGAAAAACCACAGGAAGCGTTCGGCGGCTCTCCGTTGATGCTGGAGCGCAAAGGCACGGTAACGGAGGCTATTTATGCAGGGCCAGCATCACAGGAAGGCGGAACATGGGGCAAAACACCGGAAACATTAGCAAGGCAAGTATCCGGCATGGGGCAGTATGTTGAGTATTATGTAACTCCGAAGGATGGGGAAAGACGCAAGGCCAATACAGCGGAAGCAGCGGCGATGCTTGAAAAAGCCATCTCGAAGATGAGCGAAGCTGAAAAACAGAGGTACGATCAAGAAATAGCTAATATTCAAACGTATGGTAAAGATGTAAGCAAATGGCCAGAATGGGTAAAGAAGCCAGAGGATTTCTTGGTTACTCCTACGGGGATCGTCAAAGTCAGTGAAATCAGCGGTGGTGGTAAATTTGATGTAGAAATTATTAAGCTCAAAACAGGTGAATATGTTACGAAAATAGACTATGCCCGCCTTAATGATTCAGACCAGGATATATTGATGAACAAGGGCATAGAAGGGCTTAAATCGTATTACCAGAAGCAGTACGAGGAATTTCTTTCAAAGAATGTGCAGGTGGGAAATAATGAGTGGATTAGCAAAGAAGATTACAGCGAACTAACGGCTGATGAGATGGAATTAATCAATGAGATCGGCATAACGAAATTTACGGAAACGATCCAGAGCGACAAATATCTTATTGATTCTTTAAAGAAGCAGGGTTATTCCGATATGCAGATAGCCCAACAGTTAACTAAATTAAAAGGTCAAACTGTTCTAAAACCGTCTGTGTTTGATAGTGACGATAAGTGGAAAAAGTATTTAAGCAATCAAGGGTTAGATAATAGTGCACAGTCTATCGCTACGGCACGGCTTTCTGAAGTATTGGTTAAAGCGACTCCGTTGACCGCTCTTGAATCTATCCCATCGGAAGCGCAAGCGTGGATGCGGGATACACTCGGGTTGTCTTTACCTACACCAGCCGATATAAAAGAGTATCAGGAAATACAGAAAGCCAATCCTGATTGGAACAAAGTTGCTGGCGTAGATATTTCACCTGATGTTATGGCTGCAATGACAAAGGCAGAATACCAGGTTAAAGACATGTTGCAATTATTGGGTATTGAGACATATCCGCCACCTGATATCGCAGTAAAGGGGCCGAGTTCACCCGAAGGTATAAGGTGGGGCGTGTTGCAAAGCTTGAAGGCTGTTGCAATAGTGATGTCGTTTGGTGGAGCAGGGGCTGGGGGTGCAGCGTTAAATTCAACTGGTAGAATATTGATGCCACTGGCGTTTGGAGCGGATACAGCGGTTAATTGGGATCGCATGACACCAGAGGGGAAAGCTATATCATCAGCATTTGTCGGGCTTATGGCAATTGGAGCAGTCGGGCCGTTAAAAGAAATAGCGATTGGAGCCAGAGGCAATAAAATTACACTACCTAAAAAGGGTATGGTCAGACCGGAGTACCAAAATGCGGGGCAGAAGATAGTTACGGCTATGGATAATGTCAGAGCTAAGACAATCCAAAATGTGAAGGAAGCTACAAATAGCAAACTTGCTACTCAATTTGAGACAAAGACTGATGAATTAGTAAAGGCGGTTGAAACAGGCAACAAGGCCGATATTAAGACAGCAGGCAGTGATTTAAAAAATGTTATAAAAGAGATTAAACAGGTTGATAAGACTAATACCATGTCAACAGCAGATTTCATGGTAGAAGTGGAAAAAATAGCAAATAAGGCGGTAGCTAAGCCAATAGAGGCAGTCAATTATATTAAGAGTGTGAATAATGAAGTGGCGAAGGAATTGCCAAAGGCGTATAACATACTTGATGATGCGGGCCAGGTTGCATCAGATACATGGAATAGGCCGATCATTTCGAGGACGGCTGAATTGTTGGAGCGGGATAAATACTATAATCCGCGTGTGAAAGTTTATGAAGATGGATCATCACCGCGATATCAAAGCCTCGTATATAAAGGCAATCCTGATACTGCCTTAAACAGTCTCGGCAGTGATGTTGAAAATTTTGTCAGATATACGTTAGCAGATAGCGAAATTAGCTTAGGCGATACTACTAAATTAAGAATTAATTTTATAACAGAGGAAGGATATGGTGGCAAAATCACTAAAGTGGAAGTAAGCCCCATTGGGCTTTCAGAGGAACAGTTAGGGAGATTGAAGTTAAGGCGTGGCGTTCGTGTTGATGAAGATGGGGATTTATGGATAGAACTTAAATATCCCGAAATGCAAGCTGGTGAATATGCACCATCATTAGAGGATAATCTACCGGAGCCTGATACTCATTTGAGACCTGAATGGCAAGGTGGGGGCGACACAGGCGGTGGTAAAGTGAAACCTATCGAACCTACTACTGAGACGAAGGTTATCAAATATAAGGCAAAAGACCCTAAAACAGGGGAAGATGTTACTGTAACAAAAGAGGTACAAGTAGAAAAAAGACCTTCTGTTGCAGTAAAAGAAAAAGTCGATGTTGAGAAAATATTAGAAGATATCCAGAAATCTAAATTAACAACAGAGGAAAAAGCCAAATTAGATAAATTGGCGAAGGGTAAAGAAATCCCCGCAGCCGATACTAAGAAAATAGAAGATTTGGCTAAAAAGATAGCAAACGGTGAAACCAAATTCACGGCTGATGAGTTACAGATACAGAGTAATTATGGTGCCGAACTTGAAAAAGCGTTGTCTAAACTAAGGGCAGGCAAAGAAAAAGTATCACCCGTATCTAAAGTTGAGACTAAAGTAAAAAAAGAGTTTAAAATAGAAACCAAAACAAAGACAGATATCTCGCCAAAAGCAACAGAGGAAGTAAAAGAAGCTATTTCACCTGCTACAAAGGCATCGTATAAGGCGCTTAGTAAGGGGGCAAAGGTAAGTCCGAAAGTTACCCCTTCCCCTTCGCCATCGCCTGCTCCGTCACCTAAGCCGTCTCCATCTTCGGCTCCTTCGGCTGCGCCGTCACCGGCGTCTTCACCTGCGCCGTCACCGTCTCCTGCACCGTCCCCATCAGCGACACCATCACCTGCGCCGTCGCCTACTCCTGCACCGGCGCCCACTCCATCACCTGCACCTGCGCCAGCACCTACCCCATCACCTAAGCCATCACCCGCTCCGTTACCTGCACCATCTCCTGCCCCATCACCAGCCCCAAAATTGAAACCAGGGGAGCCAGTAACACCAAAAACACCGCCGAAAGTTCCACCTGTATGGCCTAAAGCGGAAAAGTACGAGGATTTGACTGAAGCGCAAAGAAAGGGTGTTGTAGCATGGAAGCAAGGGCTATTTTATAAGATATGGTATCCGCCTTATACTGAGGGGTATGTCTTAAATACACTTAAACCGGTGCCAGAGGTCAAATATTATGACGGTGTAGGATCGGCGGCCAAGTCTATTGTTGCGTTGAAGGGTGAAATCCCGCGTCATATGAGGTTGGATATGGGCATTCAGGACGTTGATGTATTCCGTGGTAAGAATCCGCGTAAACCGATAATAAGGTTTACTGCCGATCCAAAACAGAGAACAAAATACATGGGCGTAAAACCAGATACAAGCAAGGTCAAGAAAGGCAGGCAATAAAATGATATTTTATCATGTGACACCGATAGATAGGTTAAACGCGATCTTGACAGAGGGGCTAAAAGTAAATGCTCCCCAAACTATTGGTGACGATGATGCTCCAAAGGGTTATAAACAGAATGTAAAAGGCAAAATATTTTTAGACGATACTGTTCATGTAGCTAATTGGTCTGTTCCGGAATGGCATCATTTAAGAGGGCACCCAGAAGCTTTAGAGGGGATATACACGGAAAAGCAAATAAAAGAAGCGGAGAAGGAATATCAGGGCAAGTTAGATGATAAGTGGGCGATGCTGGCTGTAAAGCTGTCTGATAGCGATGCTAAATGGGCTCCGGCTGGTTATTTTACCAGAAAAAACATAGCGCCTGAGAACATTCAATCTGTGTTTATATTCACTCCGCGACACTATTTAGATCGAAAGCCTATTAAGTGGATAAAAAGGGAAGATTACGTTAATAATATAGAGCAGGCCAAACAGCCGTTTTTCAGCAATAAGCAAACACAAACTGCGAATTATAAAAAGAGTGTCACTAAACACAAAGGCACGTGCAGTAGCGATAATATGAGCAAAATCAAGAAAGGCCAGTAAGTTAGCCATAACCATTGTTGAAAGAGTACAGAGAGGGTTAAAATAAGAAAGTGAATACAGGGTTAGCGATACTTTTGATTGGGAGCATGGCGATAGCACTCGGCATTTCGATTTGTGCATTTATTTTCCGCAAGTCGGCGTTGTCTATGATCTCCGGCCTGTTCTGGTTGATTACCGCTTTATGGGCTTTACTGGACGCCGGAATTGTCGGGGGTATCCCAATAGGTACTTGTTGCCTCGCCATGTGCATATTGATGTTTCTGAGCCCGGTTTTCCTGAAAGAGAAAGTTCCTGAGGAAGTAAAAAAGTCCTATTATGAGATTATGGCCGCACAAATAGAGCAGATGCGTAATCAAGGGGCTTCGTTTAAGCCGCAGAAAAAGGATATCATCCTGTGAATAAGCCATCTATGCCACATTTGCCACGTGTGAGAATGCCATCATTCAAGCGGGAATACTGGTACGTAGCTTTTACACATCAAGGCACGGTATGGGTATGGAGACTTGATGCTCATAACCAGGTAGAGGCCGACCAGAAGGCCATGCAAAAGCTCGGCGGGCGGTTATTTAAGGCTTTTAAACTGAATACAAAGGACATGGGCGAGGCCAATGCTTACGGGAGAGCATTGTTACTTGAGGCCAATGCAGAGCCGGATGCGGTTTTACACCGAGCAAAACATACTGAAATGACCGGAGAAGAGCAACCAAAGAGAAAATCTGAGCTTTAGAGGTAAACCATGATGATCTTGCAACCGGAAACGGTAGAGATAACCAAATACTATTCCGCTTTGAAAATAATGGGCCTCGATCCCCTCACTTTTATCTTAGCCCTTATTGTGCTGTTGGGTGTGGCGGGTGCTGGATTTTATTACTGGTGGCAAGATCATAAGCGGACACAGCACATTCAAAAGACAAAGGATTCTGTCTTACTTGAAATATTGCCGATAGGTGGCGGGAAAGTTAAGCGGATACTGGCCCCAACCTACAAGGGCACAGCAAAGCACGTTACACATAAGAGCGGAGCGACTTTTTTTGTCACAGAGGAAGCCAAAATCAATGAAAGTGATGCGGACGGCTATTATTTGATACCTGGGCATGGTTGGGTTGACGAATATCCGTATGATGTACCAGCCCGCCAGCGTGTGCCGATACTCAAATATTATTTCCATGAAAACGATCCCTTCCCGCAGATGCCGCTTGAACCAGAGAAATGGAATAAAGAGATGGTTGCGAATGTCACGGCCTCGTTTGCTCGGCTGTCGCGGGAGGAATCAGTCGCGAAAACCATGCTCGGACAGTTCAGCGGATTCTTTGAGAATCTTATTAAGGCATTGCCGGCTTTGCAACGCATACCGATCATGTTTATACTTGAATTTGTCATCATAGCCTTGCTTGCGGTCGATATATTCTTTGGGTTTCAAACGAAGCAGGGTATAGATATGATTATAGGAAAGTAAGATGTTTGGAAAAAGTAAGAAAGAGAAAGACAACGAAATCATCGCGGACTTGCGCCAGCGTATTGAATCTCAACGTGTCGAAATGCCGGTAGCTTCCGTGGCTGAGTGTCCAGTTATCGAAGCACAGCCGGAAAAAGCCACAAAGCACAAGGGCAACGGTAAGAAAACAAAGGAAGATGCTCAGAATACCATTCCTGTGCCGGAAGTGGCAGAAATGCCCCTAACAAACGAAAAACAGCCCGACAAGGCTTCAGTAGACAAACTGGCCGCACAACTGGAAGCACAGGCCGCCATCGAAGAGAAAGAGGCCGAAAGGAACATCCCTGGTAATGGTTGGCTGTTCAATATCAAGGATAAGAACCTTAAGGAATCATGCGTACTTGATCAGGGCCAGCAGTTGACCTTTGCACTCGGCTTCATGCAGGAAAACATGCTGACACAGAGTCGCACGGAAAGCCTTTTTATGTCCTTTGCAAAGGATATGATGCGCATGAGCGTTGCTGTTAAAGGGCTGGCTCGCGATCAGGGTATCATGGCCCGCCAGCAGGACGCTGATAAGAATGCCACAGTACAATTCGGGAGAGATTTAGTTGGTAAGCCTCACAACTTGTAATATGTTAGACCTTGAAACGCCGGTTGTGCTGCCGTTTGCCGGATGCAAACAGCAATTAGGTATTGATGAGACTATCATTGCACAGGATGATATGACCTCTTTCAATGCCTGGTACAAACTGAAAGTGCATCACTCAACCGAGCTTGGGGAAAGGGATTTTGTCAATCCAAAACTGTTTTACAAGTATTTCATGCTCAGTTTGGGATTATTGGAGTTCCCGATTGTGCTGATAGGCGGCCAGCGGGGCAATGGCAAGTCATTAATCGCCTCATTCCTGACGTATTGCTCAGTCCAGTTGTTTCATAAGGTCGCGACAATGGAGAAACCGCCGCCCGATCCGACAAAATTCGGGAAAATCAACTATCTGCATGACCAGTCATATGTTGACGATATCATTTTAGGGCTGGCCTATCTTGATAAAGTGGAACGGGAAACAGGCAAACGGCCCTCAGAAGAAGAATTGATGAAGTGCATCATCTATAAAGCGGTGTTTTGGTGTGACGAGGCCCACATGTGGGGCGATAAACTACGCACTTACAACCTTACCATATTGATGAATCGATTGATTATGATAGCCCGCCATCTTTACATGGCGATGTACTTCAGCTATGTAGACATTGGGCGGGCCAATCGGCTGATAGCTCCGTATGCAACACACATCATAAATTGCGGTAAGAACTGGTTTCCGTCAATGGGCGATGGCATTTGCTCATTTGAAATAACCGATATCCGGCCAGGTGGGACGGGCGCAAGCAAATTCATACACCTTGACCCAAAGGACTGGCTGGACTTATGGGATAGCTACAATATCCCGACAGTAGTCAGGGACGTAGAAATATATCTTGGAGGCAATAAGAAAAGAAAGCCGGCGGCTCCGGCGATTAATTTGGAAGCCGCCGCTGCTGAAATAGAGAAAAAACGCAAGGGAGCTTAATATGGGATTTTTTGATAAAGCACAACAGGTAATGGGCGGTGGTGGACGTAAGATGCAAGTTCAGGTATCTACTATAGGGGATCAGAAGCTTGAATCAATACAGGCAGACGGAGCGGAGTACAAAATCCTGTCGGCAGTCAAGCGCCACTCTCCGGCCACACTTGACGAGGTTATCCGCGATCCGCAAATCAAATACTCAAACGACCAGGTACGGGAAATAATGATCGGCCTGCTCAATAAAGGCTGGTTGGAGGAATTTAAAACAGGAGGCGGATGATATGAAGCGCTTTCTTGATAGTCTGGCAACAGTTTTGCTCGGCATAGCGTTATTTGGTGCCGGAGCGGCAACGGGCTTTATATGCGCAATAGTATTGCAGGTATCGTAAAACACTGGCGGGTAATCCTGATATGGGTTATCGGGCTGTCTATAGGTGTGGTGCTGGCCCTGTGGAATAACAATGTGCAGGAATCCGAGATCGTAACAGCACCGCGAGAGAATAACTGGTTTTTAATCTGCATAAACTTTGCAATTATGGCGGCCTTTATACCAGCGGGATATTTTGTAGGACGGAAATATGATAAAGGTACTTAAAGCTATTCTCGCAATCCTTGACTGGCTATTTTTACCGCACGGCTATGATACATTCGGCTTTGCTCATGCGGCACTTAAAAAACCATTCAATCAGAAGGATATGCCAGCCAGTAGGGGCTATATACTCTACAAGTGTAAAGTATGCGGCAATCTTTATGGGGCTTCGAAGCGAAATAAGACATGCCAGAATCCGGTGTGTTTCGTGAAATGGAGAGTAAGGTAATGGAATATGTATCATCCTGTCAGGCCATAGGCATTTGGGAAGATTTATGCGTACAGGGCGTGGTTAAAGGCTATGCACGGCTGGCACATGACGGCAAGGTTGATGAGGATATCAGCGTATATACGCGGGTTTATCATCTCGATCTAAAGTCCAGCATACAACCAGTCCCTATAAAGTTCTGGTATGACCGTAGAATAAAGGACAAATCAATTAGGAAGGATGTAGCCGGAGTAAAAATACACCTTGACGACCTTATCTTGATACTTGAAGCGGTTGGAAACCGTGAGATCAAGATTGACATGCCCGACTTCAGCCTCACAAAAGACAGGGACGGACTGAAAATCGTTCATAAAGAGCAGTAATGAAGATATTTAACCCTGTTCTCATTATCTCAGGGCTTTTCTTTGCGTTCATAACGCGTATTGCGTTACCTTTCAACAAGGTATTTACCGAGCATGGCATTGTTTTAAATACACCTGATGCGTATGCAATGGTACGGCATGCGGATGTAGAGGCGTTTGTTAATGGGATAGACTATTTTAGCATTTTCCCTGAGGGCGTAGTAATATCAAAGCTCTTTTATTCCTCTATCATATCTGTTCTGTCAAACTTGACAGGCACGACAACCTTGTTTATATCTGCTTTACTCCCGCCGATATTGTTTTTCCTGACCGCATATGCAGTTTACTGGATTGCTTCAATACTGTTTGAGTACCGTGCGGGAGCAATATCTGTTTTCATGCTGTGCATTCTGCCTGGGGAGTTCCTTAACAGGACAATGCTCGGAGCGGGGGATTACCATTGCCTTGAAATCGCGATTGTAAGTTTCATCATGCTTTTCGTAGTGACTATGATTACCGTCCCTCATAATCTGGTTAAGGTACTGCTGGCCATAGGGATTGTGGGATTGTATATCGCGTTTCGCACAGCATTTTCATGGCCGAAAGAGATGATATTAATTGCTATAATACTTATATCAGCCTTAATAACGGGGTTTTTCTATCTGTGCAAAACAAACATAGCTAAAATCCTGTACTTAGCTATCATCACGTTCTGTATTACGCTTGTGTATGTCAACTTTTCAGCTTACATGCCAGTTCGATTGCTGAGTTTTATCGATCCGCGAAGTTATGTAACAGAGGAAATGACTTTTTTCTTTACGAACGGGCAATTTGATCTTATGCCGATGATGGCGTACTTCGGGATAACCTTTTACGTGGTTTTATTTGGTATAGGATGGCTAATCTATCGCGTGTTTAAATATCAGCGGGCCGGGGAGGCTGTTTTGCTCGTGTGGACGGTTGTCATGTTCACGATCATGCTCTGTATGCGCCGGTGGGAATATTACTTTGCCATCAATGCCGCCATCATTACGGCCTTTGTGATCGTCAAGTTTACGGAGATGATAAGCCGTAAGAATGCTGTACGGATGCTCTTAATCGTAGCAATAGCTATCTGTTTGCCACTTGGCCGGCAAAGCATAGTAACGGCTGATTCGGATTACGGATATCCGGATAAACACTGGATTGAAACGTGTGAATATCTGCAGTCACAAAATGACAGCGATTATGAAGCTGCATACTACACTGGTGAAAAACCGGCCTACGGGGCGTTTTCTGCATGGACTTACGGGTACTGGATACAAACTATCGGCCACCAGGCTGTATGGTCACACAAT
>Ga0172380_10008834_pt1 | contig 10874 bp, 6 predicted proteins | sample Leawe162metaG_FD_119747 | JGI IMG/M metagenome (GOLD analysis project Ga0172380, IMG submission 119747) | Leachate microbial communities from a municipal landfill in Southern Ontario, Canada - Leachate well 162 metaG | ecosystem: Engineered > Solid waste > Landfill > Unclassified | place...
CATCACGGCCCAGCGCGCCGACGCGGGTGGCAGTGCGCTGGACCAAAACAGCGGCTGGCAAGTGGTAGATGGGGGCTCGGGCACGCTGCGTACGCAGGAAGACGCGCAGCGCATCATTGATCTTCGCACCAAAGGAAACTCTGTGGTGAAACCTTCGGAGATGTGGGAAGGTTACGAGTTCCGCATCACGCCTGCCGCGGATACCAGTGGTTTCTTGATTGAAGCGCGGCGAAAGGGTAGCGCGCTGGAGCAGCGGGTAGACCTGAACACGCCGGAGTTCAAGGCGTGGTTCGGTGACAGCAAGGTGGTGGACAGCGCGGGCAAGCCGCTGGTGGTGTACCACGGGGCGCCAAAGGTGGGTTTTGTCCAGTTTGATACGGGTGCAACAGGGGCGTTTTTCTCGGATCGGTTTGACGTTGCTGCTTCCTATGCAGGCCGCTACAACGAGGTGAGGGTTGAAGGCAGCGCTGTGTCCGCTGACGATGGGCAAGGGGTTTACGAGGTTTACTTATCGCTCAAAAACCCGTTGGTCGTTGACTGGGGCGGCAAACTCTTCGCCGAGGGCCCCGAAGGACTGCGAACCGACGACTTCGCTGCGCGAGCAAAAAGAGAAGGATTCGACGGTCTAATCATCAAGAACGTCGCGGATGCAGGGCCGATCTCACCCGGTTTAGTGGATGATAGCGGCGTCGGTGATGTCTACATCGCCTTCCGCCCCGAGCAGATCAAGTCCGTCTTCAACAACCGGCCGACCGACGACCCGAACATCCTCAAGCAGTCGGCCACGCTCCGCCGCGGCAGCGAGACGCTGCGTAAGTACGGGCTGAACCCGGACGGCCGCTACACGACGCGCGAGGTCGCCGCCGCGCTCGAAGCGCGCCAGCGCGTGAAGTACGGGATCATCGACAAGGGCGACCGCACGCCGGAGGCGTCGAGCAAGATCGCGAAGTGGATGGTCGAAGAGATTCTGTTCGAGATGCAGCACCCGCAGAAGTCCGGTGTTGGCTGGTACTCGGAGAAGTTCCAGCGCGCGCTCGACACATACGCACAGAAGTTTCCCGAACTGGCGGACGACCAACAGGCCCGCGATCTGTTCACGCTTGCTATCGCCGTTACGTCGGACGGCGTGAAGGCCCGGGACAACTTCAACATGGCCGCGGACGTGTACGGCCGCTATCGTGCCGGCGAGGGTTTCCACCTCGACAAGCGCATCACGCAGCACCCCGCCATCGCGCGGCATACCGAGAAGCTGAACGACCTAGTGGCGAAGATCGGCGCCGACAAGCTGCGCGACTACCTGCTGCAGGAAGTTCCCGTCGGCGAGATCAACAAGATGTTGCGCGCCGAAGGCCAGCCGGTCTACGGCGACTACACCGCCGACACGCTCATGCCGCTGTCCGCGGTGCTGCTCGGCCCGAAGATCGGCGTGTTTGCGGCGAACCTGTTGGGCTCCCACGGCTACCTCACGATGGACCGCTGGTGGTCGCGCACGTTCAACCGCTACCGCGGCACGCTGCTGCCCTCGCCGACGCAACAGGGGCTGGCCCGTTTAAAGCGGTTGCTCGGCGACGAGAAGTTGTCCGACGATGAAACCCTCGCCGCCGCAACGGTGCACCAGCGAGCGTACAAGGCGAAGGATTACAAGAACGGCACGGAGTTGGAGAAGGCGGCAAACACGATCTACAAGGACGCCTTCGAAAAGATCAACGACGCGCCGTTCAACGCACGCGACCGCTCGTTTATGATCGAGTCGGTGAACAAGGCGCAGAAGAACCTGAAGCGCCGGGGAATCGAAATGTCCATTGCGGACATCCAAGCGGCGCTGTGGTACTACGAGAAGAGGCTTTATGGAGAACTTGGTGCAAGGCAGTCCGACGTTATCAGCTACGAAGACGCCGCGCGACAAGCTGTTGCAGGCGCCGGCGAAAGCGGTGATCTCTTTGGAGGACCCGATGCTGCTGGCGACCAGCAAGCTGCCGTTGAGCAAAGTGCTGAAAGCGTTCCCGGTGACGAACTCTTCGAGAACGGAGATGCCGTCCCCGGAGAGTCCGTCTTCAACCAAGGCGGGCTGATCCCCGAGCCGCTGCGCGAGGTGGCAAACCCGACGCCGAAAGCCACCCTTGCCGATTTCAGCAAGGGAGGCGTGGGCAGCATCCTTGCGCGCACGGACTGGACGATCCTCACCGCCGCCAACCCTGACGCGGTGCAACTCGATGAGATCGACAACGCCGCGAGGATGGACGCGCTGCGCGCGCGGCTGGACGAGTTGGGCTTCGAGCATGCCGACGTGCAGGGTAAGTACGGCAACGAAGAGCCCAGCATCGTCGTCACGGGCATCACGCGCGAGCAGGCCCTCGCCCTCGGCCGGGAGTTCGGGCAGCAGTCTGTGCTCACGCGCGACGGGCTGGTCTACAAGGACGGCACGGTCAACCCCGCGCGCAAGGTCGAGGTGTTCGACACCGCGCCCGAGGACTTCTACACGAAGCTGCCGGACGGCACGACGTTTGCCATCGACATCGACTTCGACCGCACGGTGACGGCGCCCGACGATGGGCGCCGCGCAGGAGAGGTGACGGTGGCCGGCGTGCACTTCTCCGCCGAAGGGCGCACCACCCTGAACACCGCGATGTACGGCAAAGGCATGAAGGACGCAGGCGCCGCGGCGACGCTGGCCTCCCCCGACGCTCGCCTGCACAAGCGCGGGTTCTTCTACGTCAACGAGGGCGAGGGGCTGCGCGCGGAGAAGTACGTCGGGACCGTCGCGCACGTCGCCACGCTCACGAACCTGTACGACGTGAAGGCGGACCCCCTCGGCATTTGGGGCAAAGGTGGAACGCAAGGCGAGAGCGCCGTGCTCGACGCCGGATTCGACGGCTACTACTCACGGGGGCAGTTCTCGCTCGGGCTGGAGAAGGTACAGGGCAACGAGTGGCGAGAGAAGACGATGGGCGCCGTCGTCGTGCTCGACAAGCGCAGCATCCCCGTCACGCGTGTCGGCAGCGAGCGAGACGCCATCGCGATCACACAGCCGCCGGCGCTGATGCAGACGCCCCGGGGCTGGGGAGGGGAGGACGCGAACCAGCGCACGGACGTGCCGCCCGTAGCGGGCGCAAACACGCGCGGCATGATCAGCTTCGGCGCGGACATCTCCGCGCAGCCGAGCACGATCACGCTGCTGAAGAACGCCGACCTCTCGACCTTCCTGCACGAGCTAGGGCACTTCCAACTCGAAGTGCTGGCGAACATCGCCGGCCAGCCAAACGCCCCGGCGGAGATCGTGGACGACTTGAACCGCATCCTGAAGTGGTTCGGCGTGAGCGACGCGGCGGCGTGGAACGCCATGCCGCTTGAGCAGAAGCGCCCCTACCACGAGCAGTTCGCCCGCGGCTTCGAGGCGTACCTGTTCGAGGGCAAGGCGCCCGCGGTGGAACTGCGGGGCGCGTTCTCGCGCATCCGCGCGTGGATGATTGCGGTGTACCAAGAGATCACCGCGTTGAACGTCAAGCTGACTGACGAAGTGCGCGGGGTGTTCGACCGCCTCGTTGCCAGCGAGCAGCAGATCAAGGAAGCCGAAGCGGCGCGTGCGTTCGCGCCTCTGTTTAAATCGGCCGAAGAGATGGGCGCCACCACCGAGGAGTGGGCGGAGTACCAAGCGCAGGCAGCGGAGGCCACAGAGGACGCCGTGGCGTCGCTGCAATCCGCGAGCCTGCGCGACATGCGCTGGCTCTCCAACGCACGCAGCCGCACGCTGCGCGCGTTGCAGAAGGACGCCGCGGCGAAGCGCAAGTCGGTCGAAGCCGAGGTGCGCGCCGAGGTCGAGCAACAGCCGGTGTACGCCGCTGCACGCTGGCTGAAGACGGGCATGCTGCCGGACGGCACGCAGACTGTCGGCGCCAAGCTGGACCTCGCCGCCCTGAAGGAACTCTACGGCGAGAGCCCGGCCGCTGCGTGGCGCTATCTCGCTACGGGCACGCAGGGCCTCGCCGGCAACGAGGGTCTGCACCCGGATCAGGTGGCGGAGATGTTCGGCTTCTCCTCTGGCGACCACCTCGTGCGCGAACTGCTCGCAGCAGAGCCCGAGGCCAGCGTGGTCGAAGGCATGACCGACCAGCGCATGCTTGAGCGCTACGGGGACCTCGCCACGCCGCAAGCGCTGGAGCGCGCGGTGGACGACGCCCTGCACAACGAGGCCCGCGCCCGCTTCATATCGACCGAGCTTCGCGCGCTCACCCGCGCGACCGGCAGCCAGCGCGCCATGACCAAGGCGGCGAAGGACTTCGCGGCGCAGATCATCGCGCGCAAGAAAGTGCGCGACGTGAAGCCTGCGCAGTTCACGGCCGCGGAGGCACGCGCCGGCCGGGCCGCGGAGAAGGCGAAGGGGATCACCGAGAAGGCCACAGAGAAGCGCAACCAACTCGTGAACCACTACGCTGCCCGCGCGGCGCACGAAGCCCTGAGCGACGTGGAGAAAGGGCTGGCGCTGTTTAAACGCGCGGTCGAGAGCGAAGCTATCGACATCGGCTACCGGGAACAGATAGACGCGCTGCTGGAGCGCTTCGACCTGCGCAGCGGTCAGAGCCTGAAAGCCATCGACAAGCGCACCGCGCTCGCGGAGTGGATCAAGTCGCAGGAGGACATGGGCTTCGAACCGACGATCTCCGAAGAACTGCGCAACGAGGCGTTCCGCAAGTCCTACAAGGACATGACGGTCGAGGAGTTCCGCGGCCTCGTGGACGCCGTGAAGAACATCGAGCACCTTGGCCGGCTGAAGAAAAAGCTGCTGACCATCGCGGACGCGCGCGAGTTCGCTGCGGTGGTGGATGAACTGCGCGAGTCCATCGAAGCGAACGCGACTGGCACGGTCGCCGAGCGCCGGGCGTCCGACCGCGGACCGCTGGTGCAGGTCGGCAAGCTGTTCCGCAACTTCCTCGCAGACCACCGCAAGTTCGCCAGCCTCGCGCGCGAGATGGACGGCTGGAAGGACGGCGGTCGCATGTGGGACTACCTCGTGCGCTCGATGAATGCGGCGGGGGACAAGGAAGCCGTGATGCGCGAGCAGGCGACGGCGAAACTCTCTGCGCTCATGGCGCCCATCCTGAAGCAGGGGGGCCTCGGCAAGAAAACGTTCTTCGACAAGGCGGGCAAGAGCTTCACGCGCGAGGAGGTGCTGGGCATCGCGCTCAACATGGGCAACCTCGTGAACCGCGAGCGCGTGACCTCCGGCGAGAACCTGTCCCCGGCCGCGCTGACCGACGTGCTCAACTCCCTGAGCAAGCAGGATTGGGACTTCGTGCAGGGCGCGTGGGATTACCTCGAAACCTTCCGCACGGAGATCGCGGCGAAAGAGCGCCGCCTGACGGGGACCGAGCCGGAGTGGGTCGAGGCCGCGCCGATCAGCACCAAGTTCGGCGTGTACAAAGGCGGCTACTACCCGATCAAGTACGACCCCGAGCGCAGCACGCGCGCAGAGGCGGACACTGCATCGGAAGTCCAGCGGCAGCTTGAGCGCGGCCTGTACACGCGTGCGCAGACTCGGCGCGGCCACCTCAAGGCGCGCATCGAGTCCACCGGCCGGCCGCTGCGCTATGACCTCGGCGTGATCGTCGGGCACGTGGATCAAGTGGTGCACGATCTGTCGTGGCACGAGTACCTGATCGACGCCAACCGCGTGCTGCGTGCGCTGGACATCCCGCTGCGCGAATATTACGGGCCGGAGAAGTTGCGCGCGATGAAAGAGACGCTAACCGACATCGCCGTTGGCGACCTCGCGGCAAAGACTTCCGGTGACCGCATCCTCAACCACCTGCGCCACAGCGCGACGGTGGCGGGCCTTGGCTGGCGTGTCACCACCTCGCTGCTGCAACCGCTGGGCCTCACGCAGTCGGCGGTGCGCATCGGATCGAAGTGGGTCCTCAAGGGCGCGTATCACTGGATGGGCGATGCCTTCCGCTTGGAGAACTCCGTGCGGCTGGTGGGCGAGAAGTCCGACTTTATGCGCCTGCGTGCGAAGACGATGCAGCGCGAGATCAACGAGATTCGCAACAAGGTCGCAGGGCAGGACAGCCGTATCGAGGCGAGCTACTTTCTGCTGATCCAGAAGATGCAGCTAGTCGCGGACCTCCCGACGTGGTGGGGGCAGTACGAGAAGACGATGGCCGAAGAGGGCGCCACCGAGGCCGTTGCTATCGCGATGGCGGATCAAGCAGTGCGCGACGCGCAGGGCGGCGGGCAGATCGGCGACCTCGCCGGGGTGCAGCGGGGCTCCGCTGCGTGGCGCCTCTTCACCAACTTCTACTCGTTCTTCAACACCACGTACAACCTTACGCGCGAATCGTTCGGCCGCACGAAGAGCGCAGCCGACGTGCCGGCCCTCGCCGTGGACTTGCTGCTGCTGTACAGCGTGCCGGCGCTGCTGGGCACCCTGATGAAAGCCGCACTCGCCGACGATTGGGACGACGAGGACAAGCTGCTCCGCCGGCTGGCTGCGGATCAGTTGAACTATCTGTTCGGCACCATCGTCGTCGTGCGCGAGATCAACGCCGCGGTGCAGTCGGCGGCGGGGCTGGCCGGCGACTACGGTGGCCCGGCGTCCGTGCGGCTCTTCAACGACCTCGCCAAACTCGCCAAGCAAACGGAGCAGGGCGAGGCGGACGAGGGCTTCTGGAAGGCCCTCAACAGCGTAGGTGGGGACATCCTCGGCTACCCTGCCGGGCAGATCAACGCCACCGCCAGCGGGCTGCACGCCCTCGCCACGGGGCGCACCGACAACCCCGGGGCGCTGCTGGTCGGGGCACAGGACAAGTAGGGTGCCTCTTATACTCCGCCCCGACGGAAAATCGCGCACAGCGCTCAGGAGCCGTAAATGACCGTACCCGCATCCGCACAGAAGGCCGGCCCGTTCAACTGCAACGGGGTGGTGGACGCCTTCGACTTCGAGTTTAAGGTCTTCGCCACGAGCGACGTGCGCGTGGTGCGGACCACAGCGGCGGGTGTGGAAAGCACGCTGACCTTGGTCACGGACTACACCGTGTCCTTGAACGGCGATCAGGACGCAGACCCCGGCGGTTCGATCACCACGACCAGCGTGTACGCCGACGGCAAGATCACGCTGGTGAGCAACCTGTCGGAGGCGCAGCCGACGGTGCTCACGAACGCCGGGGGCTTCTACCCGAAGGTGGTCGAGCGCTCCCTTGATCGTCTCGCGATCCTGATCAAGCAGATGCGCGAGAAGCTGGACCGCGCCGTGACGGTGGACGTATCGAGCGGGGTGGACCCGGCCGATCTGCTCGACAGCATCGACGACTCGGTGGCCGCTGCGGCGGCGAGTGAAGCGGCGGCGGCGGCGAGCGAGACGGCTGCGGGCCTGAGCGAGACGGCAGCAGCGGCCAGCGAAGTCGCTGCAGAAGCAAGCGCTGCCGTCGCCGCTGCCGCGGGCGTGATCGCGCTCACGAGCGTGGCGGGGACGAACACGATCACCGCGAGCGCTGCGGGCGTGACGAGCTACGACACCGGCCGGCCGTTCACCTTCGTGCCGGCGAACACGAACGGCGGGGCGACCACGCTGAACGTAAACGCACTCGGCGCGAAGAACGTGTACGCGAACGGCGCGGCGTGCGTTGGCGGCGAACTGGTGGCAGGCGTGCCGTACGTCGTCGTGTACGACGGCACGCGCTTCGGCGTGACGGGGCCGTACGTGCTGCTCGACGGCGCGGTCACCATAGCGAAGATCGACGACGAGGCAGTCACTGTCGCCAAGCTGGACGACGCCGCAGCCTCCGGGGTGAAGAACTACATCATCAACGGTGGGTGCCAGATCGCGCAGACCGGCTCGGTAACGGTGACGCCTGCGGACAACGTGTTCATCGTCGGCGGTACGGACATGGCCGCGAGCGCGTGCACCAACCGCACTTCGATGGCCGTGAACAACGCCGCGAATTCCGGAATGGTGACGGGCTTTGCACACCAAATCACATTGACCAGCAGCGCAGCGGGAGTCGTTAACGGCGCGTTCAGGATTGAAGCAGCGGATGCGGTAGCCCTGAACGGGAAGCAGGTTACGTTCGCGTGCAAGGGCTACCAGAACTCAGGCGGCTCGCTGCAAGCGCGGCTCCGTATTCGCAAGCCCTCCGCGAGCAACGACTTCACGACGCTGACCACGATCAGCACTGGCAGCGATTTTACTGTGGCGGATTCGACGGTGGTTCCGGCGTCGCTGACGGTCACGCTCGGCGCATCGGACGCGACGGACGGGCTGCAAGTGGAAATCGAGTACACGACTGCGGCTGGGGTAACTGGGAAGGTTTTCCAGCTTGGGGATGTGCGACTGGTGGAAGGCTCGGTTGCGCCTCCGTTCGTTGCGGAGCCGGGGCAAGTCACGCTCGCCAAGTGCCAGCGCCGTTTCTGGCGTAGCAACACAGGAAGCGGCATTGGGTTGCCGAACTGGGCGGCTTACATTGCCTCGGCCTCGGGCGGTTCTTACGAAACCATTTCATTTCCTGTGACGATGCCGGGGCAACCGACGATGACGATGGGGCCGGGTGCTTGGAGTGGCACGAACGTAGCGGTACCACCGACAATTGCCGGGCAGTCTACGGACGGCTTCACGTTGCTGATTCTTCACGCTGGAGTCGGCGCTGCTTCTCTCAGCCCCGCATCCGGAGATTGCTGGATTCAAGCTGACTTGAGGCTGAAATGAACTACCAACTAATCAACGACAAAACCATCCGTCGCCTTTCCGATGGCGCATCAATTCCAGCCGACGAACAGAACGGCGACTACCGCGAGTTCCTGCGCTGGAAGGCTGCGGGGAACGAGCCGCTGCCAGCGGAGCCCGCGCCCGGCCCGACACCACAGCAGCAGATCGTCGCCCTCGAAGCCCGTCAGACTCCGCGCCTGATCCGCGAGGCCACGCTGGGCGGCGAGTATGCGAAGGGCGTCCTCGCCGACATCGACGCACAAATCGACGTGCTGCGGGCGAGCATCAAGTGAAAGTCTTCGGCACCGGCCCGACGCCCCCGCAGAACCACACGTGGCGCACCTCGACTACCCCGGCATCACCGCGCAAGATGTGTACGACGGCAGTGTGGCGCTCGCACCTTCGCTGCGCTTCTCTAGGAGTCGGTGAATGAACGAACTGTTCGCAGCGCTTGGCATCAAGAAAGCCAGCATCGTCGCGGGCGGGGTCGGCGCCGCGCTGGCGTTCAAGTTCTTCAAGGACCTCCCGTGGCCTGAGCGCGTTTACACGGCGCTGCTCTCCCTGCCCATCGCGCTCTTTGCTGCACCCGCCGCTGCGGAGGTGTTCGAGCTTGGCCCCAAGGCCGAGTTGTTCCTGCACGTCATTCTCGCTGCGGTCGGCATCGCGGCGCTGTCTGCTTTCTTCTACGCACTGCCGGAGTGGATTGCCGCTGCCCGGCGCAAGTTCCTCGGGAGCTAAAGATGCTAAATCTGTTCCTCACCCTCGCACTCGTCGTTCTGATCATCGTCCCCTTGACTTTCATCTGGCACGAGGTGTACCGCGATGGCGTGGTCGGCCGGCTTGGCCTCGGCGCGATCTCGTTGTTCGCCGTCGTGTGCCTCGCGCGGTTCCACGACGGCAAGCTGCAGATGCCTGTCGAGGTCGCGTGCTTGGTGATCGCCTTCGCCGTGTTCCTCGTGTGGCACCTGCTGCGCTTCCACTCGCGCGTGGTTAAGCAACGCCGCGATCCGAAGGCGCACGCGTTCCATCAGGGGGCGTAGATGAACGCCATGCGGCTGCAACTCGCGCTGCCCCGGGCGCCCCGCGACTGGCTCACCGCCACCGCCGAGGTGCTGGCGGGCTCGGAGATCGACACGCCCGAGGAGCAGGCGTCCTTCGTCGCGCAACTCGCGCACGAGTCCGCGGAGTTCACGCGGCTGGAGGAGGGGCTGAACTACAGCGCGCAGCGGCTCATGGCCGTGTGGCCGCGCCGGTTCCCCACGCTGGAAGCCGCGCAGCCGTACGCCCGCAACCCGGCCGGGCTGGCAAACCACGTGTACGCCAATCGCCTCGGCAACGGGCCGGAGAGCAGCGGAGACGGCTGGCTCTTCCGGGGCCGTGGGCCGCTGCAGATCACCGGGCGGCGCAACTACACCCGCTGCGGGGTCGCTATCGGCGAGCCGCTGCCGGCGCACCCGGAACTGCTGCTCGTGCCGCGCGTCGGCGTGCGCGCAGCGCTGTGGTTCTGGCGGGACAACGACATCGACGCCAAGGACGACGACGACGACGTGGCCGACGAAACACGGACGGTGAACGGCGGGCAGCACGGGCTCGCAGACAGGCAGGCGTACCGCGACCGCATCTACTCGGCGCTGACCGCATGAACCCCTACCTGATCCTCGGCTTCGTCGGCGTGCTGCTGGTGAGCAACCTCTCGACCGGCGTGTGGTTCCAGAAGAACGGGAGGACGGTCGAGCGCGCCGAATGGGTGCTGCGGGACAACGTGGCTCTGCGCCTCGCGAACGCTGAGATCACCCGGCTCAACAACGAGGCGAGGGAGAAGGAGCGTTTAAACGCTGCTGCCCTCGCGCAAGTTTCCACAAGGCACCAAAGAGAGGTGAAGAATGTACGCGATCAAGCGAAGCGCGATGTTGCTGCTGTGCGGGCTGGTTCTCTCGTCCTGCGCGACCCCGGTGCCCCCAGCGGCAGCCCCGCTGGAAGTGGAATCCGCACGACTGACGCCGCCGCCTGCCGACGTGATGGTCAAGCGGGAACCGACCTTTCGCGCGAGGCTTCTGAATTTCTTCTCGACCTCGCCAGCGAAGCCGACGAAGTAGTCGCGCAACTCACCGCCTGCCAAGCCGTCGTCGAGGAAGACCGCCGGACTCTCGGCGGCGGGGCGGCGCCCTAGTTACGGCAG
>Ga0172380_10008835_pt1 | contig 10873 bp, 10 predicted proteins | sample Leawe162metaG_FD_119747 | JGI IMG/M metagenome (GOLD analysis project Ga0172380, IMG submission 119747) | Leachate microbial communities from a municipal landfill in Southern Ontario, Canada - Leachate well 162 metaG | ecosystem: Engineered > Solid waste > Landfill > Unclassified | place...
CCGCCGGCGCCACCAGCACGCCGCATGCCCATTCGTACCCGTCCGGATCGCGCACCAACACCTCTCGCCAGCCGTGGCCCTTGCTGGCCGGCGGGGCGGCTAAGCGCGCTCCGTACCGCTGAGCACGGTCGTAGAGCGCATCCGGGTCGATGCCCAGGATCCGGATCTGCGCGCCCACGCCACGTGCCGAGCCCCCAGCGATCTCCTCGCGCACCCACGGGTGCTCGTCGTGCGTGTGATCGGCATGCAACATGACTTCGGCCGGGCCTACGCGCACCGCGGCAAAGTCGATGTCCTGATAATGGACCTCCGCCAGGAACACGTCTCGGTAGAACGCAGCCGAGCGAGCGGTGTCCTGCACCAGCAGGTTCAGTGACAGCGACGGCAGCAGCGCCCCGTACCTGAAGCCGGGCATCCACGGCATTGTGCCGTCCGGTCGTTTCTTTGTACCCACTGGTGCCCCTCGTCAGTCGCTCGCTGGTGCAGCGTTCGCCAGCTCGCGCAACATGCGGATGTGCGTCGTGTGTTCGCGATCGTGGCGCGCGATGCGGCGTATGAGCTGTCGCGCGGAGCTCACCTCCCCGCCCGGGAGCGTGACCTCAATGTCGAGCTGATCTTCGGGCAGCCGCCTGAGCAGCGCGAGCATGGGACGGCGGGCCTGCTCCAGCCACTCCAGCATGTACTCGACCGTGCTCGCGATCTCCGGCGGCGGGCGGCGATGGTAGGCCGGGACGGGGTCACCTGAGAGCGCCTTCGAGGTTGCCCGCCGCAGCCAGTCCTCCATCAGCCCCACATGCCAGAGCGTTTCGCGGATCGACCAGCACTCGCCATCCCCGGAGGCGGCGGGTGCCCGGTGGACGAAGGCTTCCGGGGAGATGCCAGCGCATACGTCAAGAAGCTCCGCCCGCGCGGACTCGAGCTCTTCCCGAAGTTCGTCGATCTCGCTCACTCAGGCCCCTCGGTCCGCGCCCGGATACGATAGCGGCATGCCGGACTCGTCGACGCTCTCCCTGGCAGGCCGCATCGCGATCGTGACTGGATCGGCCGGGCGTGGCTCCGGCCGTGCCACAGCGTTCGCCCTGGCCCGCGACGGTGCGGACGTCGTCATCAACACCCACCGCTCTGTCGCAAACATGGAGCGTGTGGTCGAGGATATCCGCGGCCTGGGCCGCCGATCGATCGGCGTCGCTGGCGACACCTCTGACCCGGCAGTCGTCGATGAGATAGTCGGGCGGACTCGCGCGGAGCTCGGAGAGCCGACGATCGTGGTGGCTTCCGCCGGCGGACGCTGGCAGCCGAAGCCGATCGAATCGATCCCCGTGGAGCAGTGGCGGGAGTCGATGGGCGAGGAGGTCGACTCGGTCTACCTCCTGGTACGAGCGACAATCACCGCCATGCGGGCTGCGGGATGGGGCCGCGTCGTGACGGTGGGCGGATTCGATGCGGAGTCGTGGACGGCGACGCCGGAAGAGGCCCCGCTGGACTACGCGCTGGGCAAGGCGGCGCGGCACTGGCTGGTGCGCACGCTGGCGCGCCACGAGGCACAGCACGGCGTCACCGTGAACGGCGTCGCGCCTGGGCCGATCACCCGCGTACCCGAGGAGGCGATCCTCAATGCCGTGCTCGGGCGGCACGATCTCGCGCCGTACCGGCGGCCGACGCAGATCGACATCGCCAACGCGATCGCCTGGCTCTGCGCATCGCCGGCCGTTACCGGCACGATCGTCCAGCTCCCGGGGCCTCACCCGGGCGCCGTCGCAGCGGACTAGGGCTGTCGCTACACCACGACGATGACCACGGTGCCGTCAGGCACGCCGCCGTTGAACGTTGCGTCGAACGTCGCGTTGACGAATGACGGGGCACCCACGATGTAGCCGATGAACTGCCCGCTGATCGTGACGAACACTGCGCTGCCGCCACCCTGCTGGACGCCATCTGCGAGCACCTGGACGGAGCCGCCGTTCCAGACGTTCAGGCCGACACCGGACCCCGGGAACCCACTCACGAACGTGCCCGTACCGGATCCGATCGGTGGATCGCCCGCTGGCCCCTCGTTACCGCCCTTCACGTCTTCCAGGTCCACTGTTCCTGGATCTTCCACAGACCCGAACTCAAGCGCCCAGAACCAACCGTAGAACGACCCCGGTCGCGCCACGACGCGCGCGATGCCGACCGTGCGGACGTTGGCCGCGATGTTGTTCGCATAGTGGCCGGGCGAGTCCATCCACTGCTGCATGGTTTCCTCGCCGCTGGCGTGGCCTGCCGCGAGGTTCTCGCTGATCGCTGAGTTGGGTGAATACCCGAATGCGTTGTTGCGGTCGCGCAGTCCTCTCCCCAGTCGGTCGGTGTGGCTCAGGAGGTTGCGTTGCGACTGATCGTCCGCCATCCACTCCGCAATCTCCGTGAGGATCGGCGACACCGTGAACGGGTCGAGGCCCATAGAGACACGCGTCTCGTTGAGCGCCTCGAGGGCGGCGATCTCTTCGTCGTCGAGTTGCACATCAGCGTGCGCGACGGTGGAGGAGAGCAGCGCCGGGAGAAGCAGGGCCGCGGCGACCACGGCCGCGAGGATCCGTGTGTGTGAGAGGGTCATCGCGTTGGTGGACTCCTAGTCCGCGACCAGCCGCTTCAGCATTGCCCGCATTCGTGGTGCGAGCGCCAGCTCCGCGCGGAGTGCCGCAATCTCGCGTTCGTTGATGATCAACGGGCGCTGTTCGATGTGGCCTTCTTCGTCGTACGCGACAAACCGGATCGCGTACTGTCCCTTCTTCTCCCCGAGCTCATAGTGGAGCAGCTGGAGCGAGGGCTGGTGCATGCCACCCTCCGCCCCGGCCTCCTCGACCACCATGCCCTTCCCCCAGGGAAGACTGAACGCGCGTGGTACTCGGCGATCGGGCATGACGTACCTCCTCTGCCCGCGCATCGTGAGACACGACGAAGCGGACGTAAGGGATGATACGTCTGAGAGAAGAACGGCCCGAGGGGCCGTCCGTTCGGTGTCTAGCGGGAATCGTTCGCCACGCGCTCGCAGGCGCGCGCCAGGCGCCGCGCTGCCTCGCGGAGGTCATCCTCCTGCACCCACGAGAACGCGAGGCGGATGTGGTCGCCGGTGTCCTTGCGGTCGGGGAAGAAGGAGAGGCCAGCGGGGGCGATGAGCCCCTCCTCCACCGCCACCCGGCTCACGTCGGAGCCTTCCAGCCCCTCAGCCAGGTCCACCCAGAGGAAGAAGCCGCCGCCGGGCTTGCGGAACGTCAGGTACGGCTCGCAGTACTCGCGGAGCGCGTTGGCGATGATGTCCGCCTTGCGCGCGTAGATCTTCCGCACACCCACCAGGTGTCGGTCCAGGCCGCCATCCTTCGCAAACTCGTACAGCATGCGGTGCAGCAGCGGCGAGTTGCCCATCTCGAACCGCACGCGCACCACGCGTTCCAGGAACTCTGGCGTCGCGTGGATCCATCCGACACGAAGGCCGGTGGCGATGCTCTTCGAGAACGTGCCAACGCTGATGACGCCGTGGCACTCCGACATGCCGGAGAGCGCCTGCGGGCGCTGCGCTTCCTGGAACCAGAGGTCGCCGTAGGCATCGTCGTCCACGACGAAGATGCCGTACTTTGCCGCGATCCGGAGAAGCAGCTCACGTCTCGACGCCTCCAACGTGACACCCATCGGGTTATGAAACGACGAGATCGTGTAGATGATCTTGATCCGCTTGCCCTGTGCCAGCAACCGCTTGATGAGCGGCTCCAGGTCGTCCACGAGCATCCCGTCGTCGTCGACTCCGACCCATGCGATCTCCGCCTGGTGGCCGCGGAAGGTGCGCACGGAGCCGGAGAACGTGGGCGCCTCCGTGATGACGACGTCGCCCGGCGAGAGGATCGTTGAGGCGACCTGGTCGATCGCTCCGGCGCTGCCGTTGGTCAGGAGGAAGTGGTCCAGGGTGACCGGGAACCCTCGGTCGCGCGTGTATCGATCGGCGAGGAACTGCCGTAGCGGGTCGTAGCCGAGCGGGCCGCCGTAACGCAGGGGCTCGTCGCCGTCCTTGTGGATCGCGCGCGCCATCGCCTCCTGCAAGGCCTGCCTGGGCAGGGCGTCCGGATCCGGGATGCCGCCACCGAGCGTGATCGGCGGCACCACGGACGTGACATCCGAGGGCAGTCCCCAGTCCGTGGGCGTGCCCGCGGTGACGAACTTCAGCGCGTCGCTGCCCAGGTCATCCAGGTCGCGTCCCGCCCACAGTTGGGCCAGGTTGTCTGCCAGTCGGCCAGATTCAACGGTCACGGTGCGCGTCCTTTGTCCGAACCGCCGTCGTCCGCTCGACGCGGACAACTGTGACTGCGGACGATATGTCCAGTACCCAACGGTTTTCAAGGGCATTTCTGCCCGCAGACCTGCCTGCGCCTACGGCTGCCCGTTGGCGACGGCTTCCAGAGCCTCCCCGAGCCGCCGGATTGCCTCCCGGAGGTCCTCCGGAGGCAGGGCCGAGTAGACCAGGCGCACCCGATCCTCGCCACCTCCGGCGACGTAGTACCCGGTGCCCGGCGTGACTGCGACGCCGCGAGCCTGCGCAGCCTTCTGCACTGCCCCCGCATCCAGTCCGGGCCTCAGGCGCAGCCAGTGGAAGAATCCACCACGTGGGCTGCGGAAGGTCACATAGGGCTCGCAGAACTCGTGCAGGGCCGATGCGCTGGCGTCGCGCCTCTCCCGGTAAAGCTCCTGGAGCCGCTGCACGTGGGGCTCGTACTCCCCGGAGGAGACGTAGCCGAGGACGACACGATGCAGAAACGGCGAGGAGCCGTTGTCCAGGCGCATGAAGACGAGCTTCTTGATGATCTCCGGTTGGGCCGTCACCCATCCCACTCGGAGGCCGGTGGCGACGGTCTTGGAGAAGGTCCCCACCCGCATCACCCCGCGGCCGCCCGCAATCGCGAAGAGCGACGGCAGTGGGGCGCCTTCGAGGTCGATGCCTGTGTAGGCGTCATCCTCCACGATCAGCACGCCATGCTGTCGCGCCAGCTCCACGATGCGCTGGCGACGCTCCACGGTGAGCGTGGCGCCGCTGGGGTTGTCGTAGTTGGACTGGACGTACATCAGCTTCGCCTGGCGGCCGGTCATCCGTCGCGTGTCCAGGATCCGAGCCAGCGCCTCCGGGATCATGCCGTCGTCGTCCTGGGGCACCTCGAGGATGGAGCCGCCTCGGGTGAGGAAGGTACGGATCGCGCCCGGGTAGGTAGGCGCCCCTGCAATCACTGGGTCACCGTCGCCGATGAAGGTCAGCGCGATGTTCTCGATCGCGTGCGCGCTGCCCGAGGTGAGCGTGACCTGGTCGGAGCCCACCACAAAGCCGCCCTCGAGGGTCTCGCGGGCAGCGATCCACGCGCGCAGCGGCTCCCAGCCCTGCTGCCCGCCGTAAGTAAGCGCTCCCGCCGGATCCTCCGTAAGCGCTGTGGTGGCCGCAGCCAGCAGGCCGGCTGCGGGCAGCGTGGGGCGGTCCGGCACGCCGGCGTTCAGGTCGTACGGAAGGGGGGAGAGCGAGGTGGGCGCGTTGAGCTGGCCGACGATCGGCGCGAGCAGCGACTCGATCGTCGCCGCGCTGAATGGGCCGCTGGGGTCGCCCTGCATGGGGCGTCAGCGTACGGGCGCAACAGCGAGCGAACAACAGTCCCGCGCCGGAGCACGGTTGGAAACCCCTCGACCGGTGCGTACGATGCGGCGAGCCTGTGCGACATCACTGGACGCCGGGCGCGGGGGGAGGGGACATCGATGGCCACGGGACCGCTGGACGGCATCCGCATCCTGGAGTTCACGCAGATCATCGCTGGGCCGCTGGGATGCCAGCTCCTGTCTGACCTGGGCGCAGAGGTGATCAAGGTCGAACCGCCGGAGGGCGAGCCGTGGCGCGTCTACGCCCAGTTCATCCCGCTGGAGTCCAAGACCTACATCGGTATCAACCGCGGCAAGAAGTCACTGGCGATCGACCTCGCCCACCCCCGCGCGCAGGACGCGATCCACCGCCTGATCAAGGACATCGACGCAGTGGTCATCAACTACCGCCCGGATGTCGCGAAGCGGCTCCGGGTGGACTACGAGACGCTAGCGGCGTTCAAGCCGGACCTGGTCTACCTGGACAACACTGCCTTCGGGCGCGAGGGGGAGTGGGCGAACCGCCCGGGCTACGACATCGTCGTACAGGCGGTGTCCGGCCTCATGGCCGGCGTGGGGAAGGTGGACGCGAAGGGGACGCCGCTGGTGCCACCCCCCACCGCGGACACCACCACCGCCTACTCCATCGCGACGGGTGTCCTGGCTGCGCTGCTCTTCCGAGAGCGCACGGGCAAGGGACAGAAGGTGGAGACATCGCTGCTGGTCAATGCGCTGACCACCCAGATGAGCGGCTTCTCCGATGTCCCCGCGGCAGATGCGGCCGTCCGCTCCGAGTTCATGGCGTCACTGGCGCATGCACGCGAGACGGGCGTCCCCTACGCGACGTTCCTCGCGCAGCGCGACGAGATCCTGAGGCGCACCAACGGCGGCAACATCTACTACCGCGCGTTCCTCACCCGAGATGGCGCCATCGCCGTGGGTGCGCTCTCCGCGGGCCTTCGCGAGAAGGTGCGGCAGACGCTGGGCGTGGAGCACAACCGCGACCAGCCGGGGTACAACGCTGTCGACCCTGACCAGATGAAGGTGGACGCTGCTCTGGTGGAGAAGGTGGAGGCGATGATCCGCGCGGAGACCTCCGCGTACTGGGAGCAGCGCCTTACCGAGGGCGGCGTGCCGGTCGGGCCTGTTCTCTTCATGCAAGAGCTCATCGACCACCCTCAGGTCACGGCCAACGAGTACGTGGTGGAGTTGGAGCATGAATCCGCAGGGCCGATCCGAATGCAGGCGCCGCCGTGGAAGATGAGTGTTTCTCCTCCCACTGCTCAGGGCGCATCGCCGACGCTGGGTCGGCACACCGATGAGGTGCTGGCGGGCGCGGGGTACAGCGACGATGAGATCGCGTCGCTCCGCTCGGATGGCGCGATCCTGTAACGGAGCGCACGTACCCTGAGACCGAGGCGTACGGGAGCGCAGTCGTGGTGCTCGAACGATGGCGGAGGCGGAATGTCTGAATCGCTGGTGGTCGTGGAAGTGCGCGATGGCGTCGGCCGGCTGCGTCTGAACCGCCCGGACAAGCGCAATGCGCTGAACTCCGAGCTGTCGGCCGAGGTGGTGCGTGCCATGCGACAGCTCGATGCGGACGACACCGTCGCCTGCATCGTCGTCGAGGGCACGGATGGCGCGTTCTGTGCCGGTGCGGACATGGGCGAGGCCCTGGACGCGTACGAAGTCGGGAACCATCGCTTCAACCCGTCGCAGGAGGCGGCCAGCCGCGTAGCCGTGTCGGAGAAGCCGACGATCGCGGCCATCGACGGCCCCGCGTATGGCGCCGGCGCGCTGATGGCATGTGCGTGCGACATCCGGATCGCTTCGGAGCGAGCCCGCTTCCGCTTCCCCGGCGCCGACTACGGGTTGGTAGTCGGGGCGGCATTCCTTCCCGGCGTCGTCGGCGGTCCCTTCGCGAAGGAGCTGATCTTCACCGGGCGCGTCGTCGATGCGGCCGAGGCCGGCCGGATTGGCCTGGTGAACCGTGTGGTGGCCCTGGAGGACTTCGCTGCCGCAGTGGACGAGGTAGCGAACGCGATCGCCAGCGTCTCGCCCATCGCGCTCCGCTGGTCCAAAGCGACCATCAACGCGGCGATGACCGGCGGTGACGCGCGCGGCCTGGAGGAGCAAGCGGACATCCTGCTTCGCGGGGGCGACGACCACATGGTCCGCTTCGGCCGCGCGACGAAGCGCGTGACGGGCCGCTGACGTGACGACCGAGGATGATCGCGCGCGCGTCCGTGGCTACCTGACATCCCAGGCCGAGAAGTACGGGCTCCTGGAGCTATGGCCGCGCATCGCAGCGCAGCGGCTCGTGTTCCTCCAGGAGATCGATGGGCTGACCGATGCGCAGGCGCGGTGGAGGGCCACCCCGGACGAGTGGTCTGTCCTCGACACGACTCGGCATCTGGCCGTCTGGACCGACGGTGTAGTTGCGATCTGCAACGCGCTGGTGAGCGATGGGCCCATGCCATCACTCAAAGGCGGCGATCTGGGCACGATCGAGTACGCGGGTCTCGCGGAGGCACGTCAGGCTCTCACGCGGGCGTCGCTCGGCGTGGCGTCGTTCATGATGTTGGACGAGTCGACGTTTGACCTGACGCGGACGCACCAACACGGCCTCTTCGGGCCACTCAACGTGAAGGCCTGGCTGCTGTTCCTGCGCATCCACGATACCGACCACATCGGCCAGGGCCAGTCGATCAAGCAGGCGGCGGGCTTTCCCGCGGGCTAGCGCCGCCCTCGGCGCTCCTCCCGCACCCGCTGGAGCCTGTGGAGTATCCTCGCCCGACCCGCGGCGCTTGGCCCGGGTCCTGTGGGAGGGTCGCCATGACCGCTGCTGAAGATGTCGTCCGTCGGATGACGGAGCGCGGGCTGACGCTCGCCGTCGTTGAGTGCACTACCGGTGGGCTGCTGGGCCACCAGATCGTCTCTGTTCCGGGGGCCTCCAAGGTCTTCGTCGTAGGCCTCGCCGCGTACGGTCGAAAGCCGAAGCTAGACTGGCTCAAGGTCCCCGCCGAGGTCTTCGAGAAGTACGGCAGCGTGCATGAGGAGACCGCCCTCGCACTCGCGAAGGCCGCCCGCGAGCAGATGGGTGTCTCTGTCGCGATCGCGGAGACCGGGATCGCTTCACCGACGAACAACCCGGAGCGTCCGGGCGGGCTCTATGGCCTCGCGATCGCGGCTGAGGGCTACGAGCAGCGCGAGCGTCAGATCTTCCCCGGCGACCGCCTGGAGACGATGGAAGCCGCCGCCGCGCGCCTGAGCGCGATGATCTTCGAGTTCCTGGACGCGACCGCGTAGCGCTCGCAACTGAGCGTTCTCGACGTGAAGCGCGCGTGACGACGAGGAGTCGTTTGTGACTGACTTTGACTCGACAACGTGGGGGATCGAAGGGTGCACCGGGCTGGGCCTGGGACTGATTGCCTCCGCGGAACAGGCGGCGCTGGGCGCTGCCGACCGTACGCCCTTCGCGCTGCCCGGTGACCGGCCGGTGTGGGGGCGAAACCGCCCCCTGCGTATCGAGCACATCCGCCTGGAGTTCTCTTTCGACCTGAAGCGCCGCGCCGTCAACGGCGTCGCTACGATCACCTTCCACGCACGCGCCGTGCCGGTGCGCGAGGCTGTCTTCGATGCGGTGAACCTGGACGTTGCCTCGGTCGTAGATGACCGAGGGCGAGAGCTGAAGTTCAGCGCCGGCGACCGGACGCTGGCGATTGACCTCGGCCGCACGCGCGCGCAGGGTCAGTCGACGACGGTCGCGGTGACGTACAGCGCCACGCCTCGGCGTGGCCTCTACTTCAACCTGCCGGACAAGGGCTATGCCGACCGCCCCACGCAGGTATGGACGCAGGGCCAGGCGGAGGATTCCGCGCACTACTTCCCCTGCTTCGACTTCCCGGGTGAGAAGTTCACGTCGGAGGCGCTCATCACCGTCCCGGCCGCGTGGACTGCCGTCTCGAACGGCCGCCTCGATTCGGTCACGGAGGACAAACGGCGCAAGACCAGGACGTTTCACTGGAAGCAGGAGCGGCCGCATCCCGCGTACCTCATCACGGTGTGCGCGGGCGAGTTCGACGAGGTCTCGGCGAAGGCCGGCGACGTACCGGTCCAGTACTACGGCCAACCAGGTTCTCGCGAGGATCTCGTTCGGGCCTTCGGGCGTACGCCGGAGATGGTGACGTTCTTCTCGGACAAGATCGGCGTCCCCTACCCGTGGGCCAAGTATGCGACCGTCGCCGTCCATGACTTCATCTTTGGCGGCATGGAGAACACCTCCGCCACTACGATGACGGACACGCTGCTGCACGACCGTCGTGCGCATGCCGACTTCGCCGAGTCCGCTGACTCCATTACCGCGCACGAGCTGGCGCACCAGTGGTTCGGCGACCTGCTCACGTGTCGCGAGTGGTCGCACGGATGGCTGAACGAGTCGTTTGCGACCTACTTCGACGGCCTCTTCGTGGAGCATCACCGCGGCTGGGACGCGTTCCGATACGACGTGATGAAGAAGGGCGAGCTGTATCTGCAGGAGGACAGCGACTACCGCCGTCCGATCGTGCAGAATGTCTACGCCGAGCCGATCGACGTCTTCGACCGCCACCTCTACGAGCGCGGTTCGGTGGTGCTGGACATGCTTCGCCAGCGCCTCGGCGACACGCTGTGGTGGCGCGCGATCAACCACTACGTCTCGAAGCACGCGGAGGGCGCCGTCCTGACGCATGACCTCCAGGCGGCGATTGAGGAGTCCACGGGCTATAACCTGGACGGCTTCTTCCAGCAGTGGGTCTGGAAGGGCGGTCACCCGGAGTTCAAGGCGACCTACTCATGGGACGCCCAGCGGAAGCTTGCCTCCGTCGTCCTTGAGCAGACTCAGAAGCCGGATGACCTGACTTCCATCTATGAGGTGCCGATCGAGATCGGGTTCATGGTGGATGGCGAGTTCCAGCTCCGCCACGTGGAGGTCCGAGACGCGCGCGAGGTGTTCGTGTTCGCACTCCCCTCGGAGCCGGAGTTCGTGTCGATCGATCCTGCGAACCGGGTGCTGAAGACGCTGGAGTTTGCGCCGGGTGAGAAGAGCCTGAAGGCGAGCCTCGCCCGGAACCCCGAGGCCGTGGGCCGCATCGAGGCTGCGCGTGGCCTCGGCAAGCTCGGTTCGCCGGGCGCCGTCACGGCGTTGCGTGAGGCGCTCCTGAACCGGGACGAGCTCGACTACGTGCGGGCGGAG
>Ga0172380_10008836_pt1 | contig 10872 bp, 12 predicted proteins | sample Leawe162metaG_FD_119747 | JGI IMG/M metagenome (GOLD analysis project Ga0172380, IMG submission 119747) | Leachate microbial communities from a municipal landfill in Southern Ontario, Canada - Leachate well 162 metaG | ecosystem: Engineered > Solid waste > Landfill > Unclassified | place...
AATGACAGCACTCAAGGCAACGGAAACATAACCGACACCGGCGGTGAGAACTGTACCCGCCGGGGCTTCTGCTATAAAGCCGGAACTTCTGGCGACCCCAATGTTGACGATGATAGTGTAGAAGACGAATCGGGTTCATTTGGCACGGGTACGTTCGACCTTGAGATTACAGGGTTATCTCAGGGAACAGGATATAGAGTTCGTGCTTTTGCCGAGAACTCTGCCGGTGTTGGATACGGGACAACCGTACAAGTCTACACAAATAAGGATGCGACATCTTCTGACACTGGTGCAGGGTCAGAAGCTATCCTTTCAAAAGGGATGGGTATTATATCTGATGCAGGGGCAGGAGTAGATTCTACCAATGCATTGTTAGCTGCTCTTTCAGGTAATGATACAGGAGAAGGAGAAGAAGCGCAGAAAGACCTTGCCCCACAGAGCGAAGGAGATTCAGGCAGCGGCGCAGATACTATCCTTTCCAGACTGATTTCAACTATGCACGATTTAGGTTCAGGTTCCGATGTCCTCCTCTCGCGTTTAATCGGTGCTCTTGAATCCGGTGCGGGGATTGACACGGCAAGAGGAGACCTTGAGAAATTTAGTTCTGATGCCGGCGCTTCTATACTTGAAAACTCGTACCTGAAAATACTCGAAGGAGTAAAAGACAGTCATGACACAGGTAGCGGCGTCGAATCATCTTCTCTCCTCGGGGAGCATACGGATTCTGACACAGGCTCCGGTGTCGAAGCGGTTATGGCAAGATTACTCTATGCAAGGGAACTTCCTGCCGGAGCGGTAGACCTTGCGAAAGTCCTCACAGCAACAATAGCCAGCGAAGATACCGGCGCAGGAGCAGAGTCATCCTTAATGGCTATTGTCCTCAAGGCTGCGGAAAGCGGCTCCGGGGTTGATACCGCCAGTCTACTCGCCTTCCTTGAGGATTCTGATAGTGGTACGATAGCCGAGGCAGTGACAGTCCTGGCCGCGATGGTTGCTCATGATACCGGCGCCGGCATTGATGAAGTCCTCTCATTCCTACGGACCTTGGTAGATAGCGGCAGTGCGACCGAGACTGTTATTCTTGTGGGTTACGTTGGGCGCTTGATGCGTCTTATATCATACGTGCAAAAATATTCCAAACTTGTCAGTTATGCCAGGAAATATTCTGACCTGAAGAGCTATGCTGGCGAGGTAAGGAGAGATTAAATGGGTGCTGCTATCTTTGTTAGAGGCGAGAGTGTTCCGATATATGCAATAGATAAGTCATGGGCTGGCGCCCCGCTTGACCCGACAGCGGGAGTTGTCATCTACATTACTGACCCGGCTGGTACGCTGAAAGTAAACGGCGAAGCAATGAGCCTGGTCACATCAGGGACTTATCTGTATAATTACAATACCGATTCCGAGAGCGAATTAGGACAATGGCGATGGCAGTGTGTTGCCATAGATGGAACAGGAGCAGAGGCCAAGACGGTAATTAGTGAAGGTGGGTTCCTGCTCACAGAAACAAGGTAGCGGAGGAGATATGAAAAGTTACAAGAACACAGTGCTCAAGGGGTACAATGGATGCAAGCTCATGATAGTCATGGATGACCAACAGGAAGAGTTAACTCTGTGGCATGTCATGTTTGCTCTCCAGAAAAAAATGCCGGTCAACAACCTGGAAGAGGCGAAGCAGGCCAGGTTACTGCTTGACACGATTGCGGAGTCCAGGGGTAAGGCAACGCTTACCATCGAAGAGAGTGTCTATGACTGGATAAAGAAATACGCTGAAACTCTATGCGCAAATCTGTGGAGAGAGAACGCCATCGAAATAATAGACACGTTAATCAAGGGTTTCATGGAGCCTAAGCAGAACGATGAGAAGCATACACGCTAACCTTGCCACCGAGCAGGTAAAGATGAACATGGTCCCGGCCTATAAGGTCGTGCTGACGAAGGCCGGCGAGGACGATGTTACCTTCGATGAAGTCTCAATAATGAAGCTGAAGAGCGAAGAGGAACCTTGGTCGAATAAGCTCAAGGTCATCATCGATAACAGCGATAAGCATTTTGAGACCAACAACTATGAAGGTTGGCAGATAAAGCCTTACTATGGGAATGATATCCCGGCTGACACGAAGAGGTATTCTATCGGGGCTACGTTATGGTGTGTTGTCCAGGATAACCAAAGCAGCACAAATGGTCTCATAGCTGAACTCGAGGCTTGGGGAGCCTTTGATATTATGGGGATAGAAGAGGCGAGTAGTGCTTATCTCCCGGAAGAAACAGATACGAAGACTGTCAAGACGTTGCTCCAGGAGATTGCCGGTGCTACGATGGCTTGCTTCAACCATTGTTTAGCCATCCCTATTACATTCGACAGCGAGGATTCTCTTGTCAGCACGTACATGCCAAAGGATTCGTTCAGGGTATATGAGAAGGGCAGCCGGCTGGCGGCCTTCAGGTGGCTTCTCGACCGGACCGGCTGTGTCGCTCGGTACCGGGACGACGGATATATTCATGTCTTCGTCCCTACCATCTCGGGGTCTACTTATGATATGGAGTTCAAGTTGGATACGGCAGGGTATCCTAACTTCTACCTGAGCGCCAATAGAAGCCGGACAGTATTCCCGAACTACGTTGTAGTTCAATCTTATGAGGATAGCGACCCATTTTATTCCGGGTATGCTACGGACGGGGCATCCCTTGAAATAAGGGAATACCAGAGAGCCAGTCTTCAGAGCAGCGAGCAGGCTACATCAATGGCTCAGGCAATCCTCTCCAATTACAAGATGTGGGAGAAGTCGGGTTATGCCTTGACGCCACTTATTACAAACCTCGAGGTCATGGATTATATTAAAGTCACTGATTCAAGGTCCGGGACCAGCATGGCCGGCAATCTCGGGCGGATAGTCCGTAACATAAATGCCGTACAAGGCGAAGAAGAATACACGATGTCGATATCCTTCGGCGGCTGGCTTACACTGAAGAAGACTCTTAATGACTTGATGAATACCACGGACCTTGGTCCGTATTTCGCCCGGCTCCAGGCGAAGGAGCTTTACGTCGAGAATCTGACCGCCGAGAACATCGGTCTCTATACCATGGATGATATCTCCGATGGAGATGATTACGGGCGCGTAGCATCAACGAGTATCGTTGCCGGTAAAATCATACTTCAGGAGGTCCAGGGAGACCTCGACGACATAGAAGATGGGGACAACTACGGTAAGATAGCTCAGACAGACATCTCCTCGGGACATATCATTCTCTCCACCACGGTCCAGAGCAGCACTGCCAGGTTCTCCAGTGACGCGGAAAAGGCTTACTGGACTGCCAAGCCCGAGACGATGGACCAGATAGGTGAGGGTACAACTTACCAGAAGGTACGTGCTACTGATATAGATTCAGGGCATATAAAGCTGACATCATATGTAGTCGCGGAGGGTGAATGGTACAATGAGGGCGGCGTCGTCATCGATGCAGACGAAGGCGTTACGGTTTATTATGATTCTAATAATTATGTACGCCTGGCATCGAATGGATTCGTAGGGGTAGGAGGAGGATTAGTCCAGGTCCTCATCAATGCAGAGGATGGAACTCTTATCGCCGGCGCCGGAGATGTTGTAATAGACAGGAACGGTGTCAAGATTATCAGTAGTTCAGCAAGCACCGCGTTCCGGTTCAATTACTTCGGGGCGAATGCTTTCCTCAGATTCGATGGCACCAGGCTGATATCATCGGCAAACATGAGTGCTGATAAATTTGTAGGCACCACGAGCTATAGCCTCGTAGGTGAGAGCGGCAACCCCTTCCTTGCTGGCTACTTTGGTTCAATTTATACTACCTTTATTGATGGGTACTCAGGTAGCTTCACATCTCTATCAAGCACCAGTATCTCGACAATTTATTTGGGGAGTTCTGGAACCAGAGTTCAAGTTGGTTACTTCAATGTAATGTATGCGTCGGATATAGGGTATTCTCCTTCTGGTGGTACGATGTATATCAACTCAAGCCTCTACCCTAGTTCGATTGACTCCCTTAGTATGGGCAGCACGGTTTACTATTGGTACCGGATATGCGCACACTTCGTCATGTATAAAACTCTCAGCGCTTTCGACTCGTATAACGACATCGAGCTTATCAGGTCTTTCAAAAATGCGAAAGATAAAGGCAGGGATACGATAGACTTGAGCTCTTTGCCGGAAGAGATGAAAGAGGTATCCGAGAAAGGCGAAGTGTTCGCCAATGCCGGCGCCGTCGCCGGTTTATCTCTCGGGGCTATCAAGCAGATGAGTTACATCATCGACGGCCTTATCGAGAGAATCGAAAAACTGGAAGGGGAGAAGAAATGCAAGACACGATGATAAAGCCTGGTTCAATAATTCTCTTCAAAGGTAAAGGGTTTCTGTACGAAATCCTCAGCCGGTTGATTAAGATGAAACACCCCGAATGGGACAGGTGGGGCTGGCACATGGCGCTGGTGGTTGATTACCACAAGAGCTACGGATGGATGCTTGCGGAGGCCATGGCTGACGGTGTTGGCTACGGGTGGCTCAAACAAAAGAGCAGCAAGTGGAGGGTTGTCAATTGGTGCGGAGATGTTCCAGCTATTGAAGTCAGACGTTTCGCTGCCGACCGGATGGGGTGCAAGTACGATGTCATGGCTTATATCTGGACCGCATTGCAGGAGATAATGCCATGGCTCCCCCGGATAGTCAACAATAGGTACACCTGTTGGGAACTCGTGTACGAATTCTGCCGGGAGATGGGCTGTGCTGTACAGAAACCTCATAAGTATCCCGTCATTACCGATATAGTGAAAGGAGATGCCCATGTCTGACAACATCGAACTACATAAAAAAACTAACCGTGACCTCCTTGTAATCCTTGTGACGAAAGTCAATAACATCGAGAACAGATTAGAATGTGGTTCCTCTCAACTCAGAGACCATGAGCATCGTCTTACTGTAATAGAGACCTGTCAATCCGAATCATGTAATCAGGATAGCAAGTTCACCAAGTTTAGGAAGAACGTTTTGTACCCTGGGGGAGCAGCCGGGGTCGTGATAGCAATCTATGAAACAGTAAGGTATCTTTTTACCAGCCAACCGCCAACCCCGTAAGACGGTCACTGACGCACCAGGATGGGCGTCAGGCAGTATCTGCTTTGAAATAAGTATAAGTTATCATTAAGCAGGCTTCGGCCTGCTTTTTGTTGTCTTGAAATATTTATAAATAAGGGGTTGACAAAACGGTTGACAGTGCTATAATGAATTCATGCGGTACGGAAGTAACACCAAGTTTATTCGTAATCAGGAACTCGTGGAGATGTATGATACCTACCCCGATTGGACATTCGAGAACCTGGGGGAATTCTATGGAATATCGAGGGCCAGGGCCGCATACATTTACCACCGGGAAAAAAAGAAGGAGGATGCCAATGACCAAAAAGAAGGTTGCTACCCCGAAAAAGAAAGATAGTCCATTACGACTTGTCAGGAAAGAAACACGGAACCTGCCATGCAAGGTTAACGACGAAGACAAGCGCCGTGTTTCGTCTCAACTCGCCGCCAGATATCAGGATATGAAAGACCTTGATGTCCGGCAAAAATCCATAAAGGCCTCCATGACAGCGGAAAAGAAGGCCATCGAATCAGAGGTCAATAGCCTCGCCACCATTCTCAATACCGGGATAGAGTATCGGATGGTTGAAGTGGAAGTCCGCATCGGCGTCGAAGGTAAGGCTATTGAAACACGCATCGATACGGGGGACATCCTGGCAGTTCGGGAAGCCCGTCCTGAAGAGCAGCAACTTGCCTTCCCTGAACCGGAGACAGCCGGCGTAGAGCCGGAAACTGAACTTGATACCATTGAAGAAGGGGCAGACGCGCAGGGCTCGGAAGATACTCCGAGTGAACCGGCGTCAGAAGTACAGTAATTCAAAGCCCCGGTGCCGGGGGTGTCCTCCAGGCCCCCGGCACCAAACAAAAAGAAAGAGGTGTAGCATAATGTCGAACTTAGTCAAAGTCAGATACATATCGGAAACCACCGGAGAAAAAAGCAATAGAGAATATACTTACAAGGCAGAAGAGGAATTCCAAATTGGGGATATCGTTATGGTCCCGGCAAGGGGGAGTACGGCGAAGGCCGTGGTCTCTGCCATCGATGTTCCCGAGTCTGAGGTTGAGGCATTTAAGGACAAACTCGTTACCATTCCGCTTTTTAGTCTCGTTAGTCATGAAGAGCCTTTATCACCAGAGCCAGCGGAAGTTATCCCTGATGCCTTATGCCAGGAAATTACCCCTGCCGAGGAAGAGACCCCCCAGGAATGCAGAACCATCGCCATCATCGACCCAATGGAAGATGCTGAGGTCCGGGGTTGCATGGACAGTATCCGGTCTTTTCACGGGAAAGCCTGTGCCTTAGTGGTCGGCAGTGCAGCCGAGCAGCATGACGCTACGGTTATGCTCGCGGATATCGCCCGGCTGAAGAAGGCGCTCGTAGAACACAGGACTGCCCTACTCGGCCCCCTGAAAGAGCAGGTGAGCTTCATAGATAGCCAATTCAAATCCATCATGGCTCCGGTCGAAGCAGCCGATAGCATCTTACGTAAGAAGATACTCGAGTACCAGTTGAACGAGAGGACCAGGAGAGATGAACTTGACCGAATCGCCCGGCTGGAGAGAGAAGCTGCGGAAGCGAAGGCCAAGCTCGAGAACAAACCCGCACCGGCCATGCCAGTACCGAAGCAGGCCGAAGTGAAAACTCACATTGACACCGGCGCCGGTTCGGCTACCACGGCAATGATAACGAAGTACGAAGTCACTGACTTCGCCGCGCTCCCGGACAGATACAAGATAGCGGACACAGCCAAGCTCACCCGAGAAATTAAGGCAGCCAAGGGAGATATCTCAATCCCCGGCGTCAGGATATATCAGGAGCCTATCCTGAAAGTGAGGGGATAGGATGACCGATAGGTACTACTTACCGGCAGATATGAGCCGGGAAGATAAAGATAAACTCCGCAAGTATAATGTATGCCCGGAGTGCGGCGATTGGCTTTCGTTCTGGAAAGACAAAGATGGCGAGTATCTCGCATGTCATCGCCATGACCGCAACCAGCACGAAGGCATCGCCCGAGAATACAACAAGCAATCCCAAGAAAACATAATAGGGAGGCAGGAAATGAATAATTCTGCAATAGTAAAAAGAAACCAAGACCTTGTTGCTAAGGGGATTCCACTTACCGGCGTGGTTGATTACGAGAACGCCAGAAAAATTATCGACACGTTGTGGAAGGACGCGCCGGATATAGAGAAATACAAGGCGGCAATGTTATGCCAGGACTTTGGCTTGCACCCGCTCATGAATCATGTGTACCTCATACCCTACAATAAGTACGAGGTTCAGAATGGGCAAAAGGTCAAGGTCGGTACTTCATGGAGCACGGTCCTGGGCATCGGCGCCACCCGCGAGATTGCTGCCGCCCGAGGCGGTACATTCTCTTACACCGACAATACCCCCCGTATCATGTCTGAAGACGAGCAGATGATGATATTCGGGGAGATTGACAAAACTAACATTGTCGCTATCACTAAGCTCAGGACACTGAATGGTCTCGAGGCACAGGGGTACGGCAAATGGCCCAAAGCCAAGGAGCCCCAGGGTACTGATAAGGGGAACACAAAAGCGAACATGGCGTTCATCAGGTCCGAGCGCAATGCCTTTAAGCGCCTGTTCCCCAAGGACGTGGTTCCGTCCAATGTAGAGGTTGTCGATGAACAATATATGCCGCAGGCCGGCGAATACATCGATGCAGATACCGGGGAAATAATCGATGATACTACCGATGATGTTGTCATCGAAGAAGACTCGGAATTGTCTACGGAAGAAGATTTCATCGACAGTGTGGCGACTGTAGTTGAAGAACCTGAACCGCAACCGGCACACGAACCCGCCCCGGCTCCTGCCCCGGCGAGAAATGAAAGGGTTGTTTCCGCCAGCCAATACAAAAAACTCGTGGATGCTGTCAAGCAACTTGGCTGGACATCCGGGGATGTTGGTAAGTTCATGAACAAAGAAAAGAATTGGGGAGTCAAAGACCTCAAGACTCTGAAGGTATGGCAGTACGAAGAGTTCATGGCTATCGTAAAGAAAACGCTGGAGGGTTAAGTAATGGCAAGCGGGAGAATGGTACGCAATAAGATATGCACGAGCGAGAGGGTGAATGCGCTGCCTATCCCCGCTCGGTTGCTATACACTTGGATGATAACGCACCTTGACTGTGAGGGGAGGATGTCTGGTAATCCTCTTATCGTTAAGCAGACTGTCATTCCCCTCACAAATTATACTATCAAGCAGGTAGATGGATGGCTCGACTTGATGGCAACGCAGAAGAGCCCTGTATCAGGACTTGGCCTTATAGAGAGATATGAAATCAATGGTATAAAGTATCTATGGATGCCTGGTTTCGTTGGTGAACAGGGCCAAGGCAGAGACGGTAAAGAGCCTTCATGGAAGAGCCGTGAAGCGCCATCCATTATTCCTCCACCTCCGAACGGGCTCAGTAAGGAAATACCAAAGGAGGACTCGGGGATAATTCTGGATGATAAGTTTGCAAGAATCGCCCAGGAATATGAGGCTAATATCGGGATGATAACTCCGATGATATCACAGCGCCTTCAGGATATCAGCGATAACTACCCGGAGGGGTGGTTCGGCAAGGCCGTGGAAGAGGGACTGGCTAACAACAAGCGGAATCTCAAGTATGTCGAACGCATTCTTGAGCGGTGGAAGACCGAGGGGCTGGACCCTCTTAGCGGCGATGAAGCTACAACCCGTAAAAAAGAAACGACCGAAGCACCAGGCAGGAACTTCAACTACAAGGAATAGAGGCGTAACATGGAGGACATTAAATTACCGCCCTATGATGCCAGCGCTGAAGAATCAGCCATAGGCTCTCTTCTCATCGATGGAGAACTTATATCTCTGGCGAAGGCATCGCCCGATGACTATTATCTGGACCAGAATAAATACCTGTATGAGGCCATGAAATCCTTGAATGCTGATGGCGTGGCTATCAACCAGGTAACGGTCGCTGATAAATTAAGGTCAATGGGTAACATGGAAAAAGTAGGGGGCATTGCCAGGCTATCCTACCTCATATCGGTATGCCCTACATCCGTGGACTTCGAGTACTACGAACAAATAGTAATGAGGATGGCCGCTCACAGAAACCTCATCTCTGTAGGGGACAGGCTCCTTGCCGTAGGCTATGAGGGGAGCGAGGATACCGGGGACGCGCTGGCCCTTGCTGACAGTCTCTTACTTGGATTGAGGCAGCGAACCAGCAACAGTCATTATCTGACACCCAAAGAAAGAGCGGATAAGATGTATGAAAGGTACACTGCTCTTTATATGGCACCCGAGGAAGTCTCAATCAAGACAGGCCTTAGCAGCGTTGACGCAAAGATTGGAGGGGGTCTATTCCCTGGTAAGCTATACATCATTGCTGCGAGGCCTTCGATGGGCAAGACGGCGTTTCTGGAGACCCTGAGTAACAACATAAGCAGAACCAGGAACGTGCTCTTTTGTACCGGGGAGATGACAAACGATGACTTGTCGGACAGAGATGTAGCTGGTATAACCGGCATGGACGTTGACGAGGTAACGAGAGGGCGTTATAACGAAGATGCTTACACGAAGATAACACAGGCCATCCCGGTCCTGCTATCCCGGAATCTCTACTTCATGGAGCAGAGCCGGGGCTTTCGTTTCACAACGTCGAACATATACCAGACCGCCTATGAGATACAATCAAGGCACGGTCTCGATGCGGTCTTTATTGATTACCTGGGCCTTATAGCGGACACAAAGGGTAACAACCAGAATGAGCGCCTTGGTTTTATAGCCAGAGAACTCAAGGAAATGTCAAAGATAATCAATGTGCCAGTAGTAGCGGCGCACCAGTTAAGCCGAGAGGTAGATAGACGCCCTTACAAAAATGCAGATGGGACCCCCGGCAGGTATCCGCAGATGTCGGACCTGCGTGAGAGTGGCCAGATTGAGGAGCATGCGGACGATGTGTACTTTCTTTACCGGGACAATTATTATAACCCTGAGTCCCCGGACAAAACCACCCACCTGCTCTACGCGAAGCACCGTCAGAACGGTAAGGTCGCCGGGACAATGACAAGGCTGGCTTACGTAGATGCGAGGCAGATGTATGGAGACCTGTCATACACGCCGCAAGAAAGGATGTTTGAAGATGCCTGCTGAACATCTTTCTATGGACAAGATGACAGCAGCGCTGATTGACATGGAGTATTACCTCCTTATCCTGGAGGAGCACTGCCATGAGATGCGTGTACGCCTCGAAGCGGCACAGAAAAATATAGAAGAAACAAGGGAGGCAATCGAATGAAATACTACATAGGTATTGACCCCGGTATAACAGGAGCTATCGCCGTTGTAGGAGACCAGGACCAGAGTTGCTTATTTACAAATGACATGCCGACAGTCCCGGATGGTAAAAAGAAACAAAGAGTGAATGCGGCGGGTATCGTCCACCTTATTGATATATACGTCCAGTACCAGCCTGATGTTTACATCGAAGATGTTCATGCCATGCCCGGCCAGGGTGTTTCTGCTATGTTCAATTTCGGTCGGTCGTGTGGTATCCTCGAGGGGGTAATGAGCGCAATGGGGTTAAGGGTACACTTTGTTACGCCCCAGGCATGGAAGCGAGAGTTCAAGCTCATAGGATTACCAAAGGATGCATCCCGTACCGTGGCTCAGAGGCTTTATCCTTCTCTGGACTTCAGCACTAAGAAGTCTATCGGCATAGCCGATGCCTTGCTGATAGCTCATTACGGAATGATACATGCG
>Ga0172380_10008837_pt1 | contig 10872 bp, 7 predicted proteins | sample Leawe162metaG_FD_119747 | JGI IMG/M metagenome (GOLD analysis project Ga0172380, IMG submission 119747) | Leachate microbial communities from a municipal landfill in Southern Ontario, Canada - Leachate well 162 metaG | ecosystem: Engineered > Solid waste > Landfill > Unclassified | place...
CAAATTTCTAATTTCCAATTTCAAAACACGAACGAACAGGCCTCCCGAAAATCATCCCTGCGCCAGAAACCGCTCCGCCTCGATGGCCGCCATGCAGCCCGACCCGGCCGCCGTGACCGCCTGGCGGTAGGCGTGGTCCTGAACGTCGCCGGCCGCAAAGACGCCCGTCACGCTAGTGCGCGTGTTTTCAGTGATGATATATCCCTTGTCGTCCAGGTCGACCTGCCCCTTGAATATGCCGGTGTTGGGCCTGTGGCCGATGGCGACGAACAGCCCGGCCACCGCCAGCCTGGAGGTTTCCCCGGTCTTGACGTTTTTGAGCGCCAGGGCTTCAACGTCATTCTTGGCCACATCGAAAACTTCCGTGACGACGCTGTTCCAGAGCACCTTGATCTTCGGGTGCTGGATGACCCTCTCGGCCATGATCCTGGAGGCGCGGAACTGGTCGCGGCGGTGGATGATGGTCACCGAGGAGGCAAAGCGTGTAAGGAAAAGGGCGTCCTCCATCGCGGTGTCGCCGCCGCCGACAACGGCTACGTCCTTGCCGCGGTAAAGGGCGCCGTCGCAGGTGGCGCAGCCCGAGACGCCGCGGCCGATCAGTTTCTGCTCGGAATCGAGCCCGAGGTAAATCGCGCTTGCCCCAGTGGCGATGATCACGGAGCGCGCCTCAAGCCTTCCGCCCTGCCGCGCATTTACAACCAGCGTCCGGGACTTGAACTCAACACCGGCGGCCTCGTCGGCCACGACGCGCGCCCCGAAGCGCCCGGACTGTGAGCGCATGAGCTCCATCAGCTCCGCGCCGTTGATGCCCTTGGGAAAGCCGGGGTAGTTTTCAATGTCGGTGGTAGTCATGAGTTGCCCCCCCGGCTGCGCGCCCTGGAGCACCAGCGGCTTAAGCCCCGCGCGGGCGCAATACACCGCGGCCGTGTAACCCGCCGGACCCGACCCGATGATTATGACCTGTTCCATTGCATTTCCTTTCTCGCTAAAGCCTAATATTCACAACCCGTGCATGCAAGACTTTTGTCGCCATGCAACATGCGGCAGGCACCTCGCTATTCACGGGGCCGAACCAACTTTTTTGAGAATCAAATCGTCAAAATGCAGGATCGGTTCCTCTTCGCCTTCCGGGAGGGGGGCGGGATAACGGCTGTAGTGGTTGAAAATAACCACCCCGGCGTATTTTGCGCCCGGCCAGATCCGCATCTCGGCCCTGGCCCCCGGCGCGGGTTTGCCGGCAACGGTGAATGCATAGCGCTTCCATGCCGCGGGCACATGATTGGTCGAAACGCGCGGATAGTCCAGGTACCTGTGCAGCCGCACGCCGGTCCCGGATAACAGCGCCTGCTTGAGAGGCGCGGATAATGTTATCTCGTAACAGGATTCTTTGTCCGCTAGAGTATCAACCGGCAGGGTTTCGAAATTCGGCAGGTCGGAAAGATCATCCCTGGCATTGACCGCAAGGCGCAGACCCATGCGTCCGCCGCGTAGTATTCCGCCGGCTTCCGCCTGCCAATCGCGCTTTGCAACCCGCAAAATTATTGTCCCGGCAGGAGCATCTTTCAGAAGCGCGCTTGCGCTTGTGACCGGCTGCACCGCCCAGTTGTCAATCGGCCGCCGGTCCGCCGTAAAAAAACGCATATCCAGCAGCGCGCGCGAGGTCTGGTTTGTATTGGCCGACCGGAACCAGCAGGCCAGCTCGTAGCTATTGGACCGGTTGATTTCAACCAGGCCGGGGGCCGTGGCCATGGCTACACAATCAATCCGCAACGCGGCGGCGCCGGAATGAGCGTCGTTGGTTGTGCGCGTCACCGGCCCGCCCCATTTAACGAACATTGCCGGGGCCTCGCCGTCACCGCCCCGGAGCAGGTTGCCGGTCAGCGGATCGCTTTCCGGCGGGCTGGCGGCGGTTTGGGGGCGCAAGGCTTTTCCGGGGTCACTGGCATAAAACCTGACGCTCCTGATGCGGGCTTGCTTGTGGACATAAATTCCCGCCCGGTTATGCCCCGAGCCAAGCAGCTGAGCCTCCGCCTCAAGATAATCATGCACCACGTGTCCGTCCACGGTAAGCCGCGCATTTTTCCCGTCAAACTCGGCCGCGATCCTGTGCCATTTTCCTTTCTCAATCAGGTGTTGCCGGTCAAAGGTAATGAATTCCGAAAGCCGCCGCGCCTTGTTCATCGTGTTGTTGAACCCGCCGAACTGAAGGAAATACCCGGAAAACATATCGCGCCCGTCCGTTTGCAGGAAGGGGCTGATATCACCCGGCATATCCGTCAGCGCCTCGAATTCCAGTTTCTGGCAGAGCGGGATATCCCGGTTGACGATAACGCTGCCGCCATGCGCGCAGACCAGGCAGCGGTTTTCTATTTTCCAGTCGCCATCCAGCGCGATCCATTCCGCGCCAGGTTCCGCGCGGCCGAAATCATCGCTGAAAACCAAACGCCAGGTATCTTTATCAGCGCATCCACACGAAAAAAAGGCCGCCGCGCATCCCAGGGCGGTTGTCTTCAGGATTAATTGCATGATTGACTGCATCTTCCGTGCAATATATTTGGATAAGGCCCGGCCGTCAATTGATTTGAACTTGTTTAACTGATAAAAAACTGTCCATTAGCATCCCATGGGATGCAGGTTAATAGGTTATAGGTTGATAGACTATTAGGAAAACCTTGAAAAAACAGTATGAGTTGCCAATATTTTGAAAACGGCAATTCCGGTTTTTTGCCGATGTATTTTTCCGGTTTTAACCTACAACCTACAGCCTAAAATGCTACAGCCTTGGGTTGCGGCCGGGCGCATATGCGCGCGCTGGATACCGGCACTTTTCAGTCTATAAGCCGTCCGGATTGAGCCAGACCGGCACAAAGTCCGTTCCCCCGAATGCGGCCGTGCTGACGGCATAGCCGCTCGCCGAGAGCATGGCCCGCCAGATGCCGGAGGCGGCCTGGTACAGGGCGATGTCAGATTTCAGGTCGCCGTCCAGGTCGCCCGGAACAGCCTGGCAGCCCGGGCCGCCGAAAGCGAATGCCGTGGTCCCGTATCCGAAGCCGGACTGGGTTGCGTACCAGACCCCCGAAGATTCATTGTAAACGCACGGGTCAACCTTGCCGTCGCCGTCATAGTCGCCCGGTATGGGCAGGAATCCCGGGCCGCCAAAAGCGGTTGTGGCGGCCGCGTAGCCGCTGCCGGAGAGCAGGACGTACCAGCCGCCCGAAGATTGCTGGTACAGCGCCGGGTCAACCTTGCCGTCGCCGTCGTAATCGCGTTGGACCGGCATGCAGCCCTGCATCCCGAAATTGACGGCGGCCGTCGCGTAACCGCTGGCCGAGAGCATAGCGATCAAGCATCCGGTGGAATCCTGGTAGACGGCCGGGTCAGCCAGGCGGTCTCCGTCGAAATCACCGGGCGCCGCCCGGAAGTCCGGACCGCCGAACGCAACTGAAGCTGGCAGGTAACCCGGCGCCGAGAGCGCGGCAATCCATTGCCCGGCGGACTGGTTGTATACCGCGGGATCAGTTTTTCTGTCCCAGTCGTAATCTCCAGGCGCCGGGACACAGCCGGGACCGCTCAGTGTGGCGGAAGCGAGGGCATAGCCCTGGCCTGAGAGGCTCGCGAGCCATGCTCCGGTATTTTGATTATACAGCGCCAGGTCCATTTTGCCGTCCCCATCCATGTCCACGTCCGTGTAGATCGTGGAATATGAGCGCGCGGGGATGACGTGTTCCAGCAGGTAACTGCTGAGCTGCATGAGGTTGTTGGTGTATTTGGGCGCCGCCATCTGGCCCGAGGAATAGAATTTTTTGTGGGTATAGAAGGCGTTGCTTGAATAGGAAACTGTTCCCTGCCGGATCGGCTGGGTTTTGTCGGCCGGGATGGTGATTGACTGAAGATCCTTGACCAGCGCGACCGGGCCTGAATACCAGGAGCGGATGTCGGCCATGACGGCGTTGGTGGTGTCTTCCTCGAACTGGCAATGGGTGGCTGCCGTCAGGCGCGGGGCTGCGTTGCCGAGTTCAAGCTGGCGGAGGATGTACCCGAGCGCCTTGGCCGGCGTGTGGGAACAGTCCTGGATGAGCTTGGCCCTGGCCACGGCGTTGGAATAGACGGGATCTCCCGGGCCGCGCCCGGTGTTCTTGGCCGCCCAGACTTCAGGTGACAGTGTCACCTCATGAATCAGCACGTCGATATTGGTGGCCTGGTTCAGCATGAAATAGTTCGGCCGCGTGTCCCCCGAAAACACCATCGCGATGCCTTCCCACTCCAGCCGGAAGCTGATGCCCCCGTCCCGGTCGTGGATGGCCGGGAAATGGGTGATCCGCACGCCGTTGGAGTTGTAGACCAGGTTGCCCGTGAGCTCGTAGGGGCACTCGTGGGGAACAAGGTCGTAGCCATCCTGGCCGTCAGCCAGGCCGGTGGCGAGGAAGCTGAAGCTCTCGCGGTGCCACTTGGTCATGTTTTTCGTAGTGCTGCAGAAATTAGTAATGCCTTCATCCGGCTGCGGGCCCTGCGGGGCGTTGGTGCCCGGCCCGGTGGGGCCCCATACATGCAGGGGCGTAAAGCGGTCTGACGAGGGCCCGAAGCAGTAGATGAACATCAGGTCGCTCATGTGGTCGGCGTGCAGGTGGGTGAGGAGTATCCGGTCCATCTGGGAATAGGCTGCGCCGGCGGCGACATATTTTTCAATAACGCCGGCCCCGCAGTCGAAGACGAAATTTTCGCCGTTGCCGCATTCGACAAAAACGCTGTTGGCGGCCTGGGAGAGACGCGGCAGGAACGAGGTGCCCATGAAGGTCACCCGCATCTCATTGGTGGCCGGGGCCGTGTCGAGCGATACGAGGGAGGCCTCCTGTTCAAAGCCGGTATGCGGTGCTGCGGGCTTCGAGGCTTCATTCCCGGCCGTCGGTCCGGCGGGAACGTTGGTATAGAGCGTTTCGGGGATAATGTGGCCCTGGAGCCAGTCGCTCAGTTGCATCATGTTGTTGGTGTACTTGGGCTGGGCCAGCATGGAAGCAGGATAGCTTGCCGCGGCTGTATAAAAAGCGTCACTGGAGACAACGGCCGTTCTCTGTCGGATCGGCCGGCTTTTATCCGTGGAAACGTTCAGCACCAGCAGGTCTTTAGCGAGCGTTACCGGGCCCGTGTACCATGAGCGGATATCGGTCATGACGGCGTTAGTGGTGTCTTCCTGGAACTGGCAGTGGGTGGCCACGGCCAGGCGGGGTGCGGCGCCGGTCTGTTCGAGTTCACTGAGCATGAACCCGAAGGCCTTGCAGGGCGTGTGGGAGCAGTCCTGTATTGTCTTGGCAAGGCCGACGCCATTAACATAAATTGAATCAAGCGACGGCGTCATGGGACCGTTCTTGGAGGCCCAGAGCTGGGGGGAGAGGGTGACTTCGTGAATCAGCACGTCGAGGTTGGTGGCCTGGTTCAGTATGAAGGTGTTCGGCTGGGAGTCCCCTGAAAACACCATCGCGATGCCTTCCCATTCCAGGCGGAAACTGATGGCACCGTTTCTGTCATGGATGGCCGGGAAGTGGGTGATTCGCACGCCGTTGGAGTTGTAGACTTCGTTGCCGATCAGCTCATAAGGGCATTCGTGGGGTATTAAATCATACCCGTCCAGGCCGTTGGTAAGGCCGGTGGAAAGGAAGCTGAAACTCTCGCGGTGCCACTTGGTGGTGGCTTTGGTGGTTTCGGCAAAATAGGTAACGCCCTCGTCCGCGGTGTTGCCCGTGGGCCCCCATAAATGCAGCGGGGTCATGCGATCGGTGGAAGGGCCGAAAGCGTAAATGAACATCAGGTCGCTCATGTGGTCGGCGTGCAGGTGGGTGAGGAATATCTTGTCCATGCGGGAGTAGGGGACGCCCATTGCCACGTATTTTTCCACCACGCCTGAGCCGCAGTCGAACACAAAGCTCTCGCCGTTGCCGCACTCGACGAAGACGCTGTTGGCGGCCTGGGTGAGGCGCGGCAGGAACGAGGTGCCCATGAATGAAATCCGCATCTCGTTTGTCGCGAGGGGCTCGCCGGGATAATAGGAACCATCCTGGGCCCGCGCGGCGCCGGCCAGTGCAATGGAAACGATTGCCAGGCAAGCGAGATATCGTAAAGAATGAGCGGCGGCTTGTTTCATGTGTTTACATAACTCCTGTTTGTTTGATTCCGGGATGGCATGGCAACCGGCTGGCGTTGCAAAATAGCAGAACCGGCCCGGGATACAATAATAATTTCATGGATAATTCTTGACTGTGCGCCACCGCGAGTGCAGTATGCGGCTTCGAGGCGACAATAATAATTATTGTTGCCGTAATAAATGGAGGCGTCATGAGTTGGATAAAGGAGTTCAAGCAGTTTGCCATGCGCGGCAATGTCATGGACATGGCCGTGGGCATAATCATCGGAGCCGCCTTCGGCAAGATAGTTTCCTCGCTGGTCTCCGATATTCTCATGCCGCCCATAGGGAAATTGATGGGCAACGTTGATTTTTCAAACCTCTTCATAGTGCTGGGGTCAGGCGACTTCCCGTCGCTGGCGGCGGCCAAGGCGGCCGGAGTTGCCACGCTGAACTACGGGATTTTCATCAATACGATCATTGATTTTGTTATCGTGGCCTTTGCAATTTTCCTGATGGTAAAGGGCATTAACGCCATGCGGCGCAGCGAAGCGGCCAAGGCGCCCCCGCCCCCGCCGCCCGGCCCTTCGGGCGAGGAAAAGCTGCTGGCCGAAATCCGCGATCTTCTTAAAACAAACAAGACCGCCTGAGCGGCCTGTTTTGCGAAAGGATCCGGATTATGCCATTCTTGTATAGTAGCAATCGTACGCATTTGAGCATGTCTGTCCTGGCCGCCCTGGTTGCGCTTGCCGCTGGGGTATCCTCGGGGCAGGCGCCCGCGCCGGCGCAGGCCCCGGCCGCGCCGGAGAAAAAAGAGGGCTGGAAAGCTGAAATCAACGCCGGCCTCAACTTGACACGCGGCAACAGCAAGACCCTCCTTGTCAACGGCGGACTTCTTGCCGAGTACAAGCGGAATGAAAATGAGTTGCGCCTCGGCCTTCAGGGCGCCTATGGCGAAAGCGCGCTCACGGGCAACAATGCCTCCAATAAAACCGAGCAGACCACGGTCCAGAACGCCAAGGGCACGGCCGATTACCGCAGGCTCTTCAGCGAACGCGATTACGGCTATGCCAACGGCGAGCTCATGCATGACCAGATTGCCGGGATAGATTACCGCCTCATCATGGGTCCCGGCGTGGGGCGTTATTTCGTCAAGAGCGATCTCCAGAAGCTGACGGCCGAGGCCGGTTTGGCCTATGTGCGCCAGCGGCGGGAGGGAGACATCAATAACACCGCCAACCTGCGCGTGGCCCAGCGCTACGAAATCAATCCGCTCAAGGGTTCGAAGATCTGGGAGGCCTTCGAGTTATTGCCGGCCCTTAACGATTTCAGCAACTTTTTTGCCAATTTTGAAATTGGCGCCGAGGCCGCCATCGCCGCCGACCTCAGTCTGCGGATCGTGCTGCAGGACCAGTACAACAACGAGCCCCCGCAGGACAAGGACAAGAATGATGTGCAGCTGATCGCCGGCCTGGCCTACAAACTTTAGGTTTGCTTCGCATCCCGTCTGGTCATGTTTGGCATAAAGCGGCGGCAGAACTATGGCCGGCTGTTTTATGCGTTAATTTTCATGGGCGAATTATAATTCGCCGTCTTTGCTGCGGATTATTTCGATAGTATTTTTTCAATCTCGGCGATTGTCCCGGCCGACAGGGCAACGTCGCCCGCCGGCGCCGTCTGTTTGATCTGCTCCGGGGTTCTTCCGCCCACGATCGCCGCCGTGATTTCCGGCCGGCGCAAGATCCAGGCAATGGCCAGCTGGGCGATGGTGAGCTTGCTTCTGGCTGCAACTGATTTCAAGGCTTCGATCTTTTCAGTGATTTGGCCGAAAATCGGTGCGTTAAACATGGGGTCGCGGCGGCGGTGGTCGTCCCGGCCCATCTTTAAAATGTATTCAGCGGTTATTTTGCCGGAAAGGAGCCCCTTCTGCAGGGGGCTGTAGGCGATGACGCCGATGTCGTTTTCGGCGCAGAACGGCAAGAGGTCAACCTCGATATTCCTTTTCAGCATGGAGTAGGGCGGCTGGAGCGAGGCCACCGGGTGAATCTTGATGATGCGCTTCAGTTGGTCCACCGAAAAATTGGAGACCCCGCCGTAACGCACTTTGCCTTCCTTTATGAGAGCGGCAACGGTCGCCCAGGCCTCCTCGATCTGCTCTCCCGTGTCCGGCCAGTGGATCTGGTAAAGATCAATCACATCGATCCCCAGGCGGCGCAGGCTTGCATCGCATTCCGCGCGGATGCTTTTGGCGCTTAGATTGTTGAGAATGTTGCCGGAGCTGTCCCAGACTCGGCTGCACTTGGTGGCCACAAAAGGCCTTTGCCTGAGCTCTTTCAGTGCGCGGCCGAGGACTTCCTCCGAGTGCCCGAGCCCGTAGACCGGGGCCGTGTCCACCCAGTTGATGCCGCAGTTCAATGCGGCCTTGATGGCGGCGATGGAGTCGGAGTCGTCCTGGCTGCCCCAGCTGAATTTCCAGCCGCCCCCGCCGTGCGCCCATGTGCCCAGGCCGATCGTTGTAAGTTCAACCCCCGTGTAGCCCAGCTTGCGCGTCTTCATGTTTCCCCCTTGATGGAAATTATCTTTGCTTATGTGGCATATATTATATATGATACAAATAATCTGCAAGAAAGTACAGGGAATGGAAAAATCATTGTTTGAATTTATCGCGCAAAGGAGAAGCGTCCGGAATTACCGCCCCGACAGGGTGCCGCGAGAAAAAATCGAGCGCATACTGGAGGCGGCGCGCCTCGCTCCCTCGGCCTGCAACAGCCAGCCCTGGTCGTTTATTGTGGCCGACACGGAACCGGTGCGGACAAACCTGGCGCGGGCGGCCTTTGGCGGTCTCTATGGCATGAACAAGTTTGCCATGGAAGCCCCGGTGCTGCTGACCGTGGTCACCGAGCGCTCTAAATTCATGGCTGGCCTGGCCGGGCAGTTCCGGGGAATCCAGTACAGCCTCGTGGATATCGGGATTGCCTGCGCCTTCATTTCGCTTGCGGCCGAGGCCGAGGGAGTCGGCTCCTGCATGCTGGGCTGGTTCGACGAGAAGGCCGTCAAGTCCGTCCTCGGCCTGCCGCGCGGCACACGGGTGGACATCATGATCAGTTTGGGTTATAGCGCCGATGAAAAGCCTGCGGAAAAAAAGCGCAAGAAGCCGTCGGAAACCTGGCGTTACGCTTGATTCAGGTTTCAATATTAAGCGATAGGAATAACGGTCGCAACAGAGAACAAAGAGCACAATGATCATTGACTGCCATATTAATCCTGCCGTCAGCGCGGATTCAAATTTCTGCCGGCTCCCGCATCCGGGCGGCTTCGGGTGCCTGGCCGGTCAGTAATTTTTTGACATCAGTTGTTCTGCCGGATTTGTCAAAGTAATCGAAAGGGAGTGCCCATGATGATATTAAGGCTGGCAGGGATTGGCTTGGGGGTGGTCATTGTTGCGGCGCTGCTGCAATTGCCGGATCCGGGCCGGAACATGGATGTTTCCCGCTACGCGACCTTGCCGGAGGCCGATTTGTATCGCATGGCGTCTGAAGCATGGAAATCCGGCGCCCGGGGCAGGGCCATGCTTATCCTGGATTATCTGCATGAGGCCGGGACAGGCGACCAGGCCGCCCTGGAGAGCCTCCGCGAGGCTTACCGCCGTGAAATGCGCTCTGATCAGACGTCCGCGGGCCGGCTGGACAATGCCGGTTATAAAAGCGGCATCAACGGCGACTGGTATGGCAACCTTTCCGGCACAACGCTGGCGGACTGGTTTCTGTACGGTGGCGGCAACCGTGCCATGGACGAAGCCGCGCAGAAGTCAGGGGATGAATTTGTAAAGCTGCTGTCGAAGCCGTTGAAGCTCAGCGTGCTTTTCCCGCAGGCCGACCCGGCCCTCAGGATTTTACTGGCCGCACGCCTCGACGGTGTCCTGCCCGAAGCGATGGTCTCCCAGCTGGGCACGTGCCTGCGTTTTATCCATGAAGAGGAAAACCAGGACCAAGCCCTGGTTGCTTTCCAGGAGACAGTGATGCCGCTTTACCAATTCGCAAAAAAGTGCAGGACCTGGTCTGAATTCGAGGCGCTGGTGCGGGCGGCGGACAGCATTGACCACGTAAAAGCCCTGACGGTTATTGCCTCGGCCACCCCGTTGAACACGCGGCACCTGGCACAGATCGCGGCCGTGGTTGACAGCCGCGGAACGGTCGGGCGTGCAATAGGCTATGTTCTGAAGTACGGACAGTCGGGCCTTGATAGAATTTACGCCGCCCTGCGCAAAGGCCCGGCCGGGATTGAGTTTGCGGTGCTGTATCCCGCCTTGAGCGCGGAGGCAATATCCCGCGGAAAATATCCTGCTACTCCGGCCGGCAGGTTCGTTGTGGAGAAATGGCATTCGCTTTATCTGCTATGGGGCGCGTGGCCGCTGGTGCTGGCAAAATACCTCGTGGTCCTGCTGGCGCTGGTTGCCCTGCTGGCGCTGATTGCGCCACAGCGCGTTGTCGCGGCCCGTTTTATCTCCGCCGGGCAGACTCTGCCATCTTCCTTCGCGCATTTTTACCGCATTGGTCTCTGGGTAACGGGCGCTGTTATTGTGCTCCTGCTGATGATACCGATGGCGGGCACATCCCTTTCGCCGGTAGGCCAGGGGGCCGGGTCGGGCGGGGGGCCGGCAAGCGGCCCGGTTGCGGCGGCGAACGACGGCCAGGTCCTGCCGCTGGTCATACTGGCGGTCATCGTCCTGGCAGTGCAGGGGATATGCTGGTGGGCCG
>Ga0172380_10008838_pt1 | contig 10869 bp, 9 predicted proteins | sample Leawe162metaG_FD_119747 | JGI IMG/M metagenome (GOLD analysis project Ga0172380, IMG submission 119747) | Leachate microbial communities from a municipal landfill in Southern Ontario, Canada - Leachate well 162 metaG | ecosystem: Engineered > Solid waste > Landfill > Unclassified | place...
ACAGAATTACGTGAGTGACCTTCCACGAAGTTTCCCGGGGGATCCCTCGAAATGCTCGATTCGTCTCCGTGACAATCTGGGAATTATGTGGGCGGGGGATCCCGACAATTTGTGGAGGGGATTGGAGGACGTATGGGTGCCGTTCGGGAAGCCGAACTCTCCTTTGAGCATGGCATCGGGAGTGATGAACATTCAGATCGATGGGTCGGGCTGTATCTGGTTTTCTCTGGGGGGCGGAGAATATACCAAGCTGGCCCGGTATCAACCCCAAGGGTCGCCTCCGAGCGTGGAGTGGGCCGAATTGCCCAAGGAAGAAATTAAGACTGGGTCCTTCAAGCTTACCGTTCGAACCACGGGATCGGGGAAACAATTCGATGTGCGCTACAAAGTGGACAGTGGTGAGTGGCGGCAGTCCATCGGCGGGTCTTCCCTCCGTGGCGTAAGTATGGAAAATCTCCACAACGGTATGCACGTTGTGTGCGTGCAGGTATTCGACGATCTCTTGCGCGCGTCAGCCGTGCTTGAACATCGGTTCGCGGTCAAGCGGAACTATGAAAAAGAAATCCGTGAATGGATACCACTCCTGATGTCCTCAGACTTTTCCCGGCGGGAACAAGCGGCCAAGGAACTTATAGGCATAGGGTTGCCTGCCTTGCCGGAGTTGACCTCGTTGGAGATGCGTGCAGATGCCGGTGCCCGGTGGTGGATTCGCGCTGTAAGAGAGGAGATCGAACGGCAACGGTAGAGAAGATGTCCGGTTGCCGCAGACATTGAGCCGAAATTCCAATCGGTTCTCACACGAAGGATTGCTGATACTCTCGGCATCATGTTGTCTTTGCTATTGTCCGGTCAAATACGGAAGCTTATCGTATTATTCAGAAATAAACTTCAAGAGAAACAGAAATAGAATCCTGAATCAGGGTCGCAGGAGTGATTAGTTCTGCTCCTGAAAATACGTTTTTCGATAGGATTGTTAACTGGCGATGGATACACTATGAATAAGTTTGAGAACGTCGTGTTCTTGCTCACCACCACTACTTTCGCTGGTTTTACTATTGTTGCGGCGCTCTCGTGTGACTGTACCAAATCTTGCTTTCACGTCGTCGCGCCGCTGTTGTTCCCGCTGGTTTTCGGCTTGCTTACGTACTGCTCGCAACGAACCCTCTTCACATCGAGAAGACTGTTCTGGACAATCAGTTTAGTTGTAACAGTCGCAACTTGGATCTTCGTCTTCGGCGGCAGTCGTGTTACCTCAGTTGTATCGTGGAAAGTGGAGAGTTGCGGAAACTACGTTACGCACACGCCGGTAAATGAATCATTTTATCTATGGCAACGCCCTTGGTTAGTTTGCCGATTTTATTCCGAAATGTTCAGATCATGTGGTGTGGGATTTTTTATTATCGCTGCGTTTTGGGGTTTATTGCTACCTGTCATGGGTGTAATATCAGCACTGCATATATGGCTGCTGTCTCGACGGCATCACAGCGGCCAATCGGGTCGCGGGGAGTGATTAGCGCCCGACAGGAAGATGCGGAAGAATAAATAGTTCGGTATCTTGAACATGCGACCTCGAACAATAATTGTAATCGCAAGCCTGACTCTCACGTTTACGATACTGATTGTCGGACTCGCTGGGGGCTGCGCCAGCTCGGCTTTGCCGCCCCGGATCACCCCAGAGCAACGTGCCTTACTTCAAAGAACACAAATTGACGTTACAATTGGTGTCGAGGACTATCAGTTTCCTGTGTATTCCGAAGATCTCACAAAAACGCTTGGCAAGGCCCATCTGTTTACCCGTGTGGACCGCTTGGCGAATTTCACCACGTCTCCGGACGTTGTTGCACGCATCGAGGAAACAATCCACGGCAGTGCCACTATTCCAGTTTTGACCGGCCTGAGCCTCGGAATCATTCCGACAACCGTTAATGAAATGCACGGCTACTCATTCTCCCTCGGTCGGCCAGGGGCTGCGACTCCGCGTGTCCCGATTCGGTTTGCGTATAAGGGACCGACCACTCTTGGGTGGTGGGCTGTTGTCCTTAATCTATTACCTAATCGAACGATGAGAGACGTCGATAGTCACCCTCGATTTATTGAATCATTTGCTTGGGAGATCGCTACAAAACGAGATGCGATAGAATCATTGAAGACTAAGTGATACCTAATCTGGTCGTGGGGAGTGATTAGATCCCGTTCCCCTCGTCGTTGATCCTGATGCTACAGCCCTGGCACCACAGTTCCCAGTAACGGCCCAGGCGATGGCGTAGGGCACACTACCCCGCCGCCTATCGCCACCCAACCCGCATCTTATCACCTCTGGAAGGCGATAAGGCGTTTAAGCCGTCCAAACCACGCGCTACGGGCACCCTACCCCTGACGTCGACAATTCCTCGATAGCCGATTACCTGTCTGGGTCAATTTGGGCAGGGGATGGTTTGATTGCTTTGTGATTGCTTTTCGAGCATCGTCTGGGAGTAGCAGGCAAGAGAAGGTAAGCGCAAAAAAGAGCAGGTCCCTAAAACGGCCAACAGACTATGGGCCAGTGTTTGCGCGGGTGGGATCGGGTTTGAGGCCCGTGGTTATTGGGTGGTGGAGGTGGTTGCCGGACTAGGATTTGAACCTAGACAAACAGATTCAGAGTCTGTTGTGCTACCATTACACAATCCGGCAAACGATACGCCGGCGCCCTTCTTCGGCAACCAGCGGGACCTACTATAATGGGCGCTAGGCGAGGGTCAAGGTTTTTTCGCTGAATTGACCCGGACATAGCCGAAGATATTTTACCACGGATGACACCGATAATGATCCAACGGCATGATTGTCACGGCTGTTATCCGCGCCATCCGTGTAATCAGCGGTGAATGGCTGATTTTCGCTTACACCGCCGCACGGTATGTGCTATCATCTGGTGTAGTGTTTCAAAAATACATTGATTTTTGGCCGAAGGTTTTCCGCGCACCGGCCAGGCGCGCATGCGACGGGCATGCCCAAAGGCCTGTCCTCGCATGCGCAACACCGCCGGGCGCGGAAAGCGTTCGGTCCCTTGGGGATGCGGTGGCGAATCCGGCGGGGCTGCGTTCCACGAGGCGGAACATACCTTCGGGTATATGCTCACGCCTCGTGCGTCTTGCTCCGCCGGTTCGGCGCCGCACCAAAAGGCAACGTATTTTTGAAACACTACACTAGCCATGAGATATACGCCGAAGCCGATTCGCCGGTGCAACACCTGTCTCTTGAACCTGGGCGCGACCTGCTGGAAATTCGCCTGCCCGCGCCGGGAATGGGAGCGCGGCCGCTGCGCGGGGTTCGAGAATGAAGCGCTCTACCGGCAATTCCGCGAATGGCAGGAGGCGCCGCACGTCAAAACGACCAAGCAGCTGCGCCGCGAGGCGTTCCGTCCGAAACCGGCCGCCGCGCGCCTGCGCTACTCCCGCAAGACAGGCGGAAGAAAGAACCGCTAATGAACGCCAATAAACACTATTTGATTTTGGAAGAGGAAGATGGAAGAAAAACCGCTAATGAACGCTAACAAACACAATTTGATTGTGAAAGAGGAAGACGGAAGAGAAACCGCTAATGAACGCCAATAAACATAATTTGATTGTGAAAGAAGAAGGCGGAAGAAAAAACCACTAATGAAGGCCAACCAACACAACCTGGTTTTGAAGGAGGAAGTGTTTGCCGTGGCAGGAGCAGCGATGGAAATCCTCAACTCTCTCGGGCACGGCTTGATCGAAAAGCCTTACGAAAACGCGCTGGTGGTGGAGTTAAAGTTAAGGGGCATACCGTTCAGACAACAGCCGCACTACGAAGTGAATTACAAAGGCAACCTAGTCGGGGAATATGTGCCGGATTTAATCGCGTTTGATCAAATCGTGGTGGATGCGAAGGTGATTGAACGGATTGGCGATCACGAATTGGGACAAATGATGAACTATTTGAAGATTACCGGCTTAAAGGTCGGGGTGATCCTGAACTTCAAACGGGCAAAACTGGAATGGAAACGCGTTGTTCTGGAAGAATGAGCCGCACAGTCAAATTTGCCTCTTAGCGTCCATTCGCGTTAATTCGCGGTTCCCGAATGCATCGGCACAAATAATGAAAACACAATCCGCGAGGTCACCGGAACGCGCCCTGCTGGTCCAGACGATTATCGGCCACCGGCCGCGGGATGAAGCGGCCGAGTCCCTGGCCGAGCTGGAACGGCTGGCCGACACCGCCGGCGCCACCGTGCTGGGCAGCATTACCCAGCGGCGCGACCGGCCGGATGCCGCTTTCTTCATCGGCCAGGGCAAGCTGGCCGAAATCCAGCTGGCCGCACGCGAAACAAAAGCCAACCTGCTGGTTTTCGATAACGAGCTCTCCCCCGTCCAGGTCAACAACCTCGACCTGGCCGTCGGCATCAAGGTCATTGACCGCACGGAACTGATTCTGCAGATTTTTGCGCGGCGGGCGCGCACGGCGGAGGCCCAGATCCAGGTTGAACTGGCCCAGCTGCAATACCTGGCCTCGCGCATTCCGGTCTCGGTTAAGCAGGCGCGCTTTTCGGGCGGCATCGGCATGCGCGGCCCGGGCGAAAGCCCCTTTCAATTGCGCCGCGCGCCGATCATGGCGCGCATCACGATCCTGAAGCGCAAGCTCAAGGAAATCCAGAAGCGGCGCGCCCGGACCCGCGAACGGCGCCCGTGGCCCGTGGCCTGCCTGGTAGGCTACACCAACGCAGGCAAGTCCACCCTGCTGAACGCGCTGACCGCCGCCGAGGCTTACGTGGACGATCGGCTCTTTGCCACGCTGGATACCAAGAGCCGGCTGGTTTACCTGCCCGCAGTCGCTACGCATCCAGCGTTGCAGGCGGGCCTGCCCGACCAGCGCCAGGTCATGCTGACGGATACCGTGGGCTTTATCCGGCATCTGCCCCACGGGCTGGTGGCCTCGTTCCGCTCGACGCTGGAGGAAATCGGCGAGGCCGACCTGCTCCTGATCGTGGCGGACGCCAGCCACCGCTACGTGCGGGAGCAGATCCAGGTCGTGCAGGCCACGCTGCAGGAAATGCAGGCCGGGGCCCTGCCCTTCCTGATCCTGCTCAACAAGGCCGACAGGCCGGAGGCGGCCGGGTGCCTGGCCGAACTCCAGCGCGAGTACCCCGGGGCCCTGGTGGTTTCGGCGCTGGAGCATCAGGGCCTGGGCATGCTGAAAGAACGCATGGCCGCCTTGATGCCGCCGCGCGCAGGGCACACCGCCTTGTCTGAAGCATAAATGAATGCTATAGTAGAAAAATTCGGGAACCTCCATAAAACAAGAAGTCGTAAAAACAAGGCTGGATTTACCACGGAGGACACAGAGACACGGAGCATCCGTCTCTTTAATCTCCTTCCTACTCCACATAGAGTGCGATTGGTCGGAAGAGCACACGTGAGGAGAAGCTTCTCTGTGCCTCTGTGACCTCCGTGGTGCAGCTTGTTTTGGTTGCAATGCAGAGGGCATCGCCCGCATTAGTCAGAAATCAGCAATCGGGAATCAAAACCATGATTCAGGTCAACATCATCAACGTATCGCTTTCGAACATGGGGTTCGTGGTCTTCCTGCGCGGCGGGCCCGATACCGACAAACGCACCCTGCCTATTTTCATCGGCGCCACGGAAGCCCAGTCCATCGCCCTCCACCTGGACCGCGTGAAAGTGCCGCGGCCCCTGACCCATGACCTGCTGAAAACCATCCTGGACAACCTGGAATGCCGCATGAAGCGGGCGGAAATCTGCGCCCTGCGCGAAAACACGTTTTTCGCCAGACTAATCCTGGAATGGAACGGCGTGGAATCGGAAATCGATGCCCGCCCCAGCGACGCCATCGCCCTGGCCCTGCGCTTCAAGGCCCCCATTTACGTGGCGGAAGAGGTCATGGAGACGGCGGGCGTCAAGCTCGAAGACTCCGGCGCGGGCGGCGCCGGCGCCGAACCGCCGCAACCGCGCCTGGCGCCGGCAGAAGCCCTGCAGCAGAAACTGGCCAAAGCCGTGGCCGAAGAACGCTACGAGGATGCCGCCCTCCTGCGGGATCAATTGAAAAAGCTTTCACAGACGAATTAAACCGGGGACGAACCAGGGAGACAGAATTCAGCAGTCAGAATTCAGAATACGGAAGGAAAGAAACAGGCCAACTTACGCATTCCGGTAGATCCAAATATCTATCGCGGTATTCTCCAACCTCTGGGGTCCTCTGTGACTCTGCGGCGAAGCTTCCGTTGTGCGCCGATTATGGCGAGGAAGCATTATCCTGTTGGGCCGGATTTTTCAGCCGCTTGGTCAGGACATGCATCTTGAACGCGTTCATCTCGGCCACGTCCGTCTCCTTGAACCCCTCCTTGAGGCAGAGTTGGAGGGCCGCCTGCATGGTGGCGGTGCCGCGGAAGGTTACGTTCTGATAGTTCTGCTCAAAACAGAACGCCAGGGCCTTTTGCAAAAGCTTCTCGCCATAGCCCTTGCCCCGAAAATCCTTGTTCAGAAAAATGCGCCGCAGCAGCGCCGTGTCCGGCCCGTCCTCCTTGATGGCCACGGTGCCGATGATGACGCCGTCCTTTTCGGCCACCAGGAAAACATCTTTCGGGCCGCCGTAATAGCAGGCCGGATCATCGAGGTCCGGGCCGCTATACGCCCGGTTCTCGGATGCAAACTCCTTATCCAGAATGCCGTGAATGAGCTGCTTGACCTGGGGGGTATCGCGCGGACAGATTTTACGGATGAGCACCATGGTTAAACCCAGCGCCTACCTGGCAGGCGCCTCCGGCATGACGTCAACCTCGCGTGATTTATAGGAGGCCGCGCCCTCCGGTTTCCCGTCGCGCGCGCTCGCATTCTTCTGTTTCTGCAGCTCCTTTTGATCCTTGACGCTCGGCGCCGCCAGGGAGCTATCCGACCAGCCCCGGGTCCACATGTTGGAGGCTTCCGCAATATAGCCATGGCGGCGCGCGGTCTCGGCATAGGCCTTTTCCGGGGTATTCAGCACGTAGGGCGTCATCAGCACGATCAGCTCGCGCCGGATCTTTTCGGTATCATCCGACCGAAAGAACACGCCCAGGAAGGGGATATCGCCCAGGAAGGGGATTTTGCTCCGGCCCTTGTTGGAATCCTCGGCCACAATCCCGCCAATCACGATCGTGCGCCCGTCGTTGACCGAGACCGACGCGGTAAAATCGCGGGTCGTGATCACCGGCACCGGGTTGCCGTCAATGATCACGTCATCACCCTTGTTGTCGATCTTCTGCTTGATATCCATGATGACGAAGCCCTTCTTGTTGATGCGCGGGGTCACCTCCAGCTGGATGCCGATATCAACATACTGGTAGGTTGAAGACTGCTGGCCGCTGTAATAGCTGGAGCCGGTCATGACCGGGCGCTTTTCGCCCACCAGGATTTTGGCCAGCTTGTTGTCGGTGGTCAGGATAATCGGCGTGGAGAGGATCCGGGCCTCCGAGGACGAAGCCAGCATGTTGATCACGGCATCGATGTTGTAATCGAAAAATTTCAAATAATAGGTCAGCCCCGAGCCCGCGCCGGCGGGCAGGTCCGAAATCGCATTGATGGCTGAGCCGTCCTTGAGCACGGCGTCCGTCCCGGCGCGGCTGGCGCCGCCAAAACCGAGGAACGCCTTGTTGCCGCCGCCCTGCTTGGCGTTGTAGGCGATCATGGAGCGCTGGAGCCAGTCAATTCCCACCTTGACCTTGTCGCTCAGCCCGATCTCAACGATGACCACCTCGATCAGCACCTGCGAGAGCATGATATCAATCTGCCGCAGGACGTCCTCGATGACGCCCATATCCGACCGGCTGGCCAGGACCAGGAGCGAGTTGATGCGGGTATCGGCAATGATTTTAACGTCGGAGGAGAGCTTGCCGGTGAGCTGAATCTCGCCGGCGGACTCCGCGGCAGCGCTCTTCTTGGTTTCCGAGGTGGAGAGCGTGGCGGCCGGGAGCCCGAAAGTGGATGCGGCCGCCGCTTGCGCGGGCGAGGCATTCGCCTGCGGGGCAGCGGTTTTGGCGGTCGCCCCGCCGATGAGATTGTTGAGCACCGTGACCACATCCTTGGAATCGGCGTATTCCAGCGGAAAGACCTTGATGCTGACTTCCGGATCCACCTTGCGGTCCAGGGCGGCGATGATATTGGTGAAAAACGACAACTGCTCCGGACGGGTAATGACAATCAGCGAGTTGATCCGGTCATCCGACACCATCTTGACCTTGCTCTGGATCAGGCCGCGGTCCAAAGCCGGCTGACTCACATCCACGACCGTCGTCGCCGGCGGGGTGGTGGTCGTCCGTCCGGGCTGGAGCGTCTGGAAAGGCTGCATCGGCATGCGCGAGGAGAGCTGTTGCCGCACGACCCGGCTCTTGGCCTCCTTGGACTGGACATCGGCAATGATGGACTCGATTTTGCTCTGGATTTCCGAGGCCTTGGCGTAAGTAATGGGAAAGATGCGCAATTCCTCGCGGGATTCCAGCGGCTGGTCAATAATGGCCATAATTTCCAGGATACGCTTCAGGTTCAGCGCCGTTTCCGTGATCAGGAGGCAATTGACCCGTTCCAGCGGCATAACCTTGCCGTAAGGATGGAGCAGGTTCTGAATCGTGGCCTGGGCTTCCGTAATCTCAAGGTGCTTGAGTTCGACAATCCGGCTCACGAGGCGGTCAGTATCCGCGATATTCTTGTCCAGGACGGAGTTAGTGTCAGTGGCCATGCCCTGCTGGCGGGCAGAGCCGATCTGCACGATTTTCAGGAACTTGTCGCCCATCGGCACCAGGGCAATGCCGTTCATGGCCAGCACTCCTTCAATGGCCAGCAGGGCTTCGCGCTTGGGCAGGCGCTTGGGGCATTTCAACGTAATTTTGACCGTGGGAACATCCGGGGCCCGCATGAGCGCCAGCCCGGTCCAGTCGCTGTACTGTTTGAGGACCTCCTCGACATCCATGTTCTCGTACTTCAGGCCCACCAGCGTATCCATGGAGGGCGACTCGGGCACACTCGGCAGCAGCGCCGGCTGGTTTGTGCCGGAGACGGCGAGCTCGTCGGCCGTCTCCGCCGTTTCGGTTTCGATCTCCTCCACGGCCAGTGGAATCGAACCCGTGGCAACGGGGACAAAGCTCTTAAACGGGTTCCGCCCCGGCGCGGGGGCCGCGCCCGTGCTGGCCGCAAGAAATTCCCGGAACGGGTTCTGCGCCGGCGCGCCGCCCGCGCCGTTGGTCATGGCGGCAAACCCCGCAAATGGAACGCGGCCCGGCGAGCCGTTGGTCATAGAGGCACCCCCCGCAAATGGAACGCGAAGCGGTGCGGAGACCGCACCCGTGCCGGCAACAGCACTCTTCCCGGCCTTGTTCAGGCCAGCCGCCGCGCCCGTGCCGGTCGCCGCAGGCACAGGGTTGCTCACCGACGCGGCCACCGCGCCCGTGCCGGCCGGGACAAACTCGCGGAACGGGCTCCGGTTGGTCACAGCGCCGAATGTCGGGGATTTTGCGACTGCCGGGGAAACCAGCACGCCCGGCGCCGGAGCGGCTGCCGGCGCCACCACCACCGCATTGCTCGGGGTAACAGCCTGGCCGGAGGCCGCGCCCTGCCCCAGAGCGCACACCAGCCCGGCCACTAAGCCCGCTATGAAACAGTGACGCATAAAATTTATGGACTCCTTGTCGAGTCAACTGCAAAACTCACGTCTAACCGTAATTTGGCATTCTGCTTGCAAAAACGCCCTTTTGCAAGCGCATTTCACATCTCCGGCGAGATCGCAGGCGGGGACGCCGGTTTTGCCTTGGCCGGCGCACCGGCTGCCGGCGCCGGCGCTCCGCCGCCATCACGGGTGTAGATGCACATCAGGGTAAAGTTTCCCTTGAGCCGCGCCTTGCCGCCGGCCACCAGCGAGACACTCAGGTCTTCCATGTCCATGGTCACTTTTTCCTGCTCCAACGCATACAGAAAATGCACCAGGCCGTTCAGGTCGCCCTCCCAGGTGCAATCAATGGGCATTTCATAGCAGTCGCCCTGGCGCTTCTCCTTTTGCGGCTTGCGCTGGACCAGCACGATATTATTATCCCTGGCCACCCGCTCCAGGATTTTAAGGTAGTCCGCCGTGACGTCCATGGCCGCCGGGTATGGCGAAAGCCGCGCGCGCAAGTCCGCCAGGCGCTTATCCCAGCGTGCCCGGTCGCCGACCAGCCGCTCCAGGACCTCGATCCGCATGGCCTGGGCTTTGGCGGTCTCGGTCCGCTCCTGCCACACCTTGACTTTCGGCGCAACCACCACGAAGGTCAGGCTGAACAGCAGGAGCACACCGGTGACAATCCCAAGCCCCGCTTCCCGGGAAGACATTTTCATGGCTTGTCCTCCTTCAACTGGACATTCATCTGGAAGGTCTGCACGGTCAGGTCCTTGCGCTTGCTGGGCTGGGTGCTGCCCATCTCGATGCTTTTGAAGAGCGCCGATTTATCCAGCGCCTTTTTAAAATCGTAAATCGGCTCCACGCTGCGCGCCTCGCCGCGGAGCGAAATATTTTTTCCCTTCTTGAACTGGAAAGAGGTGAGATCCACATCCGCGGGCAGCACGGCGCTGATTTCGCGCAGGCACTCCAGCGCCGAACGCTGGCGGTCGAGATAGGTTTCGAAAGAATTAATCTGGCGCTGCAGCCGACGGACGTCGTCGGCCGGTTTCTGCAGCGCCAGCAGACGCGCCTCAAGCCGGTTCAAGTTCAGCCGGTTCCATTGAAACCCGATGGCAAACCCCACGACCCCCGCCAGCCAGGCGCCGATGGCCACGCCCGCGGCAAGGATCAGGCGCTTCTGAAAACGCCGGGAAGTCACCGCCGTGCGCCAGGCCGCCGGCACCAGGTCCA
>Ga0172380_10008839_pt1 | contig 10869 bp, 13 predicted proteins | sample Leawe162metaG_FD_119747 | JGI IMG/M metagenome (GOLD analysis project Ga0172380, IMG submission 119747) | Leachate microbial communities from a municipal landfill in Southern Ontario, Canada - Leachate well 162 metaG | ecosystem: Engineered > Solid waste > Landfill > Unclassified | place...
CGAGTGTCATGCGTTGGCCTCATCCCGGGCCTCACGCGAGGATTTTTCTGCCGCCCGATCCTCGGCGGCTTCGATTTTGTCGAGCAGGGCCTTGTACTGGCGAGCGAAGAGAAACAGGCAGTCCGGTGCATGGTTCGAAGGGTCGCCAAACCTGCGGCTGGCGTGGCAATGGACGCAGGCCAGCGTGCCCATGCCGAGGTCATCGCGCGAGTCCGATTCATGCAGCGGATCGGACTCGGCCAGGCGGATGGCGATGGTGTCAGCGATCGTGTATTCCACTGGTCTCTCCTTTGACGGGCTCGTGGGTGCGCCATGGCTGCCAGTCCGAGGACTTGTAGCCGAGCTTACGACCTTGCAGTAGTGGATTTCTTTCAGCGCGATCCCGCCCGGCATTCGAACGAGGACCATGCTTTCGGGGCAGTGTCCGTAGAAGGATTTGAGGCTATTGGATACGACAACGCCGTCGTACCCGTCTACGTGGACCTTGGTTCCAATTTCGAGGGTCATCTGATGTTTTCTCCCTTGGCGTGTGGTCAATCTATACCCTTTTCCGGGTCGTGTCAACACATTGGTTCACGGCACGGAGTAGGGCGCTAGTGTGGCCGCTATCCCCCCTTCCTGGACGAGTGTCAGACTCCACTGGCGGACAAAATCCGCTGGAAGGATCATGAGATCACCTTGATGATGATTCCGCTCTGCAGGAGGACGCGGGCGTACCAGCGATGCGGCTGTGGATAGTGCGGCCCTTCGATCGTGGCCTCGCCGTCGGTTTTCCCTTCGAACATCCCGCCGGGCTGGTAGGCGCGGACGGGCGTGCCGCTCGCGACCATCTCTTTGAGTTGCTTTTTGGTTTTCGGGTTGCCGGTTGCATACATGGCGCGTGTCTCCTCTAGCTGTTCGGGATGGAATCGGTGGCGATGAACGCGACCCACGTCGAGCCGATGAACGTGGACGGGGTGCAAACCACGAGTGTCCGCCCGTTCGGCCACGGGATCAGTTCGAAACTGCAGTGACCGTAGTTCCCCTTCAGGGTTCGCGGGGTCTCGATGCGGGCGGCCTCGGCGGCGAACCCGATCGGTTCCGCGTAGGCGGTCCAGCCCCGGTGAACATGGGTGAAGTAGCGGCCCCGAGTGTCGCCCGTGAACCTGCCGCGCATGTTGTCGAAAGTCTCGACCTCGGCGAACAGGTCCGCGAACTGCAGGTTTGGATCGGGGGACACGAGTTCGTGGCCCTCGTACGGCGCAGCGCCGGATGTCAGTTCGTACGGATCGGTTTTTGTCTCGGTTTTCATAGCGGGTGTCTCCTTTTTTTGGTTTGTGGGCGGGCGTCAGGTTAGGCCGATTCGAGCGCGGCCCGGCATTTCGGATCGGTGCATTCATCGATGATGCCATCCAAGAAATATTCATGACGTTGCGCGTTGGCGAGCGCGATCGCGCCATTCTCGCGTGAACGGAGCGCCGTAGCGCCGTAGTACGTGCGACCGCTTGGGTCCGTTCGGTTCCCCCCTGAGGGTTCGTTCGTGAAGATGTGAAAATGCTTCTTCATGGTTCGTGTCTCCTGTTTTTGGTTTGCGGTTTTCGCATTTCCCGGCTGCCCGGGAATTCACGCGGTTACCAGCCGCGATCGTCAGTGCGAGTGTCAGGCCTCGGGTTCCACCGCGTGTCTGGTGGGCCTCAGTCGAGGGCCCCTAGGTGGCGGAATGTGTCCGAGCCAGGTGGGCTCTATTTTCCCGATGCGAGAATGTGCAAACAGCGCTTGCACGATGGTTCCGTCACCAGCGAATACCAGAACGATCGCCAGTTCCGAGTGTGTCCGTAGCAGAGTGGCGCGTCTTTCCCGTCGGCGGTTTGGCGAAGTGCGTGACAGACTTTGCGTGACATTTCAGATTCCTTTATGCCGGGATTGCGCCCGGTTCGCCTATCGTGCGTGTCCTAGTGTTCCCGGATCACGAATCCGGAATCGTCAGAGAGCGCCTTGCCGCGCGCTTTGAGCGCGATGACGACATTCTGAGGGTCGCCATAGCGATAGTCGCTAATCTCGCCGCTGACGACGGGATATGTGACGCGCCCTTCCGTATCCGGCCATACGAATTCAGCCGGGAATTCATCGGTGGTCGCGAATACAGCCGCGACATTTCCACCGAGCGCAAGAACGTTCGTGCATTCGGCATCATTCTCGCCAGAACGGGAGAACGTAAGGCGATAGTTCGGTGGCCAGCCGCGCGGGTCAACGGGATAATCGTATGTCTGGCGCTCCACGATGGAACGGCGTGCCCGCTCATACCGCTTCGTGTAGTCGTAGAAGTGCACTTCCGGGAATTGAGCGAACAGTTCCGGAGCGATGCGCTCCCACCCGATGTCCGACGAACCGTTCAGCCGGATGGCGGGCTGCAACCATTCACGCTTTGCCTTGCGCACGGTCGCCTGAATCTCGCGTGTCAGTTGGGCGAGAAACCCCGCCCGGTCATCCTGCAGGAATCGGGACTTGGCGATTCGTGCCGCCTTATGAGTGCCGAACACCATAAAACCGCTGGAATGGCCGAGACAAGCCGCGCGACACCCTTCGGTTGAACTCGGACAAAGATTCCGCCCGCTTTCGCTGGCTGGCGAGAGATAGAGAACGCGGGTAAGGACGCCGAATCCTTCACCAAGTGCGACTTTGTGTGACGTGCCGAGTAGGTTCGCCATTTACTTAACTTCCTTTCCCGCGTTGCGCGCGTCCAACTGGCATGACTGACAATCCAGCGATGGGACCCCGCGTAGTGAGTACGGATGCTTCGGATCGGTCTTTACGAGAATGCCGGGACGCTTGCACGTTGCGCAGAGCCGCTCTGTTGCGGGGGGGGCCGAATTCGGTTGATTCATTCATTGCTGGTTCCTTCCTTTTCGTTGGCTGGCTGGTTCGCCGCTCGGTTCGAATCGAGCATACCCCGTGCCTAAGAGTGACTGTCAACACATTGATTCAAAAGACGTGGCCAGATTCCGCATAGATATGAATCGGCGGGGTTCCATTCCCATACTAGGCCAGCCACAGGAAACGCCAGCCCCAAATTGAGGCCTCGGCGGAGAGTCCGGATATCCATGACCTAGGCTTGGCATGGCGGAATCAGGGGGGACTGAGGGAACAAAGCGACCCACCCCCAAATCACTCTCAAATCGGCCCTATTCCGCGCGAGATTTGGCCAAAAATCCGCACCATTCCCGCACTAAACTGCCATCTCCCGGCTAGCTCCGCTGCTTACTATATAGAGCACTGGGAATGCCAGCCATGGCGCAGGGTGGCCGATGCGACGAAGTGGGTGGGCCATGACATCTGTATATAGTAGTACCGGTCCAGCCCCATTTTTTTCGACCAAAAGTCCGTACGCGCGAAGCCGCCAGCCAGGAAGGAAAATGGGCACAGAAAGACCCCAGCCGAAGAAACCATCCTCGGTGGGGTCAGTCACATCTCTCTCATCGCTGTCGCTCTTAAGGACTGGACGTCCTCGGGAGTGCTCGTACCTGCGCCTCCCTGCGGGTAATTGATCGGAGGGGAGATTCTAAGAGGGGAGAAGGGCGCAGAAGTGCAGTGCCCGGCATTGCTGCCCTTCTCATATGTTCATAGCCAGGTTGGCCTTCTCAGCTTGCGCTCCGACGCTGATACAAGTGCTGCCGGGTGCTTCCCGGACAGGGGGCGCGCTGCACGTCGTGACTCGTGCTGGCCCACCACCAAAGGGTGCTTCTCGCCGTTCCCTTACTCCCGGCCCCTCAGGGCTTTCGAACCCATCCTACTCACCGGGTGAAACGACGGTACTGGTCCCCTGCACCGCTGAGCCGACCACCTTCCTACTCATGGGTTTTCCTGAGGATAGCGTCTGGCACTTCTCTCAGGCAAACATCGGGGAACCTCATGGCTTCACATACCTCTTCGAGCGCGCCTTGATCGCCTCCTGCGAGGACTCCTTGAGCAGGGCGATCGCCTTGAAGACCTCCTCTTCGAGACGGTGGATATCGAGTGCCGTCGCCTCCTCCTCCACTGCCTCGTCGAAGCGCATCGCCGTGGCGGCGACATCCTGGACCCGGCAGAACGCGGCGTAGTCGTAGCCCGTCCATGGGGCCTCGTTCTTAATCCACTCGCTGATGTCCCAGAGGAAGCGCTTGACCGCCTCTTCGTCTTTCACTGCTCCGGCCAGTGCTGGGTGAAACTTAGCTCGATGTGGCCTGGGACGTCCGTCTCGGTCGCCTCGGTCGTGATCCACGACCCGTTTGGGAAGGGTGGGGCGGCGTTCAGCATGGCCACGAGTTTCTCAACCGCCCAGCTCGCACAGTGCAGGATCTTTATGCCGCTCAACTCCGGCTCGGCGCAGAGGGGGCAGCTCACGCCTCGTACAGCCCCGGCACGAAGATCACCAGCGGGTTCGCCGTCTCCCCGCCCGGTGATCTTTTCACTTTCTTCCATACATCCTCCTGGGAATCGCCGACGGCCACGAAGCCGAGGGCCCCGATTGCCGCCCACTTGCCCGCGTGCAGCTTGAACTCTTCCGGATGTTTCGCAATCCAGTCGAGCGCCCCCTGCTGGAGGGAGCGGAAGGCCCGCTTACGCGTTGCTGGCACGGGCCCGCTTCTCCTTCGCCTGGTTGCGGATCGTCTCGTGCATCGCCAGGAAGAAGTTCGCGAGCGCGTTCTCCTGCATCAGGGGCATGCGCTCGGCGGCGATGGCGAGGGTGTCCGTGCGGTCCGAACCGCTGTGACTTACGAGGAAGTGACGCTCCGCGCCCTCCCCCGTCTCCTCGACCGTGCCCTTGCAGCGGTTGTTGCAGCCCGCGACCGAACGCGCCTGCCTCACCATCTCATCCATGTGCGTCTTCAGGACTGTGGTTCCCATAATTTGCCTCTCTCCTTTCGCGGTATCGTACAATCACGACGATCAACACGCGAAAAATCATTCCGAGTCGGTCTACGATTCGCCGGAATGATACTCCAGGAGCAGCCCGTGGACGAGCCCCAGATCCCCCTCGAGGAGCAAACCTTCATTCACCGCTACGTCGCCACCGGCAACCTCGAGGCCGCCGCTCGGGACACGATCGCCCCGATCGACGCGAGTCCCGCCCTCGTTAAGCGCACGGCCATGCAGGCCCTCGGCGACTCGGCCGTACGCGCCTACTTCATCGACCTCATGGAGGAGGTCTCGCTCAGCCCCCAGGACATGATGCGCGCCCTCAAAGACGGCCTCACGACCGACAAGTTCGGGATGACCGTCCGGGGCGACGTCGTCAACCTGGGCCCGGACGGGATGACCCGGATGGCGGCGGCGAAGCTGATCATGCAGGGCATGGGCGTCCTCGGCGGCGGCCCGAAGGTGAACCCCTCGGACGAGGGCCAGCAGCCCGTGACCGTGAACATCGTCTTCCCCGAGCGCAACATCCAGGACGCCCGGCCACCAGAAAGGGAACCTATTGACGGCGACGACCTCTACTCCGTCCCTCACGATTGAGTTCCCATCGCTCTCGCCGAAACAGTCGGAGATCTGGAACTACATCTGCGATGCGGCCCCGGGCGAGATCACGGTCGTCGGCTGGGGCGGCTCCTTCGGCGGGGGCAAGAGTTCCGGGCTCGTGCGCTACGCCATCTACCTGGCCGCGATGTACCCGGGGATAAACATCCTCGTCACCCGCAACACTCTCCAGAACCTGAAGAACCCGGGCGGCACGATCGAGCAGTTCATCAAGGCCCTCCCCGCCAACGGCGCGCTCGTCAAGGAGGGCGGCGTCGTCTGCCGCCGGATCACGGACAACAACCCGCGCTGCGGGATCCGCCTGCCCACCTGGCCGCCGGGCGTGGAGAGCTACGTCTTCTTCCGGGGGGCGGAGGACGACTCCTTCTACAAGTCCTCGGAGATTGGGGCGGTCCTCGTCGAGGAGGCGGATGGCGTCTCGGAGGACTCCTGGAAGTACGCCATCTCCCGCCTGCGCCAGACCCTGCCCGACGGCACCGTGCCGAAGTACCTCGCCCTCGCCGTCACGAACCCCTCCGTCTCCTGGTGGAACGACTGGTTCATCGACCACCTCGAGGAGCGCCAGGCGAACTTCGCGGGCGTCGGTCGGGTGAGGTTCTTCCCTTCTCAGATGTCGGACAACCCCTTTCTCCCGGAGAACTACGAGGCTATCCTCCGCGCCACCCTCGACGACGAGGAGATTGAGGCGAACGTCGAGGGCTCCTTCGCCAGTTTCCGGGGGCGCGTCTTCGGCAACTTCTCGCCGGACACCCACACCGTCCACCAGGAGGACTGGCTGCGCGGCGCGGAACGCGTCCCTGGCCTCCGTTCCTGGCACCCCCAGAACACGCGGACGATCGTCATCGGCGGCCAGCGCCTGCTCATCCCGAAGTTCCGCTACGCCGTCGGCGGCCTCGACTTCGGCGGCGCGCAGAAGAACGCCCACCTCTCGACCGGGGCCGTCTCCGTCGTCACCGACTCCGGCCGCGACTTCGTCATCGACACCTTCGCCGACAACGGCCCGGGCGTGCATATCCGCCAGAAGAACTGGATGAGGGCGATGGAGGACGCCCTCGGGATGCGGATCGACTGGGCGGCGGACGGCACCCAGTCCGCCTTCATCACGCTCATGCAGGAGGCCGGGTACTTCATCCATAAGAACACGGGCGGAGACGACTCCTGGCGGCAGAGCATCACCTATCTCCGCCAGCGCTTCATGCTCCATGACGACGGTTATCCGATGACGATGATCCTCGACAGCCAGAACAACCGCGCGTTGATGAAAGAGATCCAGCAGTACCGCGTGGAGATGAAACCAGGACCGAACGGGGTCATGCGCGACGTTCCGATTCGCAAAGATGACGACCGCTACGACGCCTTCCGCTACCTCGAAGAGCGGCTCCAGAAACTCCAGCGCCAGATCGATCCGCGAAAGGCTGTTCCCCGGCCCGTATCCGAGAGCCAGCAGAAGCAGCATCGTGATCCACTATCCGAGTTTGACAAGTTCATTATCGAGAATCGGGAACGACTGCGGAGGGAACGCGCCGCCAGGATTGTTGAAAATGCTCGCCAGAAAGAATACGCTCCCGCATAATCACAATCATGGCCGAAGATCAAGATATGCTTGTCGATTCCGAAGCAGAAGAAGAAGCCGCAATCAGTAAGGCTCCTGACCCCGCCTATATCGCCGAGGCACTGCCCGATCTGTTCGAGCACTACAGGGTGCGGAACCAGTGGATCGATACGATGCGGGACCATATCAACGGCCTGAACAAGATTGAACTGCCCGAAGACACGCGCTTCACCGTCAAGAAGATCCACATGATGTCCCTGCGCGCCGCCCACAACGAGCGCAAGGCGCGCTTCCTCCAGACCCCGAAGTACCGCGTCACCCCGCCCGGCCCCTCAGACCCGGCCCAGGCCTACGCCTCCAGGCTCGAGCGCGCGACGAACGAGGTCTTCTTCTGGCTGCGCCGGGGGAACGACGACTTCGGCCGCGTGATCTCCGACGTCCTTACCGTCGAGGGCGGGGCGATGCTCTGGGAGGCGAACTCGGCCGCCGCCTTCCCTCGCCTGATCGTCGGCCAGGACGGCCACGATGACATCACGCGAGGGATGCCGGACGGCGACCCGGACGACGAAAAATCGCTGGCGAAGGCGCACAAGGACAAGGTCGAGGCGCGCGAACGCTACAAGCAGTCGCTCGGCGACGAGGCGATCAAGAAGCTCTTCACCCATTCCCATGTGCCCTACGAGTGCTTCTACCCGTTCCCCGACTCGGACGTGATGTCCGAGGTCGTCCACATCGAGTTCCGCTCCGTGCGTAAGATCCTGGAGAACGGCCTCTTCTCCGAGGAGGCGCGCGGCCGCCTCCGCGAGTTGGCGACGAACGGCTACATCTCGATCCGCGACGTCGCCCCGATCATCCGCTACTGCAACCGCGAGACCTACGCCTACTACCTCGTGCCGAAGGTCATGAAGCAGGGCAAGAGCATGACCCTGATCAAGCAGTTCATCCAGGAGCACGGCCAGACCGCGCCCGAGGTGCTCTTCCTCTACGGCTACGACCACGACGCCGGGGTGCCCCTCTATACGCACTACGTCGGCTCCGAGGGTGGCTGGAACGACGGCGACAACGACTACCTGGTCGGCAAGCTCCGCTCCCTCGAAGAGCTGAACACGGCGCGCGACGACATCGCCTCACAGGAGTTCTCGAACATCCGCAACCGCTCCTGGCCGGTGATGGTGACGAAGACCTCGCTCGAGCGCCCGGCCCAGCCCCTGAACGACAAGGACCCCCGTCAGATCAAGCCGCGCGGGACGAAGGACATCGACCTCTACGAGGGCGAAGAGATCGCCCCGATGCCGATGAACCAGATGGACCCGATGCTCCCCGGCTTCAAGGCGGACCTCGTCGAGTCCCTCGCCAAGCTCACGGGCGCGCCCGGCCTCTTCGGCATCCACCAGTCCGGCGTGGACGGCGGCTTCCAGGAGTCGACCCTCCTCACCCAGGCGGAGTCGACCTTCGCCCGCACCGCCGACAACATCGTCACCGCCGCCGTCAACGACGTCTACGTCTTCTACTCCCTGGTCAAGTCGATCGGGGAGAAGCTCTGGGTACGCAAGGAGACGAAGAGCCAGGACGGCCGCAAGTACTTCGAGACGCTCTGCATCGACCCCAAACAACTCGACCCGATGCCTGTGATGGACGCCTCCGTGAAGGCCCCGGCGGTCGCCGACCAGCGCCAGCAGCTCGCGAACTACGCGGCGGCGACGGCCGACATCACCGGCCCAGGCACGGCCGCGATGGACCGCATCGAGGCGCGCGAGAACTACCTCGGCGTGGAGCAGCCGGACGAGATGGAGACGCGCGTCACCCTCCAGTCGATCAAGGACCAGATCGCTCCCCAGATCATCGCCGAGGAGATCAAGAAGAAGTACAACTTCCTCTCCGTCGAGGAGCAGAAGCAAATCGTTGACGCCGCCAACCTCGACGCCGGGGCGATGCTCGCTGGCGACCCGAACGCGGCCCTCGACCTCGGGGCCTTCGCCGGGGCGATGCCGCCCCCGGGCACGCCGCCGCCTGCCGAGGCTCCGCTCATGCCGAACCCCGGCGGGACACAGGGCGCGACCGGCGGCCTCCCCTACGGCGTCGCCCAACCCGGCCAGACCGAGGGGCGCATCGACCAGATCCTTACGGACGGGGGGCTCCTCTAGGTGCAGACGCCGATCGATATCGCCGAGAGCATGGTCACCCAGGGCGCGGAGGACATCTTCGCCGAGGTGAAACGGGTCATGGACTCCCTCGGCGCGCGCGCCTTCATGAAGAAGAAGATGAGCGAAGAGGACGAACTCGTCGCCTACCAGGCGCTTCGCAACACGCAGGCTGGCCTGTACCATTACGCGGACGGAATCCGGATGGACTTCGAAACCCGTCTCGGACTCTATTCCGCCGAAGAACGACTTGCACTTGGCGTCGGAGATAGCGAGGTACGGCGTATCGCCTACTTGCTCGCCCTGATGTACATGAAGCGCATGAACAGGCTCAGTGAAAAACTGGGCATCCCTATTGAAGGACTGGAGCCGGTTCCCGACGAGCCACTCCCTCCTGTGGGCGTAGAACCTGGAGGTGAACCGTGGCCTGGTATGATGACATCGCCCGAATCGTTGATTCCATTGTCCCCGGAAAGTATGTCCCTCCCGCCCCCGCCGGAGGAAGTTCCACTGTACCCGGAGGATCCGTTCCTTCCGCTCCCACAGCCGACCTTGTCCCCGCCGCTCCCGCCCCCTCCGACCCAGACCGCTATCTAGCGGACCTCCCGCGCACGGTTTCCACGAAGGCCGAGGCGGAGGCCGCGATCGGCGGGGCGGCGCGCGCCCTCGAGATCTGGCGCGCCCGCCTGAGCGAAGAGGTGAACCGCGTCGGCGGCGTCACGAACAGCGGCCTCAAGCCCAGCGACTTCTCCGCCATAAACGGCCAGTACACGATCAATGGCTCCGAGACCTACAACGGCGAGCCGGTCACAAGGGAGCTTTATCAGAAGCTCAAGGCCCAGGCCGAACTCGACGAGGAGGAAGAGGAGAAGGATTCCAAGAAGCGCGAGAAGTCCGCCTGGGAACTGGAGATCACGAAAGCGATCGACCGTCTCGAGAGCTACCAGCAATCCCTCCGCGATCAGAAGCCGTCCCTCACCGACGACCCGAAGGACACCCCCAAGCCGACGCCGGTGGAGATCACGCTGCCCATCTTCATGGCCGCCCTCGGAGGGCAGGAGTCCAGTGGCGGTTACCGTCCGACCTGGGCGGTCGCCCCCCAGACCGGGGCCTACGGCAAGACCGACGAGGTCCGCGACGGCCCCTACACGGACGAGAACGGCACCTACTACGAGCACTTCAACAAGGGGATCGACATCGGCGTCCCGGCCGGGACGAACATCGATGCCGTTGTCGGGGGAGAGGTCGTCGCCGTCGGCAGGCAGGGCGATGGCTGGGGCGTCAGCATCAAGATCAAGGATGCCCAGGGGAACATCCACAACTACGGCCACCTCAGCCACGTCGGCGTGCCCAAGGGTACGATCGTCAAGGCGGGCGACATCATCGGCAAGTCCGGCAACACGGCCGACCCGATCCCGGGCACGGACATGGTCACCTCGACCGGAGACCACCTCTCCTACGACGTGAAGAACGCCGCTGGCTTCTTCATCGACCCGACCGCGCTCGTCTCCGGCGGCGGCTACGACGAAGTGAACAAGGACTCCGGAGCGCGCGGCCGTTACCAGATCATGGAAGCGAACTGGGCCCCGTGGGCGGCGGAGGCGGGCATCCCGGGCGAGGCCCAGACGCCGGAGAACGAGGAGTACGTCGCCCGCTTCAAGCTCAACCAGTACTTCCAGCAGA
>Ga0172380_10008840_pt1 | contig 10868 bp, 13 predicted proteins | sample Leawe162metaG_FD_119747 | JGI IMG/M metagenome (GOLD analysis project Ga0172380, IMG submission 119747) | Leachate microbial communities from a municipal landfill in Southern Ontario, Canada - Leachate well 162 metaG | ecosystem: Engineered > Solid waste > Landfill > Unclassified | place...
ACTGGGCGTGCATCGTCTCAACTCGATCTTGGGAGGGTCCCCGATGGGACGAGCTCCTCAGCCGGCGATCCTGAAGCTCATCAACGGCCGTGGCAACGGCACGGACTCCGGTGGCCGCAAGGTGAGCCTGCCTCCGCCGTTCCGGCGGATCTGTCCCTCCTCTCCTGAGTGGCTGTCGTCGGAGGCGCGGGCGGAGTGGGATCGGGTCGTCCCGGGCCTGCAGCGCCTGGACCTGCTCAAGGAGGAGGACCGGGGCACGCTCACCGCGTACTGCGAGACGTGGGCGGTGTTCGTGGCGGCCACGATCAACATCTCGACGCGGGGCTTGACGGTGTCTCAGACGATCACGCGCAAGGACGGCTCGATCGTTGAGCTCGAGGTCGCCAACCCGGCGGTGGCGATCGCCCGGAATGCCTCCCGTGACCTGCGCGCGTGGGCGGCGCACTACGGCCTGACCCCGTCGTCGGAGTCTGCGCTGGTGGTGAAGGGCGGCAGCGATGGCGAGGAGGACATCTTCGCCTGACCTGGACGCCCTCAAGCTCTCCCCCGAGGTCGCGTTCTACCTCAAGACGCGCGGCATCCCGTTCCCGGACTGCCCGCCTAAGGTCAAGTCTCCCGAGCCGCGGGACGCCCCGGGTGCGGTCTTCGACCCGGACCGCGTCGACCTGGTCATCCGGGCGTTCCGGGGTCTGCGGCACACGCAGGGTCAGTGGGCGGGGCGCCCGCTGGAGCCCGACCCGTGGCAGGTCGCCTACATCCTGGCGCCGGTCTTCGGGTGGGTGCGCTTCGACGATGACGCCGGCGACTACGTCCGGATCATCACCGACCTGTACGTCGACGTGCCGCGCAAGAACGGCAAGTCGACCCTCGCGGGCGGGATCGCGATCTACCTCACGTGCTCCGATGACGAGCCGGGGGCGCAGGTCGTCGCGGCCGCCACGACCAAGGACCAGGCCGGCTACGTCTTCGCTCCGATCAAGCTCCTCGCGGAGAAGTCCCCGGCGTTGCGTCCGCACGTCAAGGCGCTGGCGACCAAGATCCTGCACCCGCGGTCGGGCTCGTACTTCGGGGTCATCTCCTCGGTCGCGGACGCACAGTTCGGGGCGAACCTGCACGGCGCGATCATCGATGAGCTGCACGTGCACAAGACCCCGGACCTGGTCGAGGCGTTGGAGACCGGGCGTGGGTCCCGACGCCAGCCTCTGGTCGTCATCATCACCACTGCCGACGACGGCCGCCCGAACACGATCTACGCCGAGCGTCGCAAGCGCATCGAGGACTGCGCCGCGGGCACGATCAAGGCCTCCCACGTCTACGGGGTGATCTGGGCCGCCTCCAGTGACGACGACCCGTTCGCCGAGGAGACTCACCGCTCGGCCAACCCGGGGTACGGGGTCTCTCCGACGTGCCGGTACCTGCAGGCCAAGGCCACCGATGCCGCCAACTCTCCCGCCGAGCTGGCCGCGTTCCTGCGCCTGCACCTGGGGATCCGCACCAAGCAGGACACCCGCTACATCACCCTCGCCGAGTGGGACCGCAACGCCGGCGTCGTCGACGAGGCCAGGCTCGCCGGTCGCGTCGCCTACGGGGGCCTGGACCTGGGCAACGTTGCCGACCTGACGGCGTTGTGCTGGATCTTCCCGGGCCGCGGCGTCTACGACGTGCTGTGGCGGTTCTGGTTGCCGGCCGAGCAGGTCGCCAAGCTCGACAAGCGCACGGCCGGGGCGATGTCGCGGTGGGTGAAGGCCGGGTGGGTGCACACGACCCCGGGTGCGACCACCGACTACGACTTCGTGACCGCTCAGGCCGACCGGGACCGCAAGGCGTTCCGGGTCCGTGAGATCGCGTTCGACCCGTGGAACGCCAACCAGCTCACCAAGGCGCTCGCGACCGAGCGGGCACCGCTGGTGGAGGTTCGCCAGGGGTTCAAGTCGATGTCGCCGCCGTTGAAGGAGATCAAGCGTCTCCTCGCGGCGGGTACGAGCGAGGTTCCGTTGTTGCGCCACGGGGGCAACCCGGTGATGCGGTGGATGACCGACAACCTGGCCGTGGTGATCGACCCGGCGGGCAACGTCAAACCCGACAAGTCCAGGGCCGAGGACAAGATCGACGGTTGGTCCGCGCTGGTGACGGGCATGTCGCGGGCGATGGGCCACAAGGTGCGCCGGTCCGCCTACGCGGCCGAGGACAAGACGGGCTGAGGGGGTGGCGCACGTGGGTGTGTGGACGCGGCTCCTGGGCTTGGGCAAGTCCGCCTACGACGGCGCGAACGACCTGGGTGTGGTGACGCCCACGTCTGTGGTGGAGGGCACCCAGTGGGTCGACGTCCCGGTCTCGGCCCCGGGTGGTGGGTTCACCACGGCCTGGTCCGGTGGGGTGCCGGTCCTGGATCCGGGCGTCCCGCTGTGGATGGCCACCTCCCGCGCCCAGGTCGAGCGCATCTGGCGGACCCAGCCCAACGTGCGCAAGGTCGTGGACTTCATCGCGCGCAACGTCGCCTCGGTGCCCCTGCACGTGCACGAGCGGTTGTCCGACGACGACCGCCCCCGGGTCAGTGACCATCCCCTGGCCCAGGTCCTGGCCGCCCCTCAGCCCAGGCGGACCGCCTACCGGTTCTGGCACGCGATCATCTCCGACCGGCTGCTGTACGACCGGTGGGCGGCCTTGAAGGTCCCCCAGGCGTCCGGGCCGGTGCCCATCCGTCTCGTGCGCGTGCCGGCTCACCGCCTCTCGTTCACCTTGGACGGCCTGGACCAGGTGACCAAGGTCCGCGTCTACCGAGGCGCCTCGCCCCAGTTCCCGGACGGCTGGCAGGAGCTGGAGCCCGAGGAGGTGGTCTTCGACCACGGGTACTCCCCGTCCGGGGCGGGCCTGTCCCCGATCGACACCCTGGCCGACATCCTCGCCGAGTCCATCGAGGCGATCCGGTGGCGCCGCCAGGTGTGGGCCAACGGCGCGCGCATCCCCGCCTGGGTGGAGCGCCCCGTCGACGGCGACGTCGAGGGCTTCGACCGCGCCAAGTTCGACGCCGAGTGGCGCTCGCGGTTCACCGGTACGGGGCCGGACGCCGGTGGTGCACCGCTGCTCGAGGACGGCATGAAGCTGCACAAGCTCGACGTGTTCACCCCCCAGGAGATGGGCGAGATCGAGGCGCGGACCCTGACCGGCATCGAGGTCGCCACCGCGTTCCACATCGCCCCCGAGCTCGTCGGGGCCCGCCAGGGCACGTACTCCAACGTCCGGGAGTACCGCCAGATGCTCTACGGCCCGTCCCTGGGCCCCTACATCCGCGAGTGGGAGCAGGCGGTCGACGACCAGCTGACCCCGGACCTGGCCGCCGGCCGGCCGCTGTACGTCGAGGCGAACGTCGACGCGATGTTGCGGGGCTCCTTCGAGGAGCGCGCGGCGATCATGTCGACCGCCGTGGGTGGCCCGTGGCTGCTCCGCAACGAGGCCCGTGCCCTGGACAACCGGTCGGCCATCGACGGCGGCGACGACCTGATCGTCCCCCTCAACGTGATCGTGGGTGGCCAGGCGTCCCCGCGTGACTCGGGGTCGCAGAACCTGGGCGGCAAGACCCCTCGCCCGCGGTGGCTGGTCAAGTCCGCCGACACCGTTGGTGAGCGCATGCGCCAGGCCTACACCGACGACGTCGCCGCGTTCGTGGGGCGCCAGCAGGCCGCGGTCACCTCGGCCCTGGGGGCCAAGGCGGTCCCTCCGTTGGCCGATGCCTGGGACACCGACCGGTGGGACCGCGAGCTCGCCGTGATCACGTTCCGGCGCATGAACCAGGCGGCGACCGTCCGTGCGGCCGAGGTCGTCGACGCCCTCGATGTCGAGGACTTCGACCCCGACGAGCTGCTCGGGTGGGTCGCGGTCTCGGCGCGCAAGGCCGCGGCGGGCTGGAATGCCAAGACCTACGACGCGCTCGCCGAGGCCGTGCGCGAGTCGGACTGGAAGACGGGGGTCTCGGCGGTCTTCGCTGCGGCCGCGGTTGGGCGTGCGGCGTACCTGGCGACCACGACGAGCACCGATGCGGGCAACTTCGGGGCGGCTGAGGTTGCCACCCGGGCCGGGATGACCACCAAGACGTGGGTAGTGACCTCGGCGAACCCGCGGTCCTCCCACGCGGCCATGAACGGGGAGACCGTCCCGGTCGGTCAGGCGTTCAGCAACGGTGCCCGTTGGCCTGGTGACGCGGTCTTGCCCGAGGAGGAACGCGCCAACTGCCAGTGCGTCGTCGAGTTCAACAGAGAGGACTGACCGTGCGGATCAAGGACTTCGGCGCGCAGGTGAAGACGGCAGGTCCCGGCCTGGGCGAGGGGGAGTTCGAGGCCATCGTCTCCGTCTTCGGCAACATCGACTCCACCGGTGATGTGGTCCTGCCGGGGGCGTTCGCCAAGACCCTCGCGGAATGGGCGGCCAGCGGCGACCCGATCCCGGTGATCTGGTCCCACGACTGGACCGACCCGTTCTCCCACATCGGGCACGTGATCGAGGCCAAGGAGATCGACCGGGGCTTGTGGGTCAAGGGCGCCCTGGACCTGGACAACCCCACGGCGGTCCAGGTCCACAGGCTCATGAAGGGCCGCCGCGTCACCCAGTTCTCCTTCGCCTACGACGTCGTCGAGGGCGCGTGGGTCACCACCGCCAAGGACGACCCGGACTTCTACGAGCTGCGCGAGCTGGTCCTGTACGAGACGGGGCCGTGCCTGCTGGGCGCCAACCAAGAGACCGAGCTGATCGCTGCCAAGGCTGCCGCGGTGGCCGGCGCCGTCAAGGCCGGCCGGGTCCTGTCACAGAAGAACTACGACGCGCTCGTGGAGGCCCGCGACGCGATCTCGGGGGTCATCGCCGCCGCCGAGCCCGAGAAGACTTCCCCGCCGCCTGGCGGGGAGAAGACCGACGAGCCGAGCCAGGCCGACGGGTCGCCTGCCGACGACGAGCCCGCAGGGGCCAAGTCGGGTCAGGCCGCGCCGCCGGCTCCGCGACGTGCCCGAGCGGTCGCCACCATAACCATCCTCTGAGAGGAGCTCCCGTGAACATCAAGGAGCAGATGGCGGCCCTGAAGGCCGCTATGGAAGCGATCGTGGACACGGCCAAGGCCGCGGCCCGCGACCTGACCGTCGAAGAGTCCACCGACATCGAGACCAAGGCCGCCGAGTACACCGCGCTCAAGGACCGGCTGACCAAGGCCGAGAAGGCGGCGAGCCTGCTCGCGGACCTGGCCGAGCCGGTCGGCACCGGTGGGGACGAGCCCGAGGACGCCCGCCGGACCGAGTTCCTCCCGGGTGACTTCGGGAAGGCGTTCGTGGCCTCCGACGCCTACCGGGGGTTCCGCAAGGCTCACCCGTCGGGGATCGGCAACGAGACGCCCGTCAACATCGGCGCCAAGCTGGGGCCGATGTCGGGCCTGTTCAAGGCGACGATCGGGATCGACTCCGACGCGTCGGGGTTCGTCAACCCCCAGCGCCTGGCTCCGGTGGACTACACCGGGCCGGAGGACATCACCCTGCTGGACCTGATCTCCCGGGGCACGATGACCGGGAACATGGTCGAGTACGTCCAGATCGTCAGCGTCACCGAGGGCGCTGCGATCGTCGAGCCGGGCGACCTCAAGCCCCTGTCGGACTTCGCCACGGTCCTGGCCGACGCCAAGGCGTACACCTACGCCGACGGTTTCGACATCACCAACCAGGCCCTGTCCGACGACGGGTTCGTGGCGTCCTACATCCAGGCGCGTCTGCCCCGTCACCTGCGCCGTGAGGTGCAGCGGGTCCTCCTGGAGGGTTCGGGCCTCAACGGGGAGCCTCAGGGCATCCTGTCGACCACGGGCGTGCAGAACCAGTCGCCCGAGGGCACCGACGTCCTCGACACGATCGCCGCGTCGATCGAGAAGGTCGAGAACGCTGACGGCACCGCCACCGCGGTCGCCCTGACGGTGCGGGACGCCTGGGCCCTGCAGCGCCTGCGCGACGCCCAGGGTCGCTTCTACGGCAACGGGCCCTGGTCGCAGGGCCCGTTGACGGTCTGGGGTGTCCCGGTCGTCAAGGTCCGTCAGCTGACCACCGGGCGCGCGGTCGTCGGCGACTTCCGCACGGTCACCCTGCTCGACCGTGAGGGCGTCTCGGTCGTGGCGTTCAACCAGCACGCGGACTACGCGCGGCGCAACAAGACGTACGTGCGCGCCGAGCTGCGTGCCGCTCAGGCGATCTTCGAGCCGGCCAAGCTCGTGGTGGTCGACCTCGGTTCGGGGGAGTCCGCGTCCTCCTGACCTGCCCGGACATGTGCTGCCCCGCCCCCGGGAACCATCACGGTCCCGGGGGCGGGGTCCGTCCACAACCAGATCGACGAACAGGAGCCCAGCTATGGAGATGGTCATCATCAACGGCGTGCGGTATCGCCCTGAGGCGGCGCCGGCCGAGCTGCGCGCCGCCCAGCCTCGCGCGCGTGGCAAGGCCCGCCGGCCGCGGTCGACCCCGAACAAGTCCGGACCTCGCCGGCGCGGCAGCGCCGACCCGGCCGCCCCGGCGTCCGTCCCGGCCGACGCCGACCTCGACGCCGACCTCGACGCCGACCTCGACGACGAGGACGACGACGCGGACGACGGCGACGGGGACGACGAGGGCGTGCAGGGTGCCCACGCCTGACCTGTTGTCCAGCCCGGCCCGCGTCAGGGCGTTGCCCGGCGGTGCCGGGCTGGACGACGATCGCGTCTACACGCTGCTGGTCAAGGCCAGTGCGGCGTTCCGCGGGCAGACCCGTCAGCACATCTCGGCCGTGGCTGGTGACGTGGTCACTCTCGATGCCCGCCCCTCGTGGGCGTTGCAGCTCCCGCAGGTGCCCGTCACGGCCGTGCACGCGGTCGTGGTGGATGGCCTGGCGCTGGTCGAGGGCGACGACTTCGAGTGGTCTGCGGCGGGGGTCCTGAAGCGTCACGGAAGGTGGCCCGACCGCTACCGGTCGGTCGTGGTGACCTACGACCACGGGTACCCGGTCGTGCCCGACGACGTCGCCGACGTCGTCGCCGAGGCCGCCGTCATCGGTTCCTTCCGCACCCCAGGCGTCCTCAACGTCCAGCTCGGTGCGACGTCCTACGGGTTCGACCGGTCCGGTCGCACCCAGGACTGGGTCGACACGGTCGCCCGGTACAGGGTGCGTCGCCGGTGAACCCGGTCCTGATGCTGATGACGCGCCCGTGCACGGTCGATCGCACCACCCGTGGTGACCCGGATGTGGCCGGGGACGCGCCGGTGACCGCCGTGCCCGTCTCGGCCTTGTGCGAGATCCAGCAGTCCCAGTCCTCGGAGATCCGCGACGGGGTCGCCGTGGTCGTCTCGGTGTGGAACCTGTACGGGTTCGTCGATCCCGCCTCCGGCACGTACCTGGACGTGGGGCTGGCGGCCGGCGACGTCGTCGAGGTCGACGAGGTGGCCTACGCGGTCGACGGTCGCCCGTGGGTCGTGCGCGACCCCCTGACCGGGTCCGTCTCCCATGTCCAGGCGCGCGTGCGCCTGGCCGAGTAGGTGGTGGTGATGGCCGGCGTGCAGTGGGAGCCCGACCGTGAGGGCATCGACGCGCTGCTGTCCTCTCCCGAGGCCGTGGGGGCCATGGGGGAGATCGCCGCGATCGCCGGGGCTCAGGTGGAGCGGGCGATGCCCGAGCGCACCGGCGCCACGAAGCGTTCGATCGTGACCGGCGCCGGCGTGGAGGACGGCCGCGCGGTCGGGGTCGTGGGGACGACCTCGAGCATCTGGCACTTCTTGGAGTACGGGGCCGCGGGCACCGTCCCGTCCCGCCCGTTCGCCCGCGGCATGCAGGCCGCCGGCCTCGAGTACGAGGCGACGGGCCGATGAGCCCGATCCGGGTCCTGCCCAACGCCGAGGCCCTCCTGGTTGCGTTCCTGCGCGCCGACCCCGACGTGTCCGCACTCGCCGGCCAACGCGGCTACACCGGCGCCCTGCCCCCCGACCCGGGTCTGCCGTGCTTCCGGGTGACCCGGTGGGGTGGTGTCCCGGCTGTGGGCTACCCGCTGGTCCTGGACACCGCGAGCATGCAGGTCGACGTGTGGGCGTCCACGAACACCGCCGCCCAGGCCCTCTTGGCCACGATCCGGGCCGTCATGGCCGAGCGCATGCCCGGCAAGCACCCGACCGGGGTGGTGACCCGCGTGGACTTCGGGCCGATGTCGGACGCCCCGGACACCACTTTCGACCCGCCGCGGCCCCGCTACGTCGCGGACGTGACCATCACCTACCGGGGGCTGTGACCTACCGCTCCCATCCACGCCCGGCCGCCCGGCCGGGGGTTCCCGTACGCCCTCACGACGAAAGGTCACCACCATGAAGGACGCCACACGAGTGCGCGTCGCCCTCACCGGCTCCATCTGGGTCGCTGATGAGGGTGCGACGATCCCCGGGACCGTCGAGGACGTCCCCGGTCCGGAGTTCGCCGACCTGGGCTACACCTCCGAGGACGGGGTGACGTTCACCATCGGTCGCGAGACCACCGACATCCCCGGCTGGCAGTCCCTGGAGCCTCTTCGCAGGCTCGTCACCGCCACACCAACGGCCGCGGCGTTCGTCCTGCGTCAGCTGGAGCGGGCGACCCTGCTCAACTCCCTGGGCGGGACGATCACCCCCACCGGGACCGGGCTGTTCCGGTGGGAGCCCGATGAGACCAACCTGCCCGTCAAGGTCTTGCTCATCGACTTCGTCGACGGGGACTTCAGCTACAGGTTCGGGTTCCGGCGCGCCCAGAACCTCGCCGAGGTCGAGATCCAGCTCGTCAACAACGCGGCGATCGACCTGCCCAACGAGTGGTCGGCGTTGGCTGCGGGCGGGGAGACCAAGGCGTGGTTCATCGACACCAACGACCCGTCGTGGGACGAGGACGAGTCCTCGGTCTGACCCCCGGTCGGACCCGGGCGGGTTGTTCGTGCGGCTCCGCCCGCCCGGGTCCTTCAACCCTCCAGGAGCCGCACGAGGAGAGAACCGCACATGGCAGCACCGAAGAAGACCCGCAAGCTCATCCGCGTCGAGTTCGACGACGCCTCCGTCGCCACGTTCAACCCGAACCGGCCGAACCTGCTCATCGCGTTCGAGCTCGAGCACGGCGAGCAGCAGCCCAAGACCCACACCCAGCTGGCGTGGCTGGCCTGGCACGCCCTCGGCCGCGACGGCAAGTTCGAGACGTGGCTCGACACCGTCGCCTCGATCGACACCACCGAGGTCGAGATGGGAAAAGCCTGACCCTGGCCCGTCTTGCCCAGGTCGCGGCCGCGGGCGGCGTGGCCCTGTCCGCGGTCACAGACCTGGACGAGGACGAGATCACCGCCTACGCCGAGGCCGTCCAGGTGAGCCGCCGCCAGGACCAGTGGGGATACACCCAGGAGCTGCTCGCCGAGATCCTGCAGCTCCAGCACGCCACCGTCCTGGCCATCAGGCGGGGCATGCCCGTGGTCAACGTCAGGCACCTGCGGCGCGGGCGCACCAAGCCGGTCGAGGTCAAGCGGCCGGCGTGGATGGGCGAGGGCGCCCGCCCGGGCGAGGTCGTCCTGACCTCGGTCCGTGGCCTCAAGGACTACCTGCACTAGGACGCATCGGGGGGCGGGTGGTCCGGTGAGCACCGAGATCGGCAAGGCCCGCGTCAAGGTCGAGTTCGACAACGAGTCCGTCAACGAGGGCATCGACGCCACCAAGGGCGGGGTCCTGTCCCGGCTCGGCAACCTCGGCGCGCTCGGTGGCGCCGCGCTCGCGGCAGGCATCATCGCGGGCGCGGTCGCTGCCGGGACCGCCCTGTACGGGGTCGGCAAGGGCTTCGACGACGTCACCGACACGATCCGGGTCGGCACCGGTGCCCAGGGCGCGGCCCTGGACGGCCTGGTCGACGTCGCCCGCAACGTCGGTGCGCAGGTCCCGGCCGAGTTCGACGCGATCTCCACGACCGTCGCGGACCTGAACACCCGCCTGGGCCTGTCCGGGGACACCCTGGAGACCGTCGGGGCCCAGTACCTCGAGGCCGGCCGGATCCTGGGCTCCGACGTCGACATCCAGGCCACGTCGGCGGCGTTCTCCGCGTTCGGGATCGAGGGCGAAGGCGTCATCGACGCCATGGACACCCTCTTCCAGGTGTCCCAGGCCACCGGCGTCGTCATGAACGAGCTCGCCGCCGCGACCCAGCAGAACGCCCCGGCGTTGCAGGCGCTGGGGTTCTCCTTCGAAGAGACCACGGCCTTGGTCGGGTCCCTGGACAAGGCGGGCCTGAACGTCGGCCAGACGATGTCGTCGATGTCGCGGGGCATGGTCACCCTCGCCCGCGACGGCGAGGCCCCCGCTGAGGCGTTCCAGCGGGTCGTCGGCGAGATCGAGGGGTTCATCGCCGCGGGCGACACCGCCTCGGCGGTCGACCTGGCCTCCCAGGTCTTCGGCACGCGCGGCGCGACGCAGATGGTCGGGGCGATCCAGTCCGGCACCCTCGCCCTTGGCGACCTCGTCGGTGCCGCGGGGCTGACCCAGGACACCATCCTCGGACTCGGCACCGAGACCATGGACGCCGCCGAGTCCTGGCAGGTCTTCAAGAACCAGGCGCTGCTGGCTCTGGAGCCGGTCGGGTCCGCGATCTATGGGGTCGTCGGCGACGCGTTCGCCTCCTTGGCGGGCTCGGGTGTGATGGACCGGTTCGCGGGGTTCCTGTCCGGTATCGGGGATGCGATCGCCGGCTTGGACCTGGGTGGGGTCCTGGCTGGCATCGACCTGGGCGCGATCTTGCAGGTCCTGTCCCCGATCGGCACCCTGGTTCGGGCGATGGCCCCGGTGTTCCCGGTGCTGGCCCAGGCGATCACCCAGGTCGGGCGTGCCATCGGCGGG
>Ga0172380_10008841_pt1 | contig 10865 bp, 13 predicted proteins | sample Leawe162metaG_FD_119747 | JGI IMG/M metagenome (GOLD analysis project Ga0172380, IMG submission 119747) | Leachate microbial communities from a municipal landfill in Southern Ontario, Canada - Leachate well 162 metaG | ecosystem: Engineered > Solid waste > Landfill > Unclassified | place...
GATTGCATCTCGAAAGTGCTCATCTTTATACGCAGCAAGAGGTTGCTGTTCTTTTCTTAAACACGTTTCAAGATTGTGCAGTTTATACGCACCTCTTTTTAACTTCGGACTACTCCCTCCCAACAACTTATAATTCTCAGGGCTGATGTCATCCACCCCTTCCACACTCACACGCCTTTTAAGAGGTAATGCACCTCCGCACCTTAAGCAAAAGGTCTCCACCTGTGCGGTAAAGTCTTTGGGTACCCTCCACCACCAACCCTTTTCAACAGGCCAGGCGGTCTCAGGCTTTCCGAGTAAGATTGACCACGCGGCTGCTACTTCACAGAAGAAGGCGCCATGAGGGTTGATAGAAGCCGACCAGCTGTTCTGCACCCAGCATTGATCTACCAACATATAAGCTTCTCTCTCATGTTCCATTACTTCGCTTATCCCAACCATTAATGGGTGGTGGTAGATATCCCCTCTTGTATGGTCGTTAAGAAAAATATGATCGAAGGTGCGGCAGATTACCCCTCTTAGATGTTCCTTTCCTACCGGAAAAGAACTCCATAGTCCTAGGTGGTTTCTACCTAGTTTCTCTACCGCGTAGTTACAAAATTGCTCGAACTGAGGGTGAAGAAGAGGCTCACCACCCATTATCCCTACCATATGAGGGAAACCTTCCATACTATCCACAGCAGCTTTAAAGGTTTCAAAATCCATCATGTAAGGGATAGGGTGATGCCCGCAAAACCGGGTGCAGTTAGAACAGCTATTAATGCAAGCGTTGGTTATCTCGATTTGAATGGTATCCATTAGGAAAGGCGATTTCATTATTCAATCCTCCATTCCTTTAACACCATATGCATCTTAGCGATTTTAACCTCTTCCGGAATTGCGTAAAGGTGAAATAAAAAGCCCTGCAAACCATGCCATCGACGCTGCTGCACGTTTAGGAAGGTATCGAATTTTAACCCATATTTAGCGATATTACGGCTGAGAGTGTAATCGTCAATAAGATGAGTAGGATCCATAACCCCACTGTTCTCTTCACTGATGACGGGGAAAATATTAGCCGCGGCTTCAGCAAGAGTGAGATCGTCCAAAGGATGCCAAAGATCAATACACCAGTCACTAGCGAGAGTAAACCAGTTGCAAGAACCAATGTTACGGCCATCACGCATGAAGTATCTATCATAGCGCCACCTTATAGAGGCGAAGTCGTTGCCATTATGCAGGACTGTATCTTTTCCGACAAACGTTGTAACATCCGGCATGGTAGGATTAACAATTGCATCAGCGTCGATAAAAAGATTCCAATCATTTTCCATCTCCTGGCCAAGCTGGTAGATTTGCAATTTCTCATACACGGGCGGGAAGAGGGGGAACTTCCTTTCTTTAATGATATGGAAGTCCGCCCCGATCTTCTCCGCGTAGCGTTGCATGAGAGGAAATGTTATTTTGGTAACCTCTGGTGAATAATTATCCACACAAAGGGTGAAAATCGTTTTTTTAATAGGTTTATTCCACATGCGCTTGCACCTTCTGCTCTTTACGAGCCCTTATGAATTATTGTTTTGTATAATTCTTACAAACTATATCGAGGATGGCTACCGTCTTTGCCATCATCTCAGCTTGTTGATCCATTCTCACATCCTGCCTTAGAGCAGCTTTCTGTAATTCGATCACTGCTCTTTCAACGGCTGTGAGACGGGTTTCGACACTGGTTATACGACGCTCACCTGCTAACGCAATTCCTAGCAAGGCAAGGAGAATAGTGGCTGTTTGAAGTACAGCAGAAAACCATGTGGCACGTCTACGTTCAACCATTTTAACTCCCTAGGACTGAGCACCATAGTTGCATGGAGGCACACTTATCGTACCATCAGAACCGGTAACCAGGTTGTTAACGGAAAGGGCCGCTGAGATGTCGACAGAGGTATCAGCAGCTTTTGCCGTACCTACAATAGCACGATTATCGATACAGGCAAAGGTATTCGAGTTCTCATCAATAGCCATTGCGGTGGTGTAGAGATGATTACCTCGAATGAAACTGCCCAAACCTATCCGTCCGATATTTACTAGAATACCAACACCTGTTGCATGTTGATTTTCAATCGTGTTATTCTCAATGATTGTACGCCTGCCGTCACCGGCTCCTATGGAAAGGGCGGCCGTAGAGAAACTAGAACTCCACGAACCTTGGAATTTACAATTCCTCATTTGAAAGTCGGAGGAAGCAGTTACGAGTACGCCTATCACCGTTGCTGTGCCACTGAGAAAAGTGCAGCCATCTAGTACAATACCACTTTGTTCAGTGGGGATTGTAAGGATGGTTCCTGTGGCATCATTATCTTGAAAGGTGATGTTGAAGAGACGACACCCGGAATATTTAGTAGAATCGATTACGTGATTCCCTTTAATCCGGGCACTGAAGAAACCATCACACTGGCCACAGCCGATTACATCGGTCTTTTCAGCTAATGCGGTGAGATCTTCCTCGAAATAATCACCAACGATAAATAGCTTAGAGCGTCTTGCCCATGCCTTGTTGGCCGATTTAGTTTGATACTGATGACACGCAAGAAGCCCTTTTGCTACTGTTTTAAAGGCTTCATCCCAACTCAAGCCGGAATTACCATCATTGCCGGAATTACCGTCAACAAAGTAAATCCCAGCTACACTAGGGTCCGCGCCCGGCATTCCACCATTCAGAAGCGGGATACCAAAGGAGCTCAAGCCGTAAGGGAAATTAGTTATACTACCCATCTTGTGTCTCCTTTCAGTTAGACGCCGTCACTGCCAGCAACCCCGTGCCAGTAAGTAACACCCGCACAGAACCGGAAGTACGTGTCATGTTTGGAACCCTTGGTGTCGAAATCATCCTGGCTGTTGAATTCAGGCTTTTTACGCCAGAAGCCCTGCAGAGTGTGCTCGCTGTTTTGAGACAACATCCACCACGCCGAAGACGACGTAAGGTAGTGATTCACGATAGGCTCCAGCCGCCCCTGCATGACATTGACTTCGTTATTCCCTGTATAGGGTTTGTAAGTGCTGTACAGAATCTCTGCCGCCTTAAATTGCAAGTCGACCGGGATAAGTACGCGGTTAGGAATCATCCGTTTGAGAAGGCCACGTTCATTGACCATTTTCTCAAAGAGAAGCAACATTTCCTGCAGACCGCTGATGCTGAACGCCATATCGGTTGCGGAACGATTACTGTAGGTAGAACCACCGAGCAGCGGATGCGCCGTACTGATAAGATATTCACCGTCAATACTCTTGGTTGCGGTGAAGGAGTTATTCAGCACATTTGCGTAAGTGGCTTCAAGAGTTTGACGAATACCCCCGGCAAAGTCTTGAGATACGCGGCGCATGATACCGTATTTATCATCATCCCACATCTCACGGGTAACCTGGAAGCCCAAGCCATACGCCTGGTGGGTATAACGCAATGAACCGCCTTGAAGAGGTTCATCGTATTTGGTGGGTTCACCTTCCGGTTTGACGGGTACCGAACCCAATCCCGCCACGAGCTGTTCTTCTTCATAGGCGGACTCGGAAGGGTAAATGTTAAAAATTTGCGTGTACTCCTCGCCGTGAGCCGCAAGATCATCGAAAATGACCTTTCTCAATCCGGGAGCCAATAAAGCCGCAAAAGCACCACGTGTTGCTGGCATAGTAAAATCCTCCTGCCCTTACGGGCTACTTAAGTCTGTTGACTCAGAGTTTGAATGCGCGCGTTGATAACTTCGAACTCCACTCGGCCTGCTGCTGTTCCGACTGGGTCAACGAGATCGGTAATTTTGACACATCCACCTGAGGCCTGATTATTCTTGGCCGGATCGACGTACCAATAATTATTGGCGTCTTCGGTAAGGCCCATGGTAGCACCTAACTGAGCCGCCGCGATGTTGTTGGCGCTTGTAAGAGCTCCCATGAAACGAACGCCAGGCGCCGCCATCAATACGCCCATATTGCCATCGTCCATTGGGGTACCCACAGCGATATTTACGGCATTGGCTTGGTTGATAACGGACCCGTAATGAGCCGTTTCCGCCACTCCATCCGCAGCACGATTCTTTCCGTACTCGGTAGAGAAACCGATAAACATGTTGTTGTTATCAGTGATAGCGGCACTTTGATCCACATAACCGCTTGTAAGCGCGATAGGGACACCCATTTTCGCAACACTGTTGTTATTCTCCGGCAGACGTTGAATAGTAGGCATACCTGCCCCATATGCAAGTCTACGGAATCTGATTGGAATTGCTCCGGCCATAAACTACCTCCTGCGGCACTCGCCGCTATTTGATTTTACGGTGATTTTCATCTACTGCAAAGGCAGGTGCACCTTGTTTCAAGGCCTCGTTCATAAAGGATTCAGGAACACCATTCACCAATGCAGTGGCTCGGCTATGGTTTTCCTCTTTATAAAATTCGTATTCATCGGTAGGAATTTCCATCAGTATGACATCTCCCATGACGTAGGTGCCATCTGCTTTAAGACCATTGGCTTTGTAACGAGGCTTGGCTGGATCATCTCTCACCACCCGAAAGCCGAGCACATCCATTCGACTCAGTTCTTCCTCGTCATTTTTCCGAGCCCAGTAAGCGGTATAGCCTGCAGGCACCTTTTCTACCTTAAAACGGCTCTTACCCATCCGTTCACGCATCTTGGCGTACCACTCTGCGCGTCCGGCTTTATCCTTTGGAATGCCTATAGGTGCACTCTCCACAGTTATTGCATTTGCGTTTGCATTTACGTCTGCCATACTAACCACCTACCTTTCTTTTCCTGCTATCGAATGTCAAGGGCCAGCTGTTTTCAACCTCTTGCTGCTTACCGTCCTTATACTGCTCATCACTCAAGCCTAGCCCCTTTGCAACGTAATTCTCCTCAAAGGTAAGCTTCTCAGGGATAACAGGCATTGTGGGAGTCATACTGGGTACCTCACTCGCCACGCGCACCGCATTTGCAGCAGCTTCATTCACGAGTTTATCTGTCTCCTGTCCTTTTACGTAATAATACGCGGTTTCCCACTGCTGCGGATCGGCCTTCAGATGAGGCGCAACATTCGCCATTATATTCCGCACCTTGGCTTCCCACTTTGCGAAATCCGGTATACGTTTACCAACTATAATAGCAGCCATCTCAATCATGTTGGCCTGCACTTGCCCTGCAGCAGCGTTAAACTCTTCCCGCGTTACGCCTACTTGTTTAATAGCTTTGATAGGATCACTCCATACCTCTGAGGGGGTAGGATCCGTATTTTGCCTTACAGGCTCAACGGGAGTCGTAACAGGCGTACGAGCCGCCAGATCTTCAATTTTATTTACATATTGTTGTTCACGTCTCCGATAATAATCAACTATCTCGGCCGGCGTTTTACCCTTCAATTCCTCGGGTAAGTTTTCATCGTCACTAACAATAGGCGGTACAGTTGTGCCCATAATCTACCTCCAGGTTTGAATACTACGTTTACGGTTACTGTTCTCGTTCTTCAACTTTTCCAACTCTACAGCTTTTTCTTCTTCTCCTATTTGGAACTCTACCGCTCTCTGCAAGCCATCTATATCACGAAGAGCTCGCAGGCGCCCTTGGATTCTAAAGAGATCTTTTAGGTCATCTACCCCTTCTAATTTAACTAGGCATTCCACCCGTGAGCGCAGCAAGGTTTTCCGAAAGACCTGAAAGTTCTCCGTACCCAAGAGATCCTTCAGCCTGAGGAGCTCCGGGTGCGTCAGTCTGTCCGGGACGTCCAGCCCCTCCTGCAAGAATTTCACTGACGCTTGGGAGGAGTCGTTTTCTATCTCCGATTTCATAGAGGAAGAGTAACCGGTCTGCAAGATCTTTTGCTCCCTCGAGAACACTGATAAGAATTTGCCGAAGAGGGTTTTCAGGAGGGATCTGAGCCAACATAGTACTGCTTTCCACGACCTGCCGATAGTACGCAGCCATTGTGTTAGCCATAAGGAGGGTGTTCTGCCTATCGAGCTCACGGTTTGCTCCACTATCACTCGCTCCAATATCGAAGAAGAGTCCTCGGAAATCTTTCGGCTCTCTCGTGTTAAAAACCTTTTGTAAATGTTCACGGTTGTCTCCAAATAGTTCGAATTCAGTTGCTAACTGCTCTCCTCCAAAATCTCTATAACTCTGGAAGATAAGACGCCCTAAACGGTGAAAAGGAAACCTAAAACGCTTGTTGAAGATGTCAAGCCGCTTGTTACCTTCTGCAAGAAGAGCTAGTGTACCGCCACTACTATAAGTGCCGCGCTTCCCTTCCATTTGACCCGCACCATAACCCTGCATAGGTGATTGGATACCCGTGTAGCGTTCAGCAAGTTGAAGGAGGAAACTCTCCTCTTCCATCATGTTGTTGTAGTTACCGGAGAATTGCAGGATTTCAAGGTCTTCCATGTTTTCTAACTCGAAAACCTTACCGGGATACCAGCTACTGGAGGGGTCAGGCACATTGCCGTACATCTTCTTCTTCCATCCTGGGATGTTTGCGATGGTATTCGCGTCTCTTCGAGAATTGTGTATTTGAGCTTGTTCCTCTTGCGATTCTTCCAGGATTTCGGGTATCGAGTACCCGTAAAATAGGTCATCCCTCGGCAGGATGCGAAAATCGATGAACGGATCGATACCACTTTCATAGTAATTATAGACGCCTTTTAATAGGGCGGCTTCCCCCTTTCTTTTCGGGTTGAGGGTAAGGCAAAGCTTGTGGATGTTTTTACCATCAAGAGGGTAGTCTAACCACACCTCTATTACGCTGTAAGGGCGACTAACATCGTTTGTGATACTGAGACCCGCACTTTGCGCCTCGCTATCACGTTTTACACCCTCTTGCCCTTCTGGCGAGGGATTCTCCACTAACGCCTTACAACCTTCTTCTTTCCAAAGACCACTTGTTCGCCGCCATTCTATCTCTTCCTTGGAGAAACGTAAAACGTGATATTTTATAATCACATCTTGTAGAGAGGGCGCGGTGAGAGGATAGGGGTAGAAATCATCGAACGGTATAGGGCAAAGTTTAAGTCCGCTAATCTCACGTGTACGACTTTCACCCTTCCCTGTAAAAGTGATAAAGCTTTGATCTACCCAGGGAGCTTTGAGAACAAGCGTGCCGCATTTTACGGTTTGGAAGATACTCCTATCCATTGGTTCGAAGAAATCCAACTCACTAAAGCATTTGTATTCAAACCATTCACTTAGAGAATCCATGCATTCGTGGTTAAGATTTTTCAACCAGCTCTTTACTTTCCAGAAAGGTTTTGAGGCAAAGATAATACCGCACATACGAGCAGCGAGAATATCAGTGTGCATACGGATAAGTTGAGGCACAAAATTAGATGCCCCTATAAAGGGAGTAGTACGTTCCTCGCAAAGAGGCTTTCCTGAATAATTATCCTGCCACTGCTTGTACTTTTGATCCACTTGATTTGCACGGGCCTTAACGGTTTCCTCGAATTTACAAATGCAGTAGTTGATGAGCTCTTTTAGTTTCTCAGGCCCTGCCTTTATCTCTATAGCTTGCATGTATTAACCCTTCCTTTAGACATAACCGCCATAGTTGTAGGTGGTATGCGTGCGTTGCTGCCTCACCTGCTTAGCTTTCTCATCCGCCTCGCGTCTTATGGTAACGGCTTCCTCACTAGGAGGGAATTTAAGCAGATGAATACCGCTTGCCATACTGTCTAGAAGATCTATCATCTTGCTATGAGGGCAGTTTATAATTTGATTTTTAAGTGGTCCGCCTCTCGCCCCTTGAGGTATATATACACGACCCTCTTGTAGGGGTGGCTGTGCGTAAAACCTTATACGTTCGTATTTGTTCATTTCACTACCTCCACTAGGAGGATGAAATGGCTTAGGGTTAAGACGCTTGTGGGTTTTACCACAGTAGTGACAAGGGCCTGCATTAAAGCAGCGTTCTTTTACAATGTCTTCTACCGCTTTCTGTGCCCCTACATTCTCCCACCAATTCTCATGACATTGGTATCTATCGTTAAGACAATGCCATTTTTCTATGGCGTCTCCGTAACTACAATTAGTACCCCACGGGTCAAGCACAAATATACGTCGTAGGCTGTCGCCGCCTAGTACAGCTATGCCGTTTTGACATTTTGCCGAAGCACCTCCGCCACTAGGGTCGAAGAAGGATAACCGCCAGAGTTGGGAGAGTTTAACGGGGGCAGAGCCGTCAGTGGGGATGAGAGTTTGCCTATCGGTATCGATTGTGTAGTATTTAACCCAGCCCGCCTCGAAATCAGTGGCACCCGGGGCACTAGGATCGTTTTGATACTGACAGCCGAATTTGTACTCTTTTTCTCTTTCCAGTATGTCGAGTAATACCTCACGAGTGAATCTCTCTGGGAAGATCGGCGTGCCATTTTCTACATCAGGGTTACCACTTTCATCTTCCAAGGCCGCACGGATATACCAGCTAAAGCCTGTTTTACGGCCACTTTCGGTCTCACCCATCTGAAGACCTTCCATAATGAAACCGTACAGGTCTTCATTGCCGTGTTTCCATCGCGTGCCGATGAGGATTTCTTCTCCATTCGCAGGATCGTTAAGAAGACCCGGAGCATATTGAAACCACTCAATTGCGGCGTTCATTTCCGCGGCACTCTTGGCGGCTTTTTCCCCTACCATGTCGTCGTAGATAATTAGGTCGAAGTGAAACCCGGTGGTCTTGCCCCCAACACCCACCGTCATGATACTGCTTTCGTCGTAGGTGCCCGCCCGTGGGAGTAATATAGCCGTGTCGGTCCATTTAGTCTTATTGATGTCAGGAGGGATAATCTCCGGAAATAACCACCGTAGGACTTGGTTGTTAATGATATTCCACTTTATATCGTTAAGGTTTTTTGAAGCCACCAAGTCGCTTTCCCCTACTATCAGGATGCGCTGTTCTTGGTCTTGACAGAGACGCCAGAGAGGGTAACTCTTTGAAACAATAGTGCTTTTGAAGTGTCCTCGCGGCATAAGGAATCCGCGCTTACGTTGGGACACGGAGTTTTGAATCTCATTACAGAAATCGATGTGTAAGGCGGCGAGATCTTTATAACCCAGTACCATTTTGCTGAAGAAGTAAAGAGAGCTGAGGGCACGGGCTTTCATAGAGGCGTAAAGGGTCTCTGCATCGCCTTGCTCAGCCAGCGCGAGGAAATCAGCACTGGTTATGGCTCCATTCCCGTTCCCTACTCCCATTAAAGTTCCCCTTCCGCAAAAAGAGATTTCTGTACTTGAGGCGCGTTTCGTGCAATAAGCTGTGCCCTTTCAGACGGCGGCCCCCCTAACCTCGGCGTACGACGCGGATCGCTAGGCGGCGGAGGCGGTGGCTCTATAAAAAAGGGCCGCGGCTCGCCTGCCCCAGGGGGCGTTGAAGGTACTGAAGGTGGATTTGATGGTGGAGTGGTGCTTTTCGAGTCCTTCGGACTAGCTACGAACTCCTCTCCCTTAACATCAAATATTTCTCCTCCTCCTCCTACACTCAACCCCTTCTTTTTATCTTCCTCCACCATTACTGTAAAAGCCTGTTTGAGAAACACCGCATTAAGAACATTACTACGAGAAGGGTCCGCGCTTCCCTCCAGCCTCTTAGTACGGCTGATCTCTGGATTCCTATCCAATAAATCCTGACAGGCGCGCAACCGGGTAGTTTCCGCCAATCCTCCCTTTGCGAGGTTAATCATCTCCTCGAGCGCTTCACGTGCGCCTTCCTCCGCCCGTTGCACAATCCCTAACTTCGTCTGATTAATCTCGGCATCTACTAACGCCCACATGTCCGCATTCTTGGCGCGCAACTCAGCCATGAATTCCGGGTCCCTGCAGTATTTATAAACCGTCCAAGTGGACACCTTTAAATACACCGCCGCCTCTCGAGGCTTGTATCCACTGAGTAAAAGGCGCAATAACTCATCTTGACGAATCTCTTTCACTAACTGCATACGAACTCCGTAAAAAGGAGGGCGGGGCCTCTCTCTATAGATAAAGGATACCATGGGAAAGCCGCGCATGTCAACGGCCATTTAAAGAACGGCCTTTGCAGGCAAAGTTCCTCCTTCTTCCCCGACCCCAAAATTTTTTGTGCGTGATCCCCTTTCAAACCCCCCCTGGAATTAGAGAGTCACTAAAACGTATATATCGAGGAGCCCGGTTTAGGGGGCACCCCGGCTATATACTGTATAGCGTATGCTAGTAGTAATATGTTTAACAATCAATTGCTAATGATTTCCCTGGTCTAGCAAAGCTAGAGGGATACAAACCTGTAGAGAGATGTTGTGGCTCTATGGACAAACTAGAAAGGAGTTATATGAATATAACGTTGTATGTGTACGGTTTAAGCATCTGGTTCGTTACAGATGGTATTACATCTACTCTACCTACCTTCGTACGTCTAACCCATGACGGACATATGTCGTGGACGTTAGGTATTAGGTTAGGTAAGAAGTATCACTTCATTCAAACACGCCCTGTGTATGAGTATGAACCTAAGGGTTTAGGTATCAGCATCATCTAACATTAACGGTGGGATGCGCATACCTTATCACGCATAGGAGATAACATGTTCGAAAGCTGTAAATGTGATCAATGCGGTCAGTATATCCATGAATACTGCTGTAAGTGTCATAAGCCTCTACCTGAGGATTATGATGACTATCTCTGCGGAGCTTGTCGCTCTACAATTATTAAAAAGAATCTAGATAAGATAATGCAAAGGGTAGATCCATTCACTAACCAGAAGTTCTAAAGGAGATAACATGTCGTATCTAGTTGAGTTGTATAAATGGTTAGGGCTAGAGCCCGGTCAGTATATTTGTCTTTTAGTGATACTGATAGCATTAGGAGTATTCAGAAGTGTATGGAA
>Ga0172380_10008842_pt1 | contig 10862 bp, 6 predicted proteins | sample Leawe162metaG_FD_119747 | JGI IMG/M metagenome (GOLD analysis project Ga0172380, IMG submission 119747) | Leachate microbial communities from a municipal landfill in Southern Ontario, Canada - Leachate well 162 metaG | ecosystem: Engineered > Solid waste > Landfill > Unclassified | place...
AAAGGATCTGATGCTCATAAGGCAGCAGTAACAGGGGACACTGTCGGTGATCCATACAAGGATACCGCAGGTCCAGCTATCAATCCTATGATTAAGATTATCAATATTATTGCTCTTCTTATCGTTGGCTTGGTTTAGGTGAGAGAAACGAGACAACTTGATAACCAGATAACTCGATTAAAACACCGGACGAAAGTTCGGTGTTTTTTTTGAGTTGAAACCTCCAGAATAAAGTATTTGACAAAATATATAAATATATAAAATACATCTGTATAATTATTTTTATGTCAAAAGAATCTTGGTTAAATGGTAAAGGGCTACGGGATACTATTCAAGGAGAATTACCTGAAACTAAAGGTATAACATTTAATGTGAATCGTCTTATTACTCGCGTAAAGATAGCATTTTGAGTAGCCGATATGCAGAGCTCTCCTTCTGGACTTGAAAATCCACTTCCTGACGGCACTACCAAAGAAGCTTTACTACAAAAAGTACGTGAATTAATTTGAGAGGATACAGGAAAGCATATACGTCCGTGGGATAGAGATTTTTACGTTATTTTGCCATCAAATATAGTAGGGTCACCAACTCGTGAATCAATAGATTATTATGATGACTTGGCATCTCGAGCGACGTAAAGGCACAGCGTAGATGAGATATTACTTAATAAGGTATTTAAAAACACCAGACGAAAGTTCGGTGTTTTTATTATGCGGTAAGCATTTTCTCGCTATTTTTCTGAGCGATCCAGAGTTCTTGTGTTTCTGGTGGCTCTGTGTCGGGGCTGTATTGTTCACCGGACTGCACCAAATGAGAAATATCAATACTTGCTACGACATCCCCATTCTTATCTAGAATGCGGTTTATCATGTGCCCGATTTGTAACTCTTGATCATATTGGGTTACCAATATGGCATGCATATCTAAATTGTTTTTTGTAGCTACGAAGTTAAATAGATGATAGAATATCACAGAAAAATCTCTGCATACACCAGTAAATAGATATCCTTCTTTTACCTTCCTTAAAATTTCATTTAGGTCTATGCCCTTCGCTGTCTCTTTCTCTCTTTCCGTCAGATGAAATTGAGTCCATTGGGGGTTTACCTCATCTAAACATTTCCTATTTCCTATAAGCCATTTCTTAATACCAAGAGTATTTTTACTTTTTAATAGGGTAATAAATTCTCAAATTTTATCTTTGTGTTTTAAATATGTTTCCTTTTTCTTTGCATCGATAACTCCCATTTTTATCCCGCCATCATAGTCTTTTATTGTAAATTGCATTTGTTCCAATAAGATTTTTTGATCTAACCAGTCTAATTCATATGAATCGTTCTCTAGATTAACACCCTTTTTTATATCTCATTGATTTAAGGCATTAATATAGTTATATCGGAGTCCTAAATCTGTTCTCATAAAATCTAGTATTCCAGAGATTATTCCCTGATGATCTGATTGTTTTAGTTTTTCTGCAAGAGGTAATATGAGTTTTTCATCGCCTGAAGAGATATTTGGTATGTATCGCTCCAGCAATCACATTTGAAATATTGACTGCTTTCTTATAGATTCGAGACTGGGCTGTATATCATTTTTTTTTCATGGAGATCCATCAATTCTATTTGTAAAAATGGCTCAATCAAGATCCTTAACTTGATCTAAAGGTATTCTTTCATTGTGTTTTTTGGCCACATCAATATATTTTTCTCAAATTTCTCACATATATAGATTATATCATAATTTTTTTCAAGAAGCAAACTTGAAAAATAAGAAAATCTGTTACAATACGCTGCCTATACTTCTTCGCTTTTATAGTTATTTTTATACCAAAAAAACTTCGCAGCACGCGAGAAAATTATTTCATGCAATCATATATGAAACCTGCCAAAACTCCTTTTGAACTGCTGACATTTTATCACTTTGTGGATATTCCTGAAAGTGAGGTAGAGACAGTTGTGACCGATCACCTCTCATTTTGCCACGATATAGGCCTTAAGGGGCGTATTTATATTGGCACAGAGGGGATTAGTTCGACCGTGACGGGTAACGAAGGTCAGTGCCGAGCCTATCGTCTGTATCTGGAGAATTCCAAATACTTCAAAAACATTGCTGACATTGATACAAAGTCTACCGTAGTTGATGGGCATCAGTTTGAGAAAATGACGGTAAAAATCCGCAATGAGATTGTGGTTCTCGGAGAAAAAGTCACTGCGGAAGAAGTGCAGAAGTTTAAGAAGGAACTCTCACCAGAAGAGTTCAAACGTATTATCGATGAGGGAGATGAGAATTATCTGATTCTCGATATGCGCAATGATTATGAATACCGTCTTGGACATTTCAGAGGGGCTATTCCCGCAGGTACTGTGAACTTCCGAGAAGTACCAGAACTTTTGGCACGCTACAAAGAAAAAGCACAAGGAAAAAAGATTATCTGGTACTGCACAGGCGGTATCCGTTGTGAAAAAGCAGCGGTTCTCGCAAATAAATCAGGTATTGCTGATATCTATGCGATTGAGGGGGGAGTGGTAAAATATGTGAACACATATAACGATGGAAATTGGCTCGGCAATCTCTACACTTTCGATGGTCGAGTCAGTACGCAGGTTGGTGATGAAAAAACGCATACCACGATTGGTACCTGTCTTCACTCTGGCAAGCTCACGGATAACTGTGAAAATTGTCGATTTACAGATTGCAATGCTCGAATGATCGTCGATAAAAAAGAATATAGAAAATATCTCGGATTTTGTTCAGAGGAATGTTTTCTCAAGGCAATCCAGACACTTTTAATCAAGGATGTTGAGTGGGATACCCCCTTCTTGAAGGGGGATGTCCGCCTAGGTGGACAGGGGGATTTGTTATGAATAAATCCTCAGTCTCGTTCCTCGACAGCTCCTTCAAAAAGGAGCTCAGTGAACTACAAAGAGCTTCGCTCTTTCGTGAAGAATGATAAAATAACACGAGATGAGGCTCAAGAAGTGGTCGAAAAGCACTTCAAAAAAATGCTTGGGAAAAATTCCTTTCCCCATACAGAAAGTCAGAAAGAAGGAGCGATTGAGATGGATTAAATTCAATTTTCGTCATTCTGAACTTGATTCAGAATCCAGGTCAAACCAATTCTTCCATTTCTGGCTGCACTTTGTACTTTTGATAACAAAAGTACCAAAATTATTTAAGACAGCAAAACTCGCTATGAACAGTATTCATCTAGGTGCTGCATTCACCCCGCTCAAACAGTTGCTGTCCTAAAAACCCTTTTCTGTTTGTGATGAGGTAATTATTATGGAATAATTATTTTTTATTTTCCGTTTTTCCTTTCCCCGAAAGATAGGTCTCGATAGTATCTGCCCATGTACCTCCAGCATCGATGAGTTTCGCTTTTTCGAGGAGTGGTTTTGCTATTTCTGGTTCTCATTTTTTGGTATGGATTATTCCAGCCTGTACGAGTGCGATGAGATGATTGGGATTTTTCGCGAGGATATCATCGAGTATCACGAGAGCAGTATCTGGATTACCAGCGAGACGCATTTGCCATGCCCTGAGACTCAGGACATCAGGAGAGCTCGGAAATTTTTCCATCCCTATTTTGACCCATTTTTGTGTGAGAGTGAGTTGTTTTTCTGTGAGGGCGAGATAGAGTGCATTGACGATATCGAGCTCACTCACATCAGGATTTTCGAGCAGATGTCAGAGTACCTGAAACATGTTTTCATTGAGACCGAGGACACCATAGTTATAAGCGAGTTTTCTCTCGACGATATTCTTTGGCGTATAGCCCCCAGTCACGGCATTATTAAAATAAAGATTTGAGAGCTTATAATCCCCGCGATCAAAATAGATGAGTCCGAGGAGAAAGTCCACTTCTGGATCTTTGGAATCGATTGATTTGTATTTTTTGAGAGCATTCTCCGCACGATCATATTGATTGGTGAGGTACGCAGAAAATCCAACGATTTTGAGAATTGGTTTGTAGTCAGGTTTTCTGGTGAGGAGATTGGCACCAACTCGGATGACAGTGCTATAGTCCTTGTTTTTGTAAAAGGCACCGATAAGGAGTGCTTCCTTATAATTTATATCGGTGTTTTGGAGGGTTTTGAAATCCTCTAACGCCTTTTTGAGAGTATTGATCGGTTCGTAGTCATAGGTATATTTTTTGATACTCGTTTCGCAATCGATAAAGGTCGTTTCACAGGTCCAAGATACTTCATAGGCCTGTCGGAGGTAATCGGGGATATCGATGGATGCGAGTGTCTTTTGAAATGCGGGATCTTTCGTATAGCGCATACTCATCAGGAGTTCTTCCTTTCCTCTTGTAGATAAAATATCCTTCACCTCTGTGTACCATTCGATACTTTTGAGATATTCTCGTGCCTGAAATGCTATTGCCGCTGCCTTTTTTTTGTACTCGTCAGAAGGAGAGAGGACTATAACCCGCTCGTAGATGACGAGAGCATCGTGAAATTCATTATTGAGTGCGAGATAATCTGCTTTTTTAGAGAGGAGTGCTGCTCGTTCTTTTTTTGCTTCTCCAGAGAGAAGGGCATCGCTCGCCCGTTCTCGCTCTGCCTGCTCTTCTTTTTTTTGTTCTGCTTTTTGTATCTCTGACACGGGTTCAATCTGTACTTCAGGAGGTTCTTGACCAGGAGGTACTTCGGCACCAGTTTTTTTTGCACCGCAAGAGGAGAGCAGGAGTAGCAGAGAGCAGAGTACGAGAGATTTTTGTGTGAAGAATGGGTGAGGCATCTTGATATAGGAAAAAAATAAGTAAAATAAATGGTCGGTAGTGTTATTTTATAACTTTTATTTTATGCACAAGCCTTTTCATCTTGCTCTTGCTGCCACTCTGCTTTTTGCAGCTATTTCATCAGCATTTGCTCAGATTGACACACAAGTGATCGATCAAGAAAAGAGTACGCAGGAGTCTGAGCTGTCGTTTCAGACATTCTCCTCGTGCCAAGATATGAATACCGTTTTAAAAAAATATTTTAGAGATGCTCTCCTGGATCAAGTCAATATGTACTGACAGACGAATGGCAGTTGAATAGTAAATCCAAGTGTTGATATCGGCAAGTGAGGTATGGCAGAAGGTCTCGGAGGTGGGTGAGATGGTGCGACTTTTAGTAGTACCAATGTACAGATAGAGGGTATCGATGAGGCCGAGGTGATCAAAACAGACGGTAAATACATTTATTACGCCTCAAATACTCCAGAGAAAGATGGCTTTCAGTATGTGACTATTACAAAAGCTTCTCCTGCTTCGGACCTGCAGATAGTCAAAAAAATCAAGCTCCCCTCCAATTATGGCAATATACAGCTCTATCTCGCAGATAACAAGCTCACGATCCTCGCGAATAAATGGAATCAAAACTATATCTATAATCCGAGTCCGATTTCGATCGGAGGTGGCAGTGTGACTGTCGTCGTGGTCTATGATGTGACTGATGTGATGTCACCAAAGCTCGATAGATTTTATACAGTCGACGGAGATTATTCTCAGTCTCGACGTGAGGGGGACTACCTCTATGTGATATCACAAAATTTCGTCAATCTCAACATCTGGGGAAACACCAGACCATACACACAACAGGAAATCAATACCTTTTTCGATACAGATTTTAGTGTGGAAAAAGCATTTCCAAAATCAGTCGAGATCAGTCGCACGAGCGATGTCGCAAAACAGCTGACCCTGAGGTGAAAAAAAATCCCCTACACTCTCTCGCGTGATATAGTGAATTGCAATGAAATAGAGTATATCCTCCCGAAAAAACCACAAGGACTCTCTATCCTCACTCTCTCGACGATTCCTCTCAAGAGTGATGCTCCTGCACAGAAAAAAGTCATTTCTGGCGATGCGAGCCAATTTTTTATGACAAAAGGAAGTCTCTATATCGTCAGTAGCTTTTGGAAGGATGGCGCAGGAGATTCGTGTCCACCAGGTGCATACTGTCTGATGCCGATATTTCGGTCTGAGCAAAATGCCCTGATTCATAGATTTAGCACCAATAAGTCTACAATACAATATGAATATTCTGTGCTGACCCCGGGTATGCCACTTTCACAATATGCTATGAATGAAAAAGACGGTGTACTCTTTACAGCAAATCAGAAAGGATGGACGACAAATGGAGTGGATATTTTTGCCATCGATGCGACGGGTAAGCTCCTCTCAAAACTGGAGAATGTCGGAGAAAATGAACGATTCCAAGCAGCTCGCTATATTGGAGACCGTCTCTATCTCGTGACATTTCAGCAGGTAGATCCATTTTTTGTTATCGATACCAAAAATCCAAATGCAATGACCATCCTCGGAGAGCTGAAATTACCCGGATACTCTATGTATCTCCATCCCTATGATGCGACACACCTTATCGGTATAGGGTATGATACGAAGACGTCTCAATGGGGCGGTACGATCAATGGGTGACTCAAATTCGACCTCTATAATGTAAGTGATATCAAGAATCCAAAACAACAGTATTCAAGAATTATTGGTGGTATCGGATCATCCTCTGATGCCCTCTGGAATCCACGAGCACTTGTCTGGGATGGTGCAAAAAAGACTCTTCTTATCCCAGCACAGCTGATGGATCAGAATCAGGTGACCTACCAGTCAACGTATGCATGGCAAGGCCTACTCGCAGTCAAAATAGATGCGACGAGCGGTATCTCTGAATCCGGACGTGTCACGCATATCGATATGACGGGTATTGCAGAAAAACGCAAACAAGAATGTGCTCAATATACGGCTGTTGTGACCGAAGAAAAATGCTATACACTGATTTCAACAGGGGAGAAGGTATGTATCAAGCCAAGTGATAATCCTGCGAATCAAAATATCCCAGCCTATTGTTTCGCAGAAAATGATGACTCATCGTACCTCGCAAATCAGATATGGAATTACTCTCCTTACTTTGTCCAGCGTGGTCTCTATATCGGAGACACACTCTATACAGCTTCTCCAGCCTATATTCAGGCAAATCAATATGGTGGAACGTATAGCTTTATCCGGAAAGTAGAAAATGGTGATATCAGTAATTTGATTCCAAAGGGGTAGAGATGATACAAATTTGCATTCGTGAGAAAAATGTGCTAGACTGACTCTATGAGTAACGAAAGCACTCCTCTGAATCACACAGACTTAAATATCGATGCTGCCAAGCGGTATGTGTCTTCTGCGGAATGAATCCTCGTGAATGAGCCAGCAAAGAAAGCCTTAAATGAACTCAAAGAAGCCCTTCAAATACAGACGACTCAAGATAAATTGATGGAACTCGCACAACTGGTCGAGTCAGCACAGGGTGTTGATAAAAAAGGATTTACAGCAGAAGAGTTTAAGAAAAAAATTACTGAGCTAGACCTACCTGACACCAAAGCGATGCCAGAAAAAGATGAAACTCTGCCCCCTAATGCGACAGCAGAATATATCGTCGAAAAAGTCTATGAAACAAAAAATGAGACATTGATAGATGGAGCCGAGATACTGCTTTGAACATTGAATGACGGACTGAACGTTTTTTCTCTGACGCCACATGAAAAAGAAAATATCAAAATCGGAATTCTGGGGTATATATTTGATCATTATTACGAAGCCCTCGGAGGTATAAAGATTTCTGATCTTAACACGATTTTTACGGATATCACCAAGACATTTAAGACAGTGGGAAGCCTCACAAAATGAGGACTTGGATGAATGATATCAGACCCAATGGGGAAATTTAATGCTGCGAAAGACCTCGCGCAAGGATGAAACGAGTCCCTCTCAAAGGTGACGAACCTCCTCGATAGTACGAAGTCTATAGAGGATAGAGTGAAGAATCATATAGAGCAAAAATTTGGTCTTCTTATGGAGCTTCTTGCAAAAAAGAGACCTCTTTCTGATGGTATTCCGAGTGCACCAGATGCCTTGTCATGATTTCTCTCTGACCCACAAAACCTCATCGATATCGAGAAAAAATTCCCTGCAAAAACTGTGGAAGAATTTGAACAACAGATACAACAGGCACCACAACTCTGACCAGAGAGAACTGCAGAAATGGCAGGCAGGCTCAAGAAAGTTTTTGAAAATAAGACAGCCATACTCGACAAAGTCACCGGTACTGGAAAGAATATCCTCGATATGTTCGCAGACAGTCCTGACACTGGTGGTCCGATGTCTTGGTGACGTGATATGGTGAAATGAGTGCTCAAATTTCTCTCAGGACTTCCATTTATCGGCAACTTTCTCAAGACACTGCTCGGAGTCGACGCGAATGAAGATATCGAGAGTTATTTTGGTGACGAAAAGCGTTTTCAGAGGCTCTCAGCCAAGAGTCTTCGCTCACTCAGTGAGTCCAAGAATTCGATTCTTTCTGGGAAAAATCTTATCAATGTGACGACAAAGCGGATTGCTGAATTTACCAAGGCGTATATGCCGCTCTCGATGACTTCAGAGCAAAAAAATCCTGCCATTGATTCTAAAACATGGTCAGACATTATTGATAAAGGGCAGATAGTGGAAATAAGGGGCAAAGAGAAACGAATTATCTATATTCCTGATAAAAAACGTATCATCGAATCAGATTTTGTGGGAGGGAGACCACAGGCATCATTTTTTACTAAAATCAATGATCTTAAAAATGTTCTTACTTCAGGAACTGAATCAACTTCTGCACCTCCTGATGCAAAACCTGCTCCACAAAATGTCCCAGGTGGAGTACCGCCAGTACTCCCCCCAGAAAAGACTCCTGATATTCCTCAAGAATCCACTGAAGGAAAATCAAAAGCTGAGATTGCTGATATCATCGTAATAAAAGGGAAAGAACTCCTCCCAAAAGCTCAAAAAAAGGCAGATGATATTTCTGGGGGTTGACCAATAGATACAATCAAAAAAAATCTACTTACTCAGACTATATGAAGTATTCAGTCCGCTCTTGATACATCGGATATTGATGCATTAAAAAATGCTCTCAAGCTCTTGAATGATTACAAGAAAGAACTCCCACCGGACGATCAACAGGCTCTAGTGGGTATTAATACACTTATAAGTGACTGGGAAAATGCATGAGAAAAAACTGAATCAGTCAAACCGTCACCAATTGCAAAGGTAGATACTGCCGAAAAAGCACCCCAGGAATGAGCCAGCAAAAAAACATCATGGCAAGATGCCGCAACTACCACTCTAGACTGGATGAAAGGCCTTGTAAACCCAAAAGGATAATATATAAAACAATAAAATAAATATATTCAAGTACAATTTTAGAAAAAGTACTGAAATATCACTCAATGAGTTGCAAAGGGGGAAAATATATGATATCCTGAGAAAGATGTCATATCTCTAACCCTTTTTTTATGACTAATACACAGAACAACACCATTGAAAATGTAATCAATGAGTATCTTCCGCCTAAGGAGTGAAAAAACACCCCCAATGAAAGAGCCATGCAGTGGTTTAAAGCGCAAAATAAGTTAAATGAAGAAGTAACCATCGCAAATAGAGATAAGTTGAAAGCAGACATAGCCGCTACACAGGATGCAAACGAACAAATCACTCTTTTTCTTCAACAATTTGACCCAGAAGGTTTTAAGAAAACATCCGCTTGGAGGGCGTTGACTCCAGAACAAAAAAGTTCATTTGAGGTACCAGAACCTGCTCCAATAACAAAAGAAGAGGAAGTCCACTCACATGATGAATCTTCTCATGAAAATCATGAGAAAGAAGTGACTTCTCTACGACGAGAGATAGATAACATGATTCTAAATCATGAGTATATCAAATCCGTTGACTGACCAAGAAAATTTCTTGAAACCCTCTCATCAAAACTGAATGAGCCAGACATTACACCCGCAGCTCTTATTGCAATTCGAAGTCAACTTCATGATCTCCAATCGGCCCTGTCTAATTTTGACCCAAAAAATGCTCAGGATATCATTGAGAAAATCAATAATTACCAAGAATCCCGAGAGGAGAAGAGTAATGAGGGCAATTTGTTTGTCTTTAGTGCTGTAGTTCATGAAATATATCGTCTTGGATTTCGTATGAATTTTATGGCAGGAGATACCATCACTGTGACAGGATGAAAAGGCGATGAAGCGGCCAATCTCAGTGCGAGTTTTGCTGGCAAGAAAAATGTCATAGAATGGCTCAAAAGGTGAATGGTAGTAAATACCACTGCTTGGGGTGACTATATGAATAGTTATCCATCAAAAGACACCGCAACAGTAGAAAAATACATTTCAACCTACGGGGAAAAACGCTTTGCGAAAAAAGGAGTCGATAAGGATTTCTTGGATTCTTCAACCTCTGGTGGATTTGATACCATGGGGCCAGATGGGAAATGGGTTACTCGTGGGATGAATATACATAGTATTGCTGAGGCCTCACAACAGGCATCGAAAAAGTGGAAAGAAGCAGGCTATCTGACTCCAATGCAGCAAGCTGGTGGTGTTCCACTCCGATTTGCGGATATGGCCTACAATGTAGCAAAAATTTGATTCGCTGCTGCGAGTGTCTGGAAAGGTTCGAAAGCCCTCTGGAAGACTATTTTTAGTGATGAGGCAGGTATGAAAGCCGCCTGGTGAGACTTTGGCAAAACACTCGCTTGGACTGGAGCTGTATGGTATGGAGGAGAAGCAATAAAAAGATTCTCAAACGATATCAAATCCAATATTGATAGTCCAGACTATGTAGATTCTCTCAAAAATCTTTCAACTCAAGAAGGTAAGGGTGGTATGTATGATGGTTTTGTGTCTATCTACAAAAAAATCGGAGGTGGACCTATCTCTGGTATTGATGGAAAAATGACAGGTATTCTCGAAGGGTTTATGCCATCGACAGTACCGGCACATCAATTTAAGGCAATGTGGGAAACTCTCTGTACTGGTCGTCA
>Ga0172380_10008843_pt1 | contig 10862 bp, 21 predicted proteins | sample Leawe162metaG_FD_119747 | JGI IMG/M metagenome (GOLD analysis project Ga0172380, IMG submission 119747) | Leachate microbial communities from a municipal landfill in Southern Ontario, Canada - Leachate well 162 metaG | ecosystem: Engineered > Solid waste > Landfill > Unclassified | place...
CATACATATGAATAACCTGATGGCGTGGATGTCATGAATAATATCTCCGGTGACCAGACTGGTTAACCCAAGACGTATAGCGTTTTCAGTAAAGCGGATGGTGTCATGTTTGCGCCAATCCTTGTATTGAACCAAAACACCGCCGCAAAGGAAACCATTGTAATTTCATAGGTTGCCTCCTAGCCATATTATTGGTTCTGTATTACTACACATTTTACCATCCCATATTCTTCTAGGCATTGTTTATTCCAGGCTTCTATCGCATCATCACTCGCATTTATAATGTGGTTATTTTCATCAAAAAATTTCTTATCTTCTATATCTTCTATTATAAATAGATAAACCATATAAACAAATATAAAAGCAACACCCACCATTGAAACCCAAAATAGTAACGTCGGTTCTGGATTATTGCACACATTTCACCTCCTATTTAATGTTTTAATTAATCGGGTCACGCCTTAAGAGCGGTATTAATCTTTTCAATTAAAGGTTTTAGAAATTTTTCTGGCCTATTGTAACCAGTTATATTAGAAAAATAGTTACCACAGTAACATGCCTCATTCATTTTATGTGCTACCTCTTCAAGAAGAGTTCTTAACCATTTAATTTCTGAGGCTAGTTGTTTTTCCTTATTCCTTTCTTCATTACCAGAATTATCACCTATAACCTGCCTTAAAAATTTTTCAAGTTTTCTGTCATTCCATGCTTCTAAAGCCCCCTCTACAGAACTACTAATTGGTCCATAACATGTGCAGTTATCACAGGCTGGTATAAATTCTGTAGGGCAATCATCATAAGACCTTTCAATAATTACAACATTACCACTTCCACAGAATGGACATTTTTCTGCACCAATAACATGACTATGTTTACCAAACTGGACCGAGTTATCTTTTGGTTCTGGGTTATGGCACATATTTTACCTCCGTGTTAATGCTGTAAGTAGAAACCAGCCTAAGAATTCTTTTTTCGTCTCGTCTGATAGAATAGCCCAATCTTCCTCAGCCTCTTTTTCAACATCTCGGTTAATAAAAAGGTCAGGCACGAGTTCTTTTGCGTCTATATATGCCTGAATAAACTCTTTAGGTACCTTACTTAAGTCTCGTTCTAGCATTTTAACCTCCTACATTATAACTATTAAAAAAGTATTCATCAGAGCATATAGTAATGGGTGTCTTACCTTTATTTGGGTTATAGACTACTCTATCACCAGCCTTCAATACGGTGGCACCCATAACCTTTTCGTCACCTTTTATTGAGAACTTGGTAGTGGAATGAAATACCCCATTTTTAATGACACTTTCTTCTGTAATAATTATTTCGCAAGGTAATGCCATAGTTATTAGCCTGGCGCTTTCTATGCTTCCGCTAAACCTCATATACAGGCATGCCTCTTCATTTATTGGCCTGCATGGTATGGGTACTAAAGTATTACCTGTGGCGTTATTATCATACATCTTTTACCTCCTGATTTTCATCATGCCACTTAGTATTCTCCTTTTATCCCCACATTATTTTCTATTTTTTACCTTCTTATTTTCAGTAGGTTTTACAACTGATACCGAGGCTTTTTCTACCCGGCCACAAACTGTGCATCTGTAACTTAGACCAACCTTTCCCATTTGGTTAAATACCCTTTTTCCTGCTCCGTATGTCATATCTTGGAATTCACTATGGCAGGTACAATTTAAGATTTTGGCCATGATTTATTCTCCTTTATTAACTTCCAGCCACATATGCGCCAAGGTCAATATAATCGCTTTCCATTTCTTCTTTATCGGCTACGGTAAGAGCACCAGTAACTTGATTTAGAATAACCCAATCTCCCTTATAAACAGGAAAATGTTCTGCCATAGGACCCCTTTTTCTGGAAACAAGAAAATCTTCGGACGAATTACCATTAAAAGGTCCTATGGCAGGAAATTTCATGTCATGAATAACATTTATGCTAAACGCCATACCAATAAGTCTTAGTGATTCACATGTACCATCAAATTCAGCAGCCAGTAGTGGCCTACTTTTGTCAACCGATTTAACCTGCCTAATTAGCATAATAACCTCCTTATTTATAATACTAAGAGATGGGTAATAAAATCAAAATACATCCAGTAAGTAAGCCAATTACTGATATGGTAAAAACTATATCATATTGAGTTACTTTTCTGTTAGATAGTAACCTAAGACTAAGCGTCATCAAGAGGGTTGAGGAAATAATAGATAATAAACCAATTATCATATTATCCCTCTATCATATAGAATTCTTTTTCGACTTCTTTATTGGTCTTGATAGATATGCTTCCAGTCTTCATATTTTTAACTATAATGCTACCAAAGAGCAGGTCATACCATAACCCAGTATTTTGACTATAAATCTCATACTTTTCTTTTCCGGCTATTCCTGGTTCATAGGTATACCTACCAATCAACCCCAAATTATCACATATTTCTTGAAGGTTATCTAGAGCTGATATAAAGTCATTTGTTTCTTCAAAATCTTCGGCTTTAAACTCATTCTCTTTATCTTTTGGTACAAGAATATAACTGGTCATTTTATCTCTCCTTTACTGGACTTAGTGTTGGTTCTCTTTCTAAAAGGTCAAGAGCGGTAATAGGCGCGTCTGGTAAATATTCAGCAGCATCGCCAAAAGGATTTACACCAGAATATTTTGTAAATAGGCTATGCAGGACTTGAACCTGCAACCTACGACTTAGAAGGTCGTTGCTCTATCCAATTGAGCTAATAGCCCCGGCAAACTATTTAATCATCGAAAATAATAATTGAAATACTATATATCGGATGCAGTTCAGGTTGTAGATGGCTGTTCCAAAAAATACACCACCCAGTAAAAGTATAAACAGCCCAATAAAGCCAAAATGTTCTCCCATAATACTATCTGTAGGCCTTGTTCTTCTTGACACAATAACTATCCATTGATACCTCCTAAAGAGGCTGAGTAAAACCATAGTAAGACCAACCACCATTATGCTAATGCCCGTATAATACAAGATATTAGCATCAAGTAAGGCTTTTTGCATGGCTGATTGATATATTGGGCTGCCAGCAGCTTCCAAGATTTTAATATATTTTTCTAAGGTTTCCGGGTCCATTTTATTTCTCCTTTTAATTCCTCGGTCTTAATATGCCTTTATGACTCTACCAAATCATAGACCTTTTCGAAAATTTCTTCTGGTAGTACCTTATAAGTCCCTTTGTCATGGTCATATATTACCATATCCCCCTTGCATATAGTAAGGTTTCCGGGACATAAAGTCCATACAGGATTATAACCTTTTCTATGGGTGCAAAATATGGAACAATTAAACATACCAACTAAATATTGAGCCGATTCTGCTGTTCCCTTAAATAACAAGGCCTCCTGTGGTGCAAGTAAATATTTTGGCTTGCATTTTATTACTGGCATTTTACCCCCCTTACTTATAGTAGATTATTATCTTTGCCTCCCGCCGCCCATAATTACTACCACTGGTGACATCTTTGCTACTGGACAAACCAGGTCTTTTTGCAACTCCATCACTCGGTCAATATCCTTATAAGCAGTAAGAGCCTCATCAGGAGCTAGCCCAAAAGACAAGATGTTTTGTTCTTTCATCCATTCGGTAACAAAATCCGAGTCATAGTTTCGTTTGGCTTCTGCCCGACTACATGGTCTTCCTGCACCATGGCTAGACGATTCTAAGCTCTCAGGGTTACCTAATCCTTCTACCAAATAAGAAGGGGTACCACTTGAACCTGGGATAATCCCAACCTGCCCCAATCCTGCTGGTGTAGCACCTTTACGATGGATTACTCGACCATCCTCTTGCACCCAAGCAAAGTTATGATGGTTCTCGTACCTGGCCAGTTGTTCTAACTTTGTTCGTTTGAGAAACAGGTCATGAATCAGTTGGTGGTTAGCTTGTGCATATCTACCCATCAAACCCATTACTTGTAGGTATTCTCGTCCGGCATCAGAATTAATATCTAACCATTCATACCCAGATGGAATACCAGTAACAACCTGCCGTGTTTCTTTAGCAGCCAACCTAATATAACTGTCAGCTAAATCATGACCTACCCCTCTACTACCACTATGGGTAATTAGAGCTACAAACCTATCACCAACTTCTAGGGGTAACCAGTTTGTATTCTTTAATACGGTTCCAATAACCGCATCAAAGAAATGATTACCTCCACCAGATGAACCAAGTTGTTCACATGCCTTTACATGTAGATACCCAACGCAGGGTTCTTTCCATAATGGCTCATCCATTACTGGATGGGTTCTACGTTCCCATTCTTCCCAACCTGCACCTACTCCAAAACTGGTTACGGCCCGCATATCATCGGCTAGTGCATCTCTCTGTTCCATAAACTCAGCCGGAGATATATCAAGAATAGTCATGGTCATTCTACAGGCTATATCATAGCCTACGAATGACGGACTTACTGCATTTTGCAGGGCTATAACGCCACCAATTGGCATTGCATAGCCCGGGTGGGCATCTGGCATTAATGCACCAGATACTGTTACCGGCAGAGACATCGCAATATTCATCTGCTCTACCGCAACCCACTCAACATCTAACCCAGCACCCACAGCACCCCATATTCTGTAGAAATGAGGAATTTTTCTCATGCTACCATCCATATCTATTACCTCGGGTTTATTTTTATTCTATTTAAAAATTTATTAATATCGGTAACCTGGTTAGTGCTAAATAGAAGCCTGCTATTAAAAAAATCAATAAAATACATATTACCACTTTTATGGAGTATACCAATATTGACAAATAGTGGATTATATTCTATCCTTACAGTCTGACCAACTAAACTATCTAGCAGGTTGATATTCGTCTTTTTAATAAATTCACGATAACTATCCATTGATACCTCCTTCGGTGAATGTTTATAGCTTAGATAGTATCTATTCATGTCACGGTCATAGTCAAGACACGGGGGTAGCCCATCTGCAAAGGAACAACCACCCTCCAATCCACGAGCACATCCTAAGCACGCAACCAGTATACCCATAGTTATTTCCTTTCCAGTTTTATTACCTTATAGCCTAGGTAAGAAAGAGCATCAGACAAAGAAGTAAAAGTTTTATATTTACTACCTAAGTAGGCACAGAAGGAGGTAGTTTCATATCGACCGCCATCCAGTGCAATAATACAATTGCCATTTTCCTTATCAGTAAATATCACCATATTATTCCCCCACCAGAAAAACCTGGATTTTCAATAAATGCCTGTTACCCAAAAATATAATTGGCTACCCCTAACAAAATATGGTTAACATGGACTAATAGGTAGGTCACTAAATAACCAAATAGTAACCCACTATCAGGTAAGATTGGGTTCTTTAAGTAGCTGATAGTATTATAGCATATAACCATAAACCAATCAAACAGAGGTTTATATTGGCATACCGGCAGGCTGGGCACATACCATCTTAGTATGGTATAGACCGTACCTAGGACTAGTTGGCACCACTATTATAATGAAGTAAGCTCAAAACCCAAGGCTATTGCGAATCATTCGCTACCATATAGAATTAGTATTTACCGTACCTAGTGCGCACATCGTGGGGGTGGTACGGTTACTACCATTGGGCATAGGAAGCGGGGTTGGTACGGTGTAAACCAGGAAATAGCGGTAGGGCTAGAGACCTAGGCTAAAAGCCACTATTGACATGGTAGATAGGATGTGCTATACTTATAAGGATAGGGATATATCAAACCAATAAAACTAGGAGGTAAACCGTGGCAACGGTAGAGTTCAAAGTTGACCTAGAAGCAATATCCCAAGCGGTACAACGTGTGCAAACGGTCCAAATTGAGAGAGAGGCCGCAAAAGTTAGGCAACGAAGGAACCAGGGGATGGTTGTGGAGAGCGATACTCCACTAACCATGAGGCGTGCCTATAGCATCATAATAGACAACACGAAGATATATGTGGTAAGAGGCTCATTTATGCTTCGCCACATGGTTGAAAGACTAATTGCTAGTGGGCACCAGGCAAAGGTTAGGGGATTGGTTCTTGGTCTTGATGGTCGAGATACCACAAAAGAGTACCTGTGGTACCCTACCAAAGAATTCAATAGAATACAGGTAGGGCCAGGTCTTCACCTTCAATATCTTACTAACCGTAATATATGGCGTGTAACATTTGACCAAAACAAATCTGTCATGGAAAATGTTATGAGGATGAGTTCTAAAAACCACCCTAAAGCGAACACATCAGAATCGGTAAATGACTTTATATCAGCTTACGAGTTTGTCAGCCGCATATCTACCATAGTGGACCTTGATATTCCTGATGGTGAAAAGAAGAAATTAGCCATTGCCATTCATGATTCTTATTCACCATATCATGGTGGTTCATTTACCCCAATTGAAAAGAAATTTGCCGAATCTCAAGCAGAAAACATAGAGCTCAAAAAGTTAGTTAGTGGTTACCAGGAATTTATCTCTAGCTATGGAAGCCGGGTTAATAGACTAGGCTAAAAACCTCATATTGACTGGCTAATTGGTTTGTGCTATAGTATAGTCGTCCAAACAAGTATCCTATTAAAAAAAAGAAGGAGATGGTAAGATGGGAAAAGACCCTAATGAAACCAGTAAACAAGCTATTGCACCAAAAGAAGTTTCTGCACCGCCGGTTGAGGTTAAGCCACCTACGACTGGTCTTGTTCTTAAGAAGTCTGAGATACCGAACTTTGATGCCTCCGGGTTGCTTTACGGTAAGCAGCTCAGCACCAAACAGGATGACACTTTCGGTAAGATGTCCTGCATCATGACCTTAAACGGGGAAGACCTGGAAATTTCCGATGAGAAGTTTACCAGGCTTCCAAAACCGATTATCATGATGATTATGGCGGCTGCTGCGGTACCATTCTCAGGGTATACCAAGAAGGGTGTTGGTTACGCCTTATCCGTGGTAAAAAATCTTGAAAAGGCATTCTTTGGAGACTTTGCCAAAAAGCGTGAGGATTGCGTAATCACCATCAGTACTGGCACCGGCCAAAGAAGCAGCATTATGGTTACTACACTCGGTAACTTGATTGCCGCAGCCAAGATTTTTGCTGATGGTTACGCCGGAGCCACAAAGGTTGAGCCGAAACTCTGGTTGGAAAACATCCCGGCCAAAAAGATTCCGGCTATCGAAGACACACCAACCCTTTATGACCTTCTTTAACCGGCTACTAGTACCGAATAATGGTACTAGTATAATTTAATATGGGCTCACCAGATAATGGTACATAGGTGAGCCCACCACTTTTTACTGAGTATGGAGATAACCTAAATGGCCATAGAAAACCAGGAAACCTGGTTAAAGAAAAAAGGCTCTAAAAAGAAAAGGGACGCCTCCAAAAGTTACCGAAGAGAGAAAAAATCCGGGTGTGACGGTAAGAAAAGGAGAGTTGGTTATGATAAGAACATACAAAGTTGCCATAGTGGCGGAGAAACAAACCAAGAATAAGGTTAGATTCCATGAAGTAGCATCAAGCCACGAACCGGTCATGGGAATAGCCTACATAAATAATAAACTAATACCAGCCGGAGCAACTGTAACCCTAATAGTGCAAGTTGATGATGGGTTAACTCAGGGGGAGAATAAAACCCTTGATTTTACCGCAGAACGACAAAATTGGGTATCCTTTCCTAACCCTAAAGAACACGACGAACCAAAACTTTATGATGTAATGTAAGGTTCTGATATAATAGAGTAGTAGAATATCGGAACCGACGCCATAAGTGGCCATATAAAAGGAGGGGTAAACCAGTGTAGCAACCTAATATATTATTAATAGAGAATTGAGTGACCTGGTAGGTAATTATGTCTTAGTGGTATACCAATATGTGTATACCAGCAGAGACAATGAAGAGTATACCAGCAAGGGTATATACTTCAGCCATACACATGTACCTATGAGGGGAGCATTTACCAGGAATTTAGAAGTTACCAGGGGTTTACTTATTTACCTACCAATAGGTAAACCCCAAAGAAGAGGTTATTAACCATAGCAGGGGGAAGACGCCTCCTTATGGTTAGTAGCCTCTTTTTTATTTTACCTGATGGTATATACCACACCACGAAAATGGTACCTTATTATATTCTTTATTATATACCTTACCATGAAAACTGGTTTTCATGTACCGTACCATATAAATTTTGGCAGTGGTAAATTTTCTGTTACCTGGTTTATCTTGTTACCAACCATTAGATACCTGGTTGATAATATGGTTATTACCTAAGGTGATTAGCTCTACCACTACTTATGGTTAAAACCGTACCACCTAGATTCTTTTAATGGTATGGTTTTTATTATATGTTTTATTATTTACCATATGTTTATTATTTAATATATTTACGGTTTGTTATGTTTTTATTTAATGGTTAAAACCTTACCAATTTGTGCCGGCTTTAACTTGGTACGGTAGTAACTATAGGGGAAGTTGGTACGGTTTTTAATACGTGAGGACGGTAAGTAGTCTTGACTTGGTAGATAGAGTATGCTATAATTAAGAGGATGGGGGAATTCCCCATTCTAGTATGTTCAAGGAGAATGGTAAGATGAAAGATAACGACGCAGAAACTGTGAAATTAGATGGAACCGTATCTGGTGGGCCACCGCCTATGAGTAGGCGTGAATTGGCGCAAGCGTGCAAGAGCTTCATTTATAGGGACGGGATTAGTGGGGATATCACACTGTCGGGAAGGCGCTTGTTAGTGCGGGGAGTATACATTACGTATTACTTCCCGGATGGAGCTTTGCAGTATAATCTCGACAGATGGAAAGAGATGTCCACTAACCGCCTGCAAATGCTCTACCAAGATTTAAAGGATGTATTAGAGAGTAACTACCATATCTATAAACCTAACCAGAGCAGCTAAACTAACCTAACAAAAAATAAAAAAAAGAAAAGGTGGTTCAAAATGAATGAGTATGAGCTTTACGACAATGAAGATTTATCAATCAGGTGTATGTTAAAAACCATGTTTCCCTTACTACAACTGATTACTGGTTGTCACGAGATAACAAGAATTGGAACCCCGGAACTAAATATTTACGTAACTCCTGGTGGGGAATTCTTGGTGCACAACCCAAAGGCGGAGCAATTAGCATCCATGCAGAGTGATGGAACTCCTCCGGTATTCTACTATGTGGTTACAGAGAATGCCATAATGTGTACTGGGGGCACTCCTGTTAACTTAAATATCCTTGCCAGTCTTCACCAAATGCTATGTGGAATAGCACTAAATACTTAAATAACCACAGGAGCCAGATTTTTTCTGGCTCCTAATTTTTACCCGTTACCTGGTATGGTACCCAAAAGATGGTTTAGTAAATAACATAATAAAAAGTTCAAAAATAGACTTTTATTAAAAACCTTACCGGGAATTTTTTGGCAAGTAAAAACCGCTTGTTACATGATGCAACTACCGCGTATTGAGTAAAAACCGTACCGGGATAAATAAGAGCCGAGTTGTCCGAATTTAGTAAAAACCTTACCACGACACGCCTAACGGCATGCCGGATTATGTAAACGTGGTAAGGTTTCTAATGGGATACTTTGTTAGGAACCTATACATATTTATGTTAATGGGACTTATATCCTATAAAATTGGGGGATTGACAAGTCAGAAACATGATATAATGAGATGATGATTAATTTACGCTCAAAAGAGGAAAATAAAATGGAAACAAACGTCCTGATTAAAATCTGTTTCATGCTTGCTCAGCTAGTCGGGGAGCATGTCGCTCCCGTCACGTATCGAGTAACGCTCGCCAAAGTCGATTTTTTTATCACTGAAAATTCTATACGTGAATCTCATAGTGTGAATCGTCCTATGTCTAATGAAGAATTAGGGATGATTGCATACGGATTGCTGATAAAATACGTTCAGACATGCCATTAAGGAGGGCATGACAATGGAAAAACAAGAGAACATCAGCATGGAAATTAGAAAATATAGAGTGATAGTTAAACTAATTAGTGCTATCATCGATGGGATACTGTTAAGGGGGGCGGATAGAGTAACATATCGTTTAGGCAATACGATTAGTTTCGGAGCTGCTAAACTAGTAGATAACACTGCATTTGAGATTACACTATGTTCGGATGAAAGCGGAATTTACGGCATTAATCAATATGATGAAATTGTGTCTACAGTAGATATAGATATAGTGCGACTAGCAGAATCAATCGTTGATATCTCTAGAGCAGTCATAGCGCAAGAAATTTAATCAATCAATAGTGATACAGGAGAATTAACATGAAGCAAAAAGATGCCTCAGTAAAAGCAGCAGCAGAACAAACGGAAACGGCGGCGATGTCGCTTGCCGACATGAGCAAGATTATCATTAAAGTGTTTGTCAACATGATGCGCATGATTGTCAGCTTTCAGTTGTGGGATAAAAGCAATCCTGCCGTTGCCTTGTTTCAAGTCCGCTTGCATGCGATGATGCATGGCAAGCGAATCGGAAACGTAGATAAAAACAAGGCAACGCAACATATCTACATGAAAGATAGCATGAATGTAAGCATTGCAAAAAACATACTCGACACATCCCCGGACGATATCGATGCTGAGCTTGCCCTGTTTGCTATACTCAGCATTCTTGACGGGGGATTAGTGTCTAAGAAAACTGCGGAGACGTGTAAAATCGTCTCCGAAAACTACGATGATATCAAGACAATTGTGGAAGGCGGAAAAATAACAGTGAATCGTTTCGCTGGGGGGCAAGAGGAGATTCCTCTCATGCCTAAAGAGTATTATGACGCAATAGCAAAATGCGCGACTACAATCTATCCGCTCGATACTCAGAGCGCTAAACTTCGACAAGACAAAAA
>Ga0172380_10008844_pt1 | contig 10861 bp, 6 predicted proteins | sample Leawe162metaG_FD_119747 | JGI IMG/M metagenome (GOLD analysis project Ga0172380, IMG submission 119747) | Leachate microbial communities from a municipal landfill in Southern Ontario, Canada - Leachate well 162 metaG | ecosystem: Engineered > Solid waste > Landfill > Unclassified | place...
TCACCCAATGCCGCCAGCGTGCCAGCGGTCATCTTGCTGGGGAAAAAACCCGGGCAAATGGCGTTGACGTTGATGCCGTACTGACCCCATTCGCAAGCCAGCGCGCGGGTGAAGTTGATCACCGCGCCCTTGCTGGTGTTGTAGGCCAGGGTGGTCATGCCCACCGGGTTGCCGCCCAGCCCGGCGATCGAGGCGACGTTGATGATGCGCCCACCGCGTTCAATCATGCAGTGCTTGCCCATGAGCTGGCTGAGCAAAAAATAGCCACGTACATTCAGATCCATCACCTTGTCCCAGGCAGAGACTGGATGGTCTTGCGCCGGTGCGCCCCAGGTGGCCCCGGCGTTGTTGACCAGAATGTCCACGTCGCCCATCCGCTGCAGGGTTTCACTGACCAGCTTTTGCAGCGATGCCTCGTCGGCGCAGTCGGCTGCGACCCAGCGCGCATCAATGCCAGCGGTTTGCAGCTCGGCGGTGGCGGCTTCGAGCTCATCGGCCTTGCGCGCGGCCAGCATCACGCGTGCGCCCGCCTCGCCCAGCGCGTGCGCCATTTGCAGGCCCAAGCCGCGTGATCCGCCAGTGATCAGAGCGGTTTTGCCAGTGAGGTCGAAGAGTTGTTGGGTGGTGCGGGGCATTAAAAATTCCTGTCATGCAACGTGACACCACGATTTTGCAGGAATTCAGAACAACACCCGGTCTGTTCTGTCGCTGACGCGATAGTTACACCATCGTATCCGTCTTCCTACCGGCTGATCTCAGCAATTGCGTCAGTTCTTCGGCAGGCATCGCTTTGGCAAACAGCCAGCCCTGATAGCTTTCACAACCGTGCTCGCGCAAAAAGGCCAGTTGTGTTTGGGTTTCCACACCTTCTGCAATCAGCGTCATGCCCAGTGTGTGCGCCAGTGCCATGATGGCGCGTGCAATCGCCGCATCACTGGCATCATCGGGAATGCCGTCCATGAAACTCTTGTCAATTTTGAGCTTGTGAATAGGTAAGGCCTTGAGGTAGGCCAATGATGAATAGCCGGTACCAAAATCATCCAGTGCCACCTGACAACCCATGGCGGCCAATGCAATCAGTTGTTGACGCGCCCGTTCCGGCTGGATCATGGCCATGGACTCGGTAATTTCAATGCCAAGCCAGCGCGCCTGTGCGCCCGTGCGCACCAGCACCTGACGCACTTGCTCGGGCAAATCAGGTTGCCGAAATTGCTGCGCTGAAAAATTCACCGCAACGTGCAAGGGCGTTCCATCTCGCATCCAGATTGCGATCTGTTTGCAAGCCGTCTCCAGCACCCATTCAGACAACGGCAAGATCAAACCCGTGCCTTCCGCTACCGGAATAAAACGCGTGGGTGAGACATGACCCAGCACCGGGTCAAACCAGCGCAGCAAGGCCTCCACACCGACGATTTCACCCGTCTTCACATCCACTTGCGGCTGGTAGTGCAATTCCAATCCATTGCGCGCTATGGCTTCCTTCAAGTGGGTATGCAATCGCATGTTGTCCTGCGCCAGACGGTCCATTTCGTTGGAGTAGCAAGCATAGGTACCCCGGCCATTGGCCTTGGCCTGGTACAGGGCCATGTCCGCGTAGCGCAGCAGGGTTTCGCCGGTTTTTGCGTTGCCTGGGTAAAAAGCCAACCCCAGGCTGGCGCCTGAATACACGTCTTGACCTTTCAAAAAATAAGCCGCTTTGAAAATTGTGAGCAATTTGCTTGCCACACCCATCGCCTCGTTGGGACTGACCATATCTGCGAGCAGCACGGCAAATTCATCGCCCCCCATACGCGCCAAGGTGTCTTGTTCGCGAAGCACGTTGCGCATGCGTCCACCCGCTTGCACCAGCAATTCATCGCCGACACTGTGGCCAAAGCTGTCATTGATGGTTTTAAAAAAATCCAGATCAATAAACAACACCGCCACATACTGACCTGAACGCGCTGCGCGGGCCAGCGCCTGGTCAAGCTGGAGTCGGAACAGCCAGCGGTTGGGCAACCCGGTGAGCTCATCATGGGTGGCCCGGTGCTTCAGCGAATCTTCAAACTGCTTGCGCTCGGTCAGGTCGCGAATATAGGCAATGGCGAAGGGCTCGCCTTCATCATCCCAATGCCCAAGTGCAATATCCACTGGCAATAGCTGACCATCACGGCGCATCAGCTTCAGATCCATCAAACCCATCGCTCTGGGATGCGGGGCCGTGAAATGCGCACGCATCGACTCGGCGTGGCGTGCACGCAGGTGCTCAGGTAAAAAGATGTCAACGTTTTTGCCCACCAATTCTTGTGGCGTGTAGCCCGACAGGGTTTCCAAGGCTGGGTTGGCCAGCAAAATCTTGCCACCTTGATCCACCCACAAAACACCGTCAGGAGCAGCACTCAAAATCAGTTTTTCACGCAAATGCTGAACTTCAAGACGCTCCAGCGGACGTTGCAGGGCTTCGTTGAAGGTGGCGTGAAACAGATACAGATAGGCCGCCAACTTGTAGCTATGCCCGATGGCATTGGCCGCGTCTTTGTCCACAATGCCCAACATGGTAAAAAACAGCCCGGCCACCGCCGACAGGGCGGCGGCAAACACCAGTGCCATGAGACATTCACGCTGCAAGACCTGGCGCCGCCGCCATAGCACGCCAACAGTGACCAAGTGGATGGCAACGACCAGCCATTCCAGGCCAATTTTGAGCGGCGTCAGCCCCACACCCGGCACAAACAGCGCGGGCACGCGTTCAGGCCATTGCAGGCCAACGACAGCCAGCATGGTCACAACCACCAGCATCAGGGCCAATGCGCTGCGTTTGAGCCGGATGCTGACCTCTGATACCGTGCGCAACCCGGCGTACAGCAGCAAGGCGATGGCACCCAGCAGGCGCGCTGCCAGCCAGAAGAAGATGGATTTTTGCGGGCTGTTGGGGCTGATGGCATCGGGCATGCCCTCATAACTCATCAGGTGCAGAAAATCGAGCAGTCCCACACCCAAATACAGAATGCCCAACAGCACCACAGCGCTCTTCCGGATTGAGAAAATGGCGCGGTAACCGGTGACAAAAATCAGTATCGCCACCACCACCGCGAAGATTTCAATGGCTGTATGAAAAAACAAAAAACCATCAGCGTGCAACACCAACGGCTGTGCCGTGCGCGACACCCACCACAGCAGGGGTAGCGCCAGCACCAGCAAGCCCACGCCAAAAGCGCTTTGGTACGGGTGGGTATGCACCTCGGAGGTGATGGACTGATCTGGTTTCATTTGACTTTTTTCACGATGTCACGGGTGTCCTCAACAGCCGCATGCCGCCTGGCTGTATCCAGTTCAAACTGGATGTCGCGCAGCTCCAGCGCTGCGCTTGTCCACGCGTCCCGCATGCGGTTGAGCGCATCCACCAACTGGTCAACAGTCCAGGGCGTGGCAGGGTCAGGCTGAGACGTCATTGCGCTTTTCCTCCAATGGGTAAACCCAGTCCTCAAACAGAAAACACCTTGACCGCATCCACCAGACGCTGCGCCTGCTCGTCCATGCTGGTGGCGGCCGCGCTGCTTTGCTCCACCATGGCCGCATTTTGCTGGGTCATCTGGTCGAGTTGAGCCACGGCCAAACCGACTTGTGAAATACCCTGCGATTGCTCTTGCGAAGCGGTCGTTATTTCATTCATCAGATCGTTGACGCGCTTGACCTGTGTGACCACTTCACTCATGGTTTGTCCAGCCTCTGCAACCTGGTGCGAGCCGCTTTCGACCTTGCTGACCGAGTCGTCAATCAGCACCTTGATCTCTTTGGCCGCGACGGCAGAACGGCCCGCCAGGCTGCGCACCTCGGTGGCCACCACGGCAAAGCCTCGGCCCTGCTCCCCGGCGCGCGCCGCCTCCACCGCGGCGTTCAGCGCCAGGATGTTGGTCTGGAAGGCGATGCCGTCGATCACGCTGATGATGTCACTGATCTTGCGGCTGGACGCCGTGATCAGTTCCATGGTCGCTTCCACGTTGGCCATGACCTTGCCCCCCTTTTCTGCAACCTGGGTGGCACCCAAAGTGAGCTGGCTGGCCTGATGAGCGGTGTCCGAGTTTTGCCGGACTGATGCCGTTTGCTGCTCCATGGCCGCTGCCGTCTGCTCCAGGTTGGCCGCAGCCTGCTCGGTGCGACTGGACAAGTCGTTGGTGGCGGCGGCAATTTGCTGGCTGGCCTCTTGCACGCTGGTCGCCTGCTCATACACGTCGGCCACCAAGGACTGCAGGTTCAACCCTGCCTGATTGATGGAGCGGGCAATCAGGCCAATGTCGTCACAGCGGTTCAAATTGAGGTCTTGCGCTGCCTCACCGGTGGCCACTTGCTGTGCCGCACCCAGGATCTGGCGGATCGGTCGCGTGATGTGGGCTTCTAGCATCCAGCCAGCCAGCAACAGGCTGGCGGCGATGGCCGCGCCAACACCCGCCAATGCCTCTGCAGCCATGCCAGACAGTCCGAGTGCAACTCCAGCGACCACGCCCACACCCACCAGCGGCAAGTGCACCCGCCACGCAGTGGGCAACAATTGGGCGGCACTGGTCCAACGCAACAATCCGGTACGAACGATCAGTCCACGATGGAAAGCCAAACCCTTGGCCCGGCCTTCCTTGAATTGGGCATAAAGCTTCGCGGTAGCCTCGACCTCAGCGCGCGCTGGCTTGGTGCGTACCGACAAATAACCAACGACCTGGCCATTGCGACGCATGGGTGCGGCATTGGCGCAGACCCAATAGTGGTCACCATCCTGGCGCCGGTTTTTCACCAGTGCACGCCACGACTGCCCGTCTTTCAGGCTGCGCCACATGTCTGCAAACGCCTCAACTGGCATGTCGGGGTGGCGCACGATATTGTGTGGCTGTCCCATCAAGTCATCTTTTTCATATCCGCTGGTACGAATGAACGCCGCATTGGCGTAGGTGATGCGGCTGTCCAGATCGGTGGTGGACAGCAGCGTCTCGTTGTCGGGAAACTGGTACTCATTCTGAGTGACAGGTAAATTGGTTCGCATGGTTGATTTCCCTTTGTGGTCGGCATTTATATACTACTTATTTAATAGCTACTTACGCTTGTATTACAAGGGCTAGAGTTCAAAAAGACGCCCAATCTCCTTCCTGCCCCGCAGCCCCTGCGTTTTGGCTTGGCAATTTAAGGGGCACCGGTCGCGTAACCGACTTAGAGGGCGCAGCCAATGCACGTCGCTCGGTCCTGAGGTAGCTCTTTGGTGCAGGCCCAGGGGCACGAACTGCCACTGGCCGTTTGTCTACTTTCGGGCGTGACTTTTGTGGCGGGCTTTCATGGCTGGCGAGCTTGAACACGGCCACCGTACCCACCAGGTCTTGTGCCTGCGCTTTCAGGCTGCTGGCCGCTGCCGCCATTTCTTCCACCAAGGCGGCATTTTGCTGTGTCACCTGATCCATCTGCGTGACCGCTTCACCGACCTGGCTGACACCCTGGCTTTGCTCGCGGCTGGCCGCGCTGATCTCGCCCATGATGTCGGTCACGCGGCGGATGCTGCTGACCACAGCGCCCATCGTGACACCCGCCTGGTCAACCAACGCAGTGCCTTGCTCAACCTGCGCCACACTGGCACCAATCAGGTTTTTGATTTCTTTGGCGGCCCCGGCACTGCGACCGGCAAGTGAGCGCACTTCACTGGCAACCACGGCAAAGCCCCGCCCTTGCTCACCGGCCCGTGCTGCCTCCACTGCCGCATTCAGGGCCAGGATATTGGTCTGGAAAGCGATGCCATCAATGACTTGAATAATGTCGGCAATTTTCTTGGAGCTTTCATTGATGCCCTTCATGGTGTTCACCACCTGCGCCACCACCTCACCGCCTTGCAGCGCCGTGCTGCTGGCGGCCTGCGCCAGTTGATTGGCTTGCTGCGCGTTTTCGGCGTTTTGCTTGACGGTGGCGCTGAGCTGCTCCATGGAAGCGGCCGTTTGCTCCAGGGCGCTGGCCTGTTGTTCGGTTCGTGCGCTCAAGTCCTGGTTGCCTGATGCAATCTGCGCACTGGCCGTAGCCACCCCCTCGGAACCAATGCGCACGGTGGCAACCACACCGGCGAGCTGATGCTGCATGCCGGAAAGTGCCTTGAGAACTTGTGCCACTTCATCGCTGCCATTAGCCTTGATGCTCTGGCTCAAGTCACCTTGGGCGATGCCATCGAGCAATCGCACAAGACCCTTGACGGGCTGGACGATACTGCGGCTGATCATCCAGTTCAGCATCAATGCCAGAAGCATCACCACCGCGCAAAAGACAAGCGCGGTTTGGCGCACAAGCTGCGACTGGTCACTGACATGAACAACCTCGACAAAAATGCTTTGGGTACTGCCTTCGACCAAAGACCTCATGCTGGACTGCAAGGTCTCGCTAGCCTTGTCAAATGACGGCATCAACGGGTTGCCCAACGACGGACCGTCTTGCACATAAGCGCGGGCCATATTGACCCCAGCGCTGTAATAATTTTCGAAATCCAGGCGTAATTGGGCTAGTTGCTGCTGCGTCTGCGATGAGCCCCTTTGCGTGACAATCGATTCAACACGGCTCAAGTGCTGAAGAAATTCAGTGCGTACTGCTTCTGCACGCTGAAAGCCGTCGTCCAGTCCGTCCAATCCACGCGTGGCGGATATGTCAGACAAAAATTGCTGCACCTGAACAACATCACGATCCATGTCCTTGACAAGGATTGTGAGATCGAGTTGCTGCTTCAGATTGACATCGACTGCGTTGCGCACATCGCCAAAAGACAACCATAACCAGCTTGAAAACAGCACAAAAAAACACACCGGCAGTGCGAAACCGAGTGTCAAACGGGTAGAGATTTTGATATTGCCCAGATTCATGACCTCAAACCTCATCAAAGGCCGCAGCGCCCATTGGTGTGCAATGGGCTGCGTCAGCCGGGTTGACAAGGCGGGGTCAGGGCCTGAGGAACGAACTACCGGGGTCAAGGGCAGTTACGCTTTGTTTCAGGATTAGTGTATAGCAATAGTTTGCGATAGATCAAGCATTGGATATGACAAAAACAAAAATGTGTGCTAGGGAGCTCAATATCTGATTACAGATTAAGGGTTTCAGCTGCATCAATGATGCTGCCTGCCAACTGGTTCAATTTGCACTGTTGGGTACGCGCACTCTGGCGCAGCAGGTCAAAAGCTGCGGCACGCGTCAGGCGACGCTGCATCATGGTGATGCCAACGGCCACATTGATATCGCGCTCGCTGTCGAGCGCGTGTTGCAATTGCCGTCGCAAGATTCCTAGTTCCTGCAATCTGTCGGCCTGCACCAACGCCGTCTTGATAATAGGCACAAGTTGCAAGGGTTCAAGCGGTTTGACTGCGTAGCCCAGAGCACCCTGCTGTGTTGCTTGCGCCACCGTCTCCTCGTCACTGTAGGCGCTAAGAATGATGAAGGGAATGCGATCGAGCTCGCGCAACCGCTGCGCAAAACTTAGCCCGCACCCACCCGGCATTTGAATATCCAGGATCACCAAGTGAGGCTGATGGTGCCCTTCTGCCAACCAGCTTTCCGCCTCATCTACGGATTCAGTCGTGGTGACGTGGTAACCCACTTGCCTTAACGCATTGGCCATTGTGATCAACACCAGCCGGTCATCATCAACCAGAAGCAGGTGCCGATCGTTGTCCTGGGTAGCTTTTTTTAACATGCCTAGATTTCCGATTCAAGATACACCAGCGGCGCAGTGAACTCCACCAGCGTATGCACTTGGTCGCCCCGCTGCTTCAAACTGAATTTGAAACCCGCGCGCGGGCAAAGTGATTCAACCAACTGCAAGCCTTGATGCTGCCGTGACGCCTCATCCTGTATGTCGTGCAGGTGGCCAAGGTTGAGGATGTCCATTTCCACGCCCTCAACGCCATGCCCTTGGCGCAGCCTGACCACAATACCCCCACCTACCCTGCCACCGTGTTTGACGGCATTCACAATCAACTCATTGAGCACCAGTGCCGTCGCCACCGCCTCTTTTTCGGCGACAACGCGAAATTTCCAGTTTTCGGGGATCTCGAAACGAATTTCTGTTTGCCAGAGAGCAGTGTTGGCCTGCGTGATTTCGTGCGTCAACTCACATAAGCGGACTGTTGATCGATCGCGACGGCCTTGCAGTCCATGAATAATCGCAATGCCATTCAAATGCCCAACGGCTATCTGCAGGGAATCCGCAATCTCTGGCTTTTGAAGCGAGAGTTGCGCAAACAAGCCACGGATACCCTGCAAATTGTTTTTGACGCGGTGATGCACCTCTCGCACCAACGCCTCCCGTTGGGCGATTTCTAGCTGCAGACGCAACTGATCCTGGAGATGCGCCCTGGTTTGGTCAGAGAATTTGACCACATAGTGCATGGTCTGCTTTTCATTGTTCTGGACTGCATTGGTTGAACCTTGGGCGAAAAAGTCCTCGCCGCTTTTGCATTGAAGCCAGAATCCTGCCCTTGACACGCCCTCAACCCTGACCGTTTGCCAGAGATATTCGTAATCTGCTGCGGGATAACGTTTGGATCGGAGGAATTCGGTGGTTTTGCCCAGCACCTCCTGACTGCTGTAGCCAGTGATCTGGGTAAAGCCCTGGTTGACACGCAAAATCTGGCGCTGCTGGTTCATGACCACAATGGCATCAGCTTCTTCAAATGCGACCGCCGCAATGCGCAGTTCTTCTTCAGCCCGTTTGTGCGATGTGATGTCGGTGTGCGTAATGGTGACACCGGATCCCGCGCTGTTTCCTGACGGCAAAACGCACATCGAAAACCATCGTTGCTGATTTGGCGAATGGCAGTCGTATTCGTGGGTAAACCTGGGCAAGGTGCCCTGTATCACCTGCTTGATACCGTCATACACCGACAGGGCGCTGGGCGTCGATTGCGCAGCTGCCAAACAGACAGCGAGGTAATCGGTACCGATACCGCTCGGAGATGAAGACATGCCTGTGCACGGGTTGTTTTCGCGCGCAAAGCGGCCCCAGGATTCATTGACTGCAACAATGACTCCGTTAGCGTTCAACACTGCAATTTCTGCGTCGACTGAATTCAAAACGGCTTGTTTGAAAGCAGCTTCTTCATCCACCACTGCCGCAGTCACAAGCCCGACTTGGCTAGAACGCAACGCATCGTTCTGCAACTCCAACTCAACAATCTGTAATCGCAAGTCGTGAATCAATTCCAGCATGGCGGCGGGCGACAAACTTTCAACTTTTTCAGTCGCGTACGCGCTGCGCTCCCGCAGGGTTGCCTCAGCCCTCTGGCGCAAGCGCATCACAAACCCCCTTCAAGCACAGTTGTACACGTCGCGTCGCGGCTGGCCACCACCTGCAACCAGGCCCCGATCTTGGGCAATTCATAATGATAAAAATAGGCTGTAGCGCTTATTCTTCCTGCGCAAGCAGCTATTGATTGCGCAGCATCCATGCGCCGCGTCACCAGTGCTACATCAAGCCAGACCCAGGCCAGCACGGTATGACCAAAGGCTTGCAGATAGGGTACGGCGTTGGCCAAGGCATCGGCCAGGTTGCCGGTGGCCCACGCCGCCTTGGTGGCGCTGCCCACTTGCTGCAGGGCGGCGGCCAATGCGTTGGCGTGCGTAGCGAACTCGGGGGTTTGAATGGCTTGTTGCACCGTGGCGTTGATGCGTGCAGCCAGCAACTGCAGGCCGCGACCGTTTTCCATCAACACCTTGCGCCCCAGCAAGTCCATCGCCTGGATGCCATGCGTGCCTTCGTGGATCATGTTCAGGCGGTTGTCGCGCCAGTACTGTTCCACCGGAAAATCGCGCGTGTAGCCATAGCCGCCGTGCACCTGGATGGCCAGGCTGTTGGCTTCCAGGCACCATTCGCTGGGCCAGCTTTTGGCAATGGGGGTGAGCACTTCCAGCAGCAGGCGGGCTTCGTCGGCGGCCTCGGGTGTGCCGGTGTGTTGTTCGTCCACCAACCGGGCGCAATAAAGTTCCAACGCCAGTGCGCCTTCCACATAAGCTTTTTGCGCCAGCAGCATGCGCTTGATGTCAGCGTGTTCGATCAACCGCACCGGCGGGCTGGCCGCGTCTTTGTTGGCCAGCGCCCTGCCCTGCGTGCGGTTTTTGGCGTAGTCCAGCGCGGCCTCATAGCCGGCAAAACCGAGCATGGTGGCCGCCATGCCGACACCGATGCGCGCTTCGTTCATCATGTGGAACATGCAGGCCAGGCCCTTGCCAGGTTGGCCTACCAAATAGCCGACCGCGCCAGCGCAAGCCGACCCTGTGCCTGTCGATGCCACCGGGTACTGGCCTTCGCCAAAGTTGAGCAGCGTGTTGGTGGTGCCACGCCAGCCACATTTGTGGTTGAGCCCGGCCAGCGCCACGTCGTTGCGCTGGCCCAGAGTAACTTTGGATGAAAAACCTTCTTGTGCGCCATCGCTTTCGGGCAACACTGGCAAGAACTTCGGCACGATGAAGAGTGAAATGCCTTTCACACCCGCTGGCAGCTTGCCATCGGCATCGGCATCGGGGATTTTGGCCAGCACCAGGTGCACGATGTTTTCGGTGATTTCATGCTCGCCGGCCGAAATCCACATCTTGTTGCCTTTGAGACGGTACCGCGGCCCCAGCGGGTCTTGCGCAAAGTCTTCACCGTCAGGCACGGCGCGGGTGGCCACGTCGCCCAGGCTGGAGCCGGCTTGCGGCTCGCTCAGGCACATGGTGCCAGCCCAGCGGCCAGAGAATTCATTGGCGGCAAACACCGTCTGTTGCTGCGGCGTGCCATGCGCCATCAGCAGGTTGGCGTTGCCGGTGGTGAGCATGCCAAAGCCGATGCTGACCGAGGCCTTGGCAAAAAACGCGTTGGCCGCAGCCTCTACCACATAGGGCA
>Ga0172380_10008845_pt1 | contig 10857 bp, 8 predicted proteins | sample Leawe162metaG_FD_119747 | JGI IMG/M metagenome (GOLD analysis project Ga0172380, IMG submission 119747) | Leachate microbial communities from a municipal landfill in Southern Ontario, Canada - Leachate well 162 metaG | ecosystem: Engineered > Solid waste > Landfill > Unclassified | place...
CGGGATGCTCCCACCGCCTGGATGAACCCGGGTGTCGATGAGGTCCGGCTGCCGTGATGCGGGACGATCAGCAGGTCGGCGCGCAATCGACCGGCAGCGCGCTCGAGCAGGGCTTTCTCAGACAGTGCTTCGATATCCGAAGTCAGCAGCACCTTGCCGAAAGCATTGCTGACCATCAGCACGCAGCTCATGTCGTTGGTCTTGCGCGCCGGTGCCGCATACTGGTCGGCTAAGGGGTGCAGTACTTCAAAACGCACACCGTCCCATTCCCAGGCCTGGCCAGCACTGCAAGGCAAGGTCCGGACAGGCAAGGCCGAGAAACCATGCTCATAGCTCAAGGAACTCATCAGCCAGTCAACCGCTACGGCGTCGAGCACCGCTTCTGCGCCACCCGAGTGATCCGTATCCTGATGCGTGACGACCAAGCCATCCAGTCGTGCCACCCCGAGCGCCCGCAGGTAAGGAACGATGACGCGATTGCCGCTGTTGGCCTCTGGCGAATAAACCGGGCCGGTATCGTAAAGCAGGTCGTGCTCCGCCGTCTGGATATGCATGGCCAGGCCCTGACCGACATCGAGCACCACCAGCTTCACCTCACCCACGGCCGGACGCGGCGCCGGCACCAGCAGCAGCGGCAACAATGCAATCAAGCCCAGCCAGCGCGCCGGGAAGCCGCGTGGCAACAACAGCCAGGCACAGCCCAGCAGGCCGGTCAGCCAGGCCCAGGTCGGCGGTGCATGCTGCTGCCAGACCGCCCAGGGCATTTCACCCAGCCACGCGATGAAACTCATGAGCCAGGCGGTCATCTGATGCGCGGGAAATAACAGGAATCCGAGCGGCGGCAAGGCAGCCGCCGCCAGGACCAGTGGCGTGACGATGAAGCTCACCACCGGGATGGCCAGGGCGTTGGCCAGGGGCGAGACCAGCGAGAACTGCTGGAACAGCAGCAACAGGGCTGGAAGGCTGCCCAGGGTCACGGCCCATTGGGAACGACCCCACTCCCCGAGCCAATGCAGGGCGCCCAGGCGCCCGCTGCCAATGTAGAACAGCAGGCCAACCGCACCGAAAGACAACCAGAAGCCGGCCGCAAGCACTGCCCAGGGATCGAGCAGCAACACTGCGAGCAAAGCCAGCGCCAGAACGCGACTGGGAGTAATGGTGCGTTGCGTCCAAAGCGCAATGGCGACTACGGTCAGCATATACAGTGTGCGCTGGGCCGGCACCGCGAATCCGGCAATCAGGCAATACAGCAGAGCCGCAATGAAACCGCCGACCACTGCGGCGCGCTGCGCCGGAATCATCAGCGGCAGCACCGGGCTGCGCCGCCATAACCAGTTCAAGAGCGCGTACACCAGGCTGGCGAACATCGTCACGTGCAGGCCAGAGATGCTCATCAGATGGGTAATGCCGGTGCGACTGAACAACTGCCACAGTTCATTATCGATGGCGCGCTGATCGCCGACTGCCAGAGCCACCAGCACGCCGGCATAAGGCTGCTCTGGCAGAATTCGGTAAAAGCGCTCGCGAATATCCTCGCGCAGCTTCTCGATCAGATTACCCGGGCTCAAGACAAAATCGTTCAGGCGGCGATTCTCCGGAACGCTTCGAACATAACCCGTTGCACGAATACCGGCTTCGAGCAACCAGGCCTCGTAGTCAAAGCCGGCGGGGTTCAAATTGCCGTGTGGACGCTTCAGGCGGGTCGTCAACTGCCAGCGCTCGCCGGCATGCAGTTGCGGGGCGGCGTGAAACTCGACCTCCTCGGTCTCGTCGATCTCGCGCCGCCAGCCGCGATACCAGGCCAGGGAAATATGTTCGGGTACCTGGGCATCGGCCTGTTCCACCCGGAACTCGAAACGCACGCCATTCTCGAAGCGCTGCGGCATGCTGCTGACCACCCCGACCAGATGCAGGTCGCGCCCCTCGTCAATGGTTGCCAGCGCATCGGCAAGCCGGTACTGGGCTGAAGCACCGCTCCAGGCAATCCCGAGCAGGAAAGCGCCGATGGGCGCTGCGCTGCGCACGCAAGGTCTGCCCAGCGGCATTAGCAATAAGACGCTGCCAGCAACTGCAAGCCAGGCCAGTTCGACCCCATCGGGCAGACTGGCCTGCTGTTGCAGCCAGACGATGCCAACGGCAAAGCAGAGAATGGACAGTCGCATCGGCGAATTAAAGCAGAAGAACGATCCTTTCCGCTAAAATCGACACATGAAGATCGAGCATTTCGGCGCAAATTTCAGCCGCCGCATTTACTTCAGTTTTATCTGGTCGCTGATCGGCTTCATTTGCATCCTGATCCTCGGCACCCTGGGCTACAAGGTCATCGGCGGGGATCGCTACAACTACCTCGACGCGCTGTTCATGACGTTCATCACCGTCACGACCATCGGCTATGAGGAAGTCATCGACCTGCACCACAATCCCTTCGGTCAGGTGTTCACAATGGTCATCGCATTTTCCGGCATCGGCCTGATGACTTATTTTTTCTCGACGGTCACGGCCTTCGTGCTGGAATCCGACCTTGATACCACGTTGCGGAGAAGGCGCATGGAAAAAACCATCAAGAAACTTCACGGACATTACATTGTCTGCGGCTCGGGCCGTGTCGGCCGCAATGTGGCGACCGAACTGGAGGCTACCAACCACCACTATGTCGCCGTCGACGAAAACCTGGAGAACCTCGAGGCGCAGCACGAGAAGAAACCCGGGCTGCTCTACCTGCACGGCGACGCCAGCGACGACGACACCCTGATCGACGCCAACATCGCCCAGGCCCGTGGCGTCTTTGCGGTGACCGGAGACGACAGCAAGAATCTGATGATCGGCCTGACGGCCAAGCAGTTGAATCCCTCCACGCGCGTCGTTGCCCGCTGCAGCGACACGCGCAATATTGAAAAAATGCGCAAGGCAGGTGCCGATGCCATCGTCTCGCCCGATTTCACCGGGGGCATGCGCATCGTTTCGGCGATGATCCGGCCGCATGTGGTGTCCTTCCTCGACGAGATGCTGCGCTCGGAAAACAAGTTGCGTATCGAGGAAGTACTGGTTCCGGAAGAATTCAAGCCCGCCCCGCTGGGCAAGCTGCCTTTGCAAAGAAGCAGTGACTTCGTGCTGCTGGCCGTGCGCATGCGCGGCGACTGGATGTTCAATCCACCCAAGGATTTCATGCTGCAACCGGGCTTTGCGCTGATCGCCATGGCAACGCCGCATGGCCGGATAGAGCTGGAAGAAGCGCTGTCGAGTAGTGACGCCTAGGGCGCCCTAGCGCAATATCCCGTCGTCAAGGCGCAGGATGCGCCCGGCCTTGGCCGCCAGATGCAGGTCGTGTGTGACAATCAGGAAACTCGTGCCATGACTGGCATTCAACGCCAGCATCAACTCGAAGACGCCTTCTGCTGTTTGGCGGTCGAGATTGCCGGTCGGCTCGTCGGCCAGCACGCACGCCGGTCTGGTCACTAAAGCACGCGCAATTGCGCAACGCTGGCGTTCGCCGCCGGAAAGTTCGCCCGGCCGGTGCGTCAAACGGTGACCGAGCCCGACCTCGGACAACAGCGCGGCCGCTTGCGCTTGAGCGTCGACTTTGTCGAGGCGCCGAATCAGTAGCGGCATGGCGACATTCTCGAGTGCGGAAAATTCCGGCAGCAGGTGATGAAACTGGTATACGAAACCAAGGCTGCGGTTGCGCATCTGGCCACGTTCAACTTCCGACAAGGTGGTCAATTCACGCCCAAGCACGCTGACGCTGCCCGCTGTCACCGTATCGAGACCGCCAAGCAGATGCAGCAAGGTGCTCTTGCCCGAACCGCTGGTGCCGACAATGGCAACCCGCTCCCCGGGTTCAATGGCGAAGTCGACGCCATTCAATACCGGCACCTCGCTGGTGCCCTGCCGGAAGACCTTGCACAAGCCCTTGCAGGATATGACGGGGCCGCTATTCATAGCGTAACGCCTCTGCCGGATTGACGCGTGCGGCGCGCCAGCTGGGATACAGCGTCGCCAGCAGCGTCAGGCAGAAAGAGACAGCGGCGATCAGGCCGACATCGTTCCACTGCAGGTCCGAGGGCAGTTCCGAGATGTAATACACATCCTTGGCCAGGAACTGCATGCCGAACACACGCTCAATGGCCGGCACCACCACATCCACGTTCAGCGCCAGCGCGACCCCACCGACAACGCCCAGCAGCAGACCGATACAGCCGATCAAAGCACCCTGGACGATGAATATCTGCATGATGCTGCGCGGGCTGGCGCCGAGGGTGCGCAGAATGGCAATGTCGGCCTGCTTGTCGGTCACCGCCATCACCAGCGTCGAGACGATGTTGAAAGCGGCAACGGCGACAATCAGGAGCAGGATCAGGAACATCATGTTTTTTTCGATGGCCACGGCACGAAAGAAGTTGGCATGGTTGCGCGTCCAGTCGGAGACGCTCACACCCTCTCCCAGCGCAAGCAGCAGTTCGCGGCCAACCCGTGGCGCCCCGAACAAGTCGTCGATCTTGAGGCGGATGCCGGAAACACGGTCTTCCATGCGGTAAAGTTTCTGCGCATCGCTCAGATGCACCAGAGCCAGGCTGGCATCGTATTCGAACATGCCGACCTCAAAAATCCCGATCACCTTGAACTGCTTCAGGCGCGGCAGCAGCGCCGCCGGCGTCACCAGGCCTTGCGGTGCGATCAGCGTTACCTTCTCGCCGCGGCCGACTTGCAAGGCGCGCGCCAGTTCGGCGCCAAGGATGATCCCAAACTCGCCCGGCAGCAGCGCAGCGAGATGACCGCTGCGCATGTGCTGCTCGAAATCGGCGACTTTCTCTTCGGCCTCGGGCAGTACGCCACGCACCATCACGCCGCGCACCTGCTGGTCGAAAGAAAGCATGCCCTGCGCCTGGATGTAAGGCGCAGCGTTTCTGACACGCGGGTGCTTTGCGGCGGCTTGTGCCACGACATTCCAGTCGGACAGCTCGCCGCCATCCGGTCCGCTGACCTGGATATGCGCCGCGACGCCTAGGATGCGTGTGCGCAATTCCTTCTGGAAACCGTTCATCACCGAAAGCACCACGATCAGCGCGGCCACGCCCAGCGCGATGCCCAGCATCGAGGTCAGGGAAATGAAGGAGATGAAACTGTTGCCGCCGCCATCGCGCTTCTTGGCGCGCGTGTAGCGCAGCCCGATCCAGAGTTCATAGCGCATGTGAATTGTCGGCCCGAAACCTGTGCCGCTGCTGGAGATCCTGTCTGATTGTCGAATATCTGTCTAAAACGCACTTCGAGTTTAAACCAAATTCCAAGCTCATCACCAAGGAAACCGCTTGGGGAATAACGATCAGGAGGATGAGGCAAGAATCAAACAGTGACTTGCCGTAAGCCATTCATCACCACTCTTTTCTGCCTCTCTATCTCCAACCTCTCGGGGAACCGCGCAACTTAAGGCCTGCTCCATGTCATGTCTGTACGCTGTCGTACAGAGAGACCTCCCGATTTGTCCGGATAATACCGATACGCAGGACAAATATTTCCCTGGAGACATGGGGGAGCGCATCGGCAACTCTCCAGGAATGTTGGCACTCTGGATGCTCCGCCCAAGCCATCGACTTAAAACCCAATCGACTGGGGCATTGCTTCATCGCGTGACGGTAGCCACAAGAAACCATAAGGACCGGCAAAGTGAAAATCTCTTACATGAAACACTCCATGTGCCGATTCCTGATTTATACCGTGTCGGTTTGCTTCTTCTGTTGCGGTGCTGCCGCCTCCCAGCTCAATCGTGGCGAGTTGCTCTACTCAACTTATTGCAATGCATGCCACGCCGAACAGGTGCATTGGCGGGATAAACGGCTGGTGACAGACTGGTCCAGCCTGCGGGAGGAGGTTGCTCGTTGGCAAAATAATGGCAAGGCCGAATGGAGCGAAGACGACATCGACGTGGTGGCACGTTACCTCAACCAACTCCACTACCACTATCCCCTACTGGAGAAGTAATCATGAATTATCTGCACTCTGCCGTTGTCGCTCTGACCACAGTGGTTGCCTGCTCATCACTGATGGCCGAACCAGATGGCACGGCACCCAACCCGGCCAAACCTGCCGTAGTCAAACCCAATGCCGTCAATCCGAAAGTTGCCGTGCCGCATCCCCCTGTCGCAACGCCGAATGCCAAAGTCACCACGCCCAATCCGAAAACCACAATGACGAACCCTCAGGTAATTCCGAGAAACTCTCCAGTCATCACTCCCAACCCGCAGGTGGCCTCATCCAACCCACCGGTGATTGCGCCTAACCCACCGATGATTGCACCCAACCCGCCCGCGATTGCAACCAATCCGCCACTCGTGAACACCAGTCCTCCAGTTGCGATATCCCATCCCTTGGTTACACCGCCGGGCGCGATTAATCCTGGTGAGGCTCCACAGAAAAAACATAATTGTGTCTGCACCCAAAGCGAGGCAGACTGCCCGACGGGCAAGTGCTCATGCAAACCAGGTCCCAACAAGAACGGTCTGGCCAAATGCCTTAAGTGAAAGCTGCCATCCTGAAGCCCATGGATTGAAGTTCGGCCGCCAGTTGTATTGCCTGCCCAGCGCCAAGTTCCACTAACGGTGGTCGCACCCGGCTCCATGAGTCGTCGTTGCTGTATTGAGCAAGCGTCGCTTTGACTGCGGGGATCATTGGGTAAGCCTGTATCGCCTTGCGTACCGCATCGAGACCGGCCTGCATCGCATCGGCATCCGCCGAGCGCCAGTCTCTGCATAGGCGGGAGATCGGCCCCGGATTCACATTACCCGTGGCGGTAATACAACCTGCGCCGCCATTCCGCAGGCCTTCGAGGAGCAGCAGTTCGGATCCGGGAAAAACGTCGAAATCAGTCCCGGCAAAGGCATCGAGCAGGGCATGCAGGTTGGCGGAATCACCCGAGCTGTCCTTGATTCCTGCAATTGCGCCCGGATAGGCTGACAGCAGACGTTCGATCAGGGCGATCGGGAAGGGCACCTGGGTCAATTGCGGGATGTGATAAAGATAGATCGCCAGGCGCCGATCGCCAACCCGTTCGATGATCTCGGCAAAACTTCTGAACACCCCCTCTTCGGACACACCCTTGTAGTAGAAAGGCGGCAACATCAATACGCCGGCGCTACCTGCCGAGACGACATGGCGGCTGAGCCTGACAGAGTCCGGCAGTGCGCAGCAACCCGTGCCCGGGACCAGGCGCGAGGGTGGAATGCCCGCAGCCAGCAATTCGTCGAACAAGCCGATACGCTCATCCACGGAAAGCGAATTGGCCTCGCTAGTCGTACCGAAAATCGCCAGGCCGCTGGCTCCCTGTTCGAGCAACCAATGGCAGTGTGCCACGAAGCGTTTGACATCCAGGCTCAGGTCCGGACGAAAGGGTGTGACGACGGGAACAAGCACACCTTTGATTTTCTTCTGCTGCATGGGGTCCTCTCATTTCAAGGAATCATCGAATTGCCCGGGGCAACTTGTTCAGTCGAGATTGCAGGGTGCAACTTCAACCACGACCGTGTTCGCAATACCCGGCAGTATCTCGTCCAGCGACCGGCATCTGCCGGCAGCGCAGATTTCGTAGGTCTTGGCGTAAGGCGAGTGGGTCAGACGCAAGCGCTCGAGCGGCGGCAATGCGGGACGATAGTGCCAGACACCATTCGATAACTGCGCACCCTCCGGCGGTTCCATACCGGCGCCACTGCCCTTGATGCGCGCTTCGGTGAGGATCAGACGGTCATGGGTAACTCGATAATCCTCTTCCCAGCGGATTTTTTCGATTGAATGCGTCCACGCCAGCGTCACTTCTTCCAGCGGCAGCATCGCGGCAATCATCCCGGCGGTCAGACAAAGTCCGACCATGTCATGCGGCGGGCTTCCTGTTGGCAAACCACTGCCAGAGGATAAAAATAGCCGACATGGCAAAGCCGATCTCGTCGGTGAAGGGGATGGCGGCAACAAGCAGTGCTGCGGCAGAAAAGGCAAAGAGCCTCCACAGCCAACCGACCGGCTGCCACATATACCCGATGGTCATGACCGCCCACAAGGAAATGGCGAGCAGCGCCTTGAACGCCACATAGATGACCGAAACAACCGTCCAGCTGCCCTGCAGCATCAGCGCCGGGTCATAGATCGCCATGTAGGGCACCACGAAGCCGGCGATGGCAATTTGCGTGGCCTTGTAGCCGATGCGCATCGGCGAGGCCTTGGCGATCGAGGCGGCAGCGAATGCGGCAAGCGCAACGGGCGGCGTCAGGTCGGCCATGATGCCGAAATAGAACACGAACATGTGCGAGACGATGAGTGGCACGCCAAGCTTGAGCAGGGCCGGAGCGGCGATGGAACTGGTGATGATGTAATTGGGGATAGTCGGAATGCCCATGCCGAGAATCAGGCAGACCACCATGGTCAGGAAAAGCGAAGCGAACAGGCTCTTCTGGCCGATGGTCAGGATGTAGCCGGCAAAGCTGGAAGCCGCCCCGGTCAGGGTCAGCACGCCGATGATGACGCCGACGACGGCGCAGGCGATGCCAACCGGGAGCGCCTGCTTGGCACCATCGACCAGGCTCATTTTCATGGTGTGCAGCGTTTTCATGCCGCCATGGATAAAGAGATTGGTGAATACCAATGCCGCGATCACTGCCATCACCGGCTTGATCCCCCATTTTGCGAAGGAAGCCGCTCCCAGACCCATGGCAAACCAGAATACGACCCGGAAGGCGGTTTGCGAAATGCGGGCGGCGATGCTTGCGCCGAGGATGAGTATGGCCGTCAGGGCCAATCCCATCATGCCGGCAAACATCGGCGTGAAGCCCTCAAACAGCATGACCACCAGCACTGCCAGAGGGAGAATCAGATACCAGTTGTCCTTGATTGCACGCCAGGGATTTGGGCATTGGTCGCGAGGTATGCCCAGCAGTTTCAGGCGACCCGCCTCCAGATGCACCATCACAAAGGCTGTAAAGTAATACAGGAAGGCAGGGATCACAGCCGCCTTGACGATGTCGGCATACGGTACGTTGAGGGTTTCGGCCATGATGAAGGCCACTGCACCCATCACCGGCGGCATGATCTGTCCGCCCATCGATGAGGTGGCTTCGACGGCGCCCGCGAAGATCGGGGTATAGCCGAAGCGTTTCATCAGGGGAATGGTGAACTGCCCTATGGTCAGCACATTCGCCACGCCCGAGCCGGAGATCATGCCCATGAAGCCGGAAGAAATCACTGCAACCTTCGCCGGACCGCCCTGGGCATGGCCGACAAAGCCCAGCGCAACGCTATTGAACAGCCGGATCATGCCGGCGTGCTCGAGAAACGAGCCGAACAGGATGAACAGGAAAATGTATGTCGCCGAAACCAGCGTGGGGATCCCGTAGATGCCTTCGCTGCCGAAGCCGAGTTGTTCCACAAGCTGGGCGAAACTGTAGCCACGATGCGCAAGATCACCCGGAAGATGCTGGCCGAACATGCCGTACAGCAGGAACACTGCACAGACGATAGGCAAGGCCAAACCAAGTATCCGGCGCGCCGCCTCAAACACCATCACCACGACGATCGTGCCAACGATGAGATCGGATGTCGTCGATTCGCCGGCGCGCTGGATCAGGTCAGCCTCGAAAATCCAGTGGTAAAAAGCCAGCACGAAACCGGTCAGCGCCAGGATCCAGTCGTACCAGGGGATACGGGTCTGCGGCTTGCTGCCCTGGATGGCAGGATAGAGCAGGAAGGTGATCAGAAGCAGGAAACCTACGTGCAAGGCACGCGTCACCACGCTGGAGAGGGGATAAAAACCCGCCACCATCAACTGGTAAGCGGAGAACATGATGGCGGCCCCAGTCACAGCCCGCAGTGCTACACCGCCTAGGTTGCGCGTATGGCCATGCTCCTGGAATTCCCCGCTGGGCGCGGGGTGTTCGAATTCATTGACCGGATCGTGCGCCATGGAGTAACGGCTTATTTCAGCAAACCGACTTCGCGGTAATATTTCTCTGCGCCTGGATGCAGCGGCAGGGGCATATTCCTTGGCCCGTTTTCACGTTTGATGGCTTTGGCGGCGTTGTGCGCCGCGACCATCTGGTCCAGGTTTTCGTACATGGCCTTGGTCATTTTGTAGACGGTATCGAGTGGTACACCTTCATGTGTCACAAGAAAATTCTCGATTGCGATGGCGGGAATGTTCGACGTCTGTCCCTCGTAGGTATTCGCCGGAATGCTCCCGGCGAGGTAGGCCGGATCATTGATTTTCGCAACCACATCAGCGGGTATCGGCACGAAGGAGATCTTCACGGCGGTGGCCAGGTCCCGAATGGCGGAAACGCCCAATCCTGCGGAAATCAGCGTGGCATCGATCTGGCGGTTCTTCATCAGTTCAACCGATTCACCGAAAGGCAGATATTCGACTTTGCCGAGATCCTTGTAACTCAATCCGGCGCCTTTGAGGATCGAACGGGCATTGATCTCGGTTCCGGATTTCGGTGCGCCCACCGCGACGCGCTTGCCCTTCAGGTCGGCCAGGGTCTTGATACCCGAATCAGCACTGGCCACGATCTGGATATAGTTTGAATAGATCCCGGCCACGCCCCGGAGCTTTTTCAGCGGGGTCTTGAAGCCGGCTTCCTCGTTGCCATTCCATGCATCCGACAACGCGTCACCGAGGGTGAAGGCAATCTCGCCGCGACCGGCCTGGAGCAGGTTGAGGTTTTCGGCTGAAGCCTTGGTGGCCTGCACCGATGACTTGGCATCGGGCATCGCCTTGCCATAAATTTGCGAAAGGGCGACACCGAGCGGGTAATAGACCCCGCTGGTACCACCGGTGAGGACGCCGATGAAATCAGCGGCATGAGCACCGACGCTGATCGTCAA
>Ga0172380_10008846_pt1 | contig 10857 bp, 9 predicted proteins | sample Leawe162metaG_FD_119747 | JGI IMG/M metagenome (GOLD analysis project Ga0172380, IMG submission 119747) | Leachate microbial communities from a municipal landfill in Southern Ontario, Canada - Leachate well 162 metaG | ecosystem: Engineered > Solid waste > Landfill > Unclassified | place...
GCTTGACGCGCTCCAGCCTTGCTTTTAACTCCTCTTCCAATTGCTTTCGCACAAAACCTAAAGCCTCATACCATTCTTGCTTTTTTGTGCTTGAAAATTCTTCAAGCGCCATGGAATCAGTAATAAACTTCTGCCAAGAGGCTTGCGAATTTTCAACTAAAAATTGCCGGCACCGACCATACATTAACTGCCAAACTTTCCTAGTTTCAGCCTCATTAGCTTTTGGTATCATGTTTCCCTCCGTTTATTGGCTTGGCTGCAAAAGAACAATATTTGATATCTTATCGATAATTTTGAAAAAAGAAAAGACCCGCTTTCTAATTGCTTAGAAAAACGGGTCCTTGTTGTACTCGGTGGGGTGTTAGGTCGCGAGGTAACTCGCGAATCGTTCGCGCGACTTACGCGCGATCGCCACGTTGATTTCGTTCTTCACCACACGATCGGCGATCCGCTCGCCACGTTTGGTGAGTTCCGCCTGGACGATCTGAAATTCGGGCCGTTGCCCGTTCGGGTAAAGCTCGCTGATCACCGCACTGGTGATGTCGAGTTGTCGCTTATGCTCATCCCGTTCGGCGGTTTCCCGAGCGACACGAGCGGCTTCTTCGTCCGCCTTTTCCTTGGCGGCGGCGGCTTCGGCCTCGATGATCTCCTTGGCCTTCTTGAGGCCCGCCGTCCAGAAATGGGCGGGGATATCGGGTCGAGCGTCCTTGACCATTTCGAGGAACTGATGCTCGGTGGGGCGGACAGGAGCCTGGTCGGCGACGAACCTGGAGCAGACGGTTACTGCCTGCTCGAAGAGACTCCGGCGCTTCACTTCAGCTTCGACGATAAATTTGAGGCCTTCGTGACCTCGCTTGTCAAAGCAGGGAGCGCAGATCCAGGCGCGCGAGAGTTTCTCGCCGCCGCAGACCGGACAAACGATCCGCTTCTCGATCGGACCGTTCGCCATCTCCTCGATGACCGCCTCACGAAGGGAAACGACGTTCCCGTTCTTGAGGGTCACGGCGATAATCGCCGGCTCCGAAATTTCCGCGGAGAACGTCTCGACGACCGCTTCCATCTCGCTCGAAACAGGCACTTCCTCGGTGATGTTCTCCACCACCGGCGTTTCTTCAGCTGTAACCCTTTTCTTTGCCATGTTCATGCCCTCCAAAAAATGGGCGAACAACCATGCGACTTATGTAAAAAAACCTCTCTACTCTGAAACAGAGCGAGAGGATGGATTTTCAAGGAGCCTTTATACTTATATTCCGCCGCTCTTGGCACAAAGCCAGAAAACGGCGAGTATAAATACAATTGAGGCAGAACCTCTTGTAAACATTCCTACATCTAAATAAAGGCGAACCTTCTTCTAGCGTAAAAATATTTAACTAAGTATCATATCATACTTTAAATATTTTGTCAAGTATTTTAAAAATAAAACTCACTATTTTACCTAAAACTAGCCAAATTTTAAAATACAAAAAAACTGAGATATTCAGTCTTTCTTAAAATAGCTTTCAATTTATCCCTAAACCGCTCGCTTCTTCGGCGTTACCCAAAAACCCATATATTTTCCCAGCATCAGCCGAGTTTGGGCCTCAATCCCCGGAAAAGAGCCGAACATAATAATACTAATCGGCAGAACGATCCATTGCAAAAGCATAACCGCGCTCTTATTCCAGCTGTACTTGGCAGGCCGATTCGGTAAAAGCAAAGTCGAAATTATAGCGGAGAAAATTAAGCCGGCCATGGCGATAGTCATTAATGTCCGCGTAACAACTGGCAAATTTCCGGATAAAACCGTGGCGTTAAAACGATCTCCCCCTAAAATCATCGGCATCCAGCCGATTAAGGCAATAATCAAGGCATTAGTCGCCCAGGAATGAAAACCATAAACTTGCACAAAAATTCGATTAAGCATTTTTCTTTTGGGCAAATGACTCCATCTTTTAATCACGTTAAAAATCAAATACGGGATATTCTCCACTCCCCAACCCCAACGCCGCTGTTGCTTATAAAGGCTTCGAGCGGTTTGCCAAGTGGTTTCGTCCATCGTCACGTCCATCGACACTGGAAAATTCAAAGGCTCAACCCGGTAATCGCCGTCGTAGTGCAGAAGACAATGCCAAAAAATTCGCGAGTCCTCGCTTACCATTTTCGTCGACCAAAACCCAATATCAACCAAAGCCTGAAAAGTCATGGAATGAGACGAGTAAGTAGCCAGCTTCTCTTGGCGCATTTGTTGCATCATTTGCCAAAAAGTATTGGACGAGGCGGCCACGCGAGCGAAAAAAGAAGCCTGCCAAATATTATTATGGTAGACAGGCACCGGCTGATAGCTCGCCCGATAAGGGTTAGCCACGGTTAAAAATTTATGCGTTAGGCAGAAAAAATATCCCGGCTTAATAACGGTATCAATATCAAAAACACTAACTAAAATCTTGCTATAATCAACTTTCTCCTGATCAATAATTTTTTCTTTAACTAGATGCCCAGCCCAAGCCTGGTTAGCGCCCTTGCCTTTTAATTCCCCGCTAATTTCCGGATGAATAGAAATCAAAAAATTTCTAAAACGATGGCCGAATTCTCGCTCAATCGCCTCCGCTCTGATTCTGGCCGGCTCTCCCGCCCGGCCCTCAATTGCTAAAACGACAATCATCTTGTCGGTTGGATAACCATCATCAACTAACGCCTGAAAACTCGGTCTGATAACTTCCAGGCCTTCGTTGTAGGTAGGAAAAACTACGAGATGAATTACTTCTTCCCAAGCAAAACCGGAGCTAGCTAGACAAGTTTTATTTTTTTGGCTGATAGTATAATCAGAGTCATTAGAACAAACGGGAGAGGTTTTTAGCTCCTCGCATTTCTGGCGCCAGTCAATGGCCGTATTTTTCTTTAATTTTCTAAAAGACAAAAATAAGTATAACCCCAAATATAGAACCAGCAACAGCCAGTAAACATCAAAGGCAATAATAAAATAAGCCACCCAAACTGGCTTAAAATACGAACCGGCTAAAAGAATAATTAGCGTTATCCAAGAGAGAAAACCTGGTAAAATTTCTAAGAAACGATAAAGTTTTCTATCCCGGCCGGATAATTCCGGCGCCTTGCCTATTTTTAAAAAATCCATGTTTTAAGCAGGTGTAATAAAATTAGTTAATTTCTATCGCCTCCCCTTCTTTTAAACTTTTCTCCTCAACCTTAGCGTTCGGTTGGCTAGTACTGCCTTGTGATTTTTCTCCGTGAAAACCAACGGGTTTTATTTTGCTTAATTCCCCCAATGACAATTCCTTCTCACTCTTGAGAGGGGTAAAATTATCTTGGCGATTATCAAGCCGTCGAAGCTCTTCTTGTTTCTGTTTTTTCCTGGCTTCAAGCTCCTGTTTTTTTTCTTCACGTAAAACCGTTAAACATTCTTCGCAGTAAACCGGGCGGACACCGTCTGGTTTAAAAGAAACCCTGGTGCCTTTTTTGCACCGCGAACAAACAACATCAAAACGAAATTCTTTTTCATCGTTGCTTTTGGGAGTTTTTTCAACTCTGACTTCCCGTACGGCTTCGCCAGGTTTTTTTAGAAAATCATTTCTACTATTTCTCGGTTGAGCTGGAACCGAGGTAATTGGGGTTGGCTGATTAAAAGGAGTCTGAATTTTTGGCGCGGTAACGGAAGAAACCGGTACTGGTGAAGGTGATTTTGAAGGGAGATTTTTATCGCTAACTTCTTCGTCCTCTCCGCCGTCGTTTTCATGCCAACGCATAATTCTATCTTCAACCACCACTCTTTCGCGCGCGTATCTTTCTCGGCTCACCATAGTGACCTTTCCCACATTACCGGTTTTTTCTTCTTCTGACAAAGGCGGCAAACCGCGGGCGGAAAAAGGATCAGAGGCCACGCCATCAATCATTAATTTTAAATACATTTCATACTTGGGCAGGTTAACCAAGTCCTCTTCCGTAAAAGTCGGGGTAAATTCTTTAACCAGCTCCTCAGCGTCAGTGGCGCCCACTCGAAAAACAATCAAAGTACCAACATTACCAAAAACGGCCGGCTTTATTACCTCGCCTAGTTGTTCTATATATTGATTAGCCATTACTAAATCTAAACGATACTTTCTCGCTTCCGATAAAATGTTAGCAAAGCTGTCCGTCGTAAAATTTTGAAACTCATCAATATAAAGATAAAAATCTCTTCTTTCGCTTTCCGGAATATTAACTCGGCTCATAGCCGCTAATTGGATTTTTGTAATCATCATTGAACCGAGCAAAGAAGAGTTGTCTTCGCCGATTCGGCCCTTACTTAAGTTCATGATTAAAATTTTTCCGCTATCCATAATCTCCCGCATATCAATCGAGGACTTAACCTGGCCGACAATATTACGGATTAGGGAGCTGGATAAGAATTGGCCGACTTTGTTCTGGATAGGCGAAACCGCCTCGGAAGCGAATTTGTCGGCGTAGCTGGCAAACTCGTTAACCCAAAAGGCCTTAACCACCGGGTCTTGAATTTTAGTAATAACTTTTTTTCGAAAATTCTTGTCAGAAAGCATTCTGGTAACGCCCAAAAGAGTTGACCCCGGATAGTCAAGAATAGCTAAAATAGTATTGCGTAAAATATATTCAAGCCGAGGCCCCCAAGAGTCAGCCCATAATTTCTGAAAAACGCCAATTAGGCCAGAAGCGACTAAATGCCTTAAATGCGAATCGACCTGTTCGACGACGTTAAAAGCAATCGGATAATCCATATCCGCTGGGTTAAAATAGATTACATCGTTAATGCGGTCAGACGGGATATACTCAATAATCTTTTCGACTAAATCGCCATGAGGATCGACAATCGCCACGCCTTTACCGCTGCGAATATCATCAACAATCATATTTTCCAAGACGGTTGATTTGCCCATGCCCGTTTTGCCAATCAAATACATATGACGGCGCCGGTCGTCTTCTTTAATCCCGAACTTCCTCATTTCGTTACGGAAGGTTGTTTTAGCAAAAATTGTGATTGCTTTGTCCATGATTTTAAAAATTATTCTTCGCCTTAAAAGTATGAATTAAGCTTTGAAAATTCGCAATTTTATCTTTTACTATTTTAAGCCCCTCGGAGCGCAATATTTTTTTCTTCGCACTCTTACCGCCAAAAAATCCTCCTACGTTGCCGTCGCTTTTTACGACGCGGTGGCAAGGAACTATTGGCGCGTAAGGATTTTTATGCAGGGCGTTTCCCACCGCTCGGGCTGATTTGGGTCGGCCTAAAGCTTGGGCAATTTGCGCATAAGTCGTAATTTTTCCGAGTGGTATTTCTTTTGTAATCCGCCAAACCGCTTGGCTAAAAGAGGAATCTTTCATAAAAGGCATTTTTAGTAACTAACCTTTAGCTGAAACTAAAAATTACCTTAAAAATAAAAATTAAGCAAGAGATTTATCCGCCCAAAATTAACGCAGATATTTTTCGAGTTCGGTGGGAATTTTCGTCGGCACGGAGCCATTTTTTAGCATGTTTGATAAATTTTCATCCCCCAGGCTATCTAGGTTTATAGCTCCCTGAAGACCTAGAATGTTTTGGTATTGCTTAAAGGCATCTTTTAACAGCGGTGACAGATAAATAAAACCCAAAATAATCGGCACGACGATAATTAAAATTTTCAAAAAACCCCAAACACTCTGCATAAAAATATACTTTTTTATGCTTTTAACCATTTGATGCGTTTCCTGAATTAATTTCAAATTTTCTTCCAATAATTTTTTTATGTCTTCGTCCATACGTCACGTAGCATATAACACATAGCACATAACAATCTAAATTTTAAAGTTTTGTTATGTGTTACGTGTTATGTGAAAAATTTTACCAATAATAATATATTTTAGCGCGCTATCTCACCTCACATTTCTCCACATACTTTCTCCCTACCTCCGCCATTTCTTCCATCTCTTTGTCCGTAAACGGTTTTACGTTTTGAAAAGATTGGTCAACCAAATCTGTTCCAGGTTGAAATTTCTGCAAAAACCATTTGTTGGCTCCTCTAATCAGCTTACCCATCAAGACCACATCGTCTTTGGTCAAAAGCCCAGGCGTAATTGTCGTGCGAAACTCATAAGGCAGACCGCTTTCTTTTATTATTCTAACACTTTCTTCGATTTTTTTAAAGTTTACCGCCACGCCCGTGACCTTTTCGTATTTTTCGGGAGAAGCTTTGATGTCCATGGCCACGTAGTCGATTATTTTTTCCTGCACTATTTTTTTTAGCATTTCTGGATTGGTACCATTGGTATCGAGCTTAACCAAATACCCCAAAGCTTTGATTTTTTTTATAAATTCCGGCAGGTCGGAATGAAGCGTCGGCTCTCCGCCCGTAATCACGACCGCTTCCAGCCGGCCTTGCCGTTTTACCAGAAAATCAAAAAGACCATCCTCTTCTATCTGCCCGAAAGGCAAATGATCTAAAGAATGATCCTTTTTATCTTCCGCTTCTTCAGAGGAAGAAATATTTTTGATTTTGCCGACCGCATCGGGCCAGACAAGCAAAGGGTTATAACAAAAATGGCAACGGAAATTACAGCCTTTGGTAAAAATTATGGCGGACACGACCCCGGGATAATCCAGTAAACTAAATTTTTGCAAACCGCCTATGATCATGAAATTTTTATCAAAGAGTTTTGTTTAGGTAGCAGAAATATCCAGAGAATCGTTAGTCGCAAGTCTTAAAGGTTTTTCTTTCAGAAAATTCCTCCTGTTTGCCGTCGTTCCATTGTTTTACTGGGCGCAAATAGCCAACAACTCGGCTATAAACTTCGCATTCTTGTCTTTTTGTTTTTATTGGCGACATATGGTTATACAAATTAATAATTAATAATGAAAAATTAAATTTTTTAAGATAAAGCTTCGATGATATTACTGTCTAAATCAGACGACTCAACTTTAGCCTCAGCCTTAGGAGATTCGCTCTCTTTTTCCCCCTTCACTTCTTCGGTATAACCGATTTCTTCGTCGCATTTAGGACAATAATGATGTTCACCGGAAACATAGCCGTGTTTTGGACAAATAGAAAAAGTCGGGGTAATGGTAAAGTAAGGCAAACGGTAAGTATGGGAGATAGTTTTGACTAATTTTTTTACCGACTCCGCCGAGGGTAGAGCTTCTCCAATAAAAGAATGGAAAACCGTTCCGCCAGTGTACTTAATCTGAATTTCGTCTTGCAAGTCGAGAGCTTCGAACAGATCATCGGTGTGTCCGACTGGTAGTTGTGAGGAGTTGGTGTAGAAGGGCGCGGCATTTCTTGTTCTGACCGCGTCTTCGTTCGCCACAATAATATCCGGGTACTTATCTTTATCAATTCGAGATAATCTTCTGGTTACGCCTTCCGCCGGCGTCGCTTCCAGGTTATAAAGATGATTGGTCTTGTTTTGGTAATCCATCATCCTCTCTCGCATATAGTCTAATACCTCGATCGCGAACTTCTTTCCGGCCGGATTAACGATACTGGTTTTAACCGGAGAAAAATTTAAGAGAGCCTCGTTCATGCCAATAATACCGATAGTCGAAAAATGATTATTCCAGTAGCCGTCGAATCTCTCCTTGACACTTGATAAATAGTGGCGAGCATAAGGATAGAGGCCGCCGTCGGTTAACTTTTCTAAAATATCTCGCTTAGTCTCAAGGCTTTCTTGAGCAATCTGCATCAAGCCTTCAAGGCGAGTGAAAAATTCTTCTTTGGTTTTTGAAAAATAACCGATTCGAGGAAGATTGATGGTAACTACACCAACGCTGCCGGTTAAAGGATTGGCTCCGAACAAACCGCCGCCGCGCTTCTTTAATTCGCGGTTATCAAGACGCAATCGGCAACACATGCTTCGCGCATCCTCTGGCTTCATATCCGAATTAATGAAGTTGGAAAAATACGGGATACCATACTTAGCGGTCATTTCAAAAATTTTAGTCACGACTGGCGCGTCCCAAGGAAAATCGTTGGTGATGTTGTAAGTCGGAATGGGGAAAGTGAAAACTCGGCCCTTGGCATCCCCCGCCATCATTAATTCAGCAAAAGCCAAATTAAACATATCTCGTTCCGCCTGGAATTCTTTATACTTTTCGTTTTGGAGTTTACCGCCAATAATAATATTTTCTTCGCCAACAACTTTATTTGGAATTAAATCTAGAGTGATGTTAGTAAAAGGCGTCTGGAAACCAACTCTAGTGGGAACATTGATATTAAAAAGAAACTCCTGCAAACATTGTTTAACCTCTTCGTAATTTAATTTATCGTAGCGGATAAAAGGCGCCAGGTAGGTATCAAAACTAGAGAAAGCTTCGGCCCCAGCTACTTCGCCCTGCAAAGTGTAGAAGAAATTTGTGACTTGGCCCAAAGCGGTACGAAAATGTTTAGCTGGACCGGATTCAATTTTTCCGCTCACGCCCCTGAAACCTTGAATTAAAAGATCTTTCAAATCCCAGCCAGCGCAATAAGGGGCGAGAAGCTGTAAATCATGGATATGGAGATCGCCGTTCTTGTGAGCATCTCGAATTTTTGAGGTGTAAACTTTATTAAGCCAATAATGGGAAGAGATGGCGGAGGCTAAGTGATTATTCAACCCTTGCAAACTATAGCCCATGTTGGAGTTTTCCTTAACTCGCCAATCAGCCTGCTTAATATACTCCTCCATCAATTCATTAGAATTGATCATTGAAGACTTGATATCGCGCAATCTGGCTCTTTGGTCGCGATAAAGGATATAGGCCTTGGCGATTTTAATACAACGGTTCTTGATTAAAACCTCCTCCACCAAATCTTGAATTTCCTCAACCGCTGGAATACTGCGGTAATGAAATTTTTCTTTTAAGGCTTGGCCAACCTCTTCGGTTAGTTTGTGAGCCAGCTCGTCGTCCAGAATGCCAACTGACTCCGCCGCCTTTATAATAGCGTTAGTGATTTTGTTTTGGTCAAAATCAACGATCTCACCTGATCTCTTTTTAATTTGCGTTATAATTTCTTGCATGGGAATTATAATTAAGTAATTATTCTTTCTCAGGTATTTTTTTCTTCTTGCGATTGTCGAGAAGCTTATTTAATTCCTTGCGGAAAGTTTGAGCGTCTTTAAAAGATTCGTAGACTGAGGCGAAACGGATATAAGCCACCTGATCTACCTTTTTTAGGTGCCTCATTATGATTTGACCGACCTGAGCGGTAGTAATTTCGCTCTTCCGCAAAACCTGGATATCGCGTTCGATTGAATGGATGAGCTTTTTAAAGCGCTCATCGGTAATCGCTCTTTTTTCCAAAGCCTTCTTAAGGCCCCTGATCACCTTTTCCCGATCGTAAGATTCTTTCCGGCCGTCCCGCTTAACGATCATCAGATCTAAAATTTCCATCTCCTCGTAAGTCGAGAAACGAAAACCACACTTTAAACATTCTCGCCTTCGTCTAATCGATAGGCCATCGGTCGCCGCCCTGGAATCTACCACTTTTGTATCTAGATAATAACAAACCGGGCATTTCATATAATATTTAAAAAAGACTAATAACTTTTTCCTTTTTTGGGCAAACAAAAAACACCTATTATTTCTTTTACCTTCGCTTTTATCCCCCTTTTAAGGTTCTTTAGGTGTTTTTAGGAGAGGCTGAGATAGCTATATTTGGTGTCCGCGTTCAATCTCTGACCACTACATATTGTATATCTATATTATATACCCGCCTAATGTCCTTGTCAATATCAAAAAACTTGCCTAACCTTAGATTATTATTATTAAAACACAAAAAATTTTCCAGTCAGAAATAAATTTAATTACTTGGCGGGCTGTGGATAAGTGGATAAATCAGACTAATTTACAAATTTTCAAATTTAAACTTTTTAAAATAACGATTTAGAAAAACGGCTCCTCCCTATTACTAGAGAGGAGCCGTTTGGTTGACCATCCTAAGACTAATCGTAGAGTTTCCGGAAGAGAAACAGACCGATGGATGGCGAGACTTGAATCGGCGGAGATTGGTTTACATCCAAATTCTTCGTCGAAAATCCAACCTCTACCCTCGTGAAGTCAGTGAAATCATCGGTACGGCCATAACCAAATGGCCTGCGTAGCGATCCGTTCTTACAGGCTGTCAGTAGATACAGAGGGACGCATTCAACGAGACTCGGAATTTCATACCCTTGTGGCTTGAAGGCTAACTGTTCCTCCCAGGTTTTACTTCCTGATCCGGGAACTACCCCCTCGAACATGAGATACCACGACCAACGGGCTAGCCCTTCTTTGGCAAAGTCGTAATCTCGAAACCAGGCACCACTATCCATGTAGGCGCTGAAACAAAACTCGCCAGTTTCGGGGAAAATTCTTTGCCAAGTTTTAAGGGTGAGCGGCTTGCCATCAAAATTCGGCGGCAGGTAAAAGAAGTAGTGGGTTTCCTTCACTGTCTTACCGACCACGAACGGACACGGACCATCAAGAACTTCTCGCAGATTAAAGCGGCTTAGAAGTCCGGGAGAAGCAACGAATTCTGATATTTCTATCCCAAAAATCTTTACCCAATCGGTCGGTCCAAAAAATCTACCTGGCTCTAAAAAGCCAAGTTGCTTTTCCGCGAAGCTTGGACTAACCGTTTTCTGCTTAATAAGACGAGCAACTGCATTTGCCAGGCCTCTGTCTGACCGAAGAGCGGCTAAATGTTCTGGTGTTATACCGGCATCCTGCAGGGCTTTGAGCGTCGCTCCAACAGCACCGAAGCTGTCGCTCCACAGACCACCTTGGCTTGTACCCATGGTACTTTACCTCCTGTTTTGCCTTGTTAGCTTCCGCTAACTTTGGCGGGTTAAAAGAGCTTAACGAATTATCCTGATTTTTTCACATTTATGGGAAAAAGTCTAGAGTGAATATTTTTTAAAAAC
>Ga0172380_10008847_pt1 | contig 10857 bp, 10 predicted proteins | sample Leawe162metaG_FD_119747 | JGI IMG/M metagenome (GOLD analysis project Ga0172380, IMG submission 119747) | Leachate microbial communities from a municipal landfill in Southern Ontario, Canada - Leachate well 162 metaG | ecosystem: Engineered > Solid waste > Landfill > Unclassified | place...
CCGGCGGCGGGCCTTGGCGTCGTCGTTGCAGCCGTCGCGGATGTAGCGGCTTTCGAAGCTCTGCAACTGCCGTTCGAGCTGGCGCAGGCTGTCGTTGCCGGCGGCGGCGCGGCGGAAATCTGGATTGCGCTCGAGGGTGTCGAGGGTCGCGAACAGGCGCGTGCAGCTGTTGGACTGGGCGTAGGCGGCGGAAATGTCCAGCGCAAGCACCGCCAGCGCTGCCGCCAGCGCGAGCAGACCCCGGGACAGAAGTTTCGTCGCACGCAACATGGGCTGGCTCAATTCTCCGGCACCGGCCTAGCGCGTCAATGCGCCCGAACGGAGACGTCTTAGCAACAATCGCCGGGACCGTGAATTCCACTTGTGGCGGTCCCCGGGCAAGGCCCGGGCGGCGATGCCGGAACCCGGCAGTGCACGGGAAGTTCCGGCCCGTGCGGCCGCCGCATTTTGGCCCCGGCGACGAGCCCCTTGATTTCCCGGCCGCTTGCGGTCAGATTGCGCGCCATGAAAACCGGCAACGCGATCTGCATTATCGGCTGCATTATTATCCGCTAGGCATCTGCTGGCGGCGCGGTTTTCTTCATCCCCAAGTTCGATCGACCCGAAGAGCCCGTTGCCAGCGCCTGAACGTGTCTGGTCAAAAGGGGCTGCAATGGCGTCCGGCAAGGCAACGCTAAAACTGTACAACACGCTGACCCGGACGAAGGGGGAGTTCACCCCGCTCGATCCGGCCAATGTGCGCATGTATGTGTGCGGCCCCACCGTCTACGACTTCGCCCATATCGGCAATGCCCGCCCGGTCATCGTCTTCGACGTGCTGTTCCGGCTGCTGCGGCATCTGTACGGCGCCGACCACGTTACCTACGTCCGCAACATCACCGACGTCGACGACAAGATCAACGCCCGGGCGGCGCGCGACTTCCCCGACCTGCCGCTCAACGAGGCCATCCGGAAGGTCACCGAGACGACCAACGCCCAGTTCCAGGCCGACGTGCAGGCGCTGGGTTGCCTCGAGCCGACGGTGCAGCCGCGGGCGACCGAGCACATCGTCGAGATGATCGCCATGATTACGACGCTGATCGGCAAGGCGCATGCTTATGCCGCCGACGGGCACGTGCTGTTCGACGTCAAGAGCTTCAGGAGCGACGGCGAAGTCGAATACGGCAAGCTGTCGCGGCGCTCGCTCGACGAGATGCTGGCGGGCGCCCGCGTCGAGGTGGCGCCCTACAAGCGCGACCCCATGGATTTCGTGCTGTGGAAGCCGTCGACGCCCGAGGAGCCGGGCTGGGACAGCCCGTGGGGCAGGGGCCGGCCCGGCTGGCACATCGAATGCTCGGCCATGAGCGAGAAGCACCTAGGCGAGGTCTTCGACATCCACGGCGGCGGCATCGACCTGGCCTTCCCGCACCACGAGAACGAACTGGCGCAGTCGCGCTGCGCCCACGACACTGCGATGATGGCGCAGGTATGGATGCACAACGGCTTCCTGCAGGTCGAAGGCCGCAAGATGGCCAAGTCCGAGGGGAATTTCGTTACCATCAGCGACCTGCTGAACACCGAGAAATTCGGCGGGCGGAAATGGCCGGGCGAGGTGCTGCGGCTGGCCATGCTGATGACGCACTATCGCGAACCGATCGATTTTTCGGTGGCGCGGTTGGAGGAGGCTCGCAAGCACTGGCTGGCTTGGCGCAATGTCGTTCGGCGCCATGTACCCGAGGATGGCGCCGTTCTTCAAAGCGTTCTCAGTGCACTGAGTGATGATCTTAACACGCCTCTCGCACTCTCATCGCTCACCAAGGGGCAGGGAAGGCCGGATGACATCGCGGCTACGCTACATTTCCTTGGTTTGGCGAGCGACAAGGACTTCTCCCACGCGAGAAAGGCTCGTGAGCAGCAGCGTGACGGAATCCACGACGCCGTAGAACGGGGCGTCGCGAGAGCGAAGGAGGAGGAGATGCGCGCCCTCGGGCTCGACCCGGCTGTGTTGGACCGCGAGATTTCTGAACGCCTCGCCGCCCTCAACGCCAAGGACTTCACCAAGGCCGACACTATTCGCGGAGAGCTTCTCAAACAGGGCATCCAACTCATGGATTCCAAGGACCCTGTCACGGGCGAGCGGGTCACCACCTGGGAGGTCCGGCGATGAGCGCCATCATCGACCATGTCGGCCTCAAGGTCGCCGATTTCGAGCGCGCCAGGGACTTCTATCGCGAGGCGCTGGCGACGCTCGGCATCGAGTTGCTTGCCGATTTCAGCGTCGGCCGCGACCGCGTCGCCGGCTTCGGCAAGGGCCGCCCGAGCTTCTGGATCAGCAACGGCAGGGAGACGCGCGGCGACGCGCACGTGGCCTTCATCGCCGACAGCCGCGCCGAGGTCAACGCCTTCTACTCGGTGGCGCTGTCGATGGGCGGCCGCGACAACGGCGCCCCCGGCCTGCGCGCCCATTACCACCCCAACTATTACGGCGCCTTCGTGTTCGACCCGGATGGCAACAACATCGAGGCGGTGTGCCATGCCGCCGAATAGCGCCGCGGCGCGGCCGCGCGCGAAGAGGAGTCGACCGTGACTGAACTGCGCAGCTTCTACCCCGAGATCGAACCCTACGCCTCCGGCCATCTCGACGTCGGCGACGGCCACTCGGTCTACTGGGAGCGCGTCGGCACGCCCGGCGCCAAGCCGGCGGTGTTCCTGCATGGCGGCCCCGGCGGCGGGCTGATGCCGAGCCAGCGCCGCGCCTTCGACCCGGCACGCTACGACGTGCTGCTGTTCGACCAGCGCGGCTGCGGCAGGTCCACGCCCTTCGCCTCCCTCGAGGCCAACACCACCTGGCACCTGGTCGCCGACATCGAGCGGCTGCGCCAGATGGTCGGTGCCGAGCAGTGGCTGGTGTTCGGCGGCTCCTGGGGTTCGACGCTCGCCCTCGCCTACGCCCAGGCGCACCCGGAACGCGTCTCGGAGATGGTGCTGCGCGGCATCTTCACCCTGCGGCGGTCCGAATTGCTGTGGTATTATCAGCACGGCGCCTCGCTGCTGTTCCCGGATAAATGGGAGCGTTTCATCGCCCCGATCCCCGAAGCCGAGCGCGACGATCTCATGGCCGCCTACCGCCGGCGCCTCGCCGGGGAGGACGCCGCGGCCCGGCTGGCGGCCGCCAAGGCGTGGTCGCAATGGGAGGGCGAGACCATCACGCTGCTGCCCGAGCCCGAGGTCAGCAACGCCTTCTACGCCGACGACTATGCGCTGGCCTTTGCCCGCATCGAGAACCACTATTTCGTGCATGGCGGCTGGCTGGAGGAGGGGCAACTGCTGCGCGACGCCGGCAGGCTGCGCGACATCCCGGCCGTGATCGTGCAGGGCCGCTACGACATCGCCTGTCCTGCCACGACCGCCTGGGAACTGCACCGGGCCTGGCCGGAGGCCGAGTTCGTCATGGTCGAGGGGGCGGGGCATTCGTTTTCGCAGCCCGGCATCCTGCACCACCTGGTCATGGCGACCGACCGCTTCGCCGGGAGTGAGTTCATATGAGCGACGTGTTCACCGGCGGCTGCCAGTGCGGCGCCGTGCGCTACCGCGTGCAGGGGCCCGTGCACCACGCCTCCATCTGCAATTGCCGCATGTGCCAGAAGGCGCTGGGCAACCTCATGGCGCCGTTCGCGAACTTTGCCGCCGAGGTGCAATGGACGCGCGGCAGGCCGAGCTATTTCCAGAGCTCGGCCCGCGTCAAGCGCGGGTTCTGCAGCAAGTGCGGAACGCCGCTGACCTACCAGGTCGGCGACCACAACCCGTCGCTGACCGTCGGCTCCTTCGACCGCCCCGACGCCATCATGCCGACGGTGGAATTCGCCCGCGACAACCGCCACCCGGTGTTCGCGCACTACGACGAGCTGGTGGAAGAGCCGCTGGGCGCCACCGACGAGGAGCGCGATCTCCTCGCGATCCTTAAATCCTACCAGCATCCCGACCAGGATACGGTCCACTGGCCGCCGCGCGGCGGCAACCCGAGTAGCAAGTGATGAGCAAGGAACGCCTCTACCTCTTCGACACCACGCTGCGCGACGGCGCGCAGACCGCCGGCATCGAGTTCTCGCTCGAGGAGAAGATCTCGGTGACGGCGCTGCTCGAGGAACTGGGCGTCGACTATATCGAGGGCGGCTATCCCGGTGCCAACGTCGTCGACACGGCTTTCTTCGAGCACAGGCGCACCCGCGCCGCGACCTTCACCGCCTTCGGCATGACCAAGCGTTCCGGGCGCTCGGTCGGCAACGACCCGGGGGTGCAGGCCATCCTCAACAGCCGCGCCGACGCGGCCTGCTTCGTCGCCAAGGCCTGGGACAGGCAGGTCGAGGTGGCACTCGAAATCACGCCCGAGCAGAACCTGCACAATCTGCGCGAGACGGTGATGGCCGGGGTCGAGGCCGGCAAGGAGGTGCTGGTCGACTGCGAGCATTTCTTCGACGGCTTCAAGGCCAACGCCGCCTATGCGCTGGCCTTCGTGCGCGCGGCGCTCGGCGCCGGGGCGCGCTGGATCGTCCTGTGCGACACCAATGGCGGCACCATGCCGGCCGAAATCGAGGCGATCGTCGGCGACGTGCTCAAGGTCGCGCCGGGCGACCGGCTGGGCATCCACGCCCACGATGATACCGGCCAGGCCGTCGCCAATTCGCTGGCGGCCGTGCGTGCCGGCGTGCGGCAGATCCAGGGCACGCTCAACGGCATCGGCGAGCGCTGCGGCAACGCCAACCTTGTGACGCTGATCCCGACGCTGCTGCTCAAGCCCGGCTTCGCCGACCGCTTCGAGATCGGCGTGACGCATGAACAGCTTGGCCGGCTGACCTCGGTGTCGCGCACCTTCGACGAGCTGCTGAACCGCGCCCCGGCGCGGCAGGCGCCGTATGTCGGCGCATCGGCCTTCGCCACCAAGGCCGGCATCCACGCCTCCGCCCTCGCCAAGGATTTCACGACCTACGAACACATTCCGCCCGAACTGGTGGGCAACGAACGCTCCGTCATGGTCAGCCAGCAGGCCGGCCGCTCCAACCTGCTCACGGCCCTCAAGCGCCACGGCATCATCCTCGCCAAGGACGACCCGCGCCTCGAAAAGCTCCTGCGCGTGGTCAAGGAGCGCGAGTCGCGCGGCTATTCCTACGACGGGGCCGACGCCTCCTTCGTCCTGCTCGCCCATGACGTGCTCGGGACGCTGCCCGATTTCTTCGATGTCGAGAGCTACCGCACCAGCGTCGAGCGCCGCCACAATGCCCGCGGCGAGCAGATCACGGTCACTGAGGCGGTGGTGAAGATCCGCGTCGGCGAGCAGCGGCTGATGTCCGTCGCCGAAGGCAACGGGCCGGTGAACGCCCTCGACCTCGCCCTGCGCAAGGACCTCGGCAAGTATTCGGACAGCATCGGCGACCTCGAACTCGTCGACTTCAAGGTGCGCATCCTCGACGGCGGCACCGGCGCCATCACGCGCGTCCTGGTGGAAAGCCGCGATGGCAGCGGCGAGCGCTGGTACACCATCGGCGTCAGCCCCAACATCATTGATGCCTCATTTGAGGCGCTCTATGAGTCCATTACCTACAAACTGATGAAGACCGAGGCGCGGACGGCGGCCTGACCTCTCTGGCCGCGGTTCGCCCGGTGTATCCGGAGGGTGGAACTGGCCGAGCCGTCGCCGAGACGCACGCTGTACCTGGGCGCCATCGCCGTCGTGGCGGCGCTGACGCTCGCGGCCGCCATCATGGCCGGCCCGGCGGTCGTCAGCTGCGCGCAAAGCGTCGGTGGCCCGTTCACCTGCCTCGGCCGGACGCTGGCGACGACGAACCCGGCCCCGCCAGGGGAGCCGGCGCCGGCGCTGGACGCCGCCGCCGCGGCCGCCGCCGGCGCGCCCACCATCACCCTGCTGCGGGCCGCGCCCGACGGGTGGGTGGTGATCGCCGGTACCGGCCGGCCCGACGCCCGGATCGAGGCCTTTGCCAACGGTGAACTGCTGGGCACGACGCGGGCCGAGGCGAGCGGCGACTGGGCCGTGGTTCCCGACATGCCGCTACCTGCAGGAGGGGTCGAGATCACGGTGGGCGAAGCGGGCAGCGCCGCGCGCGGGCCGCAATCCTTCGTCGTCGTCATCGATCCGGACCGCGAGGCCGAACCGCTGGTGGTGGCCACCAAGCCCGGGGCAGCAGGCGAAGTGCTGCAGGGACTGCCGCCGCTGCTGGTGACCCAGCCCACGCGCCCGGGCGGCGCGACCGCACCGGCTCCGGCGGCCCTCTTGCCTTAGTTGCGCGCATCTTCTATCGGTAATTGACGATGAATGAGATGACGACCATGCAAGACGAGGACATTGCCGGCGCCATGCGTGCCCTGGGCCACCCGGTGCGGCTGAACATCCTGCGCATCCTGGCAGCGCAGCTTCCGGGCGATTGCTGCTGCACCGACGTCACCCAATGCCTGCCGCTGGCCCAGTCTACGGTCTCCCAGCACATCAAGGTCCTGCTCGAAGCCGGCCTGGTGGAGCGCCACACCCGCGGCACCCGCAACTGCTACACCGTGCGCCACGACCGGCTGGAGGCGCTGGGGGCGGCCGTCGACGGGCTGTTCTCCGGCCTTGCCGCGCAAGTCGTCTCGCACGCCGCTCCGGCCCAGACGGAACCGGCCTGATGGCCGAAGCAGGCGAGAGCCATAAGCAGCCAACGGTCAGCGCCGACGAAGGCGGGCTGTGGCGGACCGTGCGCAACCTCTGGCAGTACATGTGGCCAGAGGGACGGGCGGATCTCAAGCTGCGGGTGATCCTCGCCATCGGCGCCCTGCTGGTGTCCAAGGTGGCAACCACCATCGTCCCGTTTGCCTACAAGGGGATCATAGACTCCCTCGATACCGGCGCGGACAACGCCGCACTGCTGCTCGGCCTCGCCGTGCCCATCGTGCTGGTGGTGGCCTACGGCCTCGGCAACATCATGGACGCCGGCTTCCAGCAGTTGCGCGACGTGCTGTTCGCCAGCGTCGGCCAGCACGCCGTGCGCAAGCTGGCGCTGCAGACCTTCGAGCACATGCACCGGCTGTCGCTGCGCTTCCACCTGGCGCGCCGGACCGGCGGGCTGAGCCGGGTGATCGAGCGCGGCACCAAGGGCATCGAGACCATCGTCCGCTTCACCATGCTCAACACCGCGCCGACGGTGGTCGAGTTCGTCATCGTGGGCGCCATCTTCACCGTGATGTTCGGCGTGAGCTATCTGGGCGTGCTGGTGGTGACCATCTGGCTCTATCTGTGGTTCACCATCAAGGCCTCGAACTGGCGCATCACCATCCGCCGCGACATGAACGAGAGCGACACCGACGCCAACTCCAAGGCGGTCGACAGCCTGCTCAACTTCGAGACCGTCAAGTATTTCGCCAACGAGCAGATGGAGGCCCGGCGCTTCGACGCCTCGATGGCGCGCTACGAGCGCTCGGCGATCCGCATCTGGAGCTCGCTCGGCGTGCTCAATTTCGGCCAGGCGGTGATCTTCTATGCCGGCGTCACCGTCGTCGGTGTCATGGCGGTCCTCGGCGTCCTGAACGGCACGCTGACGCTGGGCGACTTCGTCCTGCTCAACACCTTCCTCATGCAGATCTACCGGCCGCTCAACATGATCGGCTTCGTCTACCGCGAAATCCGCCAGGGGCTCACCGATATCGAGGAGATGTTCAAGCTGCTCGACAAGGAGCCCGAGGTGCAGGACAAGCCCGGCGCGCGGCCGGTCGACATCCAGGGCCCTGTAATCCGCTTCGACAACGTGCGCTTCCACTACGACGCGGAGCGGCCGATCCTCAAGGGCGTCAGCTTCGAGATACCGGCCGGCAAGACCATCGCCGTGGTCGGCCCGTCCGGGGCCGGCAAGTCGACGATTTCCCGCCTGCTGTACCGCTTCTACGACGTGATCGGGGGCAGCATCACCATCGACGGCCAGGATCTGCGCGACATCAGCCAGGCGAGCCTGCGCGCCGCCATCGGCATGGTGCCGCAGGACACCGTGCTGTTCAACGACACCATCGCCTACAATATCCGTTACGGCCGCCCCGACGCCAGCGAGGAAGAGGTCCGCCGGGCGGCGGAACTGGCCCAGATCGGCGGCTTCATCGAGAGCCTGCCCCGGGGCTACGACACGCCGGTCGGGGAGCGCGGCCTCAAGCTCTCGGGCGGCGAGAAACAGCGCGTCGCCATCGCCCGCACCATCCTCAAGGGCCCGCCGATCCTCATCCTCGACGAGGCCACCTCGGCCCTCGACACCAAGACCGAGCAGGACATCCAGTCGGCGCTCGACGCCGTCGCCGCCGACCGCACGACGCTGGTGATCGCCCACCGCCTGTCCACGGTGATCAACGCCGACGAGATTATTGTCCTGCGCGATGGCGAGATCGCCGAGCGCGGCACGCACCGCGAACTGCTGGCGCGCGACGGGCTCTACGCCCAGATGTGGAACCGTCAGCGCGAGGCCACCGAGGCCGAGGAAGTGGCGCGCCGCAAGGTGGCCGACGCGCAGGGGTTCGTGCGGCGCAGTGCACCCGCGGCGGAGTAGGCGCGCCGGCGCCGGGAGGCGGGGACGCGCTGCGAGAGCGCCGCTGCGTGGCGTCCGGGGTGACGGTGCGGCGGGTGAGGGCGAAAGCCCGGTTTTAGCCCTCTTTGGCGAGGGGTGCCGTGTTGCTCTGGAGCCAGGCCTGGATGACGTCCTTGCGGAAGGTGCCGGCCTCGAGGTGGCTGTAGATGAATTCGATCCAGTCTTCTTGCGGACCGGTCGGGGTGACGCCATTTGCCTGCAGGAAGAGTATGGTACTGGCGAAGGCCACGCGCTTGTTGCCGTCGACGAAGCCGTGGTTCATCGCCAGGCTTTCCCAAAGTGCCGCCGCCTCCTCAATCAGTCCTTTGTAGTAGCCGGTTTGGGGCCGTAGCAGGGCCGACAGGATCAGCCCTTCGTCGCGCACACCGGCGGCCCCGCCGAACAGGCGGAGCTGCTCCGAGTGAATCCAGAGGACGTCGTCCAGCGTCAGATAGAGCCGGTCCGCCACGGCTTACTTCGCCAGCGCCTGATAAACCTTTCCCCAACGCTTCACGCTTTCCCCGTGGAGCTTGACGATGAGCGGGTTGACGCGCGGCGCTTCCCGGTCGGAGACCAGCGCGTGGAATTGCTCGGCCGAGACCACATAGGCGACGTCCCTGCCGTTCTTGCGGATGGCCACTGGCTCGGCCTGAGCCATATCCAGTACCTGCCCGAACCTGTTCTTGGCGTCCGTCGCCGTCATCGAAGCCATTTTAATCTCCATCAGCCAGATTGGCTAATATAGCCATCTCCGGTATCCACCGCAACAAAAAGGGCCCGCATCGCTGCGGGCCCTTCGAGATTGCAGACGCCAGCCGCGGGGCAGGCGGCCTATTCGGCCGCGTCGCGGGAGACCACGGTCACCCCGTCCTGCTCCTTCTCGACCAGCCCGCCGGGCGGGTGCGAGATGTACTTGCGGGCGCTGTCGGCCGTGGCCGGGATTTCGACCTCGACGCCCTCCGCCGTCACCGCCCGGCGGCGGCCGAAGACGGCGCGGAAGGGCGCGCCGACGGCCCTGCCGGTGGCACGCAGCGCCCGTCCGACGATGCCCTGCCAGATCACCGCCGGAGCGGTGACAAGCACCGGCACCATGACCAGCGTGAGGGCAGTGGAGACGAACAGGCCGGAGACCAGCGCCGCCGACAGATGGGTGAACCACGAGCCCGCCAGCCCGCCCACCACGACCTCGCGGCGGATGAAGTCGAACTCGATGTTGAGCGCCATCGGGATGACGCCGAGCGCCGTCACCGTGGCGGTGAGCAGCACCGGACGCACGCGCTGGGAGGCGGTGATCAGCATCGCCTTGACCGGTTCGACGTCGTCGTCCCGGCGGTAGTGGTTGTAGGTGTCGATCAGCACGATGCCGTTCTTCACCACGATGCCGGCCAGCGCCACGATGCCCAGCCCGGTCATGATGGCCGAGAAGCTCATGCCCGTGACCAGCATCCCCAGCAGCACGCCGGCAATCGACATGACCACCGTCGAGAGCGTCACCAGCACCTGGTAGAAGCTGTTGTATTCGATCAGCAGGATCAGGGCGATGAGCGCCAGCGCGGCGATCAGGGCATTGCCGATGAAGGCGTTTGTGTCCTCGATCTGCTCGTCGGCACCACTGAAGATGATCTCGACCGAAGCCGGCCAGTCCTGCGCCGCCTGCCACTGCTTGAGCTGCTCGATCTTGGCGTCGGCCATGACCCCGGGCGCCAGGTTGGCCGCCACCGCCATGTTGTAGATGCCGTTGTGCCGCTGGATGTTGGCGACCTTGGGCACGGCCCGGCGCTCGATGAAGTTGCTCACCGGCACCAGCCCCTGCGTGGTCACGATCCTGAGCGAATCCAGCGTGTCGAAGGACCGCTCGTCCTGCGGCAGCCGCACCCGGATGTCGAGCTCGTCGGTGGCGTCGTCCGGCCGGTAGCTGCCGAGCTTCACCCCGCTTGTCACCAGTTGCACATAGGGGCTGAGCTCGCGCACGCCGATGCCGTACTTGGCGGCCTCGACGCGGTCGATCGTCACTTCCCAGTCGATGCCGGGCGAGGGGCGCCCGTCCTCGACGTCGAGCGTATCGCCGAGCTGGTTCTCGACATAGTCGCGCAGCCGGGTGACCGTCGGGATCAGGTCGTCGTAATTGCTGCTCTCAACCCTCAAATTGATCGCCTTGCCGGCAGGCGGGCCTTCCTCCTGCGCCGAAATCTGCACCTGCAGGCCGGCGATATCGGCGACGCGGTTGCGGATGTTCTGGAAGATCTCGGCGGCCTTGACGCGCTCGTTCCACGGCATCAGCTGCAGC
>Ga0172380_10008848_pt1 | contig 10856 bp, 8 predicted proteins | sample Leawe162metaG_FD_119747 | JGI IMG/M metagenome (GOLD analysis project Ga0172380, IMG submission 119747) | Leachate microbial communities from a municipal landfill in Southern Ontario, Canada - Leachate well 162 metaG | ecosystem: Engineered > Solid waste > Landfill > Unclassified | place...
AGGCGCACGGTTTAGCAGAACCGGATAACCATCAACTATCTCAGCAAGACACTCCCAAACTTCATTTGTTTTGTCCTCAATCATTTTTTTAGCGGCTTTTACAGTTGTTGCATAGCCTTTATCTTCTAGTTTTGCAATAAGATGCGGCTTGAAAAGTTCAAGAGCCATTTTTTTAGGCAATCCACACTGGTCCATAGATAGAGATGGTCCAACAACAATTACAGAGCGTCCGGAGAAGTCAACACGCTTACCGAGTAAGTTTTGTCTAAAACGTCCCTGCTTACCTTTAATAATTTCACTCAAAGATTTTAGTGGACGCTTATTTGCACCTTTTACAGCGTTTGCACGACGACCGTTATCAAAAAGAGCATCAACAGACTCCTGAAGCATACGCTTCTCGTTTCTTACAATAATCTCAGGTGCTTCAAGCTCTACAAGACGCTTAAGTCTTTGGTTGCGGTTTATTACACGGCGATAGAGGTCATTTACATCTGAAACGGCAAATTTACCGCCATCAAGTGCCACTAGAGGTCTTAAATCAGGCGGAAGAACCGGAAGAACCGTTAACATCATCCATGCAGGGTTATTTCCTGAATTTAAAAATGATTCGATAACTTTTAATCTTTTAGCAATAATTTTTGTTTTTGCGTCACTTTTTGTAAGTTCAATCTCTTCTTTAAGCTGTGTAAATGCGTCAACCAAATCAATTGAGTCCAGCAAATCACGAACAACTTCACCGCCCATACGAGCTTTAAAGCCTAATTCGCCAAATCTTGATACTAGAGTGCGATACTGCTCCTCATTTAAAACATCATATTTTAAAACAGGTGTTTTTGCTTCAGCGTCATAGTAAGCTTCACCACCGCTCTCTACGATATATGCCTCATAATAAAGTACGCGCTCAAGATCTTTCATCTTAATACCCAAAAGAGTACCGATACGAGAAGGTAGAGAACTAACATACCAAATGTGCGCAACAGGAGTTACAAGTTCGATGTGACCCATGCGAGTACGGCGAACTTTAGTGCTAGTTACTTCAACGCCACACTTCTCACATACAACACCTTTATAACGCATTTTTTTGTATTTGCCGCAAAGACACTCATAATCCCTTACAGGACCGAAAATCTTTGCACAAAAGAGACCGTCACGCTCCGGTTTAAGCGTACGATAGTTGATAGTCTCAGGTTTTTTTACTTCACCATGACTCCAAGACATAACCTTTTCAGGAGAAGCCAAACGAAACTGCAGTTGTTTTATATCCGTTGGTCTTTTTTCTTCAGTTACTTCAATAGCTACTAATTTACTCATTGTCTTCTACCTCGTCAAAAATTTCTACATCAAGAGCCAACGCTTGAAGCTCTTTTGTTAATACAAACAGTGTTTCAGGGATACCAGATTCCGGCACTAACTCACCTTTTGTAATTGCTTTATAAGCGCGAACACGTCCATCAACATCATCAGACTTGATAGTTAGCATCTCTTTAAGAACAGCACTTGCGCCATAAGCTTCAAGAGCCCAAACTTCCATCTCTCCAAATCGCTGGCCTCCAAAGAGTGCTTTACCGCCAACCGGTTGTTGAGTAACAAGAGAGTATGGTCCGGTTGAACGAGCGTGAATCTTCTCATCAACCAAGTGGTGTAGCTTAAGAATGTACATGTAACCAACATTTACACGCTCTTTTATCTTCTCGCCTGTTAAGCCGTTGTGAAGAACAACTTTACCGTCTGTGCTCATCTTAGCCAATTCAAAAAGCTTCTCAAACTCAGCTGTGTTTACGCCCTCAAATATCGGTGTTGCAAACTTAACGCCTTTTGACCAGTCACGAGCATATCCTAAAAATATCTCATCACTCATTTCACCAATTACCTTCGAAGCATTCATCATGCCGGCAACATCAGAGACTTCAATCATCTTTGCGCGAAGATTTTTTATAAAATCTTTCTGCTTACTATCAAATTGCTCTTGAATTTGGTGACCAAGCTCACGTCCAGCCATACCTAAGTGCATCTCTAATATCTGTCCGATATTCATACGAGATGGAACACCAAGCGGGTTCAGACAAACGTCAACGCTTCTTCCATCTTCCATATACGGCATGTCAACTTCAGGAACAATCGTAGATACGATACCTTTGTTACCGTGACGTCCAGCCATTTTGTCACCGACTTTTAGCTGACGCTTTGTAGCTATGTAAATTTTTACATACTTAACAACACCGTTTGGCAGAATGTCATCTTTTTCTAAAATATTAAGTTTTTCTTCATGCTCATCGCGGAAAAGTCTCTTCTCTTTTTGAAAATAATTTTTAGTTTTATTGTACTCTGACTGAATCTCTTCGCTGAACGATTTTATAATCGCATTCATAGCAAAACGATTTACTTCAACCAAATCTTCGCCATTGATAGTATCTCCGGCTTTGTAATTTGTGTTACCAATTTTAATATCAGCTATAAGAGGCTCTTTTGTAAGAAGCTTAGTAACTCTTAACATCTCCTCTTTATCTATCATAAGAAGTCTGTCATAGTGCTCACGCTCTAAATAATCACGCTCCTCTTTTTCAAGCTCAAGTGTACGAGTATCTTTGTCATAACCTTTTTTAGTAAAGATTTTAACGTCAACTACAACGCCTTCCATACTCGGTGGGCAGTAAAGCGACTTGTTTATAACATGTCCTGCTTTTTCGCCAAAAATCGCACGAAGAAGTCTCTCCTCCGGAGTAGGTTTAACTTCGCCTTTTGGAGAAACTTTACCGACAAGAATCATGCCTCCTGTAACGTTTGTACCGATTTTAACGATACCACTGTCATCAAGGTGAGAAAGCTCATCGTCTCTAACATTTGGAATATCGCGCGTAATCTCTTCTACGCCATGCTTTAGCTCTCTTGCTTCAACTTCTTTCTCATATATATGCACAGATGTAAATGCATCTTTACGGATGAGTCTCTCAGAGATAACGATAGCATCCTCGAAGTTATAACCGTTCCAAGGCATGAAAGCAACCATAGCATTAACACCAAGTGCCAGCTCACCTTGATCCATGTTTGGACCATCGGCAATAATCTGCCCTTTTTCTACTTTTTGACCAACCTTTACAATCGGTTTTTGTCCGAATGCAGTGTTTTGGTTAGTGCGAAGATTTTTTTGCAACGGATAGTAATCTATATAGATATCTCCATCCTCTTCGCCCATAACATAGATATGTTTTCCGTCAACTTTCTCTACAACACCTGCTCTCTTAGCTTTAACGCACTCCCAAGAATCACGAGCAACAAGTTTTTCAACACCTGTTCCAACCATCGGAGCTTCACTTCTTATAAGCGGCACAGCCTGACGTTGCATATTTGAACCCATAAGTGCACGGTTTGCATCATCATGCTCCAAGAATGGAATCAAAGATGCTGCAACACCGACAACCATATGAGACGACAAATCTGCATAGTCACACTCTAAAAGCGGACGGTGAAGTATCTCACCGTCTACCCTTGTTACAACCATTTTGTCTATAAACTGTCCATCTTTGTCAAGTTTATTTGAAGCGGCAGCAATCTTCTTGCCCTCTTCTTGTGTTGCCGTCAGATAGACTATCTCGTTGGTTATCTTTCCGTCTTTCATAACTTTATACGGAGCTTCGATAAATCCATGCTCATTTACTTTTGAGTAAGTAGCAAGGGTGTTGATAAGACCGATATTTTGTCCCTCTGGAGTCTCAATCGGACAAATTCTGCCATAGTGAGTAGGGTGAACGTCACGCACTTCAAATCCTGCACGCTCTTTAACAAGACCGCCCTCACCAAGAGCCGATAAACGACGCTTGTGAGTTACTTCTGATAACGGATTTGTTTGGTCCATAAATTGTGAAAGTTGTCCGCCTGAGAAAAACTCCATAATTGTCGAAGTAATCATCTTTGAGTTAATCAAATCATGAGGCATAAGCTCATTCATAGGTCCACTCATTGTTGAGAGTTTGTCACGAATCGCTTTTTGCATCTTAATAAGACCGTTATGCAGCTCATTTCCTAAAAGCTCACCTATTGAACGGATACGGCGGTTTCCTAAGTGGTCTCTATCATCAATATGTCCTAAGCCGTTTTTAACTTTAATTACATATTTTACAGATTCGATAATATCTTCATGCGTTAAAACAGTTACATATTCAGGAATATTGAGTCCCAATTTATGATTCATCTTCATACGACCGACTTTTGTGAGGTCATATCTCTCTGGATCAAAGAAAAGCTGATTTACGAAAACTTTCGCAGCCTCTTTAGTTACAGGCTCGCCCGGTCTCATTACTTTGTAGATACGAATTGCAGAGAGATCATTCTCATCTTCAATATCTTCAGTCTGTTTTAGTAGTTTTAGAGAATCGGTATCAGCATTAAATGCATTTATAATTGAGCCATCAACACCCTCTGCCAAATCGTTTGCTACGCTAAAGCTCTTAACGCCTATTTCGCTCATTTTTTTAAGCTTTGTCTCATCTATACGAGTCATAGTATCAAAAAGAACTTCGCCCGTTTCAGGGTCAATAATCGGTTTTGCCAAATAACGGTCCATCAATACTTCTAATGGATATTCAACCTCGCTAAGCCCATCTTCAATAAATTTCTGAGCTTTTTTGGCAGATAATCTTTTGCCTGAAGCTAAAAGCACTTTGCCGTTTTTATCAATCAAATCGTATGTTAATCTGGCTGCGTAATCATTAGGATTAAATGCCATCAAAAATTTATTATCAACAATATTAATCTTTTGAATCGGATAAAACAGTTTTAAAATATCTTGCTTTGAGTACCCAAGAGCACGGAACATAATTGTTACAGGAACTTTACGGCGCTTATTAATTCTCATGTAAAGAATATCTTTAGGGTCATACTCAAAGTAGAGCCATGAACCGCGGTCAGGAATAATTTGACCGGTATAGATAAGCTTATTTCCAGATGTAGTTGACTCTTCTTCTTTAAAAATAACACCAGGAGAGCGGTGAAGCTGATTAACAACAACTCTCTCAACACCATTGATAATAAACGATGTTCTCTCAGTCATCAACGGAATATCACGAACAAATATGCTCTGCTCTTTTATATCTTTTACACCCAATTTTTCTTTTGTGTTTTCATCTCTGTCCCATAAAACAAGACGTGTTTTCATTCTTAAGCTAACTGCATAAGTCAGACCGCGCTCCATACACTCTCTTACAGTATATTTTGGCTTGCCTACTTCACTGTCAATATACTCGACTGTGAGTCTATTTTGAGTATCATGAATAGGAAAAACTGATTGAAATACTGTCTCAACGCCACTTTGTGATCTATCTTTTTCATCAAGCATTAAAAACTTGTTGTATGAACTTTGCTGTAGTTGCAGTAGATTCGGTACTTCTATTTGTTGAGGGGTTTTAGCGAAGTCTACACGAAGACGATTTCCGGAATATAAAGTATTTAACATTAGCTACCTCGATGAGTTGTTATTAAGACTTAATCATAAAGATTAAGATATCGTACCTAGGCGTCCCTAGATGATTTTTTAGCTCTAAAAGTTAGAACTATTTTTACAGTGCTTATAAACGACGTAAGGGCACTTTTACGAAGAGATTCATATCCATTCGTAAAAGCGCCCAAAAATTCGTAACTTAGAGAGAAAGATTATTCTCTAAAAGTCACGATCGAGTAGCAGAAATTATTTAACTTCTACTTTTGCACCAGCTTCTTCAAGCTCTTTCTTAGCATTCATAGCTGTCTCTTTATCTACGCCCTCTTTGATTGTTGAAGGTACGTTTTCTGTTGCGTCTTTAGCTTCTTTTAGTCCAAGACCAGTAAGAGCACGAACAACTTTAATTACGTTGATTTTCTTATCGCCTGCATCAAGGATAACAACATTGAATTCTGTTTGCTCTTCAACAGCAGCAGCAGCTACGGCAGCACCAGCAACAGCTACAGGCTGTGCAGATACACCGAATTTTTCTTCAAACTCTTTTACCAGCTCAGAAAGTTCTAATACAGAAAGTCCTGAGATAAACTCTAATACGTCTTGTTTAGTTATTGCCATAATTTTTCTCCATTATGAAATTTTATTTAGATGATAAAAATCATCATATTTGTTGAAAGCTATTAAGCTTCTTCTCTTTGTCTTCTCAATGCGTCTAGGCCGATAGTGAAGTTTCTCACTGGTCCCATCCAAACAGATGCAAGCATTCCAAGTAGTTCTTCACGACCAGGAAGTTTAGCGAACGCTTCAACTTTTGCAGCATTAGCCGGTGCACGGTCAACATATGCAGATTTGATAACAAATTTGTCATTATCTTTAGCAAAATCAGATGCAACTTTTGAAGTAGCAATGGAATCTGCACCCCACACTAAAATATTAGTGTCTTTAAGTTCAACACCCGTTAGTTCAGCATTGCGTAGCGCAATAGTTGCTAAAGTATTTTTAACAACTTGAACTTTTGCCTCTTTTGCACGAGCCATCTTTCTTAGTTTTTCAAGATTAGAAACGCTCAAACCTTTGTAATCACAAAAGATTACACTTTGAGCGTCCTTGAATTCATTTGAAAGTACTTCAATAATTTCAGCTTTTTGTGTTTTTGTCATAGAATATCTCCTTTCCAGACAACACTTCAACAGGAATGCCAATAAGATCAGCACATTAAGCTTTCGCTCCTATATCTTCAGTCCATAAAATGCAGTTACCAAAGTAGTAACTTGATAGTGCTTTACGAATAAAGCACTAAAAATTACTTATTACTTAAGGTCAGCCAATTGCATAACGTCAAGTTTTACAGCTGGGCTCATAGTTAAACTAAGTGCACAGTTTTTGATATAGCGACCCTTAGCAGTTGATGGCTTATGTCTATTGATTGCTTTAACAAATGTAATAAAGTTTTCAGCGATTTTATCAGCAGCAAAACTTGCCTTGCCGATACCTGCATGTATATTTCCTTTTTTATCAACACGGAAATTTACCTGACCGCCCTTAACATTTTTAACAGCTATTGCAACATCTGGGGTTACAGTACCTGTTTTAGGGTTAGGCATCATACCTTTTGGCCCTAGAATACGACCTATTTGACCAACAAGTCCCATACAATCAGGGGCAGCAACAACGATATCGAAGTTAAAAATACCATCTTTAATCTGTTGTACTAAATCATCAGTACCAACAATGTCAGCGCCTGCTGCTTTAGCTTCATCAGCTTTAACACCTTTAGCAAATACCGCAACACGAACTGTTTTACCAGTTCCATGAGGAAGAACGATAGCACCACGAATCATCTGATCTGCGTGTCTTGGATCTACGTTCAAGTTTAATGCAACTTCGACAGTTTCGTCAAATTTTGCACTTACTAAATCTTTTACAAGGTTTGATGCTTCATCAACGCTATAAGCTTTTGTTGCATCAATTTTTTCTGTTAATTGTTTATATCTTTTACTCATTTATGAAATTCTCCTATGAAATTCTGCCACAAAGTTTACTATCACTGTGGTCGATGATATTTATTTTTAGTCTATTACTTCGATACCGATTGAACGTGCAGAACCAGCGATTGTTTTAGCAGCTGCCTCTTTATCCTCAGTATTCATGTCTTCGATTTTTCTGTTTACAATTTCCATTACTTGTGAACGTGTAAGCTTTCCAACTTTGTTTTTAAGTGGATTGCTTGAACCGCCCTTAAGACCTGCTGCATGCAATATTAGTGCAGTTGCAGGCGGTTGCTTAACTATAAAAGTAAAGCTCTTGTCAGTGTAAACTGTGATAACAACAGGAACTTTAAACCCCATTTTATCTTTTGTTTTCTCATTAAACGCCTTAGTAAACTCCATGATGTTAACACCACGTTGTCCTAGAGCTGGTCCAACTGGAGGTGCAGGTGTTGCTTTGCCAGCTTCTATTTGTAGCTTGATGTAGCCCATTATTTTTTTTGCCATCTTCTTTTCCTTTTTGTTATTTTACTTACGCAATCTGAACAAGTCCAGCTTGCTACGCTAACGCTAAGTTTTCTTCAGCAGAATGCTTGCGCGACTAGTCGCTTTAACCTACGCTAAGATTAAACTTTTACAAAAAAATCTAATTTTAGCGTAGTTTATTGCTAATTAAATTATCTTTTCAACTTGGGTATAAGAGATATCAACCGGAGTTGCTCTACCAAAAATTGAAACATTAAGTTTTAGAGTTCCGTGCTCTAAATCATACTCATCAACAGTTGCCGTAAAGTTTGCAAACGGTCCATCCGTAATACGCACAGTTTCACCGCTGTCAAAAAATACTTTTGGCTTAGGTGCAGCGCGATTTGAGACGCGATCCAAAATTACATTTATATCATGCTCGCTAAGCGGCGTCGGCGTATTTGCCTCACCGATAAATCCAGACACTTTTGGTATTGTCTGGATTAGGTGTTGTATCTCTGTATTTAAATCTATTCTTGCAAAAACGTAACCTGAATATAGTGATCTCTCAGTTATTTTTTTCTTACCGTCTTTTACTTCAATAACATCTTCCGTGGGAACAATAACATCGGTTATTCTATCCTGCAATTTCATCTCTTCTATCATATTTAAAATTGCTAAACGAACCGTTCTCTCATTTCCGTATGTTTGTATAGAGTACCACTGATGATTGCTTTTTTTATTCTCCATTGCCACCCCTTATCCTAAGATTGCAGACATAATTGACGACATAACCAAATCAACTAGAGCTAAAAAAGCAGCTATAACTGTTACAACAATTAGAACTGAAATATAAGCTTGTTTAACCTGACCTTTGGTAGGAAAAATAACTTTACTTAGTTCTAGTCTTGCATTTTTTATATGTGTACCTAAATTCATTTAACTTTCCTAATAGTCATTAATTACAGATAAAGCCCTAAAGCTTTACAAATAATTAATGTGGCAGGCGTAGAGAGATTCGAACTCCCAACACCCGGATTTGGAATCCGGTGCTCTAACCGTTGGAGCTACACGCCTATTTTAAACAAAAAAAGCCAAGTCAAAAAGACTTAAGCTTAGATTGCAACTATATTAGAGTTTCATCTCTTTGTGAACAGTATGCTCACGACAAAACTTACAATATTTTTTTACTGAAAATTTTTCAGTATGAGTTTTTTTGTTTTTAGTTGTGTGATAGTTACGACGAGTACACTTCTCACATCCTAAATGTATTGCTTCTCTCATGTTATTAACCTTTTAAAGGATTTTGCAAACTCGCCAAAGCGAATTATGCAAGAATCTCAGCTACAACACCGGCACCAACAGTACGTCCACCCTCACGGATAGCGAACTTAGTACCTTTTTCCATAGCGATTGGGTGAATTAGTTCAACAGTAATACTTACGTTGTCACCTGGCATAACCATCTCTGTACCTTCTGGTAGAGAAATTGCACCTGTAACGTCTGTAGTACGAACGTAGAACTGTGGACGGTAATTAGTAAAGAATGGAGTATGACGACCACCCTCTTCTTTGCTTAGTACATAAATCTCAGCTGTAAATTTAGTGTGAGGATTGATAGTACCCGGCTTACAAAGTACTTGACCACGCTCAACGCCATCTTTAGTGATACCGCGAACAAGAATACCGCAGTTATCGCCTGCTTCACCTTGATCCATCTCTTTACGGAACATCTCAATACCTGTTACAGTAGTTTTTTGAGTATCACGGATACCTACGATTTCAATTGCGTCACCGATTTTAACTAGGCCACGCTCAATACGTCCAGTTACAACAGTTCCACGTCCTGAGATTGAGAAAACGTCTTCAACCGGCATTAGGAAATCTTTGTCAATTTCACGTACCGGTTGTGGGATATACTCATCTACAGCAGCCATAAGCTTCTGGATTTTAGCAGACCATGGTCCAAGAGTACCAGTTTTTGCCTCATCTAATGCTTCTTTTGCAGATCCAGCTATGATTGGAGTAGCGTCACCCGGGAAGTCATACATATCAAGAAGTTCACGGATTTCCATCTCAACTAGCTCTAATAGCTCTTCGTCGTCAACCATATCTTCTTTGTTCATGAAAACAACGATATATGGAACACCAACTTGCTTAGAAAGAAGAATGTGCTCACGTGTCTGTGGCATCGGGCCATCAGCTGCTGAAACAACTAGAATAGCGCCGTCCATTTGTGCAGCACCAGTAATCATGTTTTTAACATAATCCGCGTGACCCGGACAGTCAACGTGTGCATAGTGACGATTGTTTGTTTCGTACTCTACGTGTGATGTAGCGATTGTAATACCACGCTCACGCTCTTCCGGAGCGTTGTCGATTTGATCATAGTCCATCATCTTTGCGCCGTTTGTTACTGCTAGAACCGCAGTAATTGCAGCTGTTAATGTTGTCTTACCGTGGTCTACGTGACCAATAGTACCAATGTTTACGTGCGGTTTATTACGCGAAAACTTTTCTTTTGCCATAGTGTCCTCCGACTTAATTTGTGAATAGAGATGGAATTGTACCCAAAAATTATTCAATTATTGCTTAAATTTTACCTATACTTTACCTAATGGAGCTCACGAGCGGATTTGAACCGCCGACCTCTTCCTTACCAAGGAAGTGCTCTACCCCTGAGCCACGAGAGCAAAGTGAAAAAGTACAATGAAATAAAAAGCAATAATTGCATAATTTTTTAACATATTTTAAATATCAGATTATTTTGTGTAGACAATTATGTATATATTTTAATAAATATTTACAATAATTTTTAGTATGAAGTAGGTTGAAATTGTACTTCAGCTTCCAGAGTTTCAATGGAGCGGGTGAAGGGACTCGAACCCTCGACCCTCAGCTTGGAAGGCTGACGCTCTAGCCAACTGAGCTACGCCCGCATGTGCCATTGAAATGGTGGTGAGTGGTGGATTC
>Ga0172380_10008850_pt1 | contig 10852 bp, 23 predicted proteins | sample Leawe162metaG_FD_119747 | JGI IMG/M metagenome (GOLD analysis project Ga0172380, IMG submission 119747) | Leachate microbial communities from a municipal landfill in Southern Ontario, Canada - Leachate well 162 metaG | ecosystem: Engineered > Solid waste > Landfill > Unclassified | place...
CTCATACCTTCCCCGGCCTCTTAACCAACTCGCCAATAACTAGGCCGACAAGTACGCCCATGATCCAGCCGAGGGTGAAGGTGAGGGCGGTCATTTGGGCCTCATTGGCATCAGCAGCCCGATAATGTCGCCATTCCGAATGTGTGCGGCGGTACTTGGTCCGTTGGTCGCTATCTCGTACCCTTGGAGCGCCGCCAGATAGTTCTGGTCAAAATGCGCGTCTCCCGCCTCCACGGCTCTGCGCTGGCGCACCATTCCGGTATGATCGCAATTCCCGCAATCGGAATCGTTGCAACAGGTTGGGCATGTTGCGATGCCTGTGCCGCCGCATTCGTCGCACTCAATATCCGGGAGGGAGGCACACTCAGGGACCGGAATCCAGTTGACGGCGGCGGGAACCTTCGCCAACAGCGCGGCGCAATCTGGCGCAGCATCATTCTCTGCAACATCAGACTGCCTAGAAACGCGCAGTAAGATATGTCCGTTCGTCGCCCATGTCCATTCGCCACGGCTCCACGGTCTGCCCATCATGTGAGCGCGAATATCGTTAGCATCAGCGCAAAACTTTTTCAGATCGTCAGCATTCACGGTTGTATCCTTTCTGCAATTAGCGCACCAACCTGATAAGCCGCAATCCACGCCACGCCAATCCACACGGCCAGAGATACGACACGCGATCTGTAGGCGTTGCGCTCTAGACGCGCCTTGTCCGCCATCAAAGCCTGCATGGTAGAAAGCTGGCGCTCTTGTTCCCATTGGTCGAAAAGGCCGATCATGCTGCCGCCCTGTTACGTTGGCTCCAATCGCGCCCAAGTATTAACGTGCAGCGCATAACAATACGGTCGCACTTTTGCGCTTGCGCAATCCAATACTCGCAAGCACCCCTGTTACCAATTTCTACGGCCTTACAGGAACAACGGCGCAGCAATTGCGCATGGGCGCGAACACAATCAAGCGTGTTGCCGATTTGAATGATTCTGTGTGTGCTTGCCATCATTCCTCCTATTAGCGCCCCGGTCGGTGGGGCGGGTTGATTTAGCTTTCTACGCTTATCTTACCCCGGTGTCAAGAAAAATATCTTGACACGGAAACCGTAAGGGCGTAAGTTCTGTTTTCATGATATTCAATCGTACACAATTTCAGGCATGGGGGGCGATGGGCGGTAAGATTCGCGCGCAGCGACTTTCCAAAGCAAAACGCAGACAGATCGCCAAGAAAGCGGTAACTGCGAGAGAAGCCAAACGGAAATTACGCTATGTTCCTACGGGATTGCCGACCGGTGTACCGTCAAAGGTAAATACCTCGGGGGCCGTTGAAATGTACAAGGCGGGCGCGACCCTTGCTGAGATTGGCGCACAGTTCGGTGTCACTCGTGAGCGCATAAGACAGATATTGCGCCGTGAAAAGGTAACATCATCCGAAGGCGGTCAAGCAATTCAAACGCTATTGGAAACCCCGTTGAAGCAAATCGCCAAAAAAGACAGAGACGAAGGCATGGAGCGGCGTTGTTTAAAAACGTGGGGAATCCCAAGATTCAAATACCTGGAAATCGTCAGGCAGTACGGTCGCAGCGGACAGCGTGGTTCCCCGCTCACGCAGTACGTACATCAACGTAAAAGCGCCAAACAACGCTCCGTCGCGTGGGAGATGAATTTTGCGGAATGGTGGAAGATTTGGCAAGACTCAGGCCACTACGACAAGCGCGGGCGTGGACACGGCTACATGATGTGCAGGTTTGGCGACACCGGACCCTATGCAGCCGGTAATGTTGAAATCATTACTGGCGTACAAAACTCGGCGGATCAGTGGATTTCCGGGAAGAAAAGAAAAACGGCGCCGCCAAGCGAAATATGTAAATTTGGGCATCCTTATGCTGTTACGAGCGGCGGCACTAAATACTGCAAGGTATGCCACGCAAAATATAAGAGAGAATACAGATTGAAGGCCAAGCGCACCAGCAAGAAAACGCAGGCAGCAGCATGACACCCGATCAGCTAACCGCCGACTGGCTCCGATTCCGCCCAGCGAACGGAGTTATCCCGCTGAACGCTGAATGCGGCGCTGTCCTGGCTACCGCGCTTGAGTTGGCCGACGATGCCGCTCGCGCTGATATTGAGTTATACGCCCCCCTGATCGTTTCCTTCAATCCCAGCTACTACGACATTTCCGCCGCCGACCCTAGCTTTGAGCTTGAGAAAGCCGCCGAATATCTGGAGGCGCGGGGGAAGCTGATCCGCTGCAATACGCCGGGAATGGTGAGGTTTCCGTGAGCGTCAGCATCCTCCAAGGAAATTGCCTAGACGTTCTGAAAACGCTACCGGATGCGTCTGTGAATTGCTGCGTTACTTCGCCGCCCTATTGGGGATTACGCGATTACGGGGTATCCGGCCAGTTTGGACTTGAATCGACGCCAGCTGAGTACGTTGAAAACATGGTAGCCGTGTTCCGCGAAGTGCGCCGGGTTCTGCGCAATGACGGCACGCTCTGGCTTAATTTAGCCGCGTCATACTTTGGCGGCGGTAATGGCGGCGGTTGTTCCTACGCTACTGAGCGCCATGGCTGGAGCGTTTTTGGTGGTAACGGTTCCAGCCGGTCTCTCCAGCCTTCGCGTGCTCTTGCATGTGGCAGCGATGGCAAAGAACTTCACGATTCTCCGGGGCCTGATTCTTCTTGTCCCGATCTTTGTGGTGAATGTCGAGTCGCTTTGTCGCGCCGCAACGAGAACATTTGCCAGCCTCTTGCGTCAGACGTTTCGCTTCTTTTGACGACAATCCGTGATACCGAGCGTCAGGATTACGCTTCAGAACTTCCAAACGCTTCGCTTCTCGGCGCTCCGGCGTCCACCATTTCTGAATCTTCCGCGCCACCTTCGGCTGAGTGCTCGCACTGTTCCAACTGTGGGGCTTGCCTGTCAGTGCTTCGCTCATCGACGCGCGATGCGAGTCTGTGCGCTCGTAGGGCTGAGTACATGAACGGCAGCGAGTCGCTCGGGTCGGCTGGCCGCAATCAGGGCAAGGATGCTTCGGGGATGGCATGGTTGAATTATACCACATTCAAGCCGAAAGACATGGTGCCGATTCCTTGGATGGTAGCGATGGCGCTACAGGCTGACGGCTGGTATCTGCGCCAGGACATCATATGGGCGAAGCCGAACCCGATGCCTGAGTCGGTGCGCGACCGCTGCACCAAGAGTCACGAATACCTGTTCCTGCTGGCGAAGTCTGAGCGGTACTACTACGACCAAGACGCGATCAAGGAACCATCTACACGCCCGGATTGGGGCGGTGAGACAGCAACAACGCCGGGCAATCCTGACCGGCAAGATGGTGGATGTACGCAACGGAAAACCGACAAACAACGCGGTCATTCTCGCCGCCATGCTGGATTTAATGATAGATGGGACGCAATGACCCATGAAGAACAATGCAGCGGAACGCGGAACAAGCGTGACGTTTGGACCGTCGCAACACACCCATATAAGGAAGCGCACTTTGCCACCTTCCCGCCTGCGTTGATTGAACCATGCATCCTTGCAGGCTGTCCGGTTGGTGGAACGGTTCTAGACCCGTTTGGTGGCGCAGGAACTACCGGGCTTGTGGCAGACCGCCATCAGCGCAGCGCCATCCTGATCGAACTGAATCCGACTTACGCGGAAATGGCACGGGCCCGGGTGCTTGGGGATTGCCCCATGTTCACCGAGATAGCCGCATGACCACCCTAATCGACACGCAGCGCAAGGCCATGCCTAGCATCTGGGAGCTTCGCCGCCCTGAAATTGAGCGCCTATACGCTGAAAACTTCAGCCAATCCGATCTAGCGGCCCTGTACGGCATATCCCAGCCCGGTATGTCAAAGATCATGATCCGCATGGGAATCCAACCTCGCCCCGCAAAGTTCACCGGCAAAGGCCCAATAAGGCCTGTTGTAGCGCCGATCGTTCCCGAGGCTGCTCCGGTATTCAAGAGGCCGGGATGGTGGAATCCTGCGGTTCCTAGCGTGGGCGGGGAGCGCAGAACGGTGAGGGGGATGGACATTGCAGCGATATGACCTAACGGCATTCGAGGGTTTCATGCAGGAACTAGCCGAATGCTACGACCGGAAGCCTTACGGCGCGGCGGCAATCAAACATTGGTTTGAGGCGCTTTCAGAGTTTTCTTGGGACAAAGTACGGCCCCGTCTTGTCTTGTGGCGCGACACCAAACTCAAGCCGCCGATGATTGGCGACATTGTTCCCCTGCTGCGGGATACGGTCTCAGACGAAATCGAACGTCGGGCCATTGCCGACAAAGCCAGCTTTGCAAGGACGCCAACTCCCGTTACGCGCATCGGAAGCGCGGCGATGGGCACGATAAGGCAAATGCTCGCAAACCCGCGCAAGCCGGGTAAATGGTGGGCTTATGAGCTTCGAGACCGGCAACGCGCTGGTGGGCGTCTTGGGTATGCCCAGGAGCAGCTTGCAAAACGCGCCTGCGGGGACGATTGGGATACGGACATTCCCTATCGTGGGCTGGGGACGGTTGACCGGATTCCGGGGAGCGATGACGAGTGAAAACATATTTTGAGATGTTGCGCGATCCGCGTTGGCAGAAAAAGCGCCTTGAGATTATGGGGCGCGATCACTTCAAGTGCAGATTGTGCGGTGATGGAGAAACAACCCTAAACGTCCATCATCTTTCCTACGAAAAAGGCGCTGCGCCGTGGGATTACCCCGATGCGTTCTTGATAACCGCCTGCCAGCCGTGCCATGAGGAAATGCACGCGCTAAAAGTTGGCGACCGTATTGTGCAGGCTCTTATAGATGGTGGCGCAAGTTTGGTCGATCTGTACGGGGTTATGTCCACATTTCAAGGATTGTTCAACGATGGACCAAATCCAAAAGCAATCGCAAGCCAGGACTGGGGTTGTTTTCCGGCGGCGGTTACTGCGGTCCTTAGTTTAGTACGCGATGGAATCAGCGCAAAACAAATTCAGGAAGCCTTAAAACAACTAGAGGTTAGCGATGGCCAGGATTCGCACAATTAAGCCAGAATTTTGGTCTGACGGCGCAATCATCGAATGTTCGACGAATGCTCGACTATTGTTCGTCGGAACCTGGACGTTTTCCGATGACGCTGGGAATCTTGACCGATCAGCAAAACAACTAAAGGCGCAAGTTTTCCCTGCTGACAATTTCGACTGTGAGCCGCTTATCCAAGAATTGATTGCTCATGGATTACTCGTCGAATATTCGTCGAATGAAAAAAAGTATCTACACATACAGTCATTTACAAAACACCAGCGGGTAGATCGGCCCGGCCCCGCTCGTTGTCCAATCTTCGATGAATCAACGATAATTCCAAGAACCGTCGTCGAACCATCGTCGAGCCTTCCACCCCGTAAGGGAAGGGAAGGGAAGGGAGAAGTAAAAGGAAAAGGAAAGACAAAGCCGCCGTCTGACTGGAAACCATCGGAAAGAACTGCGAACTTGGTAACTGCCCAGTATTCCCTTCCACCCGATGGCGTGGAGAGATACACGGAGGCATTTCTAGATGCGTGCGCTGCAAAAGGTTACGAATACGAGGATTTCGATGCCGCGTTTCGCAATTGCGTCCGCCAGGATTGGCCGAAATTGCGGATGAACGGAACGCTAGCGCCAAGGAAAAAGACGGCGGCTGAATTGCTCGACGAATCCGAAGCGGCGAGGCATTAATGACCCAATGCGAATCTCTGCTTGCAGCTTTCCAACGCGGTGAGTCCTTGACTGTAGCCGAAGCCTTAACGCGCTACGGCTGTTACGCGCTTTCTCAGCGATGCGGCGAATTAATCCGCGCTGGCTATCCGATACGCGCAGAAATGGTGAAAGTTGGCCCTAAAAAACGGGTAGCGCGATACCGGATGGTTGGGCAAGTGGAGTTGGGGCTGTAATGCCAATCAAGCCAGAAAACGCGAAACGTTACCCGGCGAACTGGAAAGAGTTGCGCGCCGCCGTGCTTGAACGCGCAGGCCATCGGTGCGAGAACTGTGGTGTCGGCAATCACTGGTATATCTACCGTGACGCCCTCGGACTGTGGTTTGTGACCGGGTTTAAAGAGGGCGTGAATACGATGCTGTGGCCGGACTTGGGTAGCATCGTGGCCGCTCCTGACGGTTCCAAGGTTATAGAAATCGTGCTGACTATTGCGCACCTAGAACACGACGACCTTGAAACGCAGGACATTAATCAATTACGCGCATGGTGCCAGAAATGTCACCTTACCTACGACGCAAAACACCACGCGAAGAATGCAGCAAAGACGCGCAAAGATCGCAAGGCGATTGGAGATATGTTCGCATGACTTGCGCTACCTGTAGGCATTCACTTTCCGCCGCAAAAGACAAAATGCCCGGCTGGATCATCTGCGCTCTATCCGATGACTACACCTATCGCCCACCGCAGAAGCCGTGCGTGTTCGAGCCTGTAAGGTGGATTCAAAAATGATCCACTGGACCGAGGAAGCCTTGAAAGCGCACAAAGAGCGTATCGGCGCTGGAGTGGGGCGGATAGTCCGGGGCCGGGATAACGTGGGCGATTCCGAGCCAGGGAAAGCCCCCAAACCACCAAAGTCCCGCAGCATGGGCGAGGAAGCCTTGGAAACAGCCCTACGCGCTGCCAGAGCGCCCGCTTGGCTGGTAGAGTACCGCTTCGACTCACAAAGGCGCTGGCGGGCGGATTTCGCTTGGCCTGAAGCCTGTTTGTTGGTCGAGGTTGAGGGCGGAAGCTGGGTAAGCGGTCGGCACAATCGCGGTAAGGGATTTGAGGCGGATTGCGAAAAGTACGCAGAGGCCGTTATTCAGGGTTGGCGTGTTCTGAGATTCACGACTGAAATGGTCGAGGATGGCCGGGCGCTTGGCTTAATCATGCGGGCGCTAAATGGCTAAGCGCGTTTTCATCCTTACAGACTCATTCGTGCGAGGTCGGGCTATCGAGGCCGTCAGAACGTGCGATCAGGGAATGGTTGTAGAGATTAAGGAACGCACGCGCAGCCTAGACCAAAATGCCGCACTTTGGCCGTTGCTTGATGAGATAGCGACACAGGTCGAATGGTACGGCAAAAAGCTAACCGCTGAAAACTGGAAAGATATTATGACTGCGAGTTTGAAGCGCAATCAAGTCGTGCCAGGATTGGATGGCGGATTTGTCGTGCTTGGTCAATCGACTTCGCAAATGACGAAGCGTGAGTTTAGCGAGCTTCTAGACCTGATTCACGCCTTTGCTGCCGAGCATGATGTAAAGCTACAGGATATTGCGGCATGAACTGGAACCGTAAATTGTGGGGCGTGGAATTCACATCGAACAATGGCAGGAAACTGCTGCTTGGCTCGCTGTGGTATCACGAATTCACGCACCTTCGGAAATACTACGATCAAGAGCCGACTCGCGCCCTACTGTTCTGCACTCGAAAAGCTGCTAGGGAATGGTGTAAGAAAGAGCAGGCGAAATACGCCCATCGCACCGACTGCTGCGCAGATTGGCGGTTTCGCCCGGTGCGTGTGCGGGAAACGGTGAAGGTGATATGACGCACCGCAACCGTCAACTTCTAGACTGCGCCCATGAAGCGCCATGCTTTTTGCTGCTGTCGCCCATTGGATGCGGCCAAGACGCCTCAGTGCCGTGCCACAGCGACCTACTAGCGCACGGTCGGGGAGTGGGGCACAAGTCGCACGATTGCCTAGCTGTGCCAGGTTGCCCATGTTGCCACGCGCTTTTCACCCGCGAGCACTTGGGCCGCGAAGGTTATTACGAGGTATGGCGCAATGCGTTTGAGCGGTATCAGCTATGGCTCTGGACTGAGGGCCGTATTCGCGTAACTGAGCAAAGGAGGATAGCAGCATGAGCAAACCACACGGCCCAGCCCTAAGCATCAATGAACCGAACCGGGGAGGAACGAACGAAACGAACGCATGGAAAATGCGCATCGAAGCCCAAACAGCCGCCCCGCCGAGGATACGCGAGTTTAGGCCGCTCCGGGGCTATGTGCTGCCCCGCGAGGATGAGCGGGCGAGATATGCCGGGATTCCTAGCAGGTACGCGATATGAGCGATAGCACATTGATTTCATCAGAGGGGGTGTATTCGATCGGCGCGGCGCTTATATATCCATCAGATATTTCGTTTCATGGAGCAGGAGGACAACAACTCGGGAAACTGCATCTTGATAGCCCCATGACATTCGATGGTGACGCCGACGAAAGCGCGGCGGCTTTCTTGAAGGCGGTCTGTTCTAAATATAATGACATGGAACGCCAACTGTCCGAACTGCGCGAGGACAAAAAGCGCCTAGATTGGGTGATGCCGGTTTTGGATGGCGACGTTTCGCCCGATGCCTATAAGCGGGTATTCGCGCTAGCCCAAGCTATCGCTGATGGGCTGGAAGGCCGCGCCTGCATTGATAGGGCGATGAAATGAGCAAATTCGATAAGTTTTTCTGCCAAAACTTGTACGCAGTATTTCTAGGCTTTCTTGTTCCCGGTACTCCGCTGGATTGGAAGTGGTGGGCATGGGTAATGCTGATGGTTTGCGCAGTAGCCTTGAGCCGATGGGCCGACACCTTACCGTGACCGCCGCCCTAGAAAAGTGGCAATTCCGCGACCCCGCAGACGTTGCCGAGCGTATCGAGTCCGGCACTTGCCAGGGCTGTTCATTCATCGTTCGCCTGACGGTATCCGGGGAGTTGGTCGAGAGTTGCGGGCGGCATCGGCGGTATGGGAAAAAGTGTGGGGATTACTTGGAGACATCCAGTGGAAAATAAGAACGAGGTATCGCCGTCCCGATTGGCGCGCACCGCTGCTGACTATGTGGAAATGGCGCAAGAGAAAACCGGGCTGTCCCTGATCGAACTGTCGGCAGTATTTAGGATGGCTGCTGCCGCGTGCGATGAAGTTGGGGCCATGCACGAACGAGCGAAGATGACGGCCAAGATCAGCGGTTGGATGCCGGGCAAATGAAGGCTGACGAATCGACAATTGCGGGAATGCCAGAAGCTCGCCTTGAGTGGCACTTGGACAACTGGCGCGATTGGATGCGCGCTGGCGTGGTAACAGATGGCTTCCCGGAGCATTCGGCTGTGTGCCAAGGCGGAGGAACGTCCGCGACCTTTGAGGAGCTTGTAGAGGCCGTGGATACCAGATGCGCAGAGGCCGTGGATGCGCTTATTTCCGGGCTTACGCCGTCCGAACTGGCCGCGATCAGCCATATTTACCTACATGCCGTGTTTCGCTTCCCAAGGAATAACCTGGACGACCTACTGCTTTCCGGGCGATTCAAGATCGCGGGCGGGCTGGTAATGCGGGGATTCTACTAATTGTGTCATGGGTATTGACAACCACCAGATTTTGTGGCCCAATTTGTCCGGGGCGGTTCGCCCCAAAGAACCGCAAGCCTCGCCGGGAAACCTGCGGGGCTTTTTTCGTTTCAACCCCGTCGTTGCCGAGCATGGTTTCCCCCTCCCTTTCCATGCGCTAGAAGCAACGCGGCTTTGCCCCGCCAGTCGGGGCGTTTTTACTCCACGGCTCCACGCCGGTAAGTGGCATCCGCGCCAGATGTGGCCCTTGAGGTAGGCGACGAATAAACGGCTGATCCATAGCCGCTAGAGTAGGAAACCCGGCGATGCGCTAGCCTGCGGCGCGGAAGTAGCCAAACGTAAAGTAACTATGTCCAATTCGAGGCCCGCTTACCGGGCTTGTAGTGCGGAGCCTTCGGGCGCATTACCGCTGCGGGATGCACTACCCCGCGCCTATTCGGCCTGTTGTCCTTTCTACCATGCTCACGGCGGGACATGAGGCACCAGTTTTGAGGCGTGACAGCCGTTCAGCAGGGCTTGCCGACGAAAGCCAATGGCCTATCGTCATTCGCGGATTCGCGGGAATGGCAAGGAAACGCTGAACGCCGGCCGCTAAGGTGTAAAACACTGTATGGCCTTCGCCTCAAATCCTATTCGGCTGCCTGCGGATACCCGTCCTAGTCGTCCCATGCTGACGACTGTACGCGGCGGGCGCAGCGTGGTGGCCGGACCATACGACAATCCGTATCTTACGGAAAACCATAGGAGTTATCAGGATGCACTATCGAAACGGCCGCGCGGCGCAAAACGGTGACAAGATCGTGAAACTCGAAGGCGGGAAGGTTGTTGCCTTTGGCGTACTGCACAGCGCGGTGCCCGGTAATGACTACTGCAACGGTAGCATCGCCGTTATCCAATCGGCTACGGATTACGCCTGCATGTGCGACTGCCTGCACGTTGATGACGTTGCTGCGATGCTGACAGAGAAAGGCTTGGACAAGCGGCCGGAAGGCAAGTAGCGCAATTCAGCCGAATGCAGGACGACGGCCAATATCCCTGCGTGGTGCCGACGCAATCCGGTTCGTCTGCCTCGCCAGAGGCCAGCAACCAGCCGGATACCTCTCCCCAATCGGGCGCGGGCGGTGCCAACTGATCGAGGAAGGCATGGTGTTTAAGCTGACGAATCTGAAATCGCGCGTGGCGCTGGCTGATACTCGCGTTGGCAACAAGCTCCCAGGCTACGACCCTTCGCAGAAGCCCTCACAGCAGCCCGGCTACAGGATCAGGGGCAGGGCAGGCCAAGAGATACGCGCCGCCTTCCTGCGGCTGCACCCGCTATGCCTGAAGTGCTACGCAAAGGGTCTCATCGTAGTTGCGACTGAGGTTGACCATATCGTTGCCCTGACCAACGGCGGGGAGGATACAGAGCGCAACAAGCAGGCTCTATGCGTGCCGTGCCATCAAGAGAAATCAAAGACAGACCTAAGCGGGAGACGTTGGTAAGTTGTTGATTGGATAGGGGGATATCAATCCCTGAGTCTAATGAACGGACAC
>Ga0172380_10008851_pt1 | contig 10852 bp, 7 predicted proteins | sample Leawe162metaG_FD_119747 | JGI IMG/M metagenome (GOLD analysis project Ga0172380, IMG submission 119747) | Leachate microbial communities from a municipal landfill in Southern Ontario, Canada - Leachate well 162 metaG | ecosystem: Engineered > Solid waste > Landfill > Unclassified | place...
GGCCTGACGGGGGCGACGGCGGAGACGGCGGCAACGTATATCTGGAAGCTGATTCCGGGCTTTACAGCCTTTTAAATTTTAAGCATAAAAGAGTTCATAAAGCCTCTAACGGTGAAGGTGGTATGGGCAGCCGTTGCACTGGCCACAACGGGGCAGACCTGGTGATAAAAGTGCCGGTTGGTACGGTGGCTACTATTCTGGAGGAAAACGGCCATAAAAGGGTTCTGGCTGATTTAGCGGCCGACGGAGACCGCACCCTGGTAGCTCACGGGGGACAGGGAGGGCTGGGTAATACCCATTTTGTTTCCTCTACCAATCAAGCCCCCATGCTGGCTCAAAAAGGCCAGCCGGGCGGCGAATATGACCTGATACTGGAACTGAAACTTATTGCCGATGTGGCTATTATAGGTTACCCGAATGTGGGCAAGTCTTCACTGCTTTCCCTGCTGACAGCGGCCAAACCCAAGGTGGCCAACTATCCTTTTACTACTCTATCACCGGTAATGGGGGTTATCGAACGTCCGGAGGGTGTCTTTGTCATGGCAGAAGTACCCGGACTTATTGAAAATGCCCATCTGGGCAAGGGTCTCGGGCACGATTTCTTACGCCATATTTCCCGCACCCGTATGGTTATCCACCTGCTGGATGGCACTTCGGAAAACCCTATAGATGATATGATAAAGGTCAACAGCGAGCTGTATCTTTACGATGCCTCTTTGTCCGAACGCCCCCAGGTGGTAGCTATAAACAAGATAGATGATGAGCTGGTACAGCTCAGGCGGGAAGAACTTAAGGAGACTTTTAAAGAAGCCGGGCTGGAGGTATTTTTTATTTCCGCCCTGACAGGCGAAGGGGTGGATGTACTGCTGGCTAAAGTAGCTGAAAAGCTGGACATTCTTAAAGCGGCGGATATATCCGAAACAGCTCCCGACCATGAAGTAAAGATTTTCCGGCCTGCCCCCAAGGGTAAAATGGGTTTTCGTATTACCCGTTTGGAAGATGGCTGGCAGGTGGAAGCCCCTGAGATTGAGCGGATTATTGAGCACTCTGATATTGAAGACCCGGAGGTCAGGAGGCAGGTAATGGTGCTTTTGAAACACCGCAGTGTCCAGCAATCTCTGATAAAGTCCGGGGCAGTTATCGGCCAAAAGATTATAACCGGCAGGATGGAATGGTATCTTTAAAAACAGGCATACTGGGGGGAACTTTTGACCCCATTCATACCGGCCACCTGATACTGGCCGATGAGGTAAAAAACAGGCTGGGACTGGACGAGGTTATTTTTATACCCACCGGTCAGCCCTATTATAAAGCGGATAAAACTATCAGCCCGGCTGAAGACCGCCTGAATATGGTTAAGCTGGCCATATCGGACAAGCCCTATTTCAGGGTTATGGATATTGAAATAAAAAGAAGCGGTCCCACCTATACGGCTGATACCTTAAACGACCTGAAGACTATTTTGCCCGAAAAGACCGAGCTTTACTTTATGCTGGGCTGGGATAATCTGGAGGCTTTGCCGCGCTGGCACAAGGCTTCTGAAATAATACGGCTTTGCCGGCTGGTAGCCGTACCCCGCATAGGGCAGGTGAAACCGGATGTGGACGAACTTGATGATAAATTGCCCGGTTTACAGCAGAGCCTTATCCTGCTTTCCAAGCCGGAGGTGGATATATCTTCTTCTCTGGTACGGGAAAGAGTAGAAAACGGGCAGGGAGTGGAACATCTGGTGCCGGCGGCAGTTGCTTCGTATATCAAAGAGCACAACCTGTACTGTCGTAAATAAATCCGGTATTAAAAACTGTCAGATAAAAATTAAGGGGCGTCTTAGACGCCCCTTAGCTGTTTTCTAAGGCTTTAATAAAGGCTTAGATATCCAGGTTCTTGACGGTGCGGGAGTGAGACTGGATAAAGGCCTTGCGGGGAGCTACTTCACCGCCCATCAGCAGGTTAAAAATCTGGTCAGCCTTGGCGGCATCTTCCACTTTTACTTCAAGCAGGGTGCGGCTGGCCGGGTCCATGGTAGTCCTCCAGAGTTGCTCGGCACTCATTTCACCCAGACCTTTATACCGCTGGATATCTACCTTGGTGCTCTTGGTCTGGGCAAGGATAGCCTCTTTTTCAGCATCATTGTATACCCAGTGCTCGGTACTGCCTATTTTTATCTTGTAGAGAGGCGGTTGGGCAATGAATAAATGGCTTTCGGTAATAAGGCGGGGCATATGGCGGAAGAAAAAGGTTAAAAGGAGTGTCCGTATATGAGAGCCGTCCACATCAGCATCTGTCATGAGTACCAGACGGTTGTAGCGCAGTTTAGAGGGGTCAAAATCATTATCTATACCAGCTGCCAGAGCGGTGATGATGGCCCTGATTTCTTCGTGAGCCAGCATCTTGTCAGGTGAAGCCTTTTCTACGTTCAAAATTTTACCCCGTAACGGGAGTATGGCCTGAAAGCGGCGGTTTCGGCCCTGTTTGGCTGAACCACCGGCTGAATCACCCTCTACCAGAAACAGTTCGCACAGCGAAGCATCACGCTCTGAGCAGTCTGCCAGCTTGCCAGGCAGGGTGCCTGTATCCAGAGCACTCTTGCGGATAATCAGGTCACGGGCCTTGCGGGCGGCTTCACGGGCCTTGGCGGCGGTTATACATTTTTCTAATATGCGTTTGGTATCATCCGGATGTTCTTCCAGATAAAGGGAAAGCTGTTCGGCAACGGCACTTTCCACAAAACTCTTTATTTCAATATTGCCCAGCTTGCCCTTGGTCTGTCCCTCAAACTGGGGTTCGGGCAGTTTGACGCTGACGATGGCTACGATGCCTTCACGTACGTCATCACCCATCAGGTTCGGGTCGGTGTCTTTAAGAAATTTGGACTTGTGGGCGTAGTCATTAAAAGCCCGGGTCAGGGCGGAACGAAAACCGGTCAGGTGGGTACCGCCGTCTACGGTATTTACACAGTTGGCAAAGGTAAGGGTGGAATCCGAGTAGCCGTCATTGTACTGGATAGCTACTTCCAGAATAGTGCTGTCGGATTTTTTGGTTATATAAATAGGCTGGCGGTGGCGTACTTCGCGGTTGCGGTTTAGATGGCGTACAAAGCCGGTAATACCACCCTCAAAGTAATAAGTACGTTCCTGATCAGATTTTTCGTCGTAAATATATACCTCAAGCCCCTTGTTGAGATAGGCTATCTCCCGCAGGCGGTCAGTCAGGGTTTCAAAGTCATATTCCGTGGTGGAAAATATTTGTGAATCAGCCATGAATATAGTGGTGGTACCGGAACCTTCTGATACTCCCACTTCTTCCAGCGGGGTGCTGGGCTTGCCGCGCAGGTAGCTTTGCTGGTAAATTTTGCCGTTGCGCCTGACCTTGACTGTAGTCCATTCGGACAGAGCGTTTACCACTGAAGCACCCACACCATGCAGACCGCCGGATACCTGATAGGTCTTGCCGCCGAATTTGGCACCGGCATGCAGGACGGTCATAACCGTTTCAAGGGCGGAAATCTTGGTAGTAGAGTGAATGTCTACCGGGATACCGCGGCCGTTATCCTCAACGCTGACACTGCCGTCTTTAAACATTATGACCTTAATCCGGTCACATACCCCGGCCATGGCTTCATCTACGCTGTTATAAACAATTTCATAAACCAGGTGATGCAACCCCCGCTGGTCTGTAGAGCCGATATACATGCCCGGCCTTTTGCGGACAGCGGCCAGACCTTCCAGTACCTGGATATCACTGGCTGTATAGGTTTCTGAATTGGCACCCGGTTTGGCTTTATTTGCATCTAACATAATTTCATTTCATCCTGCGGCTTAAAATATATAAATGATAAGAGGCTGAGACAGAGGCTCTTTAAAAAGAGACAAAAAAAGAGAGGTTTCAGAGGTAGATTTTGACAGACTCTAAAAGCTTTCATTAGATATCCAATTATAGCACAGAGGGTTAAAGGGGTAAAGAATTTAGCTATACGCCAGCTTTGGCTGGCAGGAGAAGGATTAGCCGGATCTTGAGCCGTCCGCGCCCACCCGGTTTATGCTTATTATTCCGCGTATACCTTCAAGTTTGGCCATCAATCTGGTCAGCTGGGAAAGGCTTTTTATCTGGGTAGTCATGGCCAGTGTGGTGGTTTTATCGTCATTTTCGGTTACAGTCATGGAGAGGATACTGATTTTTTCTTCAGCTACCACGGTGGAAACATCCCGTACCAGACCCACCCTGTCCCATGCCTGAATGCGGATAGATGCCGGGTAAAGTTCTTCTTTTGGCATACCCCAGTCTACGCTCACTAGTCTCTCCCTTTCTTCCTCGTGCAGAATATTGTGGCAGTCTTGGCGGTGTACCGTAACGCCCCGGTTACGGGTGACATAACCTATAATATCGTCCCCGGGTACCGGGTTGCAGCACTTGGCAATATTGGTTAAAAGAGAACCGGTGCCCATCACCGAAACACTGCTCTGGGAGGTAGGTTTGGTGGTTTGAGTGGGGGGAGTGACCACCCGCGGCTGTTCCTGCTGGCTGAGGAGTTTCATGGATACCTGATGAACTGAAACTGCCCCGTAACCTATTGCCATCAGAAATTCATCTGCGTTTTCATATTTAAAGGTTTTGGCCAAAGCATCACGGTCAACTGTTTTGATGCCGATATGCTTAAGCTCTTTTTCAAGCAGTTCCCGTCCGCGGTCCAGATTTTCGGTTCGTTCCTGCTTCTTGAACCAGGCCAGTATCTTTTCGCGGGCGTGATGGGTTTTGATATAACCCATATTGACATTCAGCCAGTCACGGCTGGGCCCGCGGTCTTTCTTGGTGGTGACTATTTCTACCACCTCGCCGTTTTTTAGCTGGTAATCCAGCGGTACCAGCCTGCCGTTAGCTTTTGCACCTATACAGCGGTTGCCCAGTTCGGTATGAATGCGGTAAGCGAAATCTATGGGGGTAGCCCCCTTGGCCAAATCCTTTATTTCTCCTTTGGGGGTAAAGACAAAGACCTGGTCATTGAAAATATCGGTCTTGACAGATTCCAGAAATTCTTCGGCACCGCGCATATCCCGGTGCCACTCTATAAGCTGTCTTAACCAGCCTATGCGGTCTTCAAAGTTTACGTCTTCTTTACCGGCGGTTTTATAACGCCAGTGGGCGGCTACGCCGTATTCGGCAATATGGTGCATCTGGTAGGTGCGTACCTGAACCTCAAGCGGGGTAGTGCCCAAGCTCATAACGGCGGTATGGAGGGATTGGTAGCCGTTTGGTTTGGGGTTGGCGATATAATCATCAAAAGCACCCGGTATGGGGTGCCACAGGCTGTGGACAATGCCTACCGCATGGTAACAGTCCGGTATGTCATTTACCAGCCCCCTTAGGGCGAGTACGTCATAAATATCTTCAAATTGTTTGCCCTGCGAGGCATACTTTTCCATTTTCTGATAAATGCTGTAAAGGTGTTTGGGGCGGCCGGAGACTTCAACGTTCAGTCCGTTTTTTTCAAATTCACCTTGCAGAATGGCACTTACGTGTTCAAGATAATTCTGGCGTTGGGCAAGTTTTGAATCTACCAGATTGGCTACCTGCCGGTAATGGCGGGGGTCAAGGTAACGGAAGGCCAGGTCTTCCAGTTGCCATTTCAGTTCCCAGATACCCAGACGGTGGGCCAGCGGGGCATATATCTCCATGGTTTCCTTGGCTATACTGCGGCGTTTTTCGGGTGAGAGTGCCTGAAGGGTGCGCATATTGTGAAAGCGGTCTGCCAGCTTTATAAAAACTACCCGCAAATCCTCGGCCATGGCCACCAGCATTTTACGCAGGTTTTCGGCCTGACGGAGGCTGGCATTGCCGCCGGGGCGTCGGGCATCTTCTATGGCCGGACCAAGTGCCAGTTTGCTTAGTTTGGTTACCCCGTCTACCAGTTTGGCCACATCTGCCCCGAATTTTTTGTCTATCTGCTCCAGGCTGATATTGGCATCTTCGGGTACATCATGGAGCAGGGCAGCCGAGAGTGTGGCGGCGTCCAGCTGGAGGTCAGCCAAAGTCATGGCCACGTTTAAGGGGTGTTCAATAAATGGTTCGCCGGATTTTCGCATCTGGCCGGCATGGGCTGCGGCGGCATAGTTATATGCCTCCTCCAGAAGCGTCAGTTTTTCCGGGGGGAGGTATTTGGAGGCCTTTTCTTTAAGATCGGCGAATTCCATTTTGAAATACCGCCCTTGATTTAATAACTAAAAGTATAGCGCACTGACAGCAGTGTGTACAAAATCTGGCGTCAGGCGCAACTAAGGTCTATAATAGAGACCACTTCCAGTTAAAGGAGATACCAGCTTGTACCAGTCACCCAGAGGTACAGAAGATATATTGCCTGAAGACCAGCCTTACTGGCATTTCGTCAGGCAACAAGCCGCCCGTATAGCCGCCCTGTATGGTTACCAGAGAACAGATACCCCTGTATTTGAGGATGCCGGGCTGTTTGTACGCAGTGTGGGTGAAGGGACAGATATTGTCTCCAAAGAAATGTATACGTTTGAAGACCGGGGCGGAGATAAACTGACCTTGCGCCCTGAGGGGACTGCACCTGTCTGCCGGGCGTACCTGGAGCATGGCATGCAGACCCGTACCAAGCCGGTCAAGCTTTATTACCTGAGCTCTATTTTCCGTTATGACCGCCCTCAGGCCGGGCGTTACCGCCAGCACCATCAGTTTGGTTTTGAAGCTATTGGCGAGGCTGATGCTTCGCTGGATGCCGAGATAATAGAAATGGCCTGGAGTTTTTACAATCTGCTGGGCATTACCGACCTTTCGCTGGAATTGAACAGCATAGGTTGCCGGCAGTGCCGCCCGAATTATATTTCGGCACTTAAAGATTACTACCAGCAACATTCGGGCAAACTCTGCCCTGACTGTAATACCCGTCTGGATAAAAATACTCTGCGCCTGCTGGACTGTAAACGGGCGGAATGCCAAGCTGTGGCTGGAAATGCCCCTAGAAGTGCAGATTACCTTTGCCCGGACTGCCTTGCCCACTATAGCCGCCTGAAAGAGTGTCTGACAATTTTAGACCTGCCATTTCATGAGAATTTCCGTCTGGTAAGGGGTCTTGATTATTACAGCCGCACGGTTTTTGAAATTCAGCCCATGGCAGAGGGTGCCCAGAGCACCATTGGCGGCGGCGGACGCTATGACGGGCTGATAGAACAGCTTGGCGGAGAGGCTACCCCGGCTATGGGGTTTGCTACCGGTATTGAGCGGATTATTTTAAACCTGAAGCGTCAGGGTATTGTGCCTTCTCCCTTGCCGTCTCCCGCTGTTTTTCTGGCCTATATGGGAGAGACAGCGGCTTTGGCTTCATTTGCTTTGGCATCAGACCTGCGTAAAGCAGGCATAGGGATATACCAGACATATGCCCAGAAAAGCATCAAGGCTCAGCTCAGGCAGGCTAACAGTTTGGGGGTAGACTGGGTGGTAATACTGGGTGAAGAAGAACTGAAGCAGGGCTGTGCCGTTCTTCGGAATATGAAGGAAGCCGGGCAGGCAAATATACCTCTTGACCAACTTATATGTGAGATAAAGAAGCAGATATGACAAAAAATATATTGATTATCGGCGGTTATGGCAATGCCGGCAGTTGTATAGCTATGCTGCTGATGCAGGAAACAGATGCCCGTATATTTCTGGGCGGCAGGAGTCTGGAGAAAGCCAAATATGTGGCCGAAGGCTTAAACCGGCTGGAAAATATCCAGCGGGTGGAGGGTGTGCGGCTGAATGTAGAAGACCCCCAGAGCCTGAAAGAAGCTTTTAGCGGCATGGATATAGTAGTGGTGGCTTCCAATACACCTGAATATGCCCGCCAGATTGCCGTTGCTGCTTTGGAAGCCAAAGTTGATTATATTGATATCCAGTATTCAGACCGCAAACTTCACCAGCTGAAACTGCTCTCCCAGAAGATAAATAACGCTAATTTGTGCTTTATAACCGAGGCCGGCTCTTTACCGGGACTGCCTTCGGCGCTGGTTCATTTAGTTCATCAGGATTTCACCACTCTGGAAAGGGTTTCGGTGGGAGCCATTATCTGCCAGAACTGGAAATCAGCCATATCTGAAGAGCGTACCAACGAGGTTATGCGTCAGCTTTCTGATTACCAACCCTATGTTTACAAAAATTATCATTGGAAGCGTCTGGGCTGGTTTCACCCCGGCACTTCGCGCACTTTTAATTTCGGACCTTTCGGCCGTTTATCCTGCGGCCCTATGACCCTTGAAGAGATGCGTCCGCTGCCCGGCATGTACACTACTCTCAAAGAGCTGGGTTTTTATATGGGCGGGTTTAACTGGTTTACCAACTGGATAAGCATACCCCTTTTAAACCTTGGGCTGCGCTTTTTTGGTAAAGAAGCCAAACGTTCTTTGGGTAAACTGCTTGTCTGGGGGCTTCGCAATTTTGACAACCAGCCTTATGGAATGGCGATTAAAGTTTCCGCCAGAGGCGAACGGGGCGGGATAAGGGAGAGGCAGGATATACTTCTTTCCCATAAAGATGCTTATATGTTTACGGCTATACCTCTAGTAGCCTGTTTGAAACAGTATTTAGACGGCTCTGCCCGCCGCTCCGGTTTGTATTATATGGGGCATCTGGTAGATTCAAAGCGGCTGGTGGGAGATATGGAAAAAATGGGTATGACCATCCGTTTCCAAACCCAGCTGGTGGATAAACCTCCGGTAGCGCGCCCCCGCATAGAGGATTAGCCCTTATCCGGCCGTTTCCAGTGGTCAACTATCAGGTTGCGTCGGTTAGCCGGGTCACGCAGGCTTTTCCTGTTGTCCAGTACGAACTTGCCCCCTATCATTAAAAAGAGCAAAACTGATATCAGGGTGGCAAATTCGGAATGGCTGCCGTACCAGACTAAAAAGGGCAGGCTGAAAAGGGCAATCCCGGTGGCTAGGGCTATATTTCGGGTAAGGGCTAAAGGTATAAAAACCAGCAGTGCCAGTATACCCAGCTGTTGGGGAAGACCGTAAACAGGCAGCAAGAACAGCATTGCCCCGAATGCCGGCCCCAGCCCTTTGCCGCCTTTGAAATCCAGCCAGACAGACCAGTTATGCCCGATTACGGCCATGAAACCGGTCAGAATAACCCACTGGGCATTTTGGGTAAGCAGATAATAGGAAACAGAAACTGCCAGAGTGCCTTTAACCAGATCTATAAAGGCTACGCTGATGCCTGCCCCCGTACCTACTTCACGGAAGGTATTTAATCCCCCCACATTCCCCCCGCCCATCTGGCGTATGTCCCGCCCGATAAGGCGGCGGGTGACCAGATAAGCTGAGGGGATAGAACCCAGCAAATATCCTGTCAGGAGCGACAGTAAAGTATATATAATGCCCTCCTACGGATCATTTACAGGTTATAAACCGGGGTACACCAGTTTTCATACTTGGTGATGTTGCCTTTGATGGCTTCAAAATACAAATCTTTCAGTTTGGCGGTTAACGGCCCAATCTCGCCGTTGCCCACCTTGCGGTGGTCAATTTCGGAAACAGGAGTCAGATGGGCGGCTGTGCCGGTCAGGAAACATTCTTCGGCCATATAAAGTTCCACCCTGTCAATGCTTCTTTCAACCACCTGCAGGCCAAGCTCTTTTTCGGCCAACTCCATAACCGAGTTACGGGTAATGCCGTCCAGTATGCTATCGCAAATGGGAGGGGTAATAAGCTTCCCCTTGCGGACCAAAAACAGGTTTTCACCGCTGCCTTCAGAGACATGCCCGTCCGGGGTCAGCATAATGCCTTCGTCAAAGCCATTTTCAACTGCTTCGGTCTTGGTAAAGGCATTATTCAGGTAAATGCCGGTGGACTTCAGCTGGGGAGGCATAACGTTGTCGTCAGGGCGGCGCCAAGTGGAAACACAGCAGTGGCAGGTATCTTTATCTATATATCTGCCCCAGGGTATGGCCACAATCAGCAAATCACATTCCAGATTGTGCAGTCTGACCCCGAAGCTCTCGGAACTTTTATAAGCTAGGGGTCGGATATATATATCCTCCTTAAAACCGCACTTGCGGACCAGCTCAATTGTAATTTTACAAAGCTCATCCACCGTGTAGGGGAGGTCCATTTTGAGCACTTTGGCACCGGAAAGCAGCCGGGTATAGTGCTCCTTCAGGCGGAATACGTACATCTGCTTCTTTTCATCATTCCAGTTGCCGCGAATGCCTTCAAATACCCCGGTACCATAGTGCAGGGCATGGGTCATTACCCCAATCTTGGCATCCTCCAGCGGTATTATCTGTTTTTTAAAGTAAGCATATGACGTTCCCATCTTGCGGACTCCTTTCTTTGAAGATAGATTATAGTCCGCCGGGTATTAAAGGACAAGCCGAGATTGGGTAGGGGATTAATCTGAAGAAGACTATTTTGGGTTAAGAGGGAGGGGGTAAGAGGTAAATGCCCAATCTTGTAAATAAAATACTGCCTAAAACATATCCTTCAGCCTGTATGTCCGCCCGGTTTGGACTGAACTGAAACCGTACTTCTGGCGGATTTTATCCAGAGAGGCGTCCAGTTTTTCCAGCCGTGCTTTGGCTGGGTCTATTTCCAGCTGTTTTTCCGGGCCGCAGAAATCGCTTATGCCTACCCCCAGCAGTCTGACGGTTTGGCGGTCTGAATCCAGTATGCCGTTCATCAGACTAAGGGCTGTCTGGAATATCTCGCGGTTGCCGGAGGCAGGTTGTCCAAGGTGCTTCTGGCGGGTCAGGGTGGTAAAGTCTGCAAAGCGTATTTTTATCTGGACTACCCGAGTCTGTTTGCCCCGTTTGCGGAGGGTGGCGGTAATTTTTTCGGAGAGATAACTTAGCTTAGCTTCCAGA
>Ga0172380_10008852_pt1 | contig 10851 bp, 21 predicted proteins | sample Leawe162metaG_FD_119747 | JGI IMG/M metagenome (GOLD analysis project Ga0172380, IMG submission 119747) | Leachate microbial communities from a municipal landfill in Southern Ontario, Canada - Leachate well 162 metaG | ecosystem: Engineered > Solid waste > Landfill > Unclassified | place...
TCCGGCGATAAATGACCATATACATCACTGCGCTTAATTAAATCTTCTATAAATCCTTTTGGTAACGCTGCGCAGCCGCTATCGGTAGAGCCTATCAATCTGGCAACACCTTTAGTAGAAGAAATTTTGCGCCACATATCTTTTTTAATATTGAATTGCACAAACATATAATTGCCGAATAAAGGAACCATCAATTCTTTATCACGTGCTTTCACTTCCACAACTAATGGATTGTACACTCTAAATTTTTGCTTGGTTAAATTATCTATTGCAGTTTGTGTCTGCTTATACTTAGTCTGTATTACATACCATCTATTCATTGCTCTCTCCTATGTAGTGGTTAAGCTGGTATTATACGCTATTTGGGCTAAGTGTTTGTTAATTAAGCCGTTTCACATTGTTTCACATTGTTTCACATCATCTGAAACGAGTATTCGGCAGGAAATACAGGAGGTTACGGAGTCCGTTTCAGATGTTTCACATAAAACGCTAAAACTATATATACATATACATATACAATACTATATACCTATTTATAAAATTATCTGAAACAGTGAAACGGAGTCACTTAACACTTTGATTTATATACCAAATACTCGTTTCAGATCCTTGTGAAACGATGTGAAACAGTGAAACGAGTATTCCGACGTTTACCTATATAATACAGCAGCTTAAAATTTTGCTTTACAAATAACGCGTTTTAGCTTTTTATGTTTTTGCTGGGTGACGCAGTGGGCGAAACCTGTTTTAGATAGTGGCACGGTTAGGCTTCCACCCATAACTGGGCTGTTTTCTGTGCCATAAGTTCACCCAGCAACCTTGTCGCCGAGGAACATAACAAACGGAGAAGCAATGAACAACGATACAGACTATATCTTTAAGAAGATACCTAAACCAACCGAAACTCCATGCAACTGTGAATTCGAAACCGCTGAGCATTTTTGCCAGTGTCGTAAACCTGCGCACAAGCATAAAATAGAATGCCACGATTGCAGATATGGTAGGCACACGTTAAAGAAAAAGGATGGAGTGTATAAGGTAGATTATTATCACCAAGACGACGAACCTAAGAAGGTGAAATTTTCGGTGCTAAATAATAAAGATTACTGGGACTAAATCAACAATAAAATAGGGAACAACAAAATGAAAAAACTACTTATATCAACAGCATTGTTTATAGCACTATCAACAGCACCCGCCACAGCTAACCCGCTAATTGTTATACCAGCGTACATCATAGGTATATTCAAATTCAGCCAGCTGGCGAACGTAGCAACACAAGGGCAAGATGGTTTAACACTAACCGAGCAAAGCTACCAAGACTGTAAAAAGGGTAGCAGCCGCGCCTGCTTACACAAGAATATTTATACAGGTATGTTCTTGCTGCCAGATGTACCTTTAACAGTAGTAGCTGGGTGCGGAGCACATTTATTAGAGAGTCACGGCGCTAAGTGGCACTGTATAGAAACAAGCTTGCCGCAGATAACTAAGGTGCAGATGACATACGGCGGCGCACACTATAATCAGTTTATAACCAAAAGGAGATGACCTATGGTATATAAATCACCTTTTAAGAACTGTTTAAACTGCGGCGAGCGCATGAACGGAATACAAGACTACAGTATAAGAGAGCATTGTTACGAATGCGGCGGAATGGCGTTTGGTGATAGCACAGTGCAGACCAGAATAATGCGTGAAGAAAGAGCGAAGAGAGAACACAATGAGTAAGAAGCAGCCAGAACTATACACGGATAAGTTAGCAAGCAGCGGAATAGATGCAAGCACAGCAAAGAAGCTGGGCTATAAACATTTATCAGCGGAGGAGACGGAGAAGTTAGGCCACCGTAAAATCCAAAGCTTGCTAATACCGTACACAACACTGAAGAATAAAGCGACGAAGTTTTATAGGATAAGATACCTTGAAACTACGAAGAAGGGATTTGCGCAGCAGACAGCACAGAAAGACCAGCGCTATGACCAAGCTGCTAACATGTCGCCGGAAGTGTACATACCACAGCTGCTAGACTGGGCTAAGTACCTAGCAACCAACAAACCAATATTCATAACCGAAGGCGAATTGAAAGCAGCGTGTGCAACAGCACGAGGATACCCTACGATTGCGCTAGGTGGCGTGTGGAATTTTTGCAGCCGCAAAAAAGGTGTGCAGCTGCTACCAATATTTAGTGAGCTTAATTTAGAGAACCGCATTGTGTATATAGTGTACGACAGTGACAGCGTGACGAACCCGCAGGTTATTATGGCGGAGAATGAATTGTGTAAGCAGCTTACGCAGCTGCGCTGTTTACCGCGTGTGGTTAGGCTACCAAATATAGGAGAGAATAAGAAGACTGGGCTCGACGATTTTTTATTAAGTGACCATGCCGATGATTGGGAAAGTATATTAGAAGAAGCGCAACCTTACGAACTGGCGAAGAGTTTACTACAGATGAATGAGGAAGTTATATACGTAGAGAATCCATCGTTAGTAATACGCCGTAGAGATGGATACAAGATGGGTGTGCCAACATTTAAGAATGAAGTGTACGCACATAAAAACTTTTTAGACCTGAGCGGCGAAAAACCTAAGAAGGTGCAAACAGCATCAGAGTGGGTAAAGTGGGAAGGCCGTGCGTCTGTAAACAGCATGGGATACGAACCAGGAAAAGCTGAATTTATTGTGGAACGCAGCAAGACCAGCGTAAATATGTGGAAGCCATTACCAGTAGAACCGAAGAAAGGGGATATCACGCCGTGGAAAACTTTGATGGATTTTTTGTTCAAGGATGAACCAGCAAGCAGAAAATATGTGGAGCAGTGGCTGGCGTACCCGCTACAATTCCCCGGAACTAAATTGTTTAGCGCGGTGGCGGTATGGGGTGTAGAGACAGGCACAGGTAAAACATTAATCGGCCATACTATGCAAAAGCTTTACGGCGATAACAGCATAATGATTACGAAGAAGGATTTATTGAGTGGTGATAATAGCTTTGCTGAGAATAAACAATTTATTCTGGGCGAGGAAATTACAGGCGACGATAAGCGTGGTGTAGCTGATGAGCTTAAGAGTTTAATTACGAACGAAGAAATGCGTATCAATATTAAATTCGTGCCGAAGTTTAGCATCCGCAGCTGCTGCAATTATTATTTCACATCGAATAACCCAGACGCATTCATGCTTGATGAAAAGGACAGGCGTTTATTCATTCACGAAGTAACTGGCGAGCCAATGCCTGAAGAATGGTATGTAAACATATACGATAAATGGTATAAGAGTGAAGAAGGGCAATCGGCGCTGATGTATTATTTGCTGCACTTAAATCTCGATGGGTTTAAACCATTCGGCCGAGCGCCTATGACAAACGCTAAGGAAGAAATGATTGAAAGTAGTAGGTCGGTGCTTGCCAACTGGGTGTACAACTTTAGGGAGAATCCGCAACGAGTATTGAAGATAGGACATACCGACGTAACACATAAATTATTTAGCACTGAGGAGCTGCTTAAAATATTCGACCCCGAAGGTAAAACCAGAGTGGGTGTGCGTGGTATGGCGGTTGAGCTTAAACGCAGTAAAGCATATAAGGCCGCAGGCGGAATGGGTTGCCGCACACAACAGGGGCAGCTGAGACTGTGGACTGTTAAAGGTGCAGAGAAATTTATTACTATGCATCCAAGTGAAGTTGGTAAAGCATACGATAAAGAAAGGGATAGTGATAATAAGGTAGCTAAATTTACAAAGGAGGCACAAAATGGGAAAAGCAAAAAGCGCAACTAGTGGACAACTAGAAATACTGAAAGCATGTAAAGTAGCACGTAAAGGATTGACTCCTAAAATGCTCGCAATGAAATTGGATTTGTATTCGCCGGAAGTGGTGAAGGTGTACACAAGCCAGTTAGTGAGAAAGGGATATCTATACTTAGACGGAAAACTTGAATGTGAACACTGCGGCGAAGACGCCACGTGTTACAGAATAACAACCGATGGTAGAATATACCTGAACAATAAGGTGGGAGTATGTTAAATCCATGGAAGGTGCTTGGCGTACACATTAAAAGTACACCAGAGCAAATAAAAGCGGCGTACTATGCAGCTATGCGTAAGGTGCATCCGGATGCTGGTGGCACTGCGGAAGCGTCACAGGAAGTGACAGAAGCTTATGGTATATTAAGTGACAAACGCCGAGCGGCGGTTTGTCTTGGTGCAATGATAATAATGGGATTTACCTGCCCAGCGTGTAAGGGTAAAGGATACTCGTTTAAACAAAAGGGTTTAACCGAGAAGATAACGACACCGTGTGCTGTATGTAGTGGCTGCGGTGTAATACCAAGAGGGAAATAGTATGAGCGAAATAGAAACAAGTAAAGCTTACATAAAATGTATAACACGATTCACGTGGACTGCTGTAATAAGCGTAAGCGTATTGACAGTAATCGGCGCAACAGCTATGATATTGGATATGTCAAAATGTACGAACTAATAATGGGAATATTATGGCTATCGCTTACGGCGCTGGCTATATTTTGTTTGTTCATAGTATCATGCGGCGCTGGGCTGCTGGTGTACGAGCAAGCAATTAAAATTATAACAACACTAAGGAGATTATATGGTAAAAGACATATTCAATAATGATTACCCGCCTATATTTGTGAACGAATTTACAAACCGAGTACAGCAGGAGCTAGAGAAAAACAAGAAAGCTGGGAATACTACAGCAACTGTTACAGTTCCTAGAACAAAAACACTTGATATAAATATGGTAGAGCAGATGCAGCAGATGTTCAAAGATTTGCCGCCACATGTAACACAATATGGTTGTAACCACGCAACATACGAACAGCTAAAGAAAGATTTAATACCACTACCATTTCCTTCAGCTGCTACTGGCGTAGGCGCAATGAAGATGTATGGTGTGCCTATACATACTAAAGAACACCTTGCCGACGGCTGGATGGAGTTGGTGAGCAGCGACGGCACTGTGAAACATCACAAGATGTGGGACGTAGAATCAAAGCAATCGCGGGAATATAGAATAGGAGAATACGCCATAGCGTTTGCAAAGAAATTAGGATGGGACGATACAGGTGAAGGTATATTCGAATTTATACAGCGTAAATCTTACGCACAAGGATATGAGGATGGTGAATTATCAAACAAGGAGAACAATCATGAGTAATTTTATTGAACTGCATTACGCGACAAGTGGTGACGCAGTGTTATTTAATATTGCAGCCATAAGCCGTGTGTACACAACCCGCGATACGAAAGAAGTGCGTATTGCACTACTAGAGGATAAGAACAAAACCGACACGCCAACAGAATGCAGCCGCCAAGCGTGTTACAAAGTGCGTGAAAGCTACGAGACAGTATTAGAATTAATTGAAGAAGCTACTGGTAAGTGGGTAGCATCAGTACAGGAAGGAGCATAGTATGAAACCAATGTTAGCAGCAACGATTGATAGCGTCGATCAACTAGAAGGCAAATACCCACTACTGGCGAGTCCAAAGCTTGACGGAATTAGAGCTATGGTAGTTGGTGGTATACTATACAGCCGGAATATGAAACCCATACCTAATAAATATATTTCTAAAAACCTTCCGCTTAAGCATATGGAAGGGTGGGATGGAGAACTTATTGTAGGTAGTCCTTACGCAGCTGACTGCTTTAGGCAAACAACCAGCGGAGTGATGAGTGAGGATGGTAATCCTAAATTTGCTTTCTATGTATTCGATGTAAAAGCAAACGATGTAGGAGGATTTTTAAGCAGGTACAGTAGTTTAAAACTTGCTGTAAAAGAAATAGATCATCCTGCTGTTAAGCTGTTGCCACAAATAAAAATGACAGATTCTTTTGAAGTATTTGAATACGAAAAGACAATGCTCACAAGAGGATTTGAAGGCATTATGTTGCGCACACCAGATGGTATTTACAAACCTGGACGCAGCACTATGCGCGAAGGGTACTTGATGAAGCTAAAACAATTTGCTGATAGCGAAGCAGTGGTGCTTGCATTAGTGGAACAACAGGAGAACACGAATGAAAAGAAACTTAATGAGCTTGGTAAACTGCAAAGGACGTCTCACAAAGCTGGGAAAAAGGGAAAGAACACTCTTGGTAGTATTAGCTGTAGAGATACACATACTGGCGTGGTGTTCGATATTGGCTCCGGCTTTGATGATAAGCAGAGAAAGGAATATTGGAGTAAGCCAGCTACATTGCGAGGAAAGATAATTAAGTATAAATATTTCCCTACAGGTAGTAAAGATAAGCCTAGATTCCCTGTTTTTATAGGTTTGCGAAAAGATTAATTTGTTATTGTTCAATAACTTAGGGCGCTCTGGTAAAATTTTGTAATTTTGCGCTTTACACGCTAAAAGTTTAGGCGTATATTGAATTCTACCAGCAGCGCCCTGTTGGAACAACAAACAAAGGAAGACAAATGAAACGTAACAAATTTATAGACAAGCAAGTTAATAACACCAGTAAATGTATTCGTATGATTGCATGGGTGGAAAATAAAGAAGGTGTTAGGGAAATTGAACATATCATCGAGCGTGATAGAAGTAATACTCCAGACGGTGGTTTAAAAGCTATGAAGAATTGGATGCGCAGCTGTTTAAACCACGCAAACGCAAATGCGAAAGCTGAAGTTTGGATAGAAAGTCCTGAACCTAATGTAGAAGGTAGATAATATGAAAATAAAATTAGCAAAGTGGCAGATAGTGGCCGAAATGGTTGCAGCTGTAATATTCTGTGAAGTATTCTTTAGTGTGGGAGGGTTGTAGTATGAGAAAATATGTACAGTTTTATATTGAATGTCCAGAAGGAGTTTCTGAAAAAGATTTTAAGGAATGGCTGTTATTCAAGTTGGGAGCTAGTGGCGGTATGGGAATAAAGAATCCTATGGCTGACCAAGACTTAGAAGCTTCAAACGTTAACATTATGTATTAGGAGAGGATATGACACAAGAAATAAGAAGCGGATTTGAGGCTAAAACAGAAGATTATATACATCTTTCGACTAAAGAACTTGAAGCAACTAAAACTCGTATGCACCGCCATTTGGAGCAGGGTATTGGCGACCCTAGTTTCATTGAGGATGTGCTAACGTGTATAGCGATGGCAGAAACTATTCAATCTTCTGGCATGGCCTCAATCATTAAAGGAGCTAGAATATGACACAAGAAAACAACAATAGGTATTGCGATGAATACCGCTATAGCGTTCGTGGTCTGGACGGGTTCAAAGAGATTGGTCAAGCGCAAAACTTTGGTGAGTGTCGCAGGATTCATGAGAAGTTATTGCCAGCGGAACTACTGCCTTATTATGCGGGTTTAGATACCAGCGGCATAATGGGGCTTAAAACTGGCATAGCATACCCAGCTTTCTACGCTGATATACCAGAGGAATTAGCGAAAAAATACAAAATTGGAGAAAAATAATATGTCAGACACCAGACAAATAGGTAAAGCTGAAATCATAGATTTTATTGACCGTGATTTTAGGATTCAAACTGTACTAGGGTTTCCTGAGACAGACTGCATATTCGCCGAATTAGATTTGCAGAGCTTACGGTCAGCAATAGAAAACGCTAGAGCTGGCTACGAAATAAACGCCATAATTCATGAAGGCGCACGACTAGTAATTTTAACCAACATCAGGCCGCTGCCAGATGTACAACCATATGGAGAGAACAATGCCTAAGAAAGTAAACCTAGAGAAAGAAGCTGCGGCAAGTGCTAAAGCTATTAAGAACGAACCGAAAATCACAGATGCTATGTTGATGGAGTACTGCCCTAGCAAATTCCTAGCGGAGTTTAAGAAAGCTAAGACGCAGGCGCAGCGTGTTGACCTGCTATTTAAAGTGGATAAGGAACGCCTAGCGCAGAATAAAGTAGCGGCTGCAATGGAAGGATTCACCAGCAAGTTAAGCCAGTGGTTTATACAGGAACTGCCAGAGAAGGACGCTACAGGCATTGCAGGTAAAACAGCAAGAGTACAAGTGGTGCAAAAGGAACGCCCGAATGTAGTCGACTGGGCTGCGTTCTACGCATACATTAAAAAGAACAGCGCGTTTGAATTACTTAACCGCGCCGTGAACGCGAAATCTGTAGCTGAACGCTGGGAAGCTAACAAGAAAATTCCCGGATTAGAAAAGTTCAAATACAAAAAAGTATCACTGACAAAAGTGAAATAACCAGAGGAGGTAGTAAGTATGAAACTTTAACAGACTCTTAAATTTATATTCTAGATGATATATTTATGCTGCTGCATCCTTAGTGATGGTACTTAAGGATGCAGCTTTTAACAACGAACAATAAAGGAACGTTATGAGTGAAGCCAAAATAAAAGAAGCAGTAATTAAAATAAGAAGTAAATTAAAGGACGACTTGACCGAGCATGAACAAGAATTAGCCAACGCTGCTATAACCTTACTGGAATGTTTCCTTTTAGATATCAACCGTATATCGAAAGATATTACTGATATAGCAGAAGTATTGGGGTAATATGACACTACAGCAATATATCTATGACAGTATCCGTTCAGGTAAATGCCAGCAGTTCTTTCTAAACGACCACGGGAAATTTCTAAGCGAAGAATTAATACAAGAAGCAATTGACGAAGAAGTAAATGAATTAAGCAACCTTGATATGATACAGTACATAGACCAATATCTAGCACAAGAATTAACACTAACAACTAAGGAGACTAAAAATGGCTAAACCAGCTGCAAAGAAAACTACAGGCAAGGAGCTTGTAAAATGGGACGAGGAGTTGGCAAATCTAGCCAAAGAATCGTCTAAAAGTATCGTACTACCAACAGCTAAATTCATAAGTATTAAAGGCGGAAGGATGACATTCGCTGGTGCTGATGTACCAGACAATGAATTACGCGCCGTTATTATTGGCTGGGTGTATGAGAATCAGTATTACACCGCTAGATACGACCCAAACAATCCATCATCTCCTGAGTGCTATGCATTCGGCACAGACTTAGAAGAAATGGAACCGCACGACAAAGCACCAGACAAGCAGAATGATAAATGCGCAACCTGTCCGATGAATGAATATGAGAGTGACCCTGAAGGCGGTAAAGGTAAAGCATGTAAAAACGTACTACGCTTGGCGCTAATAGCAGAATCAGATTTGGAAGACTTAAGCCAAGCTGAAGTCGTTTACTTCAAGATTCCTGTTATGTCAGTGCGCAACTTTTTAGCATACGCTAAGAAAACTGTGGCTGATGTTGTTAAGCGTCCTATCTGGGCGGTGATAACGCAAATAGGTTTAGAGCCAGATGATAAAAGCCAATACCGTGTAACTTTTGAATTAGGCGAGAAGATTGAAGATAGCAAAAAGTTCAGCCCGCTAAAAGAATTGAACGCAAGTGCTATGGAAGAAATTGATTTTCCTTACGCACCAACTTCAGAACGACCTGCGCCAAAAACTAAAGCACGTGCTAAACCAGTAGCGGCAAAGTTTACTAAGCGTAAGTAGTACAAGATTCCGCCATACAACTCAGCAGAGGAGGTGTGGTATTGTTCCGGATATTGAGCAGGCAGCTCATACTCCTCTGCTGTTAATTTAATGGAGTGTGAAATGAAATTGACAAAAGAATTACAAAGTATTTTAGATACGTGGAAATCTTTGAACGACGGGATACAGGATTTAGAAGAAGAGCAAGTGAAAGCATTATTGGAATACGAGCGTGATAATTTAAAACGCATCCAGTTTCTGTTGCGTATTTACGGTAGGTATAATACATTGCGCACCATACGTGAGCGCAAAGAACTGGTATCGGAGTAATTATGAAATTGGTAATAGAACACCGCAGATTAATAACGGTCAACAGCGACCCACAAAGACGCTGCTACAATGGATGTCACTACAGCACAGAGACATTCTGGTCTGCGTGGGAAGAGCTACAGGACACCACCCCAGATAAAGCTAAAGATAGACTTGCTTTTTGGACAGACCTGAATGATTACGCGGTAAGCCAACGCGGAGAGTCCGCTAGACAAGAATTTAGAATAAAAGAGGTAGCATGAAAACACCAGCAGTAATAACAATCGACTTTGAAACTAAGAAAATACAAAACAGACCAGTGTATCCGCCCGCGCCTACTGGCTTCAGTATCAAATCGCCGAAAGACAGAAAGCCGAAATATTATTCATGGGGTCACCCCACTAAAAACAACTGCACACTAGCAGAAGCTAAAAAGGTGTTACACGCAGCGTGGAAAGACAAATTACCAAAGCTGTTTTATAACAGCAAATTCGATTTAGACGTAGCAGAAACCCACATGGGATGCAGGCAGCTAAAATGGACAGAGTATCACGATGCTATGTTCCTTGTGTTTTTAAATGACCCACACGCTATTAGTTTAGGGTTAAAGCCGCAGGCGCATAAATTGCTTGGAATGGCTCCGGACGAACGCGATGAAGTTATTGAATGGTTGAAGAAAAACAGCGGCATCAAATTACAAAAGGGTGAAAAGTGGGGAGCGTATATAAGTGAAGCTCCGGGAAATTTAGTTGGTAAATACGCTGACGGAGACGTAACGAGAACCGAAGGTGTGTTTAAACACCTGTACCCAAAAATTATAGCGGAGGGTATGCAGCAGGCGTATGAGCGTGAACTTAAATTAGTACCAATATTTTTGGAGAACGAGCGTGAAGGTTTACCGATAGATATAAAGCGCTTGCAAAAAGACATACCAAAATACCAAGCTGCTATGCAGCGTATAGAGCAATGGTTGATGACCCGTCTTAAAGCCAAGGACGTGAATTTTGATGCAGACGCAGTGGTGGCAAAGCTATTAAATGATAGAAAAATTGTAACAGACTGGGTACTGACA
>Ga0172380_10008853_pt1 | contig 10851 bp, 9 predicted proteins | sample Leawe162metaG_FD_119747 | JGI IMG/M metagenome (GOLD analysis project Ga0172380, IMG submission 119747) | Leachate microbial communities from a municipal landfill in Southern Ontario, Canada - Leachate well 162 metaG | ecosystem: Engineered > Solid waste > Landfill > Unclassified | place...
CCGATCAGGTAATGCGCGCTGACTTTTCGCTCTGCTGAAGTGAGCGTATGGAGTGCCTCCGCCATTGTGTCGTTGCTGGTATGGTGAATGACGACAAGATTGGGCCGCCGTTCGTCGAAGTTGGGCGAGGCCACCTGACTTAGCTTCACCGTCGGTGCGCAGGCGCTGAGCATTGCTGCCAAGGCGACGGCAAGGAGGGCTGAATGTAGGGCATCAAGCTTCAAGGCGACGCGAACTCCCAATGGCCGGTGAGGGTAAGACATTGTTGCAGCGAACGTGCTCGTTGTGTAATTCTCATTCGACCCACGGTAGCCATCTCAGGTATAAAATATAATTTGTTGCCGGCATTACCTGCCCAGGAGTTACCGCAATGGCCAATGACTTCAAGGTCGTGGAGACCACGATCGCCGACATTCATGCAGCCTACCAGTCCGGGCAGCTGAGTGCCCGGCAACTGGTGCAATCCTATCTTGAGCGCATCGAGACCTACGACCAAAGAGGCCCCGGCATCAATGCCCTGATCTCGCTCAATCCCCACGCTCTGGCGGAGGCAGATCGGCTCGATGGGGTATTCAAGACTTCAGGCTTCGTCGGCGCGCTGCATGGCATTCCGATCGTCATGAAGGATCAGGGTGACATCGCCGGGTTGCCGACCACCCTGGGCTCGGTACTGTTCGAGGAGCACATGCCCGGACGCGATGCGTTTGTCGTTTCCAGGCTGAAACAGGCCGGTGCGATTTTTCTGGGCAAGGCGACCCTCGGCGAACTGGGCGGCGGCGACACACACGGCTCGCTATTCGGTTCCACGCGCAACGTCTATGATCTTGAGCGGACTGCGGGCGGCTCCTCCGGCGGTTCTGCGGCGAGCGTTTCCGCAAATTTTGCGACGCTGGCGGTGGGGCAGGAAGGATTTGCTTCGATTCGGCGTCCGGCGATATGGAACGGCATCGTTGGCATGCGCCCGACCGCGGGTCTGGTCAGCCGCAGCGGCATCTTTGGCGGTTGGCCAACCATCAACGGCTCGCTCGGACCCATGGCGCGCACTGTGGCCGACTTGGCCATACTGCTCGACGGCATGGTCGGCTACGACCCGGATGATCCGCTCACCGCACACGGCGTTGGTCATGTACCGAAGAGCTATGCGGGCTTGCTCGACAGGAACGGACTAAAAGGCGCGCGCATCGGCATTTTGCGCGAGAGCATGAGCTATGCCGCAGATCCCGGAGCCGAGGACTTCAAAAATGTCAGCGAAGTTTTCGACAAGGCGGTGGGCGAATTGAAGGCTGCCGGCGCAGAAATTGTCGACCCTGTTGTCATCCCGGATCTCCGGGCCTTATTGGCCAAGCGCGCCAACAACATCGATGATGACGAGATGGCCTTCCGGGAATATTTTTCCGCCAGCGCCAATGCGCCATTTGCCTCACGCCAGGAGGCAATGGCTTCTCCGCTCTTCTCCCAGGTGCATAAGGTCGCACGCGATCGCTGGCTTAAGGTTTCTTCGCAGGAAGCGCATTGCCAGTATCTCAAGGCGCGCGATCTGTTGATGACCCGCTTCCTCAAGGTCATGGCGGATCACGGCCTGGACGCTATCGTGCATAAGGCGGTGGAGCATCAGCCGACACTGATCAAGGACGGCGTCAATCCGCCCTATGTCGATCAAAAAGGTGCGCCGCATCTCAACACCTTCCTGGTGTTCGTTCCCTCTATCGTGCTGCCGGCCGGATTCACGAGAGACAATCTGCCCGCCGGCATCACCTTTCTCGGCCGCCCCTACGACGATGCCAATATGATCAAGCTTGCTTACGCCTATGAGCAGTCGACGCATCATCGGCGGGCACCGGCGAGTACGCCATAGCGGCTGGCCCCCACTTTTCTTTTCAAGGACTGACGAAAGTGAAAACCCGCACGATTGAATACCGGCAGGGAAATACCGTTCTCGAGGGATTTCTCGCCTACGATACGGCAGGCCCGGCCCGCAAGCCCGGGATTCTGGTGATTCACGAATGGATGGGCCCAGGGCCGCACGTGAAGAACGTGGCCGAGCAACTCGCCCGGCTCGGATATATCGCCTTCGCCGCAGACATCTATGGCGTCGACGTGCGTCCGGACAATCCCAAGGACGCCGCCGCCACTGCGGCGATCTACAGAAACAACCGCGGCCTGCTCCGCGAGCGTGGCAAAGCCGGTCTGCAAGAACTGCTCCGTCAGGAAGGCGTCGATGCGGAGCGGATTGCCTGCATTGGCTACTGCTTCGGCGGCAGCGCAGCGCTCGAACTGGCCTGTTCCGGCGCCGACATCAAAGGAATCGTCAGTTTCCACGGCGGGCTTGACGCTCCCAGTCGGCAGGATTGCAAAAACATCCGCGGCAAGGTTTTGGCGCTGCACGGCGCAGACGATCCGATTGCTCCCCCTGAGCAGGTCAAGGTGTTTGAGGATGATATGCGTGCGGGAAACGTCGATTGGCAGCTTGTGAAATACGCCAATACGGTCCATGCTTTCACGAACCCGGCAGCCGGCAATGACAATTCAAGGGGCGTTGCCTACAATGCCGATGCGGACCGGCGTTCTTGGCAGGCGATGAAATGTTTCTTCAAGGAAATATTCCAGGAATAGCGGCAGTCGTTCGAGGTAATTTCACTTGCCGCGAAAAGGCGGCGCTGTGCTTAGCACTGGCATGGGGAGATAAATATGATTTCGCCAAAAACCTTGATAACTGCGTTGGTTCTGTCATGCGCGGCAATCGCGGCTCAGGCGCAGGTGGTCGGGATCGCGACGCTTGCCCCAGGCTCGAGTTTTTATGCGATCGGGACCGCGATCTCAGCCGTCCTGCAGCAAAAAGCCAATCTCACCAGCCGCGTCCAGCCCATGTCCGGACCCTCGGTGTACATCCCCGCCGTGAACCGCGGCGATGTCGAATTCGGCATATCCAACTCGCTTGATGTGGTCAATGCCTATCGGGGGAGCGAGAACTTTGCCGGTCACATCAGCTCGGATCTGCGCCTCGTCGGAGCCGTGTTCGTCAACTCCCTGGGCATTGCCGTGGCCAATGACTCGCCGATAAAATCGATCAAAGATCTCAAGGGGGTGCGCATGCCCAGCCAGTTCACCGCCCAGGCCGCGATGCGCTTGCAACAGAACACCATGCTTGCGGTTGCCGGCCTGTCCACCGCCGACATGAAACCCTACCCCGTCGCCAACTATCTCAAAGGGATGGAGGCGCTCAGCCAGGACAAGGTGGACGCGGCAATGTTCTGCGTCGGCTGTGCGCAGGCGCAGGAGTTCAATGTCAGCCTCGCCGCGCATGGCGGCCTGCGTTTTTTGCCCCTGCCCGATACCGCCGAGGCGCTGGCGGCGATGCACAAGATCTACCCGGGCGCCTATCTCCAGGTCTTCCAGCCGGCCTCCGCGCTTCCCGGCGTCATCGGGCCGACCCGCCTGATGGTGGCGAGTGGCTTTCTTTTGAGCAGCAAGCATGTTCCTGACGAGGTGGTCTACAAGGCGACCAAGGCTATCCATGAGAACAAGCCGATGTTGGAGGCATCCACCCAATATATGAAGACCTTCGAACCAAGCATGATGGCCGAGGCCAACACCGTTCCCTACCACCTCGGCGCGGAAAAGTTCTACAAGGAAGCTGGGCTGTGGCCGCCCAAGAATCGCTAACCCATAGGAATCTGATCATGAAAACACTTTTTCGTCTTCTTGCCGTTCTTGCTGTTGCCCTTGGCTTTGCCTCCCCCGCTGCGGCGCAGGCTGCGCCGCTGGTGATGAAGATCGCCACCGCCACGATCAACGACAGCCAGCATCAATGGATGAAGGTTTTTGCCGCGCTGGTGGAAAAGGGCTCCGGCGGGCGAATCAAGGCCGAGCTCTTTCCGGCCAGTCAACTCGGCTCCATATCGCGCATGATAGAAGGAACTCAATTCGGCTCGATTCAGGCCTTTGTCGGACCACCGGAGTTTTTCTCCGGCGTCGATTCGCGCTTCGAGGTGCTGGGTGCGCCGGGACTGTTCAAGGATCTCGGCCATGCCGCCCGTACCCTTCAGGATCCGGAGTTCAGCGCAGCCTTTCTCGCCCTGGGGGCAAACAAGGGATTGAAGGGCATAGGCTTCACCCTATCCGGCCCGGCCGTGTTCATCACCCGCAGCCCCGTGCATAAGCTTGCCGACCTGGAAGGCATGAAAATCAGAGTGCTGGCCTCCGCGCTGCAGATGGAGCAGATGCGCCGGCTGAAAATCACACCGGTGCCCATGACGCTCGGCGAAGTCATTCCTGCGATGCAGCAGGGCACGATCGACGGCCTCATGGCCTCGACCGCGGTATGCACGGCAATGCGCTGTTACGACGCGGCAAAATACATATTCGAGACCAACCAAGCGGTCGTCAGCGGCCTGGTCGTGGTCAGCAAGAACTGGTATGACAAGCTACCAGCCGATCTGCAGAAGCTGGTGAGCGACGCCGGAATGACGGCGAGCAAGGAAGTCTTTCAGTGGGCGATCGATTTTTCCAAGGCCAAGGGGAATGACTGGGTGAAAGCCGGGGGCGAACTCATCCAGCCGACGGCAGCGGACCATGGCCAGCTGATGAAAACGATGCTGCCCGTTGGTGTGGAAGTGACGGCCAAGAAGCCCGAGGAAAAAGCGCTCTTCGAGCTTCTCCAAAAAGCGGCCAAGCGCAGCGAATAGCTTCCCGACATGGGGAACCATGGCGGCCAGACATGACTGGAGCAGGGTACGAGGATCTGCGCGGTTTTATCGCGCTGGTAGACGACATCGGGGCGCTGCGGCGCCTGGACGGTGCCGACGTCGACTGCGAGATCGGCGGCGTCACGGAAGTTGCCGCCGGCCTGCCTGAGTGTCCGGCCCTGCTGTTCGATGGCATCACGGGCTATCCGCGTGGTTTCCGCGTATTCACGAATGCGACGGTGAGCCCGCAGCGCGCGGCCTTGGCGCTGGGCATCGATCCCAGGCTGTCGCCCCTCGCCGCTCTCAAGGAATGGAAGAGCCGCCGCACAGGGCTGAAGATGCAGCCGCCGATGGTGGTGAAGCACGCCCTTTTTCTCGACAACTCGCGCAGCGGCGAAGATGTCGATGTCCGTCTTTTCCCGGCACCGCTCTGGCACAAACAGGACGGTGGGCCCTACATCGGTTCCGGCAGCATCGTGGTCATGCGCGATCCCGACACGGGCTGGATCAATGCATCGATTTACCGCATCCAGGTTCATGGCCGCGATCGGGTGACCATTCAATTCGATCATCCCGGACGGCACGGCGCCATCATTGCGCGCAAATATTGGGATCAGGGCAAACCCTGCCCGGTCGCGGTCGTGAACGGTCCCGACCCAGCACTGTTTATCGCGGGATTTGAATATCTGCCGGAAGATACATCGGAATATGCCTTTGCCGGGGCCATCAAAGGCCGGCCCATCGAAGTCTTTGCCGGGCCGCACAGCGGACTGCCCCTGCCGGCCAATGCCGAGATCATACTCGAAGGGCTGTTGCTGCCGCCTGCCGAGATCACCTTGCCCGAGGGACCTTTCGGGGAGTTCACCGGCTACTATGCGGCCGAGAAGCGTCCTGCGCCGGTGATGCGGGTCGAGGCCATGCATTGGCGCAATGATCCGATACTGCTCGGCTCGCCGCCCATGAAACCGCCGCGCTTCCATTTCGGTCTGCCGTTTCGCGCGGCCGGGATATGGTCCGATCTTGAAGCGTGTGGCGTCACGGATATTGTCGGTGCTTGGCAGCATGTGGCGCAGTTGATGACCGTCATCGCACTCAAGCAGCGCTATGCCGGCCATGCCAAGCGCGCCGGGCTGATCGCCGCGGCACAGAGCTATATGGGGCGGCTCGTGGTCACCGTCGACGAGGATGTGAACCCGGCCAATCTTGCCGATGTGATGTGGGCAATCACGACGCGCTGCGAACCCTCGGAATCCGTGGATATCCTTCGCAATACCTGGAGTTCGGCGCTTGATCCGCGCATCATGGCGGAGGATCGCAACCGGGGACTGACCTCCAACTCGAAGATGATTATCGACGCGTGCATGCCTTTCAGCTGGAAGGATCGGTTTCCCAAGACCTCTGCACTGTCGCAGGACGAAACGCAATTCATTGCCGAGAAGTGGGGATCCGTCCTGCAGCGCTAAGAGACGTTAAGCGCCGCAGCGATTAACGATTGATGCCGCCTACGGACGATAGCCCGCGGCGTCTAACAGCTTGTCCCAGGACTGCTCCAGATAGCCCTTTTCGACCTGGTCCCCGACCCGCAGCGTGGGAACCGCCAGCTCGTCGATGCCGGTGATCTTCTTGAAGTCATTGGCATCATCCGGGGTCTTGATGATTTTCTCCCTGAAGGGGATGGCGCGGCGTTTCAGATAGTCGCGCGCGGTCGCGCACTCTGCCAGGCAATCGCCGCTGCTGTAGAGCGTCACCGGATAAGCCTGTTGCGCCCGCTGTACGCTATAGGATGGGCCGCTGGTCGCGACGGAGTTGGGCGCGCCCAGCTTTTTCTCCTGCACATTCCGGGCGTCGCCGGGCGGCGGCTTGTCCGAATAGCTCACCTTGCCGTCCTTGTCGGTCCAGCGGTAGGTCGTCTGCGCCTGCGTCGTCGAGGCGGCCAGGACGGCGGCAAGAGTGAATGCGAAGAGAAAAAGGCGTCCGAACTCCATGACCCTGTGCGCTAGTGGCTCATGGGAAAATCATACCATTCATGGCCTAAACTTGGCCATTCATGGCTATGTCATGCCATTGTGGCGCAGCAACGCATCGACGCGCGGTTCCCGGCCGCGGAAGGCGCGGAATGAATCGAGCGCCGGGCGACTGCCGCCGACGGCGAGTATTTCGCGCCAGAACTTTCCGCCGGTCGTGCTATCCAGCACGCTGCCGGACAGCTTGGCTGCTTCCTCGAACGCTGCGAAGGCATCGGCCGAGAGCACCTCGGCCCACTTGTAGCTGTAATAGCCGGCGGCATAACCGCCCGCGAAAATGTGCGAGAAGCTGTGGGGAAAGCGCTGCCACTGCGGCGGCGTGATCACCGCCACTTCGCTTCTCACCTTGGCCAGGAGGTCGAGGACATTGCCGTTTTCAGGAAGCTCGCTGTGGGCGAGCAGGTCGAACAGTCCGAGTTCGACCTGGCGCAGCGCAGCCATGCCGCTCTGAAAATTCTTAGCCAGGAGCATCTTGTCGAAGAGTGCCCGCGGCAGCGCTTCTTGGGTGTCGACATGGCAGGTCATGCCTTCCAGCACCTGCCATTCCCAGCAGAAGTTCTCCATGAACTGGCTGGGCAGTTCGACCGCATCCCATTCCACGCCGTGGATGCCGGAGACCGGCAACTCATCGATCTGGGTCAGCAGATGGTGCAGACCGTGGCCGCATTCATGGAACAGGGTGATCACTTCGTCATGGGTGAAGCAGGCCGGCTTTCCGCCGACCGGTCCGGAAAAATTGCAGTTGAGGTAGGCCACCGGTGACTGCAGGCCGGAGGCTGTCTTGCGCCGCGTGATCGCCTCGTCCATCCAGGCGCCGCCGCGCTTCTCTTCGCGGGCATAGGGGTCGAGGTAGAACTGGCCGACGAATTCGTCCCCCCTCAGGATGCGGAAGAAACGTACATCGGGGTGCCAGGCGGGGGCGTGGTCTTCCTCCAGCCTGACCGCGAAGAGTTTCTCGATGACGCTGAAGAGGCCAGCGATGACCTGCGGTTCGGGGAAGTATTGCTTCACCTCGTCGCTTGAGAAGGCGTAGTTCTTCTGCTTGAGCTTTTCCGAGGCCCAGCCAAGATCCCAGCTTTCCAGTGATTCGAGGTCCAGTTCGGCACGGGCAAATTCCCTGAGTTCGGCGATGTCACGCTCGGCGAACGGCCGCGCCTTGGCGGCGATCTCGCGCAGAAAGGCCGCGACCTGCTGTGGCGATTCGGCCATCTTCGGCACCAGGGAAACCTCGGCGTAGTTGGCGTAGCCGAGCAGCTGCGCTTCTTCGCCGCGCAGGGCGAGGATTCGGGCGATCAGCGCCGAGTTGTCCCAAAGCGGATTTCCCAGCTCCGAGGCGCGGGTGGCACTGGCGCGGTACATGCGGGCGCGCAGTTCGCGGTTGTCGGCGTACTGCATGACAGGATAGTAGGAGGGTGCGCGCAGGGTGAATTTCCAGCCGGCCATGCCGTCCTTTTCGGCCGCGGCACGCGCGGCCTGGCGCTCGTCTTCGGGGATGCCCTGGAGTTGCGCCACGTCGAGAACATGTTCGCTGTAGGCATTGGTGGCGTCGAGCAGGTTCTCCGAGAATTTGCTCTCGAGTTCGGCGAGTTCCTCCTGGATGGCCTTGAAGCGCGGCTTGTCGGACTCCGGCAATTCTGCGCCGGAGAGACGAAAGTCGCGGATGTCGTTGTCGATGATCCGCCGTTGCGTGGCATTCAGCGTCTGATATTCGGGACTTCCGGCGAGCGCTTTGAACTTGGCGAACATCGCCAGGTTTTGCCCCAGTTCGGAGTAATAGCGCGTCACTTCCGGCAGCATGGCGTTATGGGCCTCGCGCCAGGGCGGAATGTCATTGACCGAATGGAGATGGCCGACGATGCCCCAGGCGCGGGAGAGCCGCTCGCCGCCATCGGTCAGCGGCACGACGAAGTCCGCCCAGGTCGCAGCGACTGCCGGCGCGGAGATGCGCTCTATCAGCGCGCGGTTTTCGGCGAGGAGCTGCAAGATCGCGGGGCCGACATGGTCTGGAGTGATTATGTCGAAGCGCGGCAGGCCGGAAAAGTCGAGCAAAGGGTTCAGGTTCATGGGGTTCCGGTCAGTCGCGTCAATGCTTCGCGGTATTTGGCGCTGGTCTTGTCGATGATCTCGGCAGGCAAATGCGGGCCGGGGGCCTGCTTGTTCCAGTCCAGGGTCTCCAGGTAATCGCGCAGGTACTGTTTGTCGAAGGAAGGTGGGCTCGTACCGACCCGATACTGGTCGGCCGGCCAGAAGCGCGACGAGTCCGGGGTCAGAGCCTCGTCGATGAGATAAAGTTTCCCCGCAGGATCCTGGCCGAATTCGAACTTGGTGTCGGCGATGATGATGCCGCGGCCTCTGGCGTATTCGGCGGCCTCGGTATATAGACGCAGTGTCAGGTCGCGGACATTGGCGGCGAGCGTGCTGCCCAACAGCTTCTCGACGCTGGCGAAGTCGATGTTCTCGTCATGGCTGCCCTGCGCGGCCTTGCTGGAAGGCGTGAATATCGGCTGCGGCAGCTGCTCGGCGAGCTTCAGGCCCGGCGGCAGTTCGATGCCGCAGACGGTGCCATTGGCGGTGTAGTCCTTCCAGCCCGAGCCGATCAGGTAGCCGCGCGCCACCGCTTCCACCGGCAGCGGTTTGAGGCGCTTGACCACGATGGCGCGGCCGCGTACCTGGGCACGCTCTGCTTCCCCCTGGACGACGCTCTCCGGATCGATGCCGGTCAGGTGGTTGGGAACGATGTGCGTCAGTCTGGCGAACCAGAAATTGGCGACGGCGGTGAGCACCTCGCCCTTGCCCGGGATGGGGTCGGGCAGGATCACGTCGAAGGCCGAGAGGCGATCGCTGGTGACGATGAGGAGGCGCTCGTCATCGATGGCATAGAGGTCGCGCACCTTGCCGCGGCCGAGGAGTTTCAGGCTGGAAATCGCAGATTCGTGCAGGGGGCTCATGGTCTTGTCGGGAAAGGGAAAGGGAAAGGGGCGAAGGGGAGGTTACTCGCGGACATAGGCTTTCTTGGTCGGGTCGGACTTGTCCTCGCGATAGGGGTAGCGCACATGGCCGTAGCGAACCACCAGTACCGACAGGGTCAGCAGGAAAATGGCCGCGGAAACGGCGAGCATGCGCCACTCCGTCATGTCCTTGACGTCGAGGATCATGTAGCGCGCCAGCGCCACCATCGCGATATAGAGCGGAAAGCGTACCGGCAACTGGCCGGACTTGAAGTACTGGCCGATCATCGCCAGCACCTCCAGGTAGAGGAACATCAACAGCAGGTCGGAGAGCGACACGTGACGGGCCGCGACCATGCCGGAAGCCTCCAGGTACATGGCGATGGTGGTGGCGAAGGCGATCACCAGCAGGCCGAAATACTCGACCGCGTCGAGGCCGGCGGAGAGCAGCTTGCGCAGACGGTCGAAGGTATGCGATTGGATGTCCATGACTCGGGAGCTCCCAGGAAGGCTCGGAAAAAGAGAAAGGGCCGTCGGCAAGGACGGCCCCGTTAATCTAGCCCAGTTCGCGTGTTATTTCACGATCTGGTTGAGTTCCCCTGACTTGTAGCGCGCCGCCATCTTGTCCAGCGACATGGGCTTGATCTTCGAAGCCATGCCGGCACAGCCGAAAGCTTCGTAGCGCAATTTGCAGATACTCCGCGCCGCTGCCTGCGCGTCGGCGAGGAATTTGCGCGGGTCGAATTCGGAGGGCTTTTCGAACAGGTGACGGCGTATCGCGCCGGTCATCGAGAGGCGGATGTCGGTGTCGATATTGATCTTGCGCACGCCATGCTTGATGCCGGTGACGATTTCCTCGACCGGCACGCCATAGGTCTCCTTCATCTGGCCGCCATACTTGCGGATGACCTCCAGCCATTCCTGCGGCACCGAACTCGAGCCGTGCATCACCAGGTGGGTGTTGGGGATGCGCGCATGGATCTCCTTGATGCGCTCGATGGCGAGGATGTCGCCGGTCGGCTTGCGGGTGAACTTGTAGGCGCCGTGCGAGGTGCCGATGGCGATGGCGAGCGCATCGCATTGCGTCTTGGCGACGAAATCCGCGGCCTGGTCGGGGTCGGTCAACAGCTGCTCGCGGGTCATCGTCCCCTCGGCGCCATGGCCGTCTTCCTTGTCGCCCTTCATGGTCTCCAG
>Ga0172380_10008854_pt1 | contig 10851 bp, 10 predicted proteins | sample Leawe162metaG_FD_119747 | JGI IMG/M metagenome (GOLD analysis project Ga0172380, IMG submission 119747) | Leachate microbial communities from a municipal landfill in Southern Ontario, Canada - Leachate well 162 metaG | ecosystem: Engineered > Solid waste > Landfill > Unclassified | place...
CCTGACAATGTGATCGGCGGAGATCCGCTCAGCCAGATCCGGCAGGTTGGCCACATGGCCGCCGATGACAATTGTTGCCCTGGGCAGATAGCTGCGCACCAGTTCGCACATCTTCTTGACCTTGCCCACATTGGGAATAATCGAGCTGATGCCGACGATATCATAGTGATTGTCCCGGATCTCGCTCTCAAACCGCTCCAGATCCGGAAAGTCGAGCAGGGTCGACGGCGCGTCAATATTGGCTTGGATCATCAACAACCCAAAGGAACGGTGGAACATACGCAGGGAGAACACGCCCTGGGCCCTGGTCACCTGGTTATGATAGAGTTCCATGGGGTTGATCCGCCTGCTGCCGTAGGTATCGTCCTGGGCATAGGGGCCAAAGACGCTGGATAACAGCACCTTTGCTTTGGTTTTAAAGGGGTGGGTGGGGTGGCTGGCTGGCATGATATGGAGTACTCCTTACTGAAATATCAATGGATTTGCGGTCGCGCTCTGCTTGCCCGGCATGACGTCCTGGTTGAGACAAGTGATATCGGGGAACAAGGCGCATGGCGGAGAAAAGATCCGGGCGTCTTTTCTCCTCACTCCTCACTCCTCTCTCCTCACTTCTTACTTCTTACTTCTTACTGTACCGGATCTTTCCGTCAGGCGATACAGGGCCAGGGTTGGTTTTACAAAAGTTTTACAATCCAGCGCCTGGTGGATTACAATACTTTCGATAATACATCCGGGTTCACCATTTTCTCGTCTCTATGCTATGATGGACAGTACAGGAGGCCGCACATCCGTCTTACTTGGTGATACTCTATGCGACAAATCAGGTGGTATCTGCACCCAATCCTCATCTTTATCTTTTCCCTGGTGGCCCTGGGTTTGTCCCTGTTTCTCTACATCTACTGGTACGTAGAGGTCAGTGCCAGGCTGCAGGGGGTGGTAAAGAGTTTCAATCTCGATCCGGGCCAGTTCCTGGAGCTGAAAACCTGGGTGGTGATCCTGGTTCTTTCCCTGTTGGTGGCGATCATCATGATCGGCATCCTCATCATCTTTACCTTTAATATCAAGCTGCTGCGCCTCTACCGGCTGCAGCACAATTTCATCAATAATTTTACCCATGAGCTGAAAACACCCGTCACCTCGATACGGCTTTATCTGGAGACTTTTCAGAAGTATGAACTGCCCCGTCCCCTGCAGCTCAAATACATCGAATACATGCTGAGCAATGTCTCGCGGCTGACCGGCAATATCAACAGCATCCTGAGTCTCGCCAAGCTGGAGAGCAAACTCTACGAGCTGCACCTGGTGCGCGTCGATCTGGTCGGGGTGGTTGAGCAATTTTATCGGCAGAACAGCCATCTTTTTCAAGATTGCGTCATTAACATTCATAACCCCAGCGGCCGGAGTTTTCCTTATCAAGTGGACCTGCCGCTTTTTGAGATGCTGCTGATGAATCTGCTGACCAATGCCAGCAAATATAACAAGGCCAAAGAGCCGGCCGTTGATATCACCTTCACCCCGCTGGGCAGGGAGTTCACCATCAGCATCAAGGATAACGGCATTGGCCTGCGCAAACGGGAGAGGAAAAAAATCTTCAAAAAATTCTACCGGGTGGAGAAAACGGACAGGCCCACGGGAGAGGGCAGCGGCCTGGGCCTCTACTTTGTCGACAACATCGTCCGGCTCCATCATGGCCGGATCAGGGCGGAAAGCGACGGGCCGGGCCGGGGCACCACCATGATCATCACCCTCCCCCTTGACCAGGATGCCGGCGCTGCTCCCGGCCCGCCCCGGAGCGAACCCAGGAAGGCGCCATGAAAAAGCGCGTTTTGATCATCGAAGACGACCGCCATATTGCCGAGGGCCTGCAGCTCAATCTGGTCATGCAGGGCTATGAGGTAAAAGTGGCCGGGGATGGCCGGGCCGGTCTGCAGCGATGGCAGGAATGGCGGCCGCACCTGATCGTGCTTGATATCATGCTGCCCGGCATGGACGGCCTGGATGTGCTGCGCAATATCCGCCTGGAGGATGAGCGGCTGCCGGTGTTGATCCTGTCAGCCAAGGCCATGGCCGAAGACCGGATCAAGGGGCTGGCCCTGGGGGTGGATGACTACCTGACCAAACCCTTTCATCTGGAGGAATTTCTCCTGCGGGTCAAACGTCTGCTCACCCGGGTTGCCTGGGAGGATGATCATGACGGGGGCCGGGATTTCGCGGCCATCGGGCCGACCTACAGTTTCGGCGGCAACAGCATCAATTTCACCACCCACACGGCCCAGTGCGGCGGCGGCCCGATCACGCTGACCGGGATCGAGGAGAAGCTGCTCAAGCTCTTCATCGTCAATCGCGGCAAACCGCTGTCCCGCCGGCAGCTGATTGAAATGGTCTGGGGCTATGAGGGCGACATCCAGACCAGGACCGTGGATAACTTCATTGTCCGCTTCAGGAAATACTTTGAAGAGGACCCCAAAAATCCCGTTTTTTTCAAGACCTGCCGTTCGGTGGGCTATGTCTTTGATCATTGATCCCGCAGGGGCACCCCTTGTGGGTGCCCTCGTGGGTCCCCAATCAATTAAAAATGGACAAACCAGCGGATATAGACGTAATCGGGGTAAGGGCCATAGACATCCCGGCTGCCGCCGTGGTAGACAAAGGCCCCGGCGCTCACCGTCATTTCGTCGCCGGCGCTGTATTCCACTGACGGGGTGACAAAAAAGGATTGATCGTTGAGGCTTTGCACGGCAAGACAGGTCACGGTCCACAGGATCTTGGGCTGGAAACTGAGGCTCACCGCCAGGTCATCGCTTTGCACCTCGTCGCTGAAGCGGTATTCCCCTAACACGGTAAGCGAATTGGCAAAACCGTATTCCGCCCCGGCAATGAAGTCGGTGTGGCGGCGGCCGGTGGCGTCATCATGAAAGCTGCCCCCTTCGCTGCGCAGCTCGATGCCGGTGGCAAAGAGTTCCCCTTCCAGCTCCCAGCCGATGATATCCATCCCCGCCTCATTGTCATAGAGGCCGACCAGGGCCACATCGGCAAAATCCAGATAGCCCTTGAGGCGGGCCTCCCCCTTGTCCCGGGACAGGGTGCAGTCAAAGCCGGCCAGCCTGCTCACGGCATACTCATAACGCAGGGCCTCGGTGCCCGGCCGCTCCTGGGGCTCCACGGACTGGGAATTAATGGGGTTGAAGATATCGATGGGGTTCCACACCCGGCCGACGCCGAGCGGGATGCGCTGGCGGCCCATGGTCCAGAAATGGGTCTCGCCGCGGTACTCCAGGTAGCCGCGATAGATGGAGGTGTCATCACGCAGAGTGGAGGGCTGCTGGGTAAAAGCCGCCTCATTGTCAATGATGAGCCGCGCGGCAAAGGCCTCATGTTTCTCATTTTTTACGGTGATATCAGCCCGCAGCCGGTTGTAGTCGACAAAATGGGCATCCTCGGCAAAGCCCAGGATATTAGTGTTTTCCAGGGCATAGTCCGGAACCAGGGCCAGCAGCCCGGCAGCGGCCATGCTAGCCAGGAAACTCATCCGCCGCCACCTCCCCGTCTTTGAGCAGGATGGAATGTTTCGCCTTGCCGATTACCAGGGGGTCATGGGAGGAGAAGATAATGGTGATCCCCTCATCCTCATTTAACGCCTGCATCATGCCCATCAGCCCTGCCGCGCTCTTTGAATCAAGATTGGCGGTGGGCTCATCGGCTAAAATGAGCTTGGGCCGGGAGGCCACGGCCCGGGCCACGGCCACCCGCTGCTGCTGCCCGCCGCTCATCTCGCCCGGCAGCTTGCCAAGCAGTCCGGCAATGGCCAGCTTTTCCGCCACCTCGCGGCTGCGCTGCTCGCATTCCCTGCGGCTGCGGCCCTGCAGCTGCATGACATACTCGATGTTCTCTTTGGCGGTCAGCACCGGGATAAGGTTATAGGCCTGGAAGACGAAGCCGATATGGTCACGCCGCAGGCGGGAAAGATGCTTCTCCTCCACTCCGGTGATTTTTTCGTTGTCAAGGATCACCATGCCAGAGGTGGGGCTGTCCAGGCCGCCCATGATGTTCAGCAGGGTAGTCTTGCCGCTGCCGGACGGTCCGTGAATGACCACGAACTCCCCCCGGTCAAAGCTTAGGCTGATATCCACCAGGGCACGCACCTGCACCTCCCGGCCGGGATGAAATATCTTGCTGATCTTTTGTACATCAAGGAAGGGTTTGGTCATGGTTTATTCCAATGTCGTGGGGCAGCGCAGGGATCGTTCGCATATTGGTGATAGGGTGGGAACATACGGACGGATCGTGTAGGGGCGGTTCGCGAACCGCCCCTACACGATCCGCCCCTGCAATCCCCACCATCCATACCCAAATCGCCCCCAGCGTCATCGATTACAATAATAGCGTGCAGATGATTGGGCATGACAATCCATTCAGCCAAATGGACATATTCGTATTGTCTGGGCAACCACAGCAAGGTCTCTGCCGCCATTCTGCCCGCCTCATTGGCCATCATCGCCCCATTTTCGATTTTGCCGAACAGGTGCCGATAGTTCCGGGTGCAGATGGTGATAAAATACCATCCCTCCCCGGCATAGTCATATCCTTTTAACCGGATGGAACGGCGGTGATGGCTATCGGGGGTGTGTTGCATGGTCACCCACCTGGCTGCAAAAAACCGGTGCGCGGTTCATTCGCCGTATTCGGCACGCCCCGTAGGGGCGGTTCGCGAACCGCCCTTACACGAACCGCCCCTACATCCCCTGCGATCAGGGGTGTTTGATTTCAATATATTCTTCAATCAACATGTGTCCCCTACACCTTATTGATCGCCTCAACGGGGTTGGCCTTTTTCAGCAGGTGCAGGGGAAACAGCACGCTGACAAAGGTGGCCAGCATCACCGCGATAAAGGCGGTGATAAAATACTTGGCGCGGATGACGGCGTGGGTGATGACGTCCATGCCGAACTCCTCCAGCCCTTCGCTGAAAATGGTCAGATCAAGGCCCTGCTGGTAAAAATAAAACAGGGTCGCGCCGCCCAGCAGCGAGCCGGCCACAAAACCCGTGAAGCCCAGGATGAACGATTCGGTGAAGATGATGCCGCGCACCTGGGCAAAGGAGGTGCCGATGGCCAGCATGATGCCGAATTCCCGCAGGCGTTCCAGCACCGACACCAGCATCACCCCGAAGATGCCCAGGCCGGCCACGCCGAAGACCAGCAGGCTCATGACCAGATTAAAACCCTGCATCATCACCCGGCCCTGCATCAGGGCCGGATAGAGCTCATCCCAGCGCAGTATCTGCAAAGTGCCGAAATACCGGCGCAGGCTCTGCTGCAGCGCCGGGATATCCTTTTCCGCCTGGACAATGACGCTGATCTGGCTCACGCCCTGCGGGGCGGCAAACAGCTCCCTGGCCTTGTCCATGGCGATGAACACCGCGGATTCGTCCAGGGCCATGTTGTTGGTGCGCACAATGCCGGTGATGGTTAGCGCCACGGCCGCCACCTCATGGGCGCTGTTCTGGGCCGAGACAATGAGTTTCCTGCCGATTTTCACCTTGAGCTTTTCCGCCAGCCTCGCCCCGACGAGCACGCCCTTGTTTTTTGCGCCAAAGCCATACTCCCCCTCGATCAGATAACCGTCAAGCCGGCCGTGGCTCTTTTCCGCGGCCAGGTCCACCCCGTAGATCATCACGTTGCGGGAATAATGGGCCGTGGCCGCCAGCCCCTCCTGGCGCAGGCGGCGCACAAAGCTTTTCACCCGGGGATCACTGGCAAGCAGTTCGGTGATCTCCCCTTCCCGGCTGATCAGCCGGTGCAGACCGGGGTCCTCCCGGAAGCCTGCGGCAAAAAGGGAGAGCTGCCCGGAATCACTGCGGATGGCATTGCCGATCATCTGCTCGGTCATGCCGTCATAGATGCCCTCCATGAACAGCAGGCCCCACAGACTCATACTGATCATCACCACCACCAGCACCGAGCGGGAGGCGCGGCGGGCAAGCGACGCCCAGGCGATGCGGCAGGAGGTCCTAAACATGATGGATCGCCTCGATGGGGCGGAAACGGTTGACCTTGAAGATGGGATAGAGGGTGGCGCTCACCGATAGCACGAACATGATGGCCATGTCGCGCATAATGATCAGCGGGGCAAAATCGGTGGGCATGGCGGTAAGCGCCAGGCCGTACTGCTTGAACTGCTCCTCAAAGCCCGAAAAAACGATGGGATGGATGTGGAAATACCAGGCCAGCGCGCCGCCGATGAGCCCCCCCAGCAGCACGCTGGCCAGGCCCAGCAGCACGCTTTCCAGCAGCAGCATGGAGAGTACCTGGCCGGGCGTGGTGCCCACGGCCCGCAGGATGCCGATTTCCCGCACCCTGGCATAGATGACGAGCAGGGTGTAGATCATCACTACAAAAAAAATGACGATAAAGATGATGGCCAGGGTGATGTAGCCGAAGATGGAATCCACCCGCATGGCCTGCACCAGCCCGGCCATTGTCTGCTGCCAGCTGGCCGCATCAAATGCGGGACCCAGGCGCCGGCCTATGGCCGCGGCCAGGGTCGCGGCCTCCTCCGGCCGGAGAGGCTGCACGATGAAATGGGTGGCGTAATTTTCTGCGGCCATCACCCGGTCGAAATAGGGCTTGGCCACAAAGGAGGCCCGGGAATCAAAATCAAAGAGCCCGGTCTGGAAGATACCCTTTACCGTCAGGTTGTCGGCGGCAAAGGAATAATCTGCGCCGGTGCCGACAAAGGCCAGCTGATCCCCCACCCCCACCTTGAGACGCCTGGCCAGTTCGCTGCCCATGTACACCAGGGCATCATCAGCGGAGGTCAGGTAGCTGCCCTGCTTGAGGGAGGCGGCCAGCCGGGAAATGCTCATCTCCTTTTCCGGCTCAATGGCGGTGAACATGCCGCCCACCGCCTTGTCTGCCGAGGAAAAAAGCACAAAGGATTCAAAACGGGCGGCAAAAACCGCGATGCCGGGGAAATCCCGCAGGCTGGCGCTCACCTGGCCGGCGTCAAAGATCAGGTTCTCCAGGCTGGGATTGTCCCGGAACCCTTGGTGGGTGATCTGCACGTAGCCGGGGTAGATCTCCACGCTGCTCTGGATCAGCCGGGCATGGGAGCCGTCCATGTAAGCCGAGGCAAAGACCAGCAGGGCCGTGGTGCAGGCCAGCAGCACCACGGTGATGATGCTGCGTTTGGCGTAGGCAAAAATGTTTCTGACCGCGATTTTGAAAAACATGGTTCCAACGTTTCAGCGATCAAACGTTTAAGCGTTTCAACGTTTGATCGCTTGCACGCTGAAACGCTGGAACGCTGGAACGTTCTCCTTAATCCGAAAAACGCTGCAGGGCCCGCTTGCTGAAATACTCCTCATCGATGGGCACGTCAAAGGCCGCCTCGGTTATTTCGATGACGGTCCGGTTGCCCGCCTTTTCCGGATCATGGGGGGTCATCACCCAGCGGGAAGGATACAGACGGTCGCCCAGCTGTTTCACCTCGGTGTACTGCAGGGTGCGCACCAGCACCCCCTCTTCGTCAAAATAGCGGACGCTTTCCGGCAGCAGCTCCTGTTTCGCCACCCCCATGAGCAGCCTGCCCCAGACCACCGCCGCCTCGGGCCGGGGCAGCAGTTCAATCTCATACCCCTGGTCATTTTCCGTGATGATTCTGGCGTCATAATCCCGGCTGATGGAGCTTTCCCGTACCAGGTCGTCATTGGTGAAATCCGTGCCCATCCAGCTCTGCAGCATCATGGAGGCGGGGATCTTGATGATCTTTTCAATGCGCGGCACATACTGCCACATGGCATCGTCGATCTTGAGAAAGGTGATGCCGTAATCCTTGCCCGGATAGGTGATCTTGATGAAGCTTTTCTCGTTGCCCACCGCATAGCTGTCCATCTTCATGGTGCGGGTGGCGCGGCTGGTGGTGATGACCATGGCGATCTTGAGCACCGCGGTTTTGCCGTTTAAGCGCTCCTCCACCTGCCTGATGATCTCCGCCGCCTCATCGGCCCGCGCCAGCCTGGGCAGGCAGACCAAAAAAAGACACAACAAAAAAAGGGCACAGAGTTCCACCCGACCGAGTCGTGGTATGTCCTGTGCCCTGTTTGCCGTCGCCGTTGTTTTCATAATGGATATAACAGCGGAAAAGAAACCGTTTGTCAACTGCCGGGATGGCGCGGCCAGGAGTAAAAAGCAGAATTCAGGAGTCAGGAGAAAACCGGTTCCCGTCGATGAATTACCTGCTTCTGACTCCTGACTTCTGGCTCCCCCCCTTAATGCTTGAACGACCGCTGGCCGGTGTACTTCATGGCCACCTGGGGCCTGGCCTCGTTGCAGGCCTCAATGGTTTCGAAATCACGCATGGAGCCGCCCGCCTGCAGGATGGCGCCCACCCCCTGGCGGATGCCCACATCGGCCCCGTCGCGGTAGGGGAAGAAGGCATCGGAGATCATCACCGATCCGGGCAGGCCGGCCCGGTCCTTTCTGGTCTGGGCATCGATCATCTCCTGGTCCGCCTTGTCGCGCTTGCCCTGCTCGATCTGCAGCACCATGTCGGCATAGGGGATGCCCAATTTGTCAAAACAGAGGATATCGGCATACTTGATATAGGCCTTGTGCACGGCGATCTCGGCCACCCCCACCCGGTCCTGCTCGCCGGTGCCGATGCCCACGGTGCAGCCGTCTTTCACATAGATAACGGAGTTTGACGTGACGCCATGCTCCACGGCCCAGCCGAACAGCATGTCATCAATCTCTGCCGGGGTGGGCTGGCGCTCGCAGCGGTATTCCTTGCCCTTATAGGTGGTGACCGCGTCTTTGAGATGCTCGGGTTTGCGGATGGAGTTGACCGCGGACTGCTGGGCGATGAGGCCGCCGTCGATCAGGCTCTTGAAATCAACGTAACGGTACTTTTCAAAATCAGCCAGCCGGTCGATGCGGGCCATTTTGATCACCCGCAGGTTCTTGCGGGCCTTCAAAATATCCAGGGTGCCCTGCTCAAAATCCGGGGCGCAGACCACCTCCAGATAGTTGCCGCTGAGCAGCTCCGCGGTTGCCCGGTCAACGGGCCGGCTCATGATCACGGCCCCGCCGAAGGCGGCGATGCGGTCGGCCCGGTTGGCCCGGTTATAGGCGTCGGCCAGTGTCTTGCCATAGGCCGCGCCGCAGGGGTTATTGTGTTTGAGGATGACGGCGGCCGGCCGGTCCATGAGATATTTGAGGATGTTCAGGCCGTTATCGATATCGGTGAGATTGATCTTGCCCGGATGCTTGCCCACCTGCAGCATGTCTTCCACGCTGATGCCGCTGACCAGGCCGTTGCCCGGTTCGATAAATTTGCAGTCCCCCAGCATCAGGTTGCCGTTGACCAGCTCGTAGAGGGCGGCCTCCTGGTCCGGGTTCTCGCCGTAGCGCACCCCGCGCTCATCAAAGGTGCCGTCCTCCATGGGGATCTTCCAGGTCCTCTTGCGATAAACCAGGGTCTGATCGCCAAAGGAAATCTTCATCTCCATGGGGAAATGATCGCCTAAAATCGTAGTGTACATCTTCTTCAAATCCTGTGCAGCCATAGCTCTCCTCTCTCGTCATCAGCAGGCGGCAGACATGGCGCCGCCGCCGTCCTTTATCTGAAACGTTGCATCCCAGTCCTTGCGGACCGGGTCATATCCTCTGCGGCAGATATCGGCGCACACCTCCTGCATGGAACGGTGATCGCCGACGGAAAATTGTTCGCCCGCAAGCTCGGGGTGGGCATAGCCGCCCGGCGCCGTGCAGGAACCGGCGGAATACCGGGTGGGTCCGAGCCCCACCATGCCGTCCCGGAAGCGGGCCTCCTCCCGGGTTGACAGCAAAAGCCCCACATCCGGGTCAAAAATACGCAGGGCAAAAAGCATCTGGCTCAGCATGCGCTCGCTAACCGTAACCAGGGGCTGAAAGCCGCCCTCCGCTGGCCGCAGCCGGGGAAAGGAAACGGTGAGCGCCGTGCGCCAGTAATGCTTGCGCAGCCAGGCCAGATGCAGGCCCATGGCCAGACCCTCCAGCCGCCAGTCGGCCAGGCCCAAGAGCGCGCCGATGCCCACCTCGCGCATGCCGGCCGCCGCGGCCCTGGCCGGGGTGGCCAGCCGGTAGTCGAAATCACATTTCTTGCCGCTATGGTGCACCTGGCTGTAAATCACCCGGTCATAGGTCTCCTGGTAGACGGCCACGCTGGTGATGCCGGCGCTAAAAAGCCGGGCGTATTCATCCTCTGCCAGGGGCTGCACCTCAATGGAGATGGCGGCAAAACGGTTGCGCAGCCGGGTGGCAAGCTCCGCAAGAAAATCCACCCCGAGCCTGGCCGGGGCCTCGCCGGCCACCAGCAGGATATGCTGGAAGCCCCGGCCATGCAGGATCATGGCCTCCTGCTCGGCCTCCTCCATGGTCAGCACCCGGCGCTCGATCCTGTTGCCCGCGGAAAAGCCGCAGTAGGCGCAGCGGTTGATGCAGTAGTTCGATAGATAAAGCGGGGCGTAGATCTGGATGGTGCGGCCGAATCGTTTGGCGGTTATATGGGCGGACCGGGCCGCAAGCTGGGGTAGCAGGGGTTCCGCCGCCGGCGACAACAGGGCGGCCAGGCCGTGGATGTCCAGCCGGTCGCTCCGCAGGGCGCGGCGCACCTCGGCTGGATGGTTATTGGCCGTCACGAGCCGCTGCAGTTGGCTAAAATCAGGGATGATGAATGTATCTTGTGTCATTTCCGTTTAAAAAAATTAACCGCCGCTGGCACCGCAAGGGCGGTTCGCGAACCGCCCCTACATCTCCGTGCGTTCGGTGGTGAAAAAATTCAGCGCAGGAAATCCAGGCCGGTTTGCGGGGA
>Ga0172380_10008855_pt1 | contig 10850 bp, 20 predicted proteins | sample Leawe162metaG_FD_119747 | JGI IMG/M metagenome (GOLD analysis project Ga0172380, IMG submission 119747) | Leachate microbial communities from a municipal landfill in Southern Ontario, Canada - Leachate well 162 metaG | ecosystem: Engineered > Solid waste > Landfill > Unclassified | place...
AGGGGGTTGTTCCAGTAAAGAGTGAAACTAAGCAGTATTTGTCTGAGCTTTCACTGTTTATATGTGATAAGTCAGGATTAACTCCCATGCAAGCGGGGGAAATCTTAGAGGCCTCTGGCGAAAAATTTGATGTGATTATATTTGACCACATTGGATGCTTTCGTACCACTGGGTTTAAAGGGCAGAGGTATGAGGCTATCGACCGCATAGCTGAGTATCTAAAGACAATGAGCAAGGAACGTAATGCTATTGTAATTGCACTTTGTCATTTGAATCGAGAATCTGAACGCAGGGAAAGCCACAAACCCCGGCTGAGTGATTGTCGAGAGGGTGCTGGGCTTGAGAACTTTGGAAATCGAATAATACTCCTATATCGACCGGCCTTCTACAACCTGTATGAGGAACGCAAAGAGGGTAAGTTTGATGACAGCGAAATGTACTTAATACTTGCGAAAAATACTAATGGGGAAACCGGGGAGTTCCCTGTGGTATGGTTGTCAGAGTGGATGAAATTTGCTGATGTTACCTTTGAGCTTGGAAAATTCTAATGGAAAAGATTGAAAGGGATATGAGTCGCTTTATTGAGGAGTTCTATAATTTTAAATTAACTGTCCCTTGGCGGTATAGGCCAAAAGTTAAATTAAAACTTATTTGGATAAGATTAAGGCTGGGATACTACAAGTATAAATTTTGGATTTATAGTAAGTTAGGGAAATTCTAAGGAACTGTTTGTGATAATGTTATTCTTACTGGTATATGATTGGATAAATGCAGAATGAATGAATTACCTTACCCATACCATAATTTAGAAGTCCTTGAAGAAAACAGTAAGCATTGGGTTACCCTCTGCCCATTCCATAAGGAGGAGGAGGGCAGCTTTACAATAAACAAAGGTGGAAGATTCCCCCTGTGGTTCAAGTGTTGGGGCTGTAATTGTCAGGGTAGTCCTAAGCAGTACGCCGAGCATTTTAAAATGAATCCCAAGGATATTAAATATATCCCAATAAAGAAGGAAGTACCAGTGGTGATAAACTGGGAAGAGAGATTGCATTGGGAAGGTTCAGGGGTTTTATCAAGAGAATTTGCAGAACACCTTGGTATTCTTCCACAAACAATAGAAAAATTCCGATTGGGATATTACCAAGGTAAATTCCTTGTTCCAATGTTTGGGGAACATGGGAAGATTGTGGGAATACAGGAACATTACTGGGACACTAAAACAGGCAAGCATGTAAAGAAGGGTCAGAAACACAGTAAGCATGGGGTATTTAAACCTAACATTGAATTTGATATTACAAAACCAATAATTGTGAACGAGGGATTCTCTGACACAGCTTGCTCAGTAGAGATGGGATTCCAAGCGATTGGGAAATACAATGCCCTGTATAAATGCACTGCGGCAACCATCTCTGCTCTAAAGAAATTTAAAAAGGTATTGATTATTGCTGATAATGATGAGGACGATGTTGGAGCAAGGGGTGCTGGTGAGTTGCATGCAGAATTACCAAACTCTGACATTCTTATACCCCCAGACCCATACAATGATGAGAGGGATTGGATGATTGCAGTTGGCAGAAACATACTGGCAGACCACTTAAACTGGCTGCTCAAGAGATAATTCTTTTTATAAGGAGTAACACTATGAAATCGTTTATTTTATCTTGACTTGACTAACGAATTGTGATATAATACCCGAATCAGAAAACAATAGAAATAAATGGAGGTGATTTACGGCCAATCATGAGCGTATATATCAGAAAGTAACACATGAGCAACTTGAAAAATGTCTCCGGTGGTGTCAGAATGTCCTTAACCTACGGGATTGGGAAATAGATTTTCATACAGGTACACCCTTTAAGAATGAACGTGCTGCTGGGTGGACAATGGAAATAGGCGAGAGGCAGAGATTTCTGATGCAAGCTGAGATATGGATTGATACGGGTTATTGCAAGGAAAAGGATGACAACCCCTACGTTGTAGTTTGTCATGAAGCACTACATGTTTTGATTGGGGGTAAGTGTATGATTGACTCAGAGAATGATGAGTACATCACCTACACTCTTGATGACGTACTGTACCTGAAATTTTGTGCAGACAATAAGATTAAAGTAATGCCCCTAAAAGAATGAAGAAGCACGTTAAAATATATCTTGATTCAGCAGGCAAGACTACGGCAGATGTAATACTTTGTGAGATTAGAGCCGAGGGATGTGAGAGCATTGCCGTTGACATTCACCACATTAACGGAAGATGTGGGAAAAATAGTGATAATATAGACAATCTTGTGGCAGTCTGTCGAAATTGTCATAATAAGGCACATGGGGTTGACAGTAAAGAAATAAAAAGGAAACTCTTGGGCATTGTGTCCAGAAGGCACAAATACAAATGAGAATAAGTAAGGTTGGAAATAGATATGGTAAATTGACAGTTATCTCCCAAACATAGGGGGAGAAATACACATGGGGAGTATTGCTGGAACTGCCTCTGTGATTGTGGTGGTACAAGTATAGTGAGGGGGTCTCACTTACAAAGTGGGAATGTTAAAAGTTGTGGCTGCATTCGCCAACAGACCCCAGCTTCCAGTCAAGATTTATCTGGCTCTGTGCATGGGGAATTAAAAATAATTGAAAAGGCTGTCGAGCGGCTAAATAACCCCTTTTTCTATTCACTTAAATAGAAATAATCAGTGAAAACGCCACAATTTTGCTTGACAAAACCACGTAAGTAGTTAATATATAAGAAGTTATAACACAAGCACGAAAGGATTGAAAAATGATGGTAGATTTGTTCGCACCGAAGAGGGAAGATAAACTGAAAATCTATACGATTGGATATGGATTGAGACCGATGGACGTGTTTTTAACCATATTGCAGGGAAATGGGATTGACCTGCTTGTTGACATCCGTACCAAGCCCTATTCTCGGAATCCTCAGTTCATTCTTAAAAATCTCACGGCATCCCTGAAATCCAGAAACATAGAGTTGAGATGGTTCGGCCCGAAGCTCGGCGGCATCGGCGGATTGTCGCCGGACGATTGGCGAAAAGCACTCCCAGAAGTTATTGAGCTTGCAAAAGAAAACACCATAGTTATAATGTGCGCGGAAAAGGACGTAAATCAGTGTCATAGATTACAGATTGGCGAAATGCTGAGAGATGAACACGGTTGCGAAATTGTGCATTTATAAAACATTGCGGGGTCGTCTAACAAGCGGCTGGCTTTGGGGGAAAAGATAACAAGAAGTGCAAATACTTTGTTGAGAGTTGTTTGATGAGAGAAGGATGCTAATATGAGAGTGCTGGCAATAGACCCCGGTAATGTAGAGTATGCCTTTGTCATCTATCAGGATGGAGAGATTCTTGAAAAAGGTAAGGTCGTAAATGAAGAATTATTGCAACACACAATAGAACTTGAAAGTCATTATAAATGTGAACATCTTGCAATAGAGATGGTAGCTTGTTATGGAATGGCTGTTGGAAAAACTGTGTTTGAGACTTGTGTTTGGATAGGTCGATTTATTCAGGCTTGGGACAATGATTACACCCAGATTTATCGCAAGGATGTAAAGATGTTCCTCTGCAATTCGGTAAAAGCCAAGGATGGAAATATACGGCAAGCGATTATTGATAAGTTTCCTCCAACTGGTGATGGTAAAATACCACAGGTTGGAACAAAGAAAAAACCCGGCCCACTGTTTGGTGTCCATGATGATATTTGGGCCGCATTGGGTGTTGCAATGACCTTTGAGAACAATGTAAAGGGGAAGTTGCTATGACAGTTAAAGAGTATTTAGAATCTGGTGAACCTCAATTTACAACTGAAAAATATGAACTAAGTGGCATGGAGCACCTGATAGTTACCAACAAGCTTGGGGATGTTTTTGTAAAGGCCTGTAATACTGTTCTATGGGAATTATTTCCATCGGGGGCATGCGTAGAAGCTCTACATAACTACATCTTTGAAGCGTCCCCAAAGGAACGTAAGGCAATATGTTTATTAACTCTTGGATATATTACGGAGAAATAACATGAGAAGTTTTGGAGCGATGTTAGGGGCAGACCCCCGCAGGGGTGATTTATACAGTGTACTCAGGAAATGGCAAAACCAGCATGGGGGTTGCTTGGGTGAATACCTTGAGGTTTTGTACTTTATTTTTGAGGGTGAGAAAGATTCGGCGGAAGCTGCAATGAAAGACATTGAGAAATTACTTGGGGGTAAAAATGGGTAAGGGTTCAAATCGCAGAAGTTGCTTGGTTAGTCCTGAAGAGGAACAACTCCGCTGGGACTTATTCCAAGGAAAGATAACCAGAGAACAGTTCGACAAAGAAATGGAAAAATTGAAGGAGAAGTAAAATGATACCAGCTTGGCAATTTTTTACATTTTGGGCTTGTGCTATGGCCGTAGGGCTGTACTTATGTTACTATAATTGGAAAAATTATTTCTAATAAGATGAAGGGAAAATAGATATGCCGTACATTACAACTGATAAGAGGTCTCTATATGATGATGAGATTCAGCACTTTGAGGATTTCCACGCCGCTGAAATCTCAGCCGGGGAGTTAAACTACTTTATAAGCAGCTTACTGCATTCTGTGATAAAGAAGCAGGGATTGAAGTATGATGTCCTGAACAAAGTGATGGGCTGCTTGGAGTGTGTTAAGGTATCCCTGACTGAGACGGTAATCATACCCTACGAAAGAAATAAAATTCTTGACAATGGTGCAGTATCTTCTCTTGATGGGGATTACATGGAGAAACTATTTAATGAGGCTTCTGTAAATTCAAAGGCCTATACACCTGACCAGCGGAGAGCACTTGAGGATGCCAGATAACTTGAAGAAGAAAAAGAAGCCATTCTGTTTTATGTGTGATGATACTGGGGAATATGTAGATTACTTTAAAGCCCCAAATGGAAAGACTGTACGAATAAAACAAACTTGCATCTGTAAGGCGGTTAAAACTTTTATTGGAGAAAATAAAAATGACACCAAAAAGAATTGATTTCTGGAGAAATAATACTACACCAACATTTAGATTAACTGAATCTGAGTTTAACGAATTACTAACAATACCGGCACATAATTTACAATATCAAGATGCTGGTGGTAGGTGGGTAGATAATTTCTCTCCTCCTTGCAGGCCTGAAGCCTTAGCGTACAGACTCATACCTGCTCCGATTACAGTTACAAGAACAGAAGAAGAAAAAGTGGCCGATCCTGATGTACTGCAAGAACACGTCTTTTTGAAACCTTGGGAATGCCCAAAGGATACCCCAAATGGGAGGGACGTTGAGAAAACTATTCGCCGTACAGAATTAAATGGGATTAAAATAGAAGGTGGTGAGGACAGGATATTTGCTACCGGAGCTAAGAGACAGGCATCTGCCGGTAAAGGCCTCCCAACACTGCTTCCCGCTGATGCACTGCTTGAAATCTCCAAGCATCTTGAAGCCGCTGCTGACAAGTACGGCAGTAGGAACTGGGAGAAGGGACTCCCGCTCAGTTCAATTCTTGATTCACTACTCCGGCATATATTTGCAGAGTTAATGGGGGATACAACAGAGGAACACGCCAGAGCGATTGGTTGTAATACCCTTTTTTATATAGCAACAAAACTTAGAGTACAGCAAGGCATGCTTCCGTCTGAACTTAACGATTTACCAGAATATCACGGAAGAACCAATATAAAGGAAACATAACATGATTTGCTTCTCAGACCCACCAAAAGATGTAATAAATGCCTTACTGGAAGAATACCAAACATTGGGGGAAATACTATTTCAAATAGAAATTAAGCGAGAACACACGATTGCAAAAATGATTAGGCAATGTGAAACTATGCTGGTATCAAAGACAGGGGTATCAGTTGTCTATGATATTGTAAGGGATTTCCTTAAAGATAATGTTTGTGTAACCTATTCAGATTTGTTTAAAGAATTTATTAGAAAGCAGGAATAAAATGAGACAGTTCAAATACTACGTCAGCCACCCAATAAGTGATGGTGGAATACTGACAGAAGAAATTATGGAAAAGAATTGCAAGGCCGCTATTGATTTTACAGAGTGGCTACGCAAGGAATTTCCAACCACAGTGTTCTATTGCCCGGCTGAGCATGAAGAGTTTGTCCACACAACCTATAAGGATAAACTCCTTACAATCCCACAGATTCTTGATGTGGATTGCAAGATTATTGATGGCTGTGATGGAATGATAATCTTTAATCCCAAGGATAAAATAAGTGCCGGGATGCAAGTTGAGATAGATTACTGCTCCAAAATTGGAACTCGGATGTTCACTACTAATCCGTACTACCTTGTCCACCCAACCAGTTTAAAGGCGGAGTTGATAAGTTATTTTGAGGCGGTGGAGGACATAGAAGATGCCCAAAACTTGTAGTAAATGTCATGCCGTGTGTTACAAGGTAATTAAACTCACTAAGGGTAAGCATACTTTAGTTGATGTGGGGGATTTTGAATATCTCAATCAGTGGAAATGGCACGCCTATCTAATAAGAGGAAATTGGCACATTAGCAGATGTGAGCGTGGTGTTACTATTAAAATGTCCCGTGAAATTATGGGCTGTGTTAAAGGTGATGGAAAAATAGTTGACCACATAAATCATGATACCTTTGATAACAGGCGACATAATTTGAGATTTGTTACTTCTCAACAAAATCACCAGAACGCCCTACCTTGGGGAAAGAAACGCTCTAAGTTTAAGGGGGTTTGTTGGCACAAAGGGGATGGTTTGTGGCATTCAAGGATAACCAACAATGGTAAGGTGTTTTTTCTTGGGGCATTTACAGATGAAAAAGAGGCTGCCACTGTGTATGATAAAAAAGCTAAGAAATTGTTTGGGGAATTTGCATGTCTGAACTTTTAAATTTAAAGGTATGTCCAAAATGTAATTTCTCCCATAGTAGCTCAACCGCTATCTATTGTGTTCAGTGTGGGCACAGGTTTGGCGTGCCGTCAGGGGATTCATTTCTTGAGATGTTTAAAAATATAGTTAAAGAAGAAAAAAATGAAAGAACAAAATAAGTGTGCCCACGATTGGCTTGAGGCAGTTAAACCAAACTATTCAGCTGTGTCCTGTACCACAACAGATGAGGTGGGATGTTCAGGATATTTTATGTTCAAGAAGTACCTTTGCCTTAATTGTGGTAAAATAATTACTATTTTAAATGCTGTTGTGGAGAATGTGAAATGAAGAAACAAAATAACCGAGTTCTCTGTGTAGGCGACCTTCATCTCCCGTACTGTCGTCCAAACTATCTTCAGTTCTGTAAGGATATGTATAAAAAACATAGATGCAATAGTGTAGTGTTTCTTGGGGATGTCGTGGACTTACACTCTATCAGCTTTCACCCCAAGCGTCCTGACATGCCAAACGCATCGGCAGAATATGAGCTTGCCAAGAAAGCTGTGAGTCAGTGGAGAAAAGCATTCCCGAAGGCAATGGTATGTATAGGTAACCATGATGCCCGACCACTACGATTAGCTGAGACTGTATCTATCCCCGAAGAGATGTTGAAGAGCTTTGCTGAGATATGGGACACAAGGAGTTGGACATGGGATTGGGAGTTTGTTATTGACGATGTCTGCTATATTCATGGAACTGGATGCGGTGGAGAACACCCGGCGTTCAATAAAATGAAGTCAACCGGCCTTAGCTATGTTATGGGGCACACTCACTCCGCAGCAGGGATAAAGTGGCTGGCATCCCCCAAGAGTCGTATGTTTGGAATGGATGTTTCTACGGGCGTGGATGATAGGTCAATGGCATTTGCGTATGGCCAGTTCGCTCGTAGGCGTTCCATTGTGGGTTGTGGTGTGGTACTTAACGGAGTTCCATACTACGAAATAATGCAAATGGGAGCAAAAGAACGATATTGGGATGGGGGGAAGTGATGATTAAGAATAAACTGTCAGTAGAATGCTGGTATGACTTTGGCTCATGGGCGTTGCCTCTACGAGTTACTTGGTGGGGGCATGGGAACAACTTCGTTGTATTTTCATTGGATGTCCAGTTTCTATGTTTTGGAATCAGGTTGGAGATATACAATGATTAGCTTTACATTGGCAGTAGTAGCTTTCTTAGCAGCTATCGGATGGCGTTTGGAGAAATGAGAATTTTCAAAAATGAATAAAAAAATTGGGGGACGTAGCCGTTAGGACTAAATCCCCCAATTTCTTATTTAACTGTATGCCCTAATGCCCATATAAATCGGGCTAACCAAAAAATTAGAGCAAGTACAATAGTACCAAGCAAAGAGAATACACCGGCTATAATCTTTCCGTGAAGATGTAGGTGGTTATCAAAGTGCTTGATTAGGGAGTTTTGCTTAACTGCAAAGACTGCCAAACTCTTTTCAATAGAATCTAACCTATCCTCAATGGTTTTTCTCGGCTTTGTCTTTTGTGGCTTACTCATGGCTTTCCCCCTTAACTTTATTTCTTGCTATCTCTTTTGATTTATCAATCTGATTTCTGATAGCTTTAATTTTCTGCTCATTGCTCAGGTCAGACCACATTGGTCTCCCCATTATTTCTCTCAAACGAGGATTCAACACCTCTTTAACTTTTTCCTGATATGCTTTGTATCGGGCATCATTCAGTTTCCAATCACCCAATTTCTTAGAAAGTCCACCAACCCCAACACCAAGGGATTCCATCTGAGTCTGAATATCCTTGTCAAGACCCTTCTGTACTTTCTTCCCCACCTTTTGCTGTTCGGCAAGAGTCTCACCAATGTAATCAAAATTACTGGTTTTCTCTTTACTTACCTCAGCCTCAAGTTGTCTTAGTGTAGGTGAGTAACCTCTTATCTGTTTCTGTTGAACATCAGATAGTTCATCCCACTTCTTGCCATGCTTTTCTTCGGCCAGTTTGTTCTTCATCTTGGTTGCAACGGTAGAAGCATATTCCTTAACTTCGTTAGTAGATTGAGAGAACATCTCAAGAGAAGCCCTGCTTGCTGTTTGTGACCAACCTTGGTCGATTGCAGCTTCCCACGTTGCAGCGAGAATCTGGGGAGCTAACGCATTAGCAACTTCACGCCCGGCAAAGAAGATACCTTTACCAGCCTTCTCTCCAAATACATTCTGAAGTCCCTGAACCTGTCCAGCAAACTCTTTTCCTAATGGGCCTTTTTCACCAGCCTCATGTTTAGCTAAGTCAGGCATCTCCCAGATACTATTCCCCATAAAGTCCCGGCCTGTCCACCATCGGGCTATTAGACCAAGAACTGGATTGCCTCTTCCTTTTAGATACTGCTCGATAACTTCTTTACGGGGGGTTTTCTTTATCTCACCCGCTTGTGTTTTTGTTTTACCTGAGATTAAGCGGGCGAGGAATCTATACTTCTGAATCTCACCACCACCTATATCAATACTTGTATCCCCATTAACAATCTTACCCCAGTTAGAGGATGATGGGTTACTGTCACTGTGTAGTTTAGGGCTGCCATCTTCTTTTCTTGCCCACTCAAATCTATCAGCAAGCTCTTTTCCAATCAATGTTGTAAGGCTTGATACAAGGATTATCTTTGCAATGTCTGTTGCAATAGCTGAGCCAATATAAGCTCTGCTCCCGGCCTTTGTTACGACATCACTATAAACTTTAAATCTTGCGGTTGTAACGGAGGCAGAAAACAAAACATGGTTTGCTACCGCTTGAATCTTCTTCATATTGGGGTCTTTAGAGCGAAGGACTTTTACAAGAGTGTTGATAGCACTTGCTCGATTAGTTCTGTATTCCTGTGCTTTTGCCAAAGCCTCTTTAGCTGCAACATCACCGCCCTTAGCTCTCATGGTGAACTCCGCTTGCATCTTGGGCGTTACGGGTAATCCTGCCTTTTCAAATTCACCCATTGCCGTATCATACATACTCTGCACAAGATAATCGTGGGCTGCGGCAAAGCCTCTCTCTGCACCCCGTGAAATCTTACCCAATGCTCTTATTGGAGCACCAGCTATCTTACCAAATTTACCACCCTTTTCCCCCGTGTGTAACATCTTCTGGGTAAGGTGTGTACTTAATGAAAACTGCTCTGCTCTTTCACCAGAGTAGGCAGTAGTAGCTAATCTATTTACTCCATCGTCAGATGCCTGTTGATAGTAAGGACTATTCTTAGTTCTCGCCTCAATCTTCTCCGCATATTTTTCACTAACGTAAGCTCTTGCATTTATGCCAACAGCCTTAGAAAATAAAATCGGATGTCGAGTTGCAATGGAAGAAGCCTGACGAGCAATTTGAACATCCAAACTAACTATCAATTTTGATGCAGCTTGTATATCATTCTCCAAACTCAGTATATTATAGTTCTTTGCTCTCAATGCCTCGTGAGCTTCATACAGTCCTGTTGCAGTCTTTTTTCCAACTATATCTTCAATGTATTGGTATTGGCTTCTCTGTAGAACTTCTCCGTTGTTCCAAGAATCAAAAGCCTCTTTAGCATTGTTAGCCTTAAACACATCCTTGTACCTACCAATAATCTTTGAGGAGATTACATTCATTTCGTCAGGAGTAAAATTGGGGGAAGGTACTTTGAAAGTCTCTGCCTTGTCCCTGAATCCTGCTCTTGCTTTTTGCATCGCATCAGCGGGAGGAGTTCCAGCAGCCAACTCATCACTTAGTATTGTCTGATAATCAGCAGCCTGTCTTGCCCTTAATTCTTTAACAGCCGGTTCTCTTAGTCCTGCCGTATATTTCTTTGCATCCTCTATATTGAGAGATGCCTTTTCTGATACAGATGCAATAGATGCTGGTTTAGCAGTAGGTACTTTTTGACCAACATTAGCCAAGTCAGCCGCAGTCTGTACCATCTTCTGTCCAACAACCTCTGACCC
>Ga0172380_10008856_pt1 | contig 10850 bp, 13 predicted proteins | sample Leawe162metaG_FD_119747 | JGI IMG/M metagenome (GOLD analysis project Ga0172380, IMG submission 119747) | Leachate microbial communities from a municipal landfill in Southern Ontario, Canada - Leachate well 162 metaG | ecosystem: Engineered > Solid waste > Landfill > Unclassified | place...
GAGAAGGCCGGCGTCGTCGCGCTCCTCGCCCCCAGCGCGGACGCCTCCGCCGCCGCGAGCAACGTCGCGATCACCACGCCCATCGCGAACCAGCGCGTCTCCGGCTCGCTCACCGTGACGGGTCGTGCCACCTCCCCCGACTTCCAGCGCTACGTGCTGGAGTGGGGGACGGGCCAGAACCCCACGACATATCAGTCACTCACGACCGCCACGACGAAGGTCGCGGACGGCACGCTCGGCACGTGGGACGTGCGCTCGCTGCCGGACGGCGACTACACGCTGCGCCTGCGCCTCACCGACGCGAAGCTCGGCGAGCTGCGCTTCGCGGTGCCGGTGATCGTCGGCACCGGCAACGTGCGCACCCCGGTCGCCGCCATCTCGGCGCCCGCCGGCGGCACGGTGCTGAAGGGCACCACCACCATCACCGGCACCGCCGCAAGCCCGGGCACGCTGCGCGACTACGTGCTGGAGCTGGGCGAGGGCGCCGTGCCCACGAAGTGGACGCAGCTCCGCAAGAGCACCACGCCCGTCCTCAACAACACCCTGGGCACCATCGAGGTCGCCGGGCTCGGCCTGCGCAGCGGCCTGTACACGCTTCGCCTCACCGTCACCGACGCCGGTGGCGGCTCCGCGAGCACGCAGGTCGCCGTGATGGTGCAGACACCCTAGGGGTGCCCTGCCGGGGGCTCGCCCACCGGCGGCTGGCCGACGAGACGCGTCACATCCTCGCGAGTCTGCACGCCGCGCACCTGCTCCATGAACCCGCGCACGCCGCCACTGCGCTGCAGCAGCGCGCGCAGCTGCGCGCCCAGCGGGTCGACCGACTCCGGGCGCGCTGCGTACGTCCCGTACCACGCGAAGTACGCCTGGTTGATGCGCCGGATGCCGACGCCGCGCGCTGCCAACGAGGCTCGCACCTCATCCATCCGCCGCTCCGCAGCCTCCACCTCACCACGCGCGAGCAGCGCGTCGACCTCCACCCGCAGCTCGCGCAGCGTCGTGGTGACATCGACGCGCGGCCCCGGCGTCGATGCGGCGGGCGTGGGCGTGGGCGTCGAGGTGCGCCCGGGTGGATCGGGGAAGCGCGCGAAGACCAGCGCCGCGATCGCGTCACCGCCGATGTCCGCCACGGTCTCGTTCAGCGTCTGCGCCTCCGGCCCGCGGAAGTACGCCTGCCCCAGCGGGTACAGCGAGAGGTAGTGGTGCAGCCACTCGTGCGCGGCGGCCTGCACCGTCCCGCGGTAGTCGTCGCCCGCCGCGACGATCGCCGGGAACGTCGCGATCCCACCCGAGGGCACGACGAGCGCGGATCGCTGCCCGCCCGCCTCCTCGCGCGCCTCGATGGCGCGCACGGCGTCGCGGTCGAGGTCGGGGCGCAGCGGCTCCGCGGCCAGTCGCTCGATGCGTGCGCGCGGGGAGGTCACGAGGATGCGCGGCGACGCCCCCATCTCGATGTCCACGGGCGGCAGGAAGCCCGGCCCCGGCCAGCGCAGCCCCTGTTCGGCCAGCACCACGGTCACGCGGCGCTCCACCTCCGCCTCGGCGGCGTTCTCCAGCGCACGCGCCTCCGACCCGCTGCGGTCCGCCAGCGCGAAGTACCGCGCCAGCGCCTCCTCCGGCGTCGGGCCGCCGCGCCACGGCGCACCGAGGCGGTACAGCAGCCAGCCGGGGGCTGCCTGCGCCTCCCACGCCACGAAGTCGAAGCGCTCGCCCAGCCGCTCCGCGCGCACGTGCAACAGCCCGACCCACGCCGCCGCAGCGCTCATCCACGCGATCACGCCGACCGCGATCGCCGCGCCGATCACCCTCGTCATCACGCGTGCCATACGACCACGGTAGAGCCAGCCGAGGTCGGCGGTATATTCGAGGCGATGGCCACACACCGCTTCCTCGACCCCACCGCGCCACTCGGCGCCGACAGCCCGCGCTGGCGCCTGCTCGCGGCGCTCGGCCTCGACCTGCTCGCGCTGCTGACGATGCTGCTCGCCGCCGCCGCGAGCGCGATGCTCTGGCTGCTCACCCGCACCCAGGCGGGCCGCATCGACGTCACCCCCGCCGACGGCGCCGTCGCGCTCTCGCTCATCGCGGCAGCACTCCCCGCGTGGGTCGCCATCGAGTGGTTCGCGCTGCTCCGCATCGGCCGCACGGTCGGCGGACGCGTCGCGGGCCTCGACGCCGCCGCGCCCGTGCGAGGTCCGGCGCGCGCGCTCCTGCTGCTGCTCCACCCGGCCTCGGCGGTGCTCTGGGCGTGGCTCGCAGCCGGCGCGGCGCTGCTCGACGCCACCCCGGCTACCGAGGCGCTGGCACTGCTCGCCGCCGCCGTGCTGCTGCTCAGCCTCGCCAGCCTGCTCCGGCTGCTGCTGCGGCCCGACGCCGAGGCCCTGCACATGACGCTCGCGCGTCGCGCCCCGGGGGGCCGCGGCTGATGCGCATCACCACCTCCCGCGACGAGCGGCCGGGCCGCGACGGCGCCCCCGTCATCACCGAGCACGGCACGTGGGGCCAGCCCCCCGCCCGCTCCCCCTTCGCCCCGCCCGACCGCGGCGCCGAGGCACGCGCGTGGCTGACGCTGCTCCTGGCCGCCGTCGTGGTCGCGTGGGTGAGCTGCGCCGCACTCGCCCAGCTCACCTCGCGCGCCGTCGCCATCCCCGCCGCAGAGCGCGGCATCGCCGCCGTGACCGAGATCGACGCGCTCCTCAGCCTCCACGAGGCACGGCTGTGCGCCGCCGCCTCGGCGGGCGGCAGCGAGACGGTCGACCTCGCGGGCTTCCCCGTGCGCGACGTGCTCCTGCGCGCGCAGGAGGTGCCCTGCGCGAACGGCGTCCTCGATCGCGCCGTCCTCCGCGACCTGCTGCTGTCGAGGGGCGCCGAGCTGCTCTACCTGCGCGGCACCGCCGCGTTCACGGATCCCAGCCGCGCCGCCGACGCCGCCCCCGCGCTGAGCGCGACCTGGCTGATCCGCCTGCTGCTCGATGGCCTGAGCGCCGGCCTGCACGAGTGGCTGGTGGTGGCCGCGTGGGCGATGGGCGGCCTCGGCGCGCTGCTGGCAGGCATCGTCTGGCTGCTCGGCCGCCGAGGTGCCCGCCTGCAGCGCGTGGGCTGGGCGCTGACCCTCGGCGCGCTCCCCGTGCTGTTCGCGGCCGCAGGCCTCTGGCTGGTGCTCCTGCTGCTCGGCGGCACCGGAGGCGGCTCGCTCGTCGGCGAGTTCGCCTCGATCGCCCGCTCCCTCGCCGCCCTCCCCGCCCTCGACGCCCTGCTCACGATGGTCGCCGGCCTCGCGCTCGTCTTCGCGCCGCGCGGCGTGCGCTAGGGGGTTCGCAGTGCCTCTAGTTCGCTGGCGAGATGTGAGGGCGGATGACATCTACGAGGAACTGATGGAGATCGGCTTCCATGGACTGACCGTCCTTGAGGAGGCGCTCACGGGCATCGAGGCATCAATCGTGATGCGACTCGATGAGGTGGAGAACCGCCTGCGACGCACTTGGCCGACGATGATGCCGGAACCGCCAGATGAGTACTTCGAATCGCTGGCACTACGCGACCATGAACGGATAGCCCGCTGGGGCATCTACCTCGCGGCGTTTTCCGATTTTGAGCGTTCAGTGCTGAGCCTCGCTGGGAGCGGGCGCAGCGCCACTGAGGGGATGAGGCTGTTAGGGCCGACGGTCGAAACACACATTGCAGACTGGGCTGACATGTACCAGCGCGTCCATTCGCTGCAGGGGCTCCGGAATGAACTGGCGCACGGTGGTGGGACGCTACGCCCCCAGAACAAGCGGAAGCTCCTTCGGCTGATCCATTCCGGCGAGATCAATCCGGCGGATTCCGACTACTTCGCGTGGCGCGGCGAAAAGGTGATCGTCCTAACAGCGGGCGCGGTGCAGGGAATGGTTCGCGACCTCCGGCAGGTTCATCGGGTGCTTCTTCGCTTCTCAAAGCCACCCACCGTTGACTCAGCACCGCCCGCCCGATAGCGTCTCGAAGTCACCGCCGCCCAGCCCGCGTCCGCCCGCGTGACGTAGCCGGGCCCCTCCGGTCGCGCGGCGCTCCCCCCTCGCGCCCGGCCACTGCGATGGAGTGAGAGCCGAATGCGTAACCCCCGCGACTTCATGAAGCCGCTGGCGATCGGAGCCCCCGAGCCGCCTCGCGAGATCCCCGTGCGGCCCAGCCGCATGATCCACTTCTTCGACCCCGGCAATGAGCGCATGCGCGCCCGCGTGCCGGAGATGGCGACGCAGGTGGACGTGCTCCTGGGCAACCTGGAGGACGCCGTCGCCGCCGACCGCAAGGTCGAGGCGCGCATGGGCCTCGTCGAGGTCGCGAAGACCACCGACCTGGGCGACACCCCGCTCTGGACCCGCATCAACAGCCTCGACAGCCCGTGGTTCCTCGACGACATCACGACGCTGGTCGCCGAGGCCGGTGACAAGATCGACTGCATCATGCTGCCGAAGGTGCAGGGGCCGTGGGACATCCAGTTCCTCGACCAGCTGCTCGCGCTGCTGGAGGCGAAGCACGGCATCCAACGCCCGATCCTCATCCACGCGATCCTGGAGACCGCCCTCGGCGTCGTGAACGTCGCCGAGATCGCGGCGGCCAGCCCGCGCATGCAGGGCATCTCCTTCGGCCCCGCCGACCTCGCCGCCTCGCGCCGCATGAAGACGACGCGCGTCGGCGGCGGTCACCCCGGCTACGTCGTCCGCAGCGACCCCAACCCGGAGGCGCCCGAGGCGCCCCGCAGCAGCGTCCAGCAGGACCCGTGGCACTACACGCTCGCCCGGATGGTGGACGCCTGCGCGGCGGTCGGCATCCTTCCCTACTACGGCCCGTTCGGCGACATCGCCGACGGCGAGGGCTGCGAGGACCAGTTCCGCGCGGCGTTCATCCTCGGCTGTGTCGGCGCGTGGTCGCTGCACCCCAGCCAGGTCGCGATCGCCAAGCAGGTCTTCAGCCCGCCCCCCGCCGAGGTGCTCTTCGCGAAGCGCATCATCGAGGCGATGGGCGACGGTTCCGGCGTGGTCATGCTCGACGGCAAGATGCAGGACGACGCCACCTACAAGCAGGCCAAGGTCATGATGGAGGTGGCGGAGCTCATCGCCTCCCGTGACCCCGAGATGAAGGCCGCGTACGGCCTCTAGGCCGTACTGCACCAGCGAGAGGCGCGTATGCGGTTCTACGAGTTCGAAGCGAAGCAGGTCCTCGGCAAGGTCGGCGTACCGATGCCGAAGCGCACCTTCGCCCACACCCCGGAGGAGGCCGAGGCGGCCGCGGCGGAGATCGGCGCAGCCGTCGTTCTCAAGTCGCAGGTGCTCACCGGCGGCCGGATGAAGGCGGGCGGCGTGCTCTTCGCCGACACCCCCGCGGAGGCGAAGACCCACGCGGCCACGATCCTGGGCCTCACGATCAACGGGCAGGAGCCCGCTGGCGTGCTGGTCGAGGAGCGCCGCAAGGTCGTGCAGGAGTACTACGCCGCCGTCACCTGGGACGGCCGCGCGAAGCAGCCCGTGATCGTCTTCTCGGACATGGGCGGCATCGACATCGAGGAGGTCGCGGAGACGCACCCGGAGCACGTCTCCCGGACGAACTTCTCCAGCCTCCGCCCCTTCTCCGACTACACGGCGAAGGTCGCGGTCTCCAGCACCGGCGTCACCGGCAACGACCTCGCACCGCTCACGCGCATCGTCGCGGCGCTGGCGCGGGTGTTCCTCCAGTACGACCTGACGCTGGCCGAGATCAACCCGATCGGCAAGCTCGATGACGGCACGTTCATCGCGCTCGACAGCCACATGGACATGGAGGAGGAGGCGCGCGGCATGCAGCGCGCGCTCCTCAAGGAGCTCGCGATCCCCGACGAGGACACGCGGCAGGCTCGCCCGCCCACCCCGTTCGAGATCGAGGGCGCGAAGGTCGACTCGGCCGACACCCGCGGCGTCGCCGGTCGCGTCGTGGAGTTCGATGGTGACATCGGGCTCGTGATCGGCGCCGGTGGTGGTTCGCTGACGCTGTTCGACGCCGTGCGCGGCGCGGGCGGCAGCCCGGCCAACTACTGCGAGATCGGCGGCAACCCGTCGGTCACGAAGGCCTCGGCGCTCACCCGCCTCGTGCTCTCGAAGCCGGGCGTGAAGAAGATCGCCGTGATGATGAACGTCGTCTCCAACACGCGCGCCGACATGATGGCGCGCGGCGTCATCAAGGGCTGCATCGAGGCCGGGCGCGTCCCCGCCGACACGATCGCCATCTTCCGCATCCCCGGCTCGTGGGAAGAGGAAGCGGTGAAGCTCCTCCAGAAGTACGGCGTCGAGTACGTCGACCGCACGGTCTCGATGCACGAGGCCGCGGCCCGCGCCGTCGCGAAGATCGGGAACTAAGCGATGTCCATCCTGATCGATCAGAACAGCACGTTCATCATCCAGGGCATCACCGGCCGCGAGGCCGTGACGATGACCCGCGAGCTGCTCGATTACGGCGCGAAGGTCGTCGGTGGCGTCACCCCCGGCCGTAAGGGCCGCGACGTCCACGGCGTGCCGGTGGATGACACCGTCCGCGCCTTCACCAGCAAGATGCAGGTCGACGGCGCCATCGTCGTCGTGCCGCCCGGCTTCGCGGCGGACGCGATCCTCGAGGCCGTCGAGGCGGGCATCAAGCTCATCGTCGTCGTGACGGAGCGCATCCCGCGCAAGCAGGTCGCGCAGGCCGTGGAATACGCGGCGCAGCAGGGCGCGCGCATCATCGGCCCCAACTGCCTCGGCATCATCGCCCCCGGCAAGTCGCGCATGGGCGGCATCGGCGGTTCCGCCGACGCGACCCGCCGCGCCTTCGTGCCGGGCAAGATCGGCGTCATGTCCCGCTCCGGCGGCATGACCGTCGAGATCTCGAACGCACTGTCGCAGGCCGGCCTCGGTGTCAGCACCGCGGTCAGCATCGGCGGGGACGCGATCATCGGCTCGACCTACGCCGAGCTGATGCCGCTGTTCGAGGCCGACCCGGAGACGCAGGGCATCGCGATCTACAGCGAGCCCGGCGGGCGCATGGAGGCCGAGCTGGCCGACTACATGCAGCGCACCAACTCGCGGCTGCCCGTGGTCGCCTTCATGGCGGGCCGCTTCATGGACGCGATGCCCGGCATGCGCTTCGGCCACGCCGGCACGATCGTGGAGGGCAAGGCGGACACCACCGCCGACAAGATCGCGCGCATGCAGGCGGCCGGCATCGACGTCGCCGAGCGCATCGAAGAGATTCCCGCGCTGCTGCAGCAGCGCCTGGCGAAGTAAGGGCAGGCGACATGTCGCTGTTCATCCGGGTCGACATCGGTGACGCCGTGCAGGGCGACGAGGCGCTGAAGAAGCGCCTGGTCGAGGTCTGCCCCGTCGACATCTTCGCGGAGGATGGGGGCCGCCTGGTCACCGTCGAGGGCAACCTCGACGAGTGCACGCTGTGCGGCCTCTGCACCGACGCGGCGGGCGACAAGGTCGCCGTCGTGAAGCTGTACGAGTAGCGCCAAGCCCTCGATGGCACACGCGCGATGTTCCACGTGAAACATCGCCCGTAGCCCTCGGCTCCGAACGCAACGAAACGGCCGGCTGGTTCCCCAGCCGGCCGTTTCGTGTCTGCGTGCCTTCGAGAGGCGGCTACCCGCGGTTCTTCGGCGTCCAGAGGCGAGCGGCCACCACCACCGCCACGGCCACGGCCACCAGCAGCACGACGACCAGCGCGCTCCCGCTGGAGCCTGCCAGGCCTGCGTTGCCGGACTTCGGCGCGGTCGGCGCACCGGCGGCGGCACCGACGATGAACGTCGCGGAGCCGCGCGCCTCGCACGCCGCGTGGTTGAACTGGCCCACGACCACCGTGACGGTGTGCGTGCCCGAGGTGAGCGCGCCGAGATCCTGCGTGAGCGATCCGCTGTGGATGATCGACGGGTCGTTGGACGGCACCACCGCCCCCGCCGCCGTCGGGATCGAGTCGATGAAGTAGTGCAGGTGCAGCGACTGCGGGTCACCGGCGCTCGCGGCCTTCACAGTCTGCGGCGGCGTGAGCGTGACCGAGACCGTCGTCGGTGCGGCGGCGGTCGGCGGTGCGACCGCGACGTTCACGCCGGTCGGACACGCCGCCTGGGCGGGCGCGGCCGGTGTCGGACTCGGCGTCTGCGCCGAGGCGGTGGCGACCGAGGCGAGCCCCGCCGATGTGGCGAGCGCCAGCACCAACAGGAGGGAAGCGAAGCGACGAAGCATGTGGGAGCCCCTTTCGTTGCCTGCCGCGCAGTATAGGACGGCAGCGTCGTGCCTCGTACGGGTCGCCGTAGCGACGTTGTAACCTGTCGCCGGCAGCGGAAGGGAGCGAGGCGTGGATGGGTCCACCGCGCACCGTATCATCGTGCTGGGCAGCTCCTGCTCCGGGAAGAGCACGCTCGCGCAGCGCCTCGCGGACAGCCTGAACGCGCCCTTCGTAGAGCTCGACGCCATCCACTGGCGTCCCGGCTGGACCTCGACCCCCGACGACGAGTTCCGCGGCCTCGTCGAGGCAGCGACCAGCGGGGATACCTGGGTGGTCGCGGGCAACTACCGCCGCATCACGCAGCCAACGATCTGGCCTCGGACGGACCTGTTCGTGTGGCTGGATCTGCCGCTCTCAACGACGCTGCGGCGGATGGTGCGTCGCACCTGGCGGCGCTGGCGCACGCGCGAGCTGCTGTGGGGCACGAACGTCGAGGATCCGTGGCAGCACCTGCGGCTCTGGGAGTACGACAAGAACCTCTTCACCTACACCGTGCTATACCACCGCAGCCGCCGTGCCGAGTACGCGCGCGCGATGGCCGACCCGCGCTGGGCCCACGCGCGCTGGGTGCGCCTCCGCTCCCCCGCGGAGATCGAGGCGTTCGCACGGGACTTCGAGGGGCAGGCAGCAGGGGATCACCGGAAAGGGGGCGCGAGTCCATGAGTACGAATAAGGACACCGTCCAGCGGTATATGGATGCGTACGGCAACTGGGACCATGCCGGTGTGCTCGCGTGCCTGACCGACGATGTCGAGTGGATCGTTCCCGGTGCATTTCATCTCATCGGCCGCGATGCCTTCGACCGCGAGATCGAGGGACAGGGCGCTGCCGGTCCTCCCGAGATCACCGTCACGCGCCTCATTGAGGAGGGCGACACAGTCGTAGCGGAAGGCGGAGTCCGCGGCGCCCTTCAGGACGGGGGCATGCTCAGCCTCGTGTTCTGTGACGTGTTCCTGATGCGTGACGGCCGGATCCGGCAGTTGACGTCCTACCTGATGGGAACCGACGCGAGCTAGAGCAGCGGGCGACCGTGCTCCGCGATCTCGCGGTCGCGCTCCTCGCGGCGGAGCGCCTCGCCGGAGCAGCCGAGGGCCTGTAGCTGGCGGTCGAACATGTCGCGGGTGTGGATCGCCTCCAGCACCTGCGGGCGCGTGAAGATGCCGCGCATGTCCTGCACCACCGCGTGGTAGCGCCGCCACTCGCGGTAGAGGGCGAGGCAGTCCTCGCTGTGCTCATGGCCGGGGGCGAAGGACGGTTCCAGCGGGCGCTGTGAGTCGGGCATCGCGGCTACTCGACGGGCTCGTCGATCTGCTGGATGCGAGCGACGTGACGGCCACCCTCGAACGGCGTGTCGAGCCAGGTGTCGATGATCGGGAGCAGCAGCTCCTCCGGCACGAGGCGCTGGCCGATCGAGACGACGTTCGCGTCGTTGTGCTGGCGCGCGTAGCGCGCGGCATCCAGGCTCCAGGCGATCGCGCAGCGGACGCCGCGGATGCGGTTGGCGACCATCGCCTCGCCGTTGCCGGAGCCGCCGAAGATCACGCCGCGCTCGCACTCGCCGTGCGCGACGGCGAGTGCGGCGGGACGGATGAAGCGCGGGTAGTCGACCGACTCCTCGGAGTCCGTGCCGAAGTCGACGACCTCATGGCCGAGCGCACGGAGGTGCGCGGCGACCGCCTCCTTGTACCGGAAGCCGGCGTGGTCGGAGGCGATCGCAATCCTCACTGGGCGGCCGCCAGCAGTCCGCGACCGATGACCTTGAGCTCGAGGATCGGCTTCACGCCCTCGAAGATCGGGAGCACGAGGGCGTCCACGACCAGGCGCGAGATCGGGTCTTCCTCGGAGTAGCCCCAGCCGCCGTGCAGCTGCTGCGCAGCCTGCGTCACGGCGACGGCGACGTCACACGCCAGCAGCTTCGCCATCGGGGCCTCCATGCCGCGGCTGTCGAAGTCGCGGGCGGCGGCGTACGTGAGCTGGCGAGCGGCGGAGATGCGCGCCGACATCTCGCCGATGCGGAACTGCGTGAGCTGGTACTCGGAGAGCGCCAGGCCGAACTGCTTGCGCTGCACGACGTACTGGCACGCCTTCTCCAGCGCCGCCTGCGCGACACCGGCCGCACGCCCGCCGGTCTGCAGGCGACCGGCCGCGAAGCCGCCCATCTGCAGCGCGAACGCGCGGTTCAGGCCCGCCTCGCCGCCGACGAGGTTCTCGTCCGGCACCCAGTAGTTGTCGATAGCGAGGGTGAACGAGTGCATGCCGCGGTAGCCCGGCGTCGGGTTCGCGGTGCCCTCGATGACACCGCCCTCCGGCTGCTCGTGGCGGAACTCGTGGCCGGGGTAGGTGTCCTTCGGCACGATGAAGAGCGAGACGCCGCGATTGCCCTTCGAGGGGTCAGGGTCGGTGCGCACGAGCATCGCGAGGACGTTGGCGCGGCCGGCGAACGTACACCACGCCTTGTTGCCGTTGATGCGCCAGCCGGGCTTGCCGTTGTACTCGGCGCGCTCCGCCCGGGTCTGGACGGCGCCGCTGTCGGAGCCGGTGTCGGGCTCGGTGACCGAGACGGCGACGATGACCTCGCC
>Ga0172380_10008857_pt1 | contig 10849 bp, 9 predicted proteins | sample Leawe162metaG_FD_119747 | JGI IMG/M metagenome (GOLD analysis project Ga0172380, IMG submission 119747) | Leachate microbial communities from a municipal landfill in Southern Ontario, Canada - Leachate well 162 metaG | ecosystem: Engineered > Solid waste > Landfill > Unclassified | place...
AATAGGAAATGTATTCGTATTTAAACTTTAATTCTTAATATATATATTTTATGAAAAAAGAATATTGAATGGAAAAGAATGTTAAATGGAATTAAAGATTAAAGATATTGTAACTCTTTTAAATGTATCCGAAAAGACTGTTTACAAATGGATAAAGGAAAATAAAATCCCCTGTTATAAAATAAATCATCAGTACAGGTTTAATAGACCGGAGATAAACGAATGGCTTTTAAGCAATAAAGTAACGGGTGTTTCAACATCTTCACTAAACCTGAACAATAATCCGAATACCGATAGTTTTGCTAAGATACTCGAAAGAGGCGGAATAATATCCAACATTAAAGGAGAAAACGTTAGAGAAGTTTTTAAAAATGCAATTGACAAAATATTTATACCGCCAGATTTATCAAAAGATGAGTTATTCGAAGCATTAATAAGCAGAGAAGAATTGATGCCAACGGCAATCGGACACGGTATTGCAATACCTCACCCCAGAACTCCTGTAATAACGGTTGCAGACTATACGAGTGTTTCCATCTGCTATCTGGAAGCGCCTTTTGATTTTGGTGCACTTGACGGGCATGAAGTTCATACGATATTTATTCTTTTGACGGAGAGTCCACGCAGGCATCTGGACGTGCTTTCAAAGATTTCTTATTTATGCCAGGATGATGTATTCCTTAATATGCTTAAAAATCAATCTGAAAAAGAACAAATACTTGAGTATGTCAGGGAAAAAGAACTGGATTGGACAAAAAAGGAGAATAAAGTTTAGTGGAATTCTTCCTTTTTGGGATATTTATAATATTTACAGGTGGTATAATCTCCATCTTTACCAAAGAGAAATTTAAAGGCATAGTCTTTTTAATCTTTGCGATAGCTTTACAATTTTTTATACTCCCCACGGTTTTTAAAATACTGATTTACGGAGGACAGATTGAATCCTTATTAATGTTTCCCGAACCAATAGGCTTTGCATACTTGCGATTAGACCCACTGTCAGCGGTATTTGCATTAATAATTTCGGCAGGCGCATTACTATTTGCGATATACTCAATAGAATACATGAAAATGTATTCGGGTAAAAAATCTGAACTCTCATCATACTATTTCTTTTCGGGTCTGTTAATTTCATCAATGATGTTTTTAATATTGGCACAGAATGCAATATTGTTTTTAATAATCTGGGAAGTGATGTCTGTATCTTCTTTCTTTCTCGTAAGTTTTGAAAATAACAAACCTGAAGTTCAAAAAGCCGGGATATATTATCTTGCAGCTATGCAGATTGGTGCGGCATTTTTAATTACAGCATTTGCTTTTACGTCTGCTTCATCAGGTTCACTTGATTTTAATTCATTCAGGAATGTATTAAACAGTTCGAATGGCTTTTCAACGTTGATGTTTGTTTTTTTCTTTCTTGGTTTCGGCACTAAAGCAGGATTCGTTCCACTCCATACCTGGCTGCCTCGTGCACATCCTGCAGCTCCTACCGGAGTTTCAGCTCTTATGTCAGGAGTAATGATTAAAACAGGACTGTACGGTATTTTAAGAATAATTTTAATGCTTGATTCTCCCGGCGCAGGATTATCGTATGGTATCGTTATAATTTCACTTTTGACTGCGGTATATGGAATTGCAAATGCAATAGCACAACAGGACTTAAAGAAACTTCTCGCTTATTCGAGCATAGAAAACATAGGAATAATCGGACTTGGTATTGGGATAGGAATGCTTGGACTTTCTTATAATAAACCGGAAATTGCTATTCTTGGCTTCCTCGGAGCTATACTGCACATAATAAATCACTTTATATTTAAGTTCTTATTATTTTTTGGGGCAGGGATAGTTTATTCAAAGATTCATACTCGGAACATAGAAAAGCTTGGAGGGCTTGTAAAGATTCTGCCTTATACATCTTACATATTATTGATAGGTTTTTTAGCAATAAGCGGTATGCCTTTATTAAACGGGTTCGTAGGTGAATTTGCAATATACCTTGGAATGATTGAAGGTTTCTCAGTGAGTAATTTAATGTTGAACATAACATTCATTGTCTCTTTCGCTGGACTGGCATTTATCGGTGTTATGGCTGTACTATGCTTTACAAAAGTTTACGGTATATGTTTTCTTGGATTACCTCGCTCAGAATACAAGACAGATATTTCGGAAGAATCAATATGGTATAAGTTACCATTGATGATGCTTACAATTTTAATACTTGTAATTGGTCTTTTGCCTGCCCTTGTATTACCGATATTTTACAATGTGGTTCAGGAATTTATAAGGGTAGATGTAGCTAATGAATTCACAAATATTCTGCACATTTACAGAATGATAAGCTTTACAACATTAGGGTTTCTCGGGGTGGTTGCATTTTTCTACTTGTTAAGATATTTCCTTTTACGCAACAGAACAGTTACTCAATTTAAAACCTGGGATTGTGGTTACCAAGTGCAAAGCAGCAGATTTCAATATACAGGGAGTTCTTATGTACAGCCATTCTTGCAATTGATTGCAGAATTAGTACCGCAAAAAATCAAACTTGACAAGGAACGGGTATTATTTCCAAAAGAGGGATTTTTCAGAAGCGACAATCAAGATTTTTCAGAAAGGTATATAATAAGACCTATGATAATTTATATAAACAGATTTTTCAGTATGTTCGCATGGATTCAAAGCGGGAGAATGCAGCAGTACATTTTATACGGTCTGATCTTTTTAGTTTTAATATTAATCTGGATTTTCTGGGTATAGAAGATGAAGTTTTTAATAATACTAATATTAATCGTATCACCTTTATTTTTTACAGGGCTTATAAATAAAGTTAAAGCAATATGGGCAGGCAGAAAGGGGGCTTCTGTATTCCAGCCTTATTATGATGTGTTTAAACTATTACGTAAGGGTGAAGTAATAAGCAGAACAACTTCTTTTGTGTTTAAGGTATCCCCTGCTGTAAATATATCCGCAATGTTTTTTGCTCTTATGCTGATTCCATTTCCGTTAGTCGGTTCATTAATAAGTTTTCCGGGGGATTTCGTTTTATTCGCATACTTAATCGGCATATCCAGATTCTTTATGTTAATAGCAGCACTTGATACCGGCAGCAGTTTTGAAGGAATGGGTGCGAGCAGAGAGATTACATTTTCAACTATAGTAGAGCCGGCATTTTTCCTGATTATTGGTTCGCTTGCATTACTGACAAACCAGAATTCTTTCAGTACAATTTTTGAGATGCTTGCTTTTAGTTCTGTGTACACTATACTTGTAAAAATATTATTTGTTGTTTCATTATTTATAATGATACTTGTTGAAGGATGCCGCGTTCCTGTCGATGACCCGGATACACATCTTGAACTAACTATGATTCATGAAGTAATGGTACTTGATTATTCAGGCCCTGATTTGGCTTTTATACTTTATTCTTCGGCATTAAAGATGGTTCTAATATCAAGCATTATAGCTAATTTACTTACTCCATCATCTTTAGACGTGGGACCGGCTTTATTGATTTTTGTTGCTATTCTTTTGGCTATAAGTGTATTGATAGCTACAATTGAATCTCTTATTGCAAGATCAAGGATATCACATGTACCGCAATTTATCTTTTTAATGACCGCACTTTCGCTTATTGCATTTGGAGTCATAACTTTTTTCTTACATGGAAACTATAAATGAATAACATATTAATAATATTGCTCGGAACGACAATGCTATACGTTTTTGCTGTAAGTAGAATTGAGGCATACGTAAAAACTTTAGCCTTTCAGGGGGTTTTGCTATTTCTTCTCGTTATAATTGATATAAGGCAGATGTCATGGTTAAACATAGCATTTCTTGCCGTAGAAACATTATTAATTAAAACTATTATAATCCCATTTTTTTTGCTTAGGGTAATCCGTAAGAATGAGATTATAAGAGAAGTGGAACCGTATATAACTCAGTTTTATTCACTTCTTATCTCGGTAGTTATTTTTATTTTCGGGTTTGTTGCTGCGTTCTGGGCTTCAGAATCGAATACAGATATTAAACCTCTTTATTTCGGAACTTCCCTTGTTTTAATTATTGCAAGTTTATTTTTAATTATAAGTCGTAAGAAAATAATTACACATATACTTGGTTACCTGATGCTTGAAAACGGAATATTTCTTCTTTCATTATCAGTTGCGAATGAAATGCCTATGCTTGTAAACGTCGGTGTACTTCTTGATTTCTTTGTGGGCGTTTATCTCTTTGCAATCTTCTTTAATAAAATTCACGAAATGTATGACGGTGGTCATATTGACGTATTAACGGAGTTGAAGGATTAAAGTTGATTACATTAGTATTAATACTTCCGGTATTTTTAGGTTTATTAAGTTTCTTTGCAAAGAACAGAATAGTAAACCGCATTGCATTGCTGGGAACGGCATTAGTGAATATTGGCGTTGCGGCTTCCTGCTGGTTTGATTATCACTGGTACTGGATGCCCGAAGGGTTGCAGGAATATTTCAGGATAGATTCGATTGGTCTTTACTTCTTCTCTGTAATGGCAATAGTATTCATAAGTGTTGCTTTTTACAGTCTTTCCTATTTTAGACAGCATGATTTTTCCGTAAAACAGGAATCTTTATACGTATTAGAAATTCTGCTTTTTGAGATTGCAATGACGGGTGTTATATTTTCGACACATCTTGCATTGCTCTGGGTCTTTGTAGAAGCTACAACTTTATCGAGCGCACTGCTTATATACTTCGAGAAAAAGAAATCATCTCTTGAGGCTGCATGGAAATACGTATTTATCTGTTCAATCGGTATCGCTCTGGCTTTTGTAGGAATAATACTTCTCTCTATCGGAAGCAGTTCAATCGATTCTTTATTTTTCGGTGACTTGTACAAGTATGCATCAGAAATAAATCCTTTCTGGCTGAAATTATCGTTTGCATTTATTTTTGTGGGATTAGGAACAAAGGTCGGTATAGCCCCATTCCATGCGTGGTTACCGGATGCGCATTCTGAAGCACCGTCGCCTGTTTCTGCTTTACTATCGGGAACCCTTCTAAATACAGCTTTTTTAGGAATATTCCGTGTACAGGAAATCTTTGTATATGCACATCAGGAAAGTTTCACAAATTTTCTTTTTCAGGTTACCGGATTTCTTTCTTTAATGGTTTGTTCGGTTTTTATTCTCAAGTTGAAGAATTACAAAAGGATGCTTGCTTATTCTTCAATAGAGAACATGGGACTGTTATTTATAGCATTATCGCTTGGCAAGACAGGAATTTTTATTGTTTTGCTTCAGGCTCTTGCTCATTCTTTTTCCAAGGCTTCACTATTTTTAACATCGGGCAATATTCTTTATTTATACAGAAGCAAAAAGATTGACGAAGTAAATGGTCTGTTAAAAAAAGACCCGCGGACAGGATGGCTATGGATTGTTTCTATGCTGGCAATAATCGGTATGCCTCCATTTCCCGTGTTCTTAAGTAAGTTTCTTTTAATAAATGCTCTCTGGACTCATGGTTTGGAGTGGCTTGCCATTCCATTCTTTTTGTTCATTATTATAATAGCCTACGGAATGAGTAAAACAGTTTTCAAAATGACTTTCGGGGATAACGAAGAACATAATTCACGTACAAAACTGAACTTATATGCTTATTTGCCGCAGATTGTGCTGCTGATAATACTTTTGATAATCGGAATATACATACCACAGCAGGTGCTGGAATTAATTAACGATATAGTAAATTCAATTAATTAATATGGAGTCATTAAATTGAGCTGGGTTGAAACAAAGAATCTGAAAGTAATTTACTTAAACGATATACGGATGCTTTCCATAAACGATTTCAGAGAACAACTAATTAATAAATTAAAAGAAGGTAAAAGATTAGTCCAGTTCTTTGGCAGTAAGGAAGCAAACGGTGTTTCTCTGTATGCAGTACTCGCTGACGATATTACTTCAAGCTTGTTTGTTAATTCGTGCAAATTTACTGATGAAAAAGAGTACCAATCTATTACTCCTATAATTCCTTCTGCACATTTATTCGAACGTGAGTTTTATGAACAATTCGGTATTAAACCTGTAGACCATCCCTGGTTAAAACCTGTGAGAAAAGGAATTGAAGGAATTAACAATGATGAGCCCGAATACAATTTTTTCAGCATGACGGGTGAAGAGATACATGAAGTTGGAGTCGGACCTATACATGCAGGGATAATTGAACCGGGACATTTCAGATTTTCATGTCATGGTGAAAAAGTTTATCATCTTGAAATAAAACTTGGCTTTCAGCACCGGGGTATAGAAAGAATGTTTCTAAAGAATAATACTAAAAGAAATTATTTATTGAATTTATCTGAATCGATTGCCGGTGATTCTGTGATTGGCCATTCTGGGACATTTACACGTGCACTAGAATCGTTATGCGATGTTTCTGTATCAAGAAGAGTGAAGTCAATACGTACAGTAATGCTTGAACTAGAAAGAATAGCAATGCATCTTGCGGATTTATCTGCTCTGTCGGGGGACATTGCATATTTAAAAGGAAATTCAGTGTTTGGTGCACTACGGACTAAAATCATCAATGCTTCAATGTCTGTATGTGGAAACAGATTCGGACGCGGGATGATGAAATTGGGAGGTATAAATTTTGATATTTCTCAGAAAACCAGGAATGATTTATTGGTATTAATGAATTGGATAAATGATGACGTAAGCCTTGCGACCGAAGTTATGTTTTCATCAGTGTCAGTATTAGAGAGGTTTGAAAAAACCGGTGTAGTAGATAAAGAGACTGCAAGGAATTTAGGATTAGTCGGAATTGCAGCAAGAGCAAGTGGTTTTTCAGTTGACGTACGTTCTGACCATCCTTTTGACACTTACGAATATTTTCCTTTGTATAAGCTTATTCTGGAATCGGGTGATGTGTTTGCACGTGCTTACATTCGGACTATTGAAATACAACAATCAATTAAGATCATTCTGGAAATTCTGAACAATATTACTTCAGGTGATTTATCGGTCAGTGTTTCTTCGCTTCAGCCTAACAGTATGGTTATATCATTAACAGAAGGCTGGAGAGGTGAGATTGCACATGTTATTCTTACTGATAATGACGGGAATATAAAACGTATAAAAATTAAAGACCCTTCTTTTAATAACTGGCTGGCTTTATCGATAGCAGTACGAGATGAAGGAATATCTGATTTCCCGATATGTAATAAAAGTTTTAATTTATCATATAGCGGTTTTGATTTATAAATTTATTTACATATTATAATGTTCGATTTAATAAGACTCAGGTATAAACACGGCAGACAGGTGATTCCGAATATCAGGAATGCTAAATTGATGGAAACCCACCGGGGTTTTCCTGTTATTATTGAAAGCAAATATGGTAATGATAATTTAAGGGATGTATGTCCGGTGAATGCTATTAGAATTAACCCTCTTTCTATTGACCTCGGGAAATGTACATTCTGTGGTGAATGTGAAAAGGTGTCTTCAAACAATGTGATTAAATTTACGAACGAATGCAGATTAGGCAGTACAGATAGGAATAAATTAATTGTAACTTCCGGAATGTCTTACAAAGATTATACTAACAACGCTGTTGAAGTCAGGAAAGGAATTCATAAAATGTTTGGCAGGTCTTTAAAATTACGTCAGGTATCTGCGGCAGGATGCAATGGTTGCGAAATGGAATTAAGTGCTTGCAGTAATGTAAATTTTGATATGGGCAGATTTGGAATAGATTTTGTTGCATCACCCCGACATTCAGATGGTCTGGTTATAACAGGTCCGGTTTCAATAAATATGGCACCTGCATTAATGGATGCTTACAAAAGTATTAGTGATCCCGTGATAGTGATTGCTGTTGGTGCTTGTGCTATAAGCGGCGGAATTTTTCAGGAATCGGAAAATCTGAACCGTGAATTTTTTAATGAAGTTAAAGTTGATTTGTACATTCCAGGATGCCCGCCCCATCCGATCACTTTTATAAATGCAGTACTGGATTTTTTAGGAGTTAAATAATATTTTTTTAGGTAACTGAATTATACAGGCAGGAATATTTTTCCCTGCCTGTAAAAAATAATTTAATTACAAATTTCCTACCATGTTTTTAGGTACAACCCAGTGGTCAAACTGCTCACTTGTTAACAATCCTAATTCAATAGCTGTTTCGCGCAAAGTTTTATTTTCCTTGTGTGCTTTCTTTGCAATCTTTGCAGCACTCTCATAACCTATATGAGTGTTCAATGCAGTAACGAGCATAAGAGAATTTTCAACGTGTTTATTAATGAAAATGAGATTTGGTTCAATACCACATGCACAATGGTCGTTGAAAGATTCGCAGGCATCTCCGAGCAATCTTGCAGAGTGCAGAAGGTTTGTAATCATAACAGGTTTAAAGACATTAAGTTCGAATTGTCCATATATACCGCCAGTTGTAATAGCAACATCATTGCCAATAACCTGAGCGCAGACCATAGTCATTGCTTCAGCCTGAGTAGGATTCACTTTTCCCGGCATAATTGAAGAGCCAGGTTCATTTTCAGGAAGTATCAGTTCACCTATACCGCTTCTTGGACCTGAACCGAGCATACGAATATCATTCGCTATTTTCATTAAACTGACTGCAAGTGTTTTCAATCCACCCGACGATTCAACCACTGCATCGTGTGCTGCAAGTGATTCAAATTTATTTTCCGCAGTTATAAACGGGAGACCCGATAAATCAGAAATATGTTTTGCGACTATAACATCATAATTCTTAGGAACGTTTAAACCCGTACCTACAGCAGAGCCACCAAGAGCAAGTTCGGATAAATGTACAAGAGTATTTGTGATGGCTTTAATACCGTGACTGATCTGGGAGACATATCCCGAGAATTCCTGACCAAGTGTCAAAGGAGTAGCATCCATAAAATGTGTTCTTCCGATTTTTACAATGTCCATAAATTTTTCTGACTTTGCTTTCAGAGTATTCATTAAAACTGTTGCCTTCGGTAAAGTACATTCAACAATCATTTTATATCCAGCGATATGCATTGCCGTAGGAAATGTATCGTTTGATGACTGTGACTTATTAACATCATCGTTTGGATGTAAAGATTTTTTATCATCAGAAAGTTTTCCCCCGTTTAATACGTGTCCCCTGTTCGCGATAACTTCGTTAACATTCATATTTGACTGTGTTCCTGAACCTGTCTGCCAAACTACAAGCGGAAACTGGTCATCGAGTTTACCTTCAAGAATTTCATCACAAACTTTTCCGATGAGTTCCATTTTCTCTTTCGGCAGCACACCGCAATCGAAGTTTGCCATAGCAGCAGCTTTTTTTAGTATTGCAAAAGCATAAATAATTTCTTTCGGCATTAACTGAGCACCGATAGTGAAATTCTGCTTTGACCTTTGGGTTTGTGCTCCCCAGTATTTATCAACGGGAACTTTAACTTCTCCCATTGTATCGTGTTCAATTCTGTATTCCATATTCTTTATTTATTTATTAGAAAATATATTTTCAATTAATTTATTAACTCCAAAGTTCTTTATATCTTCTTTCCATGAGTTGCTATAACAGTCGAGAAAAGTCCTCCGCGTCTTGAATAAATTCCTTTTACTTCCATCCAGCGCGGCTTAAGCAAATACACAAGGTCATCAAGTATCCTGTTAGTAACATTTTCATAAAATATCCCCTCATTCCTGAACGATTGCAGATAAAATTTCAGCGACTTAAGTTCTACGCATTTCTTAGCGGCTACATAAGATATTATTATTGTCCCGAAATCCGGTTGACCTGTTTTTGGGCAGACAGAAGTAAACTCATCCGTCTGATGTATTATCTCGTAGTTTCTGTTAGGGTGTGAATTATCGAATGTTTCGAGCAGTGCTAATTTCTTCTTATCAATAATCGAAATATTTTTCACCATTTGTTTTAATTAATTATATCTGAAATTACTCATTTCACATTACAATTAAAATAAACTATTATTTCACACTAATTATTTTTCATAAGACTAGCTCAAGTCTAAGAAGATAATGCGGATTGCCATCACGATAGAAAAAAGCTTAATACAGATAAATCTACTAAATATTAAACTTAATATCAGAAATTAAATTCGTAACCGATTTTTGAATACCTGCTTGTGTATTGAAGGTTATCGCCTATTAGATTTATAACAAGGTATATATTCGATCCTGCAAAAAACTCATACTGTACCATAGCATTCAGTAATGCATTTTTTGTAAACGTGTCTTTCTGGAAAAAAGCCCTGAGATATAATTTCTTGAAAGCTCTGTAATCAAGTCTTGTATTTATAATAGTCCTGTCTTCGTCGTTCAGCCTGTAAAAATTAACATCAGTATTTATTGCAACCTGATCAAACAGGAAATAATTAAAACCAAAATATGGATTCTTCAGGTACGTTCCGAAATATGGTCCATGGGTATATCCTGCGTACACAGAATTATTGCCAAACACATACTTAAGATTATTATCCTGGAGATAATTATTTCTGAATATCAGATTTCCATCTGAATCGTAATCGTTAGGATGGTTATATTCAAAATAAGTATTGAAAGAAAGAGAGCCTATTATTTTTGTATATAAACTTACAGAATATCTGTCCTGTATTAGAAAACCATTGCTTAATTGTTTGTTGCGGTAATATCCGCCGCTTATGTTTATATCAGGGAAATATTTTCTTACTTTATTCCAGTAATACCCTCCTGAAATTGATATTTCATCATAATCATTAGGAAGACCGACTGATGTGTTTATGAAAGTAGGTGCAGTAAAGCTCTTATCTACTCTTCTGTACATTAAATCAGCAAAAGGACCACCGCTATTGTCATACTGATAATAAG
>Ga0172380_10008858_pt1 | contig 10848 bp, 9 predicted proteins | sample Leawe162metaG_FD_119747 | JGI IMG/M metagenome (GOLD analysis project Ga0172380, IMG submission 119747) | Leachate microbial communities from a municipal landfill in Southern Ontario, Canada - Leachate well 162 metaG | ecosystem: Engineered > Solid waste > Landfill > Unclassified | place...
GGCCGTGGCGGAGAAGCTAAAGTCCGTCCAAGTGGTGTCGGCGGGATCGAGCGTGGCGGTTTCCGCGCTGATGAATGTGCCGTCTGCTTTGTAGAAGGCGATGCGGGCCTGGGCCGTCGTGGCAGTGCTGGCAGCGTCGAACTTATAGCGGCCCTTGAATGTGAAGGGATCGCCTTCGACGCAGGGGTACGTGTCGAACCCGTCATCTTCGAAGTCGAGCGGCTGGTGAACCTCGCAGGCTCCCGCGTACGTGATCTTCAGCGCCTTCCGCCCGGTGTCCTGTCCGGTCGTGACGATCTCCCATCCGGTCGTCGGGATATCGAGGCCATGCCAGCCCACGATGCCGCGCTCGTAGCCCGGATTACGCAGGATGTTGCCGCCTGTCGTGCCGGGCGTCTCGATTTCGTAGATGGGGCGTGACGGCAACTCGTCCGGCTCCACGTCTTCCGGCTTCGGCCCGATGGCCGTGGCGTACATCGAATCACAGGTCGAAACCCACTCGACATCAATCGACCAGTCGGAATTGAGCCGCCACGATTGGATTCGGAACTCTCCGATGCCGCCCGGCATCTCTGGATGCGTGAGCGAGCAGACCATGCCGGGTTCCACGTTCAGCGCCAGGATGGTCGTGCGGAACGAGCCACGGCGCGCCTGAGTGAGTTCGTAGGCTGCGGAGTAGGCTGCCCCAGTCTGGGTTCCCGCCGTGGCCGTCAGAACAATGTTCTCGTCATCGGTGACCGACTCCACCGTGTAGGCGGTGCCGTCGATAACAAACGGCTGGCCGTCCATGCCGGCGACGAACTTCGTGCCGCTGACCCAGGCGACAGCCGTGCCGGAAGTGTCGACCGTGCCGGCGTAGCGGAGTCCGCCCATCGCTTCGCGGAAGGCGACCGTACAGACCCGCGCGGCCTGCGACTTCGACGTGACACCCAACAGGTTGATGTTAGCCTTGAGCGTTTGGCCTGACGCCGTGATGCGGTCGTCATCCTTGAGCGTAAGGGTGTTGCCCTGATAGGCGTAGGCTTCGTCGGCAAAGCCAACGGTGAGATGGTTGTATTCCGGCGTCCGAGAGGCCAACTTCAGAGAGTTGTAGATGATGTTGCCGGTGGTGAACGCTTCGACGACCGACGAGTTGATGCGGATGCCGACCTTCAGCTTGCCGGCGGCGATGGTGTAGTAGCCAAGGCAGCCGGCAAGGATGTCGCGCAGCCAATCGGTGAGCGTTCGCTCTTCGCTGCCCACGATGCCGGTGAAGACGAATTGGGCTTCCGTCCCATCGCCGATGAGTTTGTCCACCGTCAAATCGCAGATCGCGGCGGCCGCGATGGCCGATGCCACGTCAAAGACCGCTTCCTGTGCCGCCTGCGTGGCCTGAGACAAGCCCAGTGCGTTCAGGTAGGTGTTGATAGCTACCCAGACCCGATTCGTCAGGGCGGCGGTCCAGGCGCGCGCGTAGCCGCTCTCCTCTTCTTCGTCTGCTGTCCATGTCCAGCCGCCCAGGCCTTGAGCGACGTAGGCGACCATCTGGCGTTCGTCGGGGCGCAGGGCCTGGACGCCCTTTTCGTCTGTGCGTCGGATCTGGAGGAAGGCTACGCCGGTTGGCCCGGAGTCCGATTGCGGCCAGGATGTGCCGGTGTCGTCGAGTTGGAACCAGTTGGAACCCTGGTCCGGAGAACTATTGGTCAGCGCCTCACTGCCGGTCGCAGGGTTTCCGCCGTAGGACCGGCGAAGCCCGTAGGAGCCGGGGCCGTGGTTCAGTGCGTTGTCGAGCGTGTGACCGGATCCGTAAGCCGAAAGCGGCCCGCGGCCGACAACGCCCAAGGCGGCGTAGAACTCCGATTCGTCGCGCCCTGCGATAACATCGCAAGTGACTGGCAATGGGTCAACAGAGTTGTTTACCCAAACGTCCTTCAGCGCCTTGCCATAGGCGGTATCGTTTGATACCGACGTGGCGGTGAAGCGGGCGATGCCTTTCTTTCCGCCCACGCTGACCGGCTGCGCGCCGACTTCGAAGCCGTCCTGCCGGTTGATAGTGCGGCGCGGGTAGGCCAGCCGAAGGGCGGAAACGCCGTCGCGGGCTTGCACTCGGAACTCGCCCGAGGCATCCATGTCCCAGTTCTGAATGTGGCCGGTCCAGAGGTTGACGAGGGATTCCGTTGCCACGCCGTAGACTGCAAACGCGATCTGCGCCCGGTCCAAATCCACGGCATTGACAAGGCCGGTGAAAACCCGATCAGCGTTGCCGAAGGTGAACGATGCGATGTCGGACGCCTCGCCGAGCGACTGGCTGATGCCGTCCCAGGACAGGATGCGCGGCTGGTAGAGGTTGCTGTCGATGGTCACGCGGCGGTCAGACAGCCGGATCGTATAGGCCCCCGCCGTGATGGTGACAAGCGGGATGACTTCTTGGACTTGTTCGAGCAGCGCGGTTGCTAAGCCAGCGGACGGGAACCGGGAAAGCGTTTCCGTGATGTCGTACTCAGGAGCCGTGCCGGGTTCCTCAATCACATCGATAGACGCCGACCATTGGCCGTCCTGCGCCCGTTGGAGCGCGGCCGCTGGAGCCTCCAGCCTGACCGTGAGATTGGTCGAAGTGCCGTCGTTCTCTTTCCATGCGAGCGTGAACGGCTGATAGCTGCCCTTGCGAGCCTCGAGAAACGCGACCAGCGCGGCCTTCTCGGTTGAGTTCATCGCCGCACAGTTGAGGCTCAGGCGCCGCAGACCGTCGCCACGGTAGAACCGTTGCTCCACCATGCAGTTCTCGGTGGCGAACTGATGCACCACGACCTCGGGCTCGTAGCGGCGTGCCGTCCCGAAGTGGACGGTAGCCGGGAACGTGCCGCTGGCAGCGATCACCGGGATTTCGATTGGGCCGATGTACTCAGGCATGTTATTCGACTTGGATCAGGCGGAACTCAACAGATGAACGAGATAAAGCCATTGACCGGGACAGGCCGGCTTCGAAGCGGACACGGTAGCGGCCCGTCATGGCTTCTCCGGTCGCGTCGTGGTCGTCGGCGTTGGGGTAGAAGAAAAAGGCCTCAGTGGAACCCTTGCGGAGTTCGGCAAAGTCCACCAGGTCATTCCACTCATCAAAAGCCATGCGCTTCGACACACCCCAGGCCTTGCGGCCCGTCGTGCCGTCGTACCGGCGCTGGCTGGCACTGTCGGCGTAGGGTCCGCTCTGGACGATGGGCCAGGCGTACTCTTCCGAGAAGGCGGCGGACAGACCGATCGGCAGGACTTCGACCGCGGCGGCAAGTTGGACGTTACCGGGCATGCTTCTCCGCCCAATCGGCAAACCACTCAGGCTTATCGACAGCAGCGCAATCAGGGCAGAGGCAGTAGGCCCCCTCTGCGTTGAGGTTGTCGCTGTCCCATATGCGCCCGCCGGACACAACATGGTCCGCACACATATTCCTCTCGCAATCCGCCCCGCCTGTCCTGCTGACCCCATCACAGAAGGCTATTGCGACTTTCCCGCACGAGTAGCAAAGTTCCAGCATCAGATTGTCGCCCCCAGTGGATCCGTAAGGTTGACGGCAGCCGATGTTCGGCCGTAATTCTGAGACTGCGCCGAAAGGCTTGCAGCCTGAACGGCGCGCGGGTTCTGGACGATGCCCGTCGCCATTACATCGCTCCAGAACTCCTTTGTGCCTTCGGAGTCGAGCACGATGGGCGCGGCGGTCGGGGTCGTGAACTTCGACAGGCCGGCGATGGGAGCGATGGCCCCGCCGTAGGAGTAGCCGACGCCGTTGCTGTATGAGCCGGACTGATAGAACGAGCCGCCCATCTGCGACAGGTTGACACCCATTGGACGGTTGTCGGCAGCGTTCAGCCGCTGGCCGGTGGACATGGCGTAGAGTTCGATCAGATCGCGGATCTCGCGGGCACGAACCGCCACGTCGAGGTTGCCGCCGTAGGATTGCTTCGCTAGGCCGACGATCTGCGTCAGGATACCTTTATCGCTGACATCGATGCCGTAGTAGGTCTTGATTTTTTCCCTGGCCTTGCGCTCGGCTGACTTCTTGAAAACAGCCATAAGGCCGACGACTGCTCCGATACCAGCGGCAGCAATCCAGCCCGCAGGCCCCATTGCCACCAGTGCAGGGAACATAGCCATGAGGCCACCGAGGGCAGCCATGCCGGATACTGCGCCGATAGCGGGGGCAGCAATCTTCCAGCCGAGCTTATCGCTCTGCCCGGCTTTGTACGCGCCGAACATGCCAAGCGCCCCGCCGCCCAGTACGGCACCGCCGACGCCGGCCGCCGACATGCCTCCGATCTTGGCCGCGCTAAGACCGCCAAGTCCGCCGAGCATTCCAATGTTGCCGAGGCCACCCATGCCGCGCCCGCCGCCTCCACCGGAGCCGCCACCGCCATAATTGCTAGGATTCAGCATGGAAACATAGGACGGCAAAGCTGCTCCCATGCTGGCAACTGAACCCATGCCTCCGCCGCCACCCATTGCGCCCGCGCCCGTCCTCTGCTGCATGGCGAACGTCATCGGCGCGAACATCATGGCCGTCAACTGCCCGGCGATCTGTCGAAGCGGCGACAGCACGGCAGCTTTCAGAATGTTTTTCAGGGCTTCTCCGAAGGATGAAGTTTTCGAGATCAGCGCGTCAAACAGCCGCTCCCCGGCATTGCGCGTGGCTTCCACGGCTTGCGTCCAAGCCTGCTGATAGTCCTTCGCCTGGCTGCGGATGGCGGTTTTCTTGGCAAGGTCGGCTTGGTCACCGTAGGAGGCCTTCATCGTCGCCGAAGACGCATCATACTCAGCGTCGATGGTTTTCAGATAGGCGTCGATGTCCTGTTGCTGCCACTGCTTGAGCGAGAGTTCGATCTGCATCCGCTGCTTTGCGATGCCGCGCTCGAACTCCAATTTCTTCAGTTCGGCTTCCTGGAATTTGGCGATGTATTCCAGGTGGACGGCGAGCTTTTGCTGCTCAAGCCCTTGTTTCTGTGCGAGGTTGTAGGTGTCCTGCGATTCCAGGGCCGCGACGGCAGCTTGCTCCTGGCGGCGAAGCGCATCAATGCCGGACGACATGCTGTCTCGCTGAAGTTCTTTGCGCCGGTCCGACAGGCTTTTTTCGGCTTCGAAGATTGCGTCCGCCCCTGCAAGTTCAGCGTTGACGCGGGATGCTATTGCTTCTGCTGCCCATTCGTTTGCTTCGCGTCCCCATTTGGCATCCTGTTCAATGCGGAGGCGGTCATTGTCGGCCTTGAGCGCCTTCTCTTTCTCGTCTCGCAGTTGGGCCGCCATCGGGGCCAATTTACTTAGGCTCCCTGAGAGCGCAACGTCCATTTTTATTTGCCGAATGTACTCTTCGTATTCGGCGTTGATCTTCGTCAGGCCGGTCAGTTCTCCGATGCGGACCTTGTTTATTTCTTCGATGAGCTTCAACCGCTCACGCTCGAATGGTTTATTCTTGGCAGCCTCGGATTCCATCTTCGCCTGGAGGGCGTCTAATTCGGCAGTAACCGCATCGGGCCGCCCAGCCATATTCCGGCGCACATCCGAAAGCGCCGGGGAGACTGGTGACGTGTCGCCGGTCGGGTTGAGCCACCAGCGCAGCGCGCTTGCTCCTGGGTTGGCGAAGGTACCGGACAGCGAGCCAAATCCGCGTTGCGCAGCCTTGACCGGGTTAAAGTTGAGATCCGTACTGGGCTTGCCCTGCGCTCCGCGCAACATGGCATCGGGGACATCCCCAGTGACTCGCCCGGTGACCAGACTCAACAGATACGCACCCGACATCACCTCGTCATAGGCTTTCTTGATGCCGAGCACGATCACCGACGTGACCGATGCCGAAATGATGGCCCCCTTGGGTCCGCCAAGCGCCCCACCGATAGCGGCAGCGATGCCAGCCGCGCCGGCCACGGAAATGCCAGTCGCGACTGCCTCGGGGTTCTTCTGCGCAAACTTGCTTACCCCAATTGCGCTTTGGACAAGCAGCGAAAGTGCGGGAAGCAGCTTCTGCCCGATAGCGTTGGCGGCCTCTTTCCCGTAGCGGTCTAACTGCTGTATCTGTTTACCGACATGCCCCAGAGACTCCTCGTACAACCCGGCCCAACGACGGCCTCGGTCGAGGACGTTGGCAAGCCGGATCTGGGCTTTCTCGTTTTCCGTCAGGCTCTCGACAGTCCGCTTGTTCGCGCTCGCAAATGTGGAATACGACTTCTCAAAGTTGACGTTGACGCCGACCGTGCGAAGCATTTCGGGCTGCGCCGATTGGATGGCGTACAGCATCCTCGTCAGAACGTCGGACGATGTGGACTCAGGGGCCATAACGGCCACGTCCTGAGCCATCCTGGACAGTTGCGTGAGTTTCGACGTGCCCATGCCGCCAGTGATGGACTGGGACACGGCGCGGGCCGAATCGCGCGTCGTGATGCCCATGCCGCGCATGGTTTCCATGAGGCGGTTTGCGCTCGCTCCCCATTCGCCATTGGCGGCTGAAACAGCACGGGCGGCGACGATGTAGAGTTCGGTCCCGGCTGCATACTTCGTCATCTCCGTGACGACGCCCTTTACCGCCCCGGCAATACTTTGCAAGGCATCGACAGCAATCTGAGCTTTAAGGAATGAGCCAAAGAAGGACTCGCTGGCCTTCGTAGTGGAGCCCATCTGGAGCCGTAACTTTTCTGCTTCACGGTTGACTCTCGACAGCGCAAGCGCAAAGTCTTTCGGGGCTTGCACGTTCGAGCCAATGGAGTAGAGCTTTCCTGGGTCGGATGCCTTCTGAGCGGCCCCAAGCATCCGCCGGTACTCGGCTTCTTGCTTGGCGATCATTGCGGCAGCGTTGCGGTTTGTAGCTGACAGCGCAAGAGCGAAGTCTCTTGGCGCGGATACATTCGAGCCGATGCTGAACAGTGAAGATTGGTTACGCTGCCCAATCGCAAGGCCTTCCTGTCGATCGGCGGCAGCCCTTTTTGCCATCAGCCGATCCCATGCGCGGCTGACGTTGTTCAAATGCGATTCGCTGCTTTGGAGCCTTTGGAAACTTAGTCGGAGCGACTCAATTTCTTTGGCAAACCCAGTCACTCCATAAGTGTTCACGCGGCGAACCGCGCTTTCCATCGTGCGGTTGAGGCTGTTGGTTGAACGCTGAAACACCTCGATCTTCTGAGATGCCTGGACAGCGGTTTTCCCTATGGTCTCAAGTGCCTTGTTCCCCGCTTCAAGTTGAGTCTTATCGGTCGGGATGGAGACGCGGATTTCTTCGTTGTTGCCGGGGTTCATGCCGCGCTCCTGGTCCGCACGATCTTCTGCTTATTGAACGCCCCAAAGACGAACCTGCCGAGCAAGTCCATGTCCTTTGGGCTGAGGCCCCACTGCCGCGAGCGGCGTTGATTCCAGTGCATCCGCCACGCCATCTTGGGGTCGGCGAAGCCGAGGATGCAGTAGTTGTAGCCCGCCCGCGTGACCTGGATGGCCGAACGCATCCGCCCGGTACGCCATAGATCACGAATGGGCTTGCGGCCCCACCGTTTCACCTTACGGAGCGGGTAGGACCGGCTACCGTGCTCCTGGCCGTCTTTGCGGTAAGCCTTCTTGAGTTCAGGTGCGGGCGTGTCGTTGACGGTCAGGGCCTGGCTGAGACGGTCAAAGATTGTGCCGATGGCGAAGTTGCCGATCACGATCATCCGCTGAGGCGTAAACTCAGTGACGACGAAACGGCGTGGGTTGATGATCTGAACAGGCATTGCTGGAACTCTTGATCTGATCCCGTTCGTACTGTGATCTCTCGGTCCTGACGATCTCTCGAATCGCCCACTCCCAACAGTCGATGTCCGACTCGCTCAACAGATGGGCATCCATCTTGGCGTCGAGGTCGATGGCGCGGCGGACGATCTCACCGGCCTCGGAATCCATCGCCCCATCCAACTGCGCAACCTCGCAATCGCCGCCGTGCACCCACCGAATCGCAACCCGTGAACATGAGGGACAAGGCCCCGGCCGAGAGAGGTCAGCCGGAGCCCACGTCTCCCCGCATTCACGGCAGACTGCGATGCGGCTCGGGCATCGCGTGGGACCGCTGCACAGTTCCTCACGACGAAGTTGGAAATACAGCAGATACCGAGGCCCCGGCTGCTCTACGCTACCGGGGCCGAGACTTCCGGGCGTGGTTCCTGCATGATGGCGTCGATGGCCTCAAACAGCGCGTTGACTGCCGCCCACTTATGGATCAGTGGGACATCGCCCTCGTAGCCCGTGCTCGACACGGCGATCTCATCGTAGAGGTCGCCGCTCGGCTCGATGAAGATCTTGGTGATGCGTTCCCGGCTGGCATCGATGCTGCTGGCGGATGCGTTCTCGTGCTTCCGTCGCTGCTTCGAAGAGGGAATGCGGAGAGTATGGCGGACGTCGCCGCCGATGACCGACTGGTCGATGACGAAGTTGACGCCCTCGCGCTGGACTTCGTTCAAATCACACTTAGTTAAGCGGGTGATGACATCCTCAGCCTCGGCATCGTCGAATGCGGCGCCGTCCCGGTCCAGCCGAATCTTCGACAGCAACGCGGCTGATGCCTTGTCATTGTCGGGGAACTCGGAAACCGAGCGGCCACCGCCCAACTGCCGGCGAACGATACGCCGGGCGCGGAAGAAAGCGGCCCACTCCTCGTCAGTGGGCCACCGGACCTTGCATTCCTTGATGCCGTCGCTGAGGATTTCAATGATGTAGGTGTTGGTCTTGCGAAACATTGTCTGCCTTTCTGTTTCAGCCGCCACGTTCTTACGTGGCTTCTGTTCCGATGTTGTCCGTGGCCGTCGTGACCTCGTAGGTCATCAGGCCATTCGCTGAGTGCTCAAGCAATTCCACGTCAATCTGGTAGACAGGGATGCCGTCATTGTCGGCGAGCTGCACGGCGCGGAAGACGCCGCGCTCGATGGCGATGTCGAGCTTGTGATAGACGCCGACAGAAATCAAAGCGCCGGGGATGACGAGCGATGCCGTACCTTCGGTCAGAGCCATTGCCGCCGCTAGTTCGCCGCCGCCGTCGATGGCTTCGACGACCAGCCGCAAGCTGCACATCGGATCACCGCGGCGCATCCGGTTGCGGATCTGGAAGCCGTCCTGAGTGCCAGAGCCGGGGAAGTACCCGTAGTCAGCCCTGATGTTGTTCTTCCAGGTGAACTCCGCCGACACGAAGCCTTTGTTGGTCAGGTAGTTTGTGCCGAGAATCGTACAGGCGCTCATGCCGCCCGCGTTCAAGGCGTGCTCGGTCGTCATGGCTGGCAGCGTGATGGTGCTGGGGCTGGCGTACTTGCCGCACCCGATCCAGGAGGACCGCATTGTGGCGTTATTGCGGCCCGGCCCGCTGTTGACGCTGATGGAAAACTCTTCGAGACAGCAGCCGATGAGTGCGAAGTCGAAGATGTCGGTCGCGCCCTGGCGCATCGCCTGGACGATGGTCGTAGAAGGCATCTCGACGTCGAACGAAGCCGATGCCTCACAGGTGTACTTGAAGCCGTCGCCGGCCGCCGCTTTGGTTGTCAGGCCGATGCCGTAGACGCCCAGCATGGCGGCGTTCTCGGACGTGAGCAGGTATTCCCAGGGGAAACTGGGGTCCAGGTGGCTCTTAAAAAGGCTGGTCGCAAACGGCGTGCCGCGGCCGATGTCATCTTTGTCGGATTCCGTGATGGGGTTTGGCTGGCCGATGCTGCGGTTGTTCTGGTGCAGTGTCCAGCATTCAGCGGCGACAAGGGCGGTCTGAAGCGCGGCTTGCTTCTTGAACCCAATCGCCATCGCGAGTTCTCTGATATCGGGCATTGTGTGTCTCCTGTTGGGTTTGAGTTACGCGCCCTTTTCCGTGAAGCGCACCGTGATCTCGAAATAGTCCAAGCTGTCCCGTTCGTTGATCGGGAGGCTCATGCGTCGAATCGATGGCGTCTCCATCCGGTGAAGCGCCGAGTTGACTTCGGTGAACAGCATCTTCAGGCCGCCCGTGGCGATGCCGTTGACGAAGTTTGACCAGATATCGGAGATGCCGGCCGCCGTGGTGGTTTCGGGCTTGGGCCGCACGATGACGGCGAACTCATGGACCCACACGTCGGCAGGACCGCGGCCGTAAGGGCCCGAGCCATTCCAGACGACCAGCATGGCGGGCGGCGCGAGATCTTGAACAGCCTGCCACAACTGGACCGACTGCGGGAACGCATCGGCATAGGCCGAGATGCGCGTGGACGTGCCGCCCATCGCCGTCACAAGTCCGGTGATGGAACGAAGCGCCGTCACGAGCGCGGTCGCGATGGTGTTGGGGTCGGTCATGCGATTCGGTTGAACTCGATTCGGACACTGCCGTCGCCGCCGTAGTGCAAGGCGTAGGCCGTGAACCACGTCGATCCGATCTGGATCTGGTCACCCTTGGCCGGCGCGGTCGTGAAATCCGCCACCAGTGCCTCAAGCGAAGGCCACCGCCCGACCGCCGCACTTTCCATGTCGGAGTTCCAGGTCAGGACCGCCGTGATGGTCACGGTAGTCGAGGCGCCGGCGTGCTTATAGGTGACCGCTTCACCGAACTCAGCCAGAGCGGCGGGCCAGTAGGCAGCGGCGAAAGTGGCGTCGAATCCGGAAGGCATGGAAAACTCGGGAATCTTTGTGAACAACGGGGCGGCCCGAAGACCGCCCCAAGTGTTAGGGAAAGGGAGGGCTAAGCCTCCTTAGTTACGACACCCGCGTAGTTGAGGACCATCCAGTCCGTACCATCGCAGTAGATGTCGGCGAAGTTGCCGATGACGCCTGCGATGTTCAGGTACTTCGTGGCGACGCCCGAACCGTTGAGGTAGATTTTCTCTCCGGTCTGCGGCATCACTTGGATGATGGTGGCGGCGGTGACGGCA